>OIXA01004463.1_pt1 | contig 13411 bp, 9 predicted proteins | sample 1587721 | NCBI WGS metagenome assembly OIXA01 (sample SAMEA3888900, study PRJEB22519) | human gut metagenome | biome: human gut; feature: human-associated habitat; material: faeces | place: Denmark | collected 2013 | reverse complement strand
AAGGGACTTCGGGGAGGGATTTTATGCTCTTTGGAGTTTTACCGGACAGCAATAACATATAATATTATTCATAATGGAAGCATTATTGGCCAACTGTCTAGAAGAAGCAGTATAGACCACCATATGAGAACCGATGATATAGAATTATTGACTGGCTTTTTTGTCAGCGATGTTTTCTATTGGACATATCAAGATACTGTCAATTCCGACAAGCGACGAATGTCAAAATTTCAAAGTAATCCAAGTAAGTTTTACTATAAACAGCCAGAATTGTATGCCTCAAAATGGTGCAGTGAAGCTCGGGAACAAGGTTATATCTTTATTGTAAATATTGCCGGATATGGCAAATAGATTATAAGAAATATGAGTTTAATAACATACGAATTTAATAGAGCAGATAATGCGGGCGAAATCAGTCAATTTCGTTCCACACTGCCAATCATGCAAAAGCATTATCAAGGAAAGAATGAAGTCGTACTATATTTAAGTGGCAAACTAAATATTAACGGAGTTGATATTGATGGACTAATAATCAAAGAAGATGCCATTGTATTAGTTGAATTTAAAAACTATGCTGGTGAGATTAAAGCTCAGGCTAACGGTGATTGGTTTCATGGCAGTGAAAGAATAAATGGGGGAGCTAAGAAGAAAGATGGTTCCAACAAAACTGTATTTGAACAACTAAAGATTAACCGTCGAGCTTTACGTGATGGACTATCAAGATATATCAAGAATGAAAATGCATGTAATAATATACAAGCACTTGTTGTGTTTTCTTCTATTTCATCCTTAAAAATGGACGAAGAATTCAAATGGGGAGCTAATTCGTGGGTGAATGTCTCTGACGTAGAGCATATTTGCGAAGAGTTGGATACAATTAAGGCCAAGACCCGTTCGAATAAACCAATAATATTAACCGATGGCGATATATTTGATTTTATCCGAAATAAGGGACTAGATGAGCGTTATATAATCACAAAATATAGCGACACAAACGTGATACCGGGAGATCTTTTCCACGAAGAGTTTGTTCATAACGGAGATGATTTCTCCCCTAACGTCCTTCTCGCAAAAGAAAAAGAGGATAATGCCAAGAACAAAGAAACAATACATGAGGCTGTAAATTTACTTCAGGCCATGATGGCTAAAATGCAGAAAATGGCAGAAGAAAAGGATATAATTATCCAACAACAGCAGGCAGAGTTGCTTCAAATTAAAGCAGAACAATTGGAAAAAACTAACAATCATGTAGACACTTCAGCAGAGCAATTATCTGTGATTGAAAAAGATGCAACTCAGTTAATTGAGGACATTAAAACCGTTGAAAATGAAGTTGATGATATTGTTAATCAACCTAACAACATTGTAATAGAGCAAACTTCAAAGCCTAAGAAACGATTCGGCATGAAGCAAAAAGTATTAAAAGCATTCAATGTCGATACTGAATCTATGGACGATGATCAATTAGATCTTATTGGAGACAATATTGGCAAATCCATGATTGTTGCAGGGTGTGCAGGAAGTGGAAAATCTGTTATTGCTATGTACAAAGCTCAACAGATTCTAGAGTCTGGAGGTGATGTAATATTAATAGCCTACACCAAATCATTAAATAGATATATGTGTCAAGGAAAAGCAAATACACTTGACAAGAAGTTCTTTTACCATTGGCAATGGATTGACCAAGGTATGCCATCAGCAGATTATATAATTGTTGATGAGATACAAGATTTCGATAAACAAGAAATATTGCAGTTCATACATGCTGCAAAAAAATGCTTTTATTTTTTCGGAGATACAGCTCAATCTATATATAAAGCATTTGGGAAAATGACTATGACAATAGATCAAATATCTCAGATGACAGGAGTAGCAGTATCACGGCTCTACAACAATTATCGTCTTCCTAAACCTGTTGCTAAAATTACGCAGGATTATCTTGGTTTGGATGAAAAAAACGATAAAGTCAGAGGTTTCTCTGAAAGCCTTTATTTAAGCAAAGAAAATGCATTACCTGTAATCATGAGCTGTAATTCAAAACAAGAACAAATTAACAATATTGTTTCTATAATAAACAATAACAAATATCGAAACGTTGGAATCTTGGTTGCTGATAATGAAATCGTTCTTGAAATAATGAATTCATTTACATCTTCTAAATTTGCATGCGAATTTAAATATAATGCAGGTTATAACGACTCTAGAAATAAGGATACACTGAACTTCAAAACCGAACGTCCAAAACTTATGACCTATCATAGTGCCAAAGGTCTTCAGTTCGAAACTGTAATTATACCATTTTACAAAGGTGCACGAAACACAGACGAGAAGAAGGCACTTTACGTGGCAATGACCAGGACATATAGGAACTTGTATATTCTGTATGACGGCATATTGCAAGAACCCCTAAAAAGTGTTCCAGAAAGATTATATGAGAGAAGATAATAAAGTTACTTGGACTCGCAAAAACAAGAATCAAGATGGCCTGATAGAAGGTGAAGCTCCACATTACATCATTTCTCTTAGCATCGCTAAGAACGAACATCAGCTGCCTTCTTACACAAAGACCAAAGGATTGGACAAAGAGAAATTACGCCAGATGATACTGCAATTCTTACAAAACGCAGGTGGCGAAGGGGCAAAGCGAGACGGTATTTATGAATACTTGAGGGATGTACTTCCTTCCAACAAACAGATGAACAACAATTGCGCATGGTGGACAAATTGCTCGTTGAGATGGGTGGCAATAAATTAATAACGACCAAAGGACGAAAGTGGATAATAAGGTCATAATAAGACCCGATTTGTGAATTATAACCTTTTTACGACCTAATGTGCTCCACTTGAGGTTAAAAAAAGGTCGTAATTCTGGCGTATAGGTCAAAATTACAGGTAACAATCCCAAGGTAACTGCCAAGGAGATAGCGTCTGTATGTGGCATAACTGAAGATGGCGTTGCTTACCATATCAAAAAGTTGAAACAAAGTGGTCGGATCATTCGCATCGGAGGCTCACGTTATGGAGGCGAATGGAAGGTTATTGAATAACTCTTTCCAATGGATTTGCTATTAGTGATGTCTGGTAAAACACAAAACAAGATGGAAAGGTTATCTGCAATGCCCGTAAACAGGCGTTGCAGATGATTTTTTTGAAAAAGTAAGTCCCCATCAGGGTAGCGTTTGATGCTTGAGTTCGTTCACATGTTTACGCTTTACGAGACAGCAATAACAAAAAAACTCCACAACCCGTTCGGGGTTGCGGAGTTTGTTCTTTTTATTTCGTGATATCCCTTGAAGACACCAGAAATGTGTGTTTGAACGTAGATTAGTCGTTCTTGAGCGCAGTGCGCTTTTCCTTGATACGAGCCTTCTTGCCGGTGAGGGCACGGAGGTAGTACAACTTGGCACGACGTACTTTACCAATCTTGTTCACCTCGATGCTTTCGATGTTCGGTGATTCGATGGGGAAGATACGTTCAACACCTACAGTACCAGACATCTTGCGCACTGTGAAACGCTTCTTGTCCTGGTGACCGTTGATTTTGATAACAACACCGCGATACAACTGGATACGCTCCTTGTTACCTTCGACGATTTTGTATGCTACTGTTACAGTGTCACCTGCCTTGAACTTGGGGAACTGCTTGCCGGTAGCAAAAGCTTCTTCAGCAATCTTAATTAAATCTGCCATTTCTTTGATGGGTAATTAAATGTATTGTTGTCCGTCCCGACCCAGCTTAACGGGGAACTCTGCATCCCGACAGCGGCTTGGTGGAAAAGCGGTGCAAATTTACGACTTTTTATGCGCTCAGCAATGCTTTGAGGCAAAAAATGTGCTCGAAATTATTGATTTCCAATAAAACCAGCGCTTAAGGTGGCAATGTGCTAAATTGCTAATGGGCTGATGCCGTAGCGGGGGTTGTTAGTTGTTTGGCGCGTTAGCGGCTAACGCGGGAAACAGAAGGACATAAGGACATAAGAACAGAAGATATAACGTTTGTGTTAGCCTTCTGTTCTTATGTCCTTATGTATTCCGCGTTGGCGGCTAACAAACAACGCTACGGCGTCAGCCCGCTATAATTGATTTAGGGGACGCATTGGCGAAGCCAGGAAAGGCTCTTTTTCGTGTTCCGAAATGCCACGATGTTGGCGCGCGCAGCAAAAAACGACAAGTTAACTTTGCATGATTAACAGAAAAGAGTAATTTTGCCATGCCTTGCACAAGGTTTGCACATCGTGTGCAAGGCACAAAAAGCTGAGTAATAACAATCTTAACAACATACAGAAAGAGAAAGATATGAGTCTGAAAATTGTTGTGCTTGCCAAGCAAGTACCCGACACCCGCAATGTGGGCAAGGACGCGATGACTCCCGAGGGCACAGTCAACCGTGCCGCTCTGCCTGCCATCTTTAATCCTGAAGATCTCAACGCTCTTGAGCAGGCCCTGCGCCTGAAGGAGCAGAACCCCGGTTCGACAGTACATATTCTGACAATGGGCCCTCCGCGTGCCACTGAGGTCATTCGCGAAGGTCTATACCGCGGCGCCGACGGTGGCTATTTGCTCACCGACCGTGCTTTTGCCGGTGCCGACACGCTGGCCACGAGCTATGCACTGGCACAGGCCATCAAGAAGATTGGTGTGCCCGACATCGTGCTGGGCGGCCGCCAGGCCATTGACGGCGACACCGCACAGGTAGGCCCGCAGGTGGCCCAGAAACTTGACCTCAACCAGGTGACCTACGTCACAAGTGTGGACAAGGTGAAGGACGGCAAGGTGGTGGTAACACGCCACATTGACGGTGGCATAGAGCGTGTGGAAGCACCGATGCCCATTTTGCTGACCGTTAACGGCAACGCGGCACCCTGCCGTCCGCGCAACGCCAAACTGGTGATGAAATACAAACGTGCCTCTGCCCCCATGGAGCGCCCCGCCGAAGGACTGCCTTATGCCGAGGAGTATGACAAGAAGCCTTATCTGACCATTGCCCAATGGAGTGTGGCCGATGTAGACGGCGACCTTGCCCAATGCGGTCTGGCCGGCTCACCCACCAAGGTGAAGGCCGTGCAGAACATCGTGTTCAAGGCCAAGGAAAGCAAGCGCCTCACTGGCAGCGATGCCGATGTGGAGAGTTTAGTAAAAGAATTGTTGGACAGCCACACTATTGGATAAAGCACTATGAATAACGTATTTGTATATTGCGAGATAGATAAGACCACGGTTGAGGAAGTGTCTTTCGAACTCCTAACCAAGGGTCGCAAACTTGCCAACGAGCTGGGTGTGCAGCTCGAGGCCGTAGTGGCTGGCACTGGCATTAAGGGACACGTTGAAAAGGATATCCTGTCATACGGCGTGGACAAGCTGCACGTGTTTGATGCCGAAGGGCTCTTTCCCTACACCTCAAAGCCTCACACAAGCATTTTGGTCAATCTGTTCAAGCAGGAGAAACCGCAAATCTGCCTGATGGGGGCCACGGTTATTGGCCGCGACCTCGGTCCGCGCGTGTCGTCATCGCTCACCAGCGGACTTACCGCCGACTGTACGGCACTCGAGATTGGCGATTTTGACGACAAGAAGAACAAGAAGCACTACGACAACTTGCTCTACCAAATTCGTCCAGCCTTTGGTGGCAACATTGTGGCCACCATCGTTAATCCCGACCACCGTCCCCAAATGGCCACCGTGCGCTCTGGCGTGATGAAGGCCGAGAAGGTGGCGGAATACTACAGCGGCGAGATTGTATATGAAGACGTGGCTAAATTTGTGCCCGAGACAGACTACGTGGTCAAGGTGATTGAACGTCATGTGGAGAAGGCCAAGAACAACTTGAAGGATGCACCCATCATTGTGGCCGGCGGCTACGGTGTAGGCTCAAAAGAGGGCTTTGACTTGTTGCACAAGTTGGCAGAGGAACTCCATGGCGAGGTTGGTGCCAGCCGTGCAGCCGTTGATGCCGGCTACTGCGAGCACGACCTGCAAATTGGCCAGACAGGCGTGACCGTCCGCCCCAAGGTGTACATTGCCTGCGGCATAAGCGGTGCCATTCAGCACGTGGCCGGCATGAAGGAGAGCGGCATCATCATCTCTATCAACACCGACCCCGAGGCCCCCATCAACCAAATAGCCGACTACATCATCACAGGCTCGGTTGAAGAAGTTGTACCTAAACTTATCAAGTATTACAAGAGTAACAGCAAGTAAAACAATGGCAAATAATTATACTGACCACGCAGAACTGCGCTTTGAGCTTAACCACCCGCTCATGAAGCGTATCGTGGAACTTAAAGAGCGCAACTTCCGCGACAAGGACGAATATGACTATGCGCCGCTCGACTTTGACGACGCGATGGACAACTACGACCGCGTGCTCGACATCACCGGCGAACTGGCCGGCACTACCATTGCCGACAATGCTGAGGGCGTAGACCTTGAAGGGCCTCATCACAAGGGTGACCGTGTACATTACGCCAGCGGCACAGCTGCCAATCTTGACGCCATGGTCAAGGCTGGCCTCAACGGCATGACCATGCCACGCCGCTTTGGCGGTCTTAACTTCCCCATCACGCCCTACACCATGTGTGCCGAGCTGGTGGCTGCAAGCGATGCCGGATTTGGCAACATCTGGAGTTTGCAGGATTGTATTGAGACACTTTACGAGTTTGGCAATGAGGACCAGCGCAGCCGTTTCATTCCGCGCATCTGCGCAGGCGAAACCATGTCGATGGACCTTACCGAGCCCGATGCTGGTTCGGACCTTCAGCACGTGATGCTCAAGGCCACCTACTCTGAGGAGGAGGGCTGCTGGCTGCTCAATGGCGTAAAGCGCTTTATTACCAATGGCGATGCCGACCTTCACCTGGTGCTGGCCCGTTCTGAGGAGGGCACTACCGACGGCCGTGGCCTGTCAATGTTCATTTACGACAAGAAAGAAGGCGGTGTGAACGTGCGCCGCATCGAAAACAAGCTCGGCATTCATGGCAGCCCCACCTGCGAGCTGGTGTACAAAAATGCCAAGGCCGAACTCTGCGGCGACCGCAAGTTGGGCCTCATCAAGTATGTGATGGCACTGATGAACGGTGCCCGCCTGGGCATTGCTGCACAGAGCGTGGGCATATCGCAGGCTGCCTATAACGAAGGTTTGGCATACGCCCGCGACCGCGAGCAGTTTGGCAAGGCCATTATCAACTTCCCGGCCGTTTACGACATGCTGGCACTCATGAAAGCCAAGCTCGACGCCGGCCGTGCCCTGCTCTACCAGTGCTCGCGCTATGTAGACATATACAAGGCTCTCGACGACATTGCCCGCGAGCGCAAACTCGAGCCCGAGGAGCGCAAGGAGCAAAAGAAGTATGCCAAACTGGCCGACTCACTCACCCCGCTGGCCAAGGGCATGAACTCGGAGTACTGCAACCAGAACACCTACGACGCCATTCAAATTCACGGCGGTTCGGGCTTTATGATGGAGTATCCCATTCAGCGCTACTACCGCGACGCCCGCATCACCTCTATCTACGAGGGCACCACGCAGCTGCAAGTGGTGGCAGCCATACGCTATGTGACCAATGGCTCATACCTGGCACAGATGCGTGAGTTTGAGCAGGCCGAAGTGAGCGAGGAATTGAAGGGCATACAGGCACGTGCCAAGGCTATGGCCGACAAGTTTGAGGAGGCTGTGGCCCACGTGAAAGAAGCGGCCGACCAACCCTTCCACGACCTTTGCGCCCGTCACCTTGTGGAGATGGCTGCCGATGTCATCATGCTCCACTTGTTGCTGCACAACGCCACTGCCAATGCCGACATGTTTGGCAAGAGCGTGCGTGTGTACGCCAACTTTGCAGAGGCTGAAATTGCCAAGCACCACACCTTTGTAATGAACCTCACCCCTGCCGACATCAACGACTACGTGCAGGCATAAGCCACGACACTAAAGCAGGTGGTGTTTTCCTATTGACACTGGTTTGAACACCAACACATATCACGTCTGCATTGCAGCACGAGCTACAATGCAGACGTTTTATGTATTACGGTTGACGGGGTGACGGGTCAACCCGTCAACTTATCAACTTATCAACTCATCAACTCATTACTACATACCAGGCACTTTCCCAACATTAGAACCATTGTGGCATACTTATGCCTTGCGGCCCTGCCGTGTTCGGCGTATGCTGATAACTACCTAAAAGTAAGAGTCAAACAGTGCGGCACATTATCCGCACGCGTAAAGGAGGCCAAATTGCAACGCAAACAAGGTCTGCGCATTGAAGGCACGCTCAATAACGCCGACCTTGCCTACCTGCGAAAACTCTGTGGACGCGACACGGCGGGCAACGCTGTGCCTGCCGTCACACATCAGTTAGACTTGCAACAGGTCACTTTTGCCACAGGAGGAAAGCCCTTCTTGACAAAAGACAACACGAGCTATGCCATCACCTCGGCCCATGCCATACCCGCAGGCTTGTTTGACGAGTGCCCCATTGACTCCATATTGCTACCGGCCCTTACCGACAGCATCGGCACAAGAGCCTTTGCCAACACCCATATACGCACTGTCAAACTACCCGACTACGTGGTTCTGGCCAAAGATGCCTATAAGCTGAACATGAAGCTCACCACCGTATATACGGGCAAATGCCACAATGTCAGCACCGATGTGCTTAACCGAGCCTTTGCCTATTGCAATAATTTGTCACACGTCGAAGTGGCTGATGTTGACCGCGTGCCATCATACACATTTGTGGGTTGGCCGAGTTTGCGCACAGTAAACTTTAACGGTATCACAGGCTTTGTAGCCCCTTACACTTTCAGCCAATGTCCCGAATTACAAAGCATTCACTTTAACCACATCACACTGTCAGTTGACGGGCCCGCCATTGCCGCAAAGTGTGACAAACTGCACGACATCACGATCAACGGCTTTTGTCTTTCGGCACAATGTACGCAGCCCGAGGCGTGCCAAGCATTTACCCATTACACCAACAACGCGCTGATTATTAACACGCTCGACGATGATTGGCTGGCCAATGCCGACAGCACCCAGCGCGCAAACTACAAACTGTGGCCCGAAACCTACGCAAGCATTATGCAATGGGGCAAGCGCATGCTACAAGTTGATAACCCTATAATAGCAGGTCAGGCATATTCGATTATACATACAATGCACTTATTGGCCAAGATACATAATTTTGAGCCATACAAAGATGCCACAGACTCACTGGCGCAAGCCCTTGACAACAGACAGACAGCCATCTATCGCCAAGAGTTAATTGATGCCGGCGCATACGATCAAACCCATACTGACCTACCCGCATTTGTCTATGACACACCTACCGACAGCTTGCTACAACGCACGCGACGCCTGCTCAAGGTTGACAGCATAGCAGGCCAAGGCAGCGACATCGACCGCATGAAGCGCATCATGACCTGGCTGCACGACCACATAAGGCACAACGGCAGCAGCGATTGGCCGAAATGTGCCTACAATGCGCCCGACCTTTATGCGCTGGCTCAAAGCGAGAAGCGCAGTTACAACTGCCGGTTCATGGCCATCATGCTCTGCGAAATGTACCAGTCGGTAGGCATTCCTGCACGTTACCTCGTTTGTGTGCCCAAGGACTATACCGAGGATAGCGACTGCCATGTCATCTGTGTGGCATGGAGCGACTCTCTGCAAAAATGGGTGTGGATGGACCCTACTTGGGACGCTTATGTCATGGACGAGAACGGGTTGTTGCTGCACCCCGGCGAGGTGCGTGAAAGGCTTGTCAAGGGCAGTCCGCTCTTTATCAACGACTATGCCAACTGGAACCACGAGAACAAAACAAACGTTGATGAATACTTGCGCCAATACATGTGCAAGAACCTTTACTACATTAACACACCCCTGCGCTTTGGCGCCAACAACGAGGGAAAAGCCTGTCGCTGGCAACCGCAATATATCACGCTCAAGGCTGTCAATGCTCCCGGCTACTCTGGCTCTAACACTACCAATGCCGACTATTTTTGGCAATCGCCACGCTGACGCGGCACTTAGTTACAGAAAAGTTTGTACATTTGCATCACAAAGCCGGCGCCAGCCGGCGCCAAGTGCTACATGGCTCCTACAAACAGCAAGTCGTATATGACAGGACAAAGTCAAACTAACACACAGCGTGAAGACGCACGCAACTCGGTGATTGAAACAGCCACTCAGATGTTTCACGCACAAGGCATACGCAATGTCACAATGGACGACATTGCGCATAAGTTGTCGATGTCGAAACGCACACTATACCAACTATTTACCGACAAAGAGGACTTGCTGCTTGCCTGTGTCATCAAACACGAGGGCGACGTGCGCACCCATTTGGCCACCATCATATCGCAGTCGGCCAATGTGCTCGACTTTTTGCTTATCATATTCAAGGCAAAGATGAAGGAGTTTGACGAGATTGTGCCAAGTTTCTTCGCCGACCTGACCAAATATCCACGCATAAAGGAACATATTGCACGCAACAAGCAGCAACAGGAGGACGAAGCCGTGAGTTTTTTGGAGAGAGGCATCAAACAGGGCCTTTTTCGCGAAGGCGTCAACTTTCACATCATCACACGCCTCTTGTCATCCACAATGGAGGTGTGCATACAAAACGGACTGGCTGACCAATACTCGCAAGGCGAGATATTTCTTAACACCATTCTGCCCTACATACGCGGGTGCGCCACCCTGAAGGGGGTGGAAATGATTGACCAATTCCTGGCCGAGAATAACGCACTCTGAAGGCACTGGAGATAGAGAGGGGGGGAAGACCAAAGCCTATGCTATGGTCCTTCCCCACCCATCATTAAGCCGGGTTAGTGTTTTACCCCTGGCGACAGTGACCAAGTTGTTTATTGGCAAACCCACACATACAATATAATGAAGAAGTTATTACTTTTGTGCTCGGCCCTGCTGCTGAGCCTGACGGGCGCACGTGCCGATGAGGGCATGTGGCTGCTCAAACTTATGAAGCAACAACACCTCGAGGACTCGCTGCGAAAGGCTGGCTTGCAACTGCCACCCGAAGCACTTTATAGCGAGACTGCGCCCTCATTGCGCGAGTGCATCGGCATATTTGGCGGTGGCTGCACCGGCGAGGTGGTAAGCCCCGACGGCCTTGTGCTCACCAACCACCACTGCGGTTTCAGCTACGTGCACCAGATGAGCGGCATTGGCCACGACTACATGAAGGACGGCTACTTTGCGCACAACCGCGCTGAGGAACTGCGCACACCCGAAAGCTTGACATTCACCTTCGTAGTGCGCATTGCCGATGTGACTAAACAAGTGAACGCTGAAGCTAAAAAGCAAAAGGCCGACGAGTATACCATGCAGAGCTATGGTTTTCTTGAACCGCTCGCTGCCAAGATGCTCAAAAAGAGCGACCTTGGCAAAAAGAAGGGCATGAATGCACGCATTGTGCCCTACTTCGGTGGCAACCAGTTCTACATATTCTACGAACAGACCTATCAGGACGTGCGCCTCGTGGCCAATCCGCCCTATAACATCGGCCAGTTTGGTGGCAATAGCGACAACTGGGTATGGCCACGCCAGAACGCTGACTTTGCCATGTTCCGCATCTATGCCGACAAAAATGGCGAACCTGCAGCCTACAGCGAGCATAACGTGCCACTCAAGGTGAAAAAATACTTGCCCATCTCGCTCAAGGGTGTTGACAAGGGCGACTACACCATGATTATGGGTTTCCCCGGTTCTACCTCGCGCTACCTTACTGCCTCCGAGGTCAACTTGCGCTGCCAGGGCACCAATGCCCCCATCGTGTTGGCCGGCAATCCGCTGCTCAAATACTACAAGGACCTCATGGACCAAAGCGACTCACTGCGTTTGCTGCTTGAGGACGAATACTTTTCATGGGGTAACAGCATCAAGAACTTTGGCGGCATGAACGAGTCGGTGGAGAAGACTCACCTTGTCGACCAGAAGAAAGCCGAAGAGGCCCGTTTCCGCGCCTTTGCCAAACAGAGCGGTAAGGCTGAGTATGCTACCGTTATCGACAGCATCGACGCCCTCTGCGCTGCCAATCTCGACCTGGTGCACGACGCTTCACTCTACCGCATTACGCTGTCTGACCAAAGCCTGTGGATGTCGAAACATACACTTGATGCTTATGGCAAGGCTCTGAAAGATGGCAAGGCCAAGAACATCGAGGCGGCCAAGCAAAGCATTATGCGCGAATACCTGAGCACCATCAAGCCACTCAACCTCGACATTGACAAGGGCAAGGTGAAACTGCTCACACCTTACTTTATCAAGAACCACAAACTTAATGCCGTGCCTGCCTACATGGCCGATGGCAAGGATTGGAGTGCATTCATCGACAAGGTGTACAGCCAGTCGGTTTTTACCGACAGCACCAAACTGGCCGATGCACTGGCCAAGAATGACTTCAGCCTTATCGAGAACGACCCGCTCTACCAGCAAATGGCTGCATTTAACAGCTACCGTGCCGACAACCTGAACGGTGCACTCGCTGCCTACGCTGCCAAGCGCAGCGCGCTCGACAAGGTGTATGTGCGCGGCCTTTGCGAAATGTACGACTGGAGCAAGGCCCCCGATGCCAACTTTACGCTGCGCATGACTTATGGCCACATTACCGACCTCAAACCACGCGATGCCGTTTACTACGACTGGCACACCGTGCTCGACGGTATGTTTGAAAAGGAAAGCAAAACTGAGAGCGACTACTTTATCAACGAGAAGTTGCGCACCATGTATCAAGCCAAGGACTTTGGACGCTACGCCCGCGAGGACGGCAAGTTGCCCACATGCTTCCTTTCGAACAACGACATCACTGGTGGCAACTCGGGTTCGGGTGTGCTCAACGCCAAAGGCGAACTCATTGGTCTGGCCTTCGACGGCAACATCGAGAGTCTCAGTTCCGACCTCAAGTTCAACCCTGCCCTGCAGCGTTGCATCAACGTGGATATCCGCTACGTGCTCTTCATCATCGACAAGTTTGGCGGCAGCAGCTATGTGCTTGACGAACTTGACTTGAAGTAGCACACATTGTTGGTTTCACATACGTACGAACTCAAGCACTCAACGCTACCTCTAATGGGGGCGACGCGTCCCGCGTCGGAGCATTTTTCAGCAACCTCTGGACGCGGGAAAGATGCAATGTTCATACACTAAATGAAGGCTCACAGACAGCATTAATTACACGACTGCCTGTGAGCCTTTGCATTACCAAGACATTGCACCCATCAAAAGAAGTGTACAACTTGTACACAAATATTTGTTTCCTCCCCGTCATTCCTCTTATAAAAGAGTACATGTGCTTTTACTGCCATCTTACACTTTTTATGCGTAACAAGTTGATATTCAATTTATTGCTGTCCGGTAAAACTTTTGCAAAGAAAATAAATTAGGGCTGACACTTCT
>OIXA01004450.1_pt1 | contig 13441 bp, 14 predicted proteins | sample 1587721 | NCBI WGS metagenome assembly OIXA01 (sample SAMEA3888900, study PRJEB22519) | human gut metagenome | biome: human gut; feature: human-associated habitat; material: faeces | place: Denmark | collected 2013 | reverse complement strand
GGGGCCAGCTTCCGCCGTATCGAGCAGATCCAGGCGCTGGCGGGCTGTGACCGTCTGACCATCTCCCCGGCGCTGCTCGATGAGCTGGACGCCAGTGCAGGGACGCTGAGTCGCCAGCTGGCGCCAGGCTGCGTCACGGAAACTCGCCCCAGCCCGATGACGCAGGCGGCGTTCGCGGTGACGCGGGCCGTGCCGTCAGACAGCAGCAGCCTGTTCGCGCCCTCGTTCGCGCCGCCGACGATGCCGCCGACGTATTCGCTTCCGAGCACATAGCCGTCCGCCCCGGTGGAGCAGCGGTACAGCACGCTGCCGTTGCTGTAGCCGACGATGCCGCCGACATACCTGCCGCGAAGCCTGCTCCGGTCGGCCTGCGTATACTCGTAGTCCGCCGCACGGCCTGCCCGGCTGGTGCAGCCGCCGAGCGAGGCATGATAAGCGTAGCCGACGATGCCGCCGATGTAGCGTCCCGCGAGCGAGGTCTTGTCCGCGTCCGCACTGCTGAGGACCAGACCCTCGTTCGTGCAGTCGCGCAGATCCTGACGGGTCGGCTGACCGCTGCCCGCAAGATAGCCTGCGATGCCGCCGGCCGAGCGGTTGCCCGTGACAGAAGCGCGGCTCGTGAGGTTTTTGACGGCCGTGCCGGACACGGTAAGGCTGCCCGCGATGCCGCCGATGCCGCGCGACTCGCCGGAGACCGGCAGCGTGCCGGCCACAGCGCCCGAGGCGGACAGGCCGGTTATCGTTCCGTTCCCCTCGATGACGCCCGCGACGCCGCCGATGCCCTCGGCGTCCGCCGCCGTCAGCGCCGCCAGCAGCAGCTGGTTATTGCGCGATCGGTGGGCCGCAAAATCATCGGCAATGGCAGGCAGGACGGCATCCACGCCGCCGAGTACCGCTGCGGGCTGCCCCTCTAGCCAGCCCGCACGCGGGCGCATGCCGGGGGCAACACCGCGCGTCAGATTCGCGGCGATTTCATCGCAGTTGTCGCCCAGCGCATTGATCATGCCGACAGCAGAAATGTAGATCATCTCAGTCACCCAGATATTGAATGGTGATGTGGTATTTAAAGGCCCGCTGCTCAATGCTGATCGGCTCGCGCTTACCATGCCGGTTCAGGTAGACGATCGCCGTCACCAGCTGGCCGCTGGCGTTGCGTAGCTCGCGCCGGTCGCCGGTGTCGGTCAGGGTCCAGCCGCCCGGCAGCTGCGGTTGCCAGGCGGCGACAGGCCAGTGGCTGAGCATTACATCGGCCAGCACCTGACTTGCCGGCGGCAGCTGCGGGGCCACGATAGACTGCTCGGTGTGCAGCCCCTTTTCATCATAGGTCACAAGAAACAGGCGGATCCCCATCGATGAGAGACCGGCGAGCGTGACTTTTTGCTCATCCGCGTTGAGCATCACCAGCAGCGACTGAGTCTGGCCGTGAAAACGCCCGGTAAGCAGCTGCTGGGCATTCAGCGGCGGGGTGATGCCCGGCGCCGGTAACGTCACGCGGGTTCCCGGCTCCAGCCATGCCTGCGGTCGCCCTTGCATGGGGCTCGACGAGTGGCTGCACCCGGCGAGGATGAAGGTGGCGGCCAGCGCCGCGGCGCACCGGAGTCTGTGTTTAATCATCGTCTTTTTTTCTCTTTTTTACCGGGCATCGCCAGCGGGGAGAGCAGGAAAGCGGTGAAAATACCGCTGACCAGCACAATGCCAAAACTGCTGATGGCCTGGGTGGCGCTGAAGACCAGCATGCCGAGGGTCAACAGGGTGGTCATCATGGCGAGGATGATCGCCAGCAGTGACGTCAGCGGCGTTCCGCGCGGGTTGCTGAAAAACAGGGTGTAGTTGATACCAATCCCCAGCACCAGCACCAGCGCCAGCAGTGAAAACAGATTCACCGGGTGGCCGCTGAAGGCGAGGGCCGCCAGCCCGCAGCCTAATGACAGCACGGAGGGCAGCAGGCCGATCGACCCTTTGCGCCAGCCGAGACGCAATATGGCGCCACAGGCGATGACCGCCAGCGCAACCACCAGCAGCCCCGTCAAAATATGGCGATAGAGAGTAAACAGTTCGTCAAAGGCACTTTTTCTGTCTACCCACGCGACGCCGGGCTGTTTTTCACTCAGGGCCCGTAGCGCCGCACTTGTTTTCACGCCGTCAACCGGAACCAGCACCCCGCTTTCGCCCCCTGGCAGCGTCAGCCACAGCAGGCGCCAGCCTTCGCTGGCCGGGCTGGCAAGCCAGTCATCGACCGTGACCGGCATGGCGGAAAGATCGGCATCGACCGTTTTGAGCCCGGCGTTTTGCAGCGCGGCGGTGACCGCCGGGGCTGCCGCGTTGAGCAGGGCCAGATCCTGGCGTTGACGGGCCAGCGAATTGAGCGGAAGCGTACGATAACCGCTGAGCATCCCCTGACGTTGCGCCTGGGCAAGGGCAGGAGTAAAGGCCTCCAGCCGCTCCAGCGTCTGCTGCGGCGTCGCACCGTAGACCACGAACCATTTCTGATCCACGCTCTGGCCGGTCAGGGCGACGATCGCTTTTTCTTCGGCCAGAAGATGCTGCGGCAGCGCCTGGAGCTGTGAAATATCGTCATCGACCCGCAGGGTGGCGATACCGGCCAGCGATAAGAGCGCCAGCGTCAGCGGCAGGCCAATATACAGTTTTTTGTTGCGTCGCCATGCCGCCAGCCAGCGAAGCATAAGCCCCATCGCCGGCACCGGGCGAACCGGCAGACCGCGGGACAGCAGCGGATGCCAGAAAATCACCGTCAGGCAGGAGGCGCTCAGTCCGACGGCGGCGAATACCGACATCTGGCGAATACCGGGGAAGGGGGCGAGCATCATGATGAGATAGGCCACCACGGCCGTCAGCAGCGCCAGCAGCAACGTGCGGCGGACTTTGGCAAGGCTTTGCCACGGCGTGGCATCATGCCCGTGGACCATACGTTCCGTGAGATAGTACAGCGTATAGTCGGCGGAGATACCGATAATGCTCATGCTCATCACCAGCGTCATCAGATGCAGTTCGCCAAACAGCAGCAGCGTGACGACGGTGCCCGCCAGCCCGCCAATGCCAACGGAAATTACGCACAGCAGCAGCGGACGAAGCGAACGAAAAGTCGCAACGATAAGCAGGATCACGCCAAGCAGCGTGGCGATGCCGAGGGTGGAGATATCCTGCTTCGCCTGCTGGCTGGCGTAGTCGCTGTAAAACACCGTCCCGCGGGCGAGCACCTGTGCCTGCGGGTAGCGCGCTTTTAATTGCTCTTCCAGCTCCGCGAGGGTCGTCACGACGCGGTGCGTCTGCTGCATATCGAATGAGGATCCGGCCAGCTCGCCGTGGATCAGATACCAGTCGTTTCCCTGCTTATCCTGGGTTACCAGCCAGCCATCTTTGAGCTGCAAACGCTGGCCGTTTTGCGCCATCGCCAGCTGCGCGCCGCGCATCAGCATCAGCGGATCGTTTTGCAGCTCTTTGCCGCTGACGCCGGAGAAGGCGGAGTAGAGCTGGGAGAGGACCCACTGCGCCTGCGCCGCGCCGCCGTTTTGCAGGCGGGCGCGGGTAGCATCATCGATAAGCCCGTTGCGGTGCTGCCAGAAAAATGTTCCCCAGGCCTGCTGGCTGGCGGCATCCATCGGGCCTTTCACCTCTGCGAGAGCGTGCGATTGCTGAAGGAGAGTGAGCCATTCGCCTGCCGCCTGAGGACCGACCTGCTTGCCGGGGCTCACCAGCCAGACTATCTGCCGGTCCAGCCGCTGCATAAAGCCATCGTTCAGGGCCGGGGGAATCGCGCCAAGGGTCTGCTTCGGCAACATCGCCAGCACGCTGCTGTTGACCCGCGATTGCGGCAGCAGCGTCAGCAGAACGCCCAGCATCAGCAGGCAGGCGCAGCCCCACAGCAGCGCGATGCTCCGGCGGTTACGGTGCAGCAAATCGTTGTCGTTCGTCATCGGTCAGTTGCGCGGGCGTCAGTTGATGTTGAGAGAGGACGATATCGGTACGATCGCCTTGTTTATCATTGAGTTGAATATTTTCCAGGTAGCGCTGGCCAGCCAGGTCGATGGTGGCGAAGATTTTATCCAGCGGTGTGGTTTTCGGCGTCAGGCGCAGGGTCCATCGCCCTTCGCCGGTATCGGCAAACTCAACGCGGAAGTTCTGCTCCAGCACCTGACGGTCGGCCTGAAACAGCGCGCGCAGCAGATGGTTGAACTGGAACATCTGCGGGTTGTTCTCGGCGGTGATCGTCTGCGGCGGCTGGCCGCCGATCGCCTGTACCATCCGTTTATCATCCAGCAGGAGCTGCATCGGGAACGGTGCGGTCTGATCCCACAGCAGCCCCTGGTCGCGGGCGATCAGCATCTGGCCCTGGGATCGCAGCGGCTGCGGCAGATCCTTAATGGTACGGGTTTGATCGAAGTGGGCGCGGATCACCGGCTGTTCGGTAAAGCGCTGCTGCAGATCGTCAAGCGTCAGGGCGCTGACCAACGGGCTAATCAGCAGCGCCAGCAGGGGCCACCATCTCATGGCTTCACCCCCATGCGCTCAAACAGGATATCCGGGCTGACGAAGCTCATCTCACGGCTCTTCTCCTCCACGGCGACCTGGATGGTATAGCCGGTGGTGGTGCGTTTTCCGCTGTCGGCGGCAAAAATCTCATAGCCGATGCGCAGCCGGTTTTCGTACTCTTCTATCCGGGCACGTACGCGAAAACGTTGTTCAAAGGTCAGCACGTCGCGGTATTTCACCCGGGTATCCACCACCGGCCAGAGATAGCCGGATTCTTTCATCTGGCGGTAGCCATAGTTGAACTGATTAAGCAGCGCCTCGCGGGCAATCTCAAAGTAGCGAAAGTAGTTGCCATGCCACACCACGCCCATCATATCGACGTCGTGAAACGGTACGGTCAGCTCTACCTCGGTAGTAAAACGGGGATCGTTCAGCACCCTTTACTCCTTCTCTTTGGCATCCGGCAGCTGCCAGAAATCGAAAAAATTGAACCAGTCCAGCGGCGACTGCAGCGCGTAGTGCTCAAGGCGCTTTGCATAGCGGTCAATGGCATGCTGTAACGCCGCCTGGCGTTCTGCGCGAGGCAGCGTCAGCGGGTCGGCGAAGGGTTCGCAATGGATATGCAGTTTGCCCTGCTGGCGCAGCGCGAAAATCAGCTGCACCGGACAGCGCAGGATCGACGCCAGAATAAACGGCCCCTGCGGGAAAGGCGCGGGCTGCCCCATGAATTTGCTCCAGCAGACGCGCCATTCGCCGCCGCGCTGGGGCGTCACGGCGATGCGGTCGCCGACGATAGCCACCCATTCGTTACGCTCCAGCTTCTCTTTGAGCAGCATCGCGGTCTCCGGGCCGATATCGGTCACCGGCATCAGGTTGATCCCGGCCTGCGGCGCCATCTCCTCCATGATCTGTTTAAAGCGGCGGGCGTTATCGCTAAACACCAGCGCGTTAATGACCTGACCGCCCTGCAATTGCGCCAGCGCCCGGCAGGCCTCGACATCGCCGAGATGGGAGGCCAGTAAGAGCTTGCCGCCTGGCGTGGTGTTGCTGAGCGCGTCTTCCGCTCCGGGGGCGAAAACCACATCGCGTCCGAAGCGTAATTCGCCGCGCCAGCCGGCGATTTTGTTGAGCATCGCCTCGCCAAAGCGCAGAAAATGGCAATAGCTGTTGAGGTGCGCGGGCAGCGGTTGCTGACGGGCGCTAAGCTGCGCGCGCACGCGGGAGAGCCAGTTTTGCGAGGCCTGACGGGCGCGGTGCGCGGTCAGCCAGTAGACGGCCACCACCGGGTAGAGCAGCCACGAAAACGCCCTACGCCCCAGCAGCCGCCAGACCAGCAGCATCAGACGCATTCCCCACAGCCCTTTGAGCTCCTGCTGCTGCGCCCAGTGGCTTGCCCGACGGCGAAACAGCAGGGAAGGGATACGCGGCAGCATGCCGAGGAACAGGCGAGTGTGCATCCAGGAGATGCGACAGTTGTCCTTTAGCGCATCAAAATGAGACAGCCCGTCCGCGGGGTAGGTCACGCGGGTCGCCACAAAATGGCTGTCATTGCCCTGCCAGTAGAGACGCACCATGACCTCGGTATCAAAATCCATTCGTTTACCTAGCGCCACGCGCTGAGCCAGCTGTAGCGTCGGCGCAATCGGGTAGACGCGAAAGCCGCACATGCTGTCTTTCAGCTGGAACGAGAGCGTTTCTATCCACACCCAGATGTGGGTAATCCAGCGGCCATAGAGGCGCGATCGGGGAATGGTGTCGTCGTAAACGGGCCGCCCGGAGATCAGCGCGGCCGGGTGCGCTTGCGCGAGAGCCAGCAGCTGTGGAATATCCTCAATGGCGTGCTGCCCGTCGGCATCCACCTGCACGGCGTGGCTGAAACCCGCCGCGGCTGCGGCCTGTAGGCCGCGGATCACCGCCGCGCCTTTGCCGGCATTTTCCGTCAGGCGAATCAGCGTCAACCCGGGCTCCTGCGCCGCCAGTTGTTCCAGCACCCGGCGCGTCGGCGCGTCGCTGCCATCGTCGACCACGATGCACGGCAGATTGCAGGACCGTAAACGGGCCAGCACCTGGGGCATCATCGCGCCGTGGTTGTAGCAAGGGATCACCACACAGGGCGCGAAGGTTACTGACATAGACGGATTTTCCCGCTGCTGGCGGTATGCCGCGCTTCGCCATCGTGGCGCTGATAGTTGAAAGTGAGTATCTGGCGCGCTTCCTGCCAGTGCAGGGTGAGCGTGACGGTCGCATCCGGCAGCAGCGGCGCCTGGAATTTGACGTTCTGAATGCTGTGGAACCGCCAGCCTGGCGCCAGCAGCGTGGTGGCGTAATGCATTACCCAGTCCAGCTGGGCAACGCCGGGCAGCAGCGGCTGTATGGCAAAATGGCCGCTAAACCAGAAAAGGCCAGGATCGAGGTACAAGACAATCTCAACCTGTTGCTGATGCGCCTGATTCCCTTTAATTTCATGGGGTTTCATGAAATAACTCCTGTAATTGCGCATACACGCGCTTATTCATGCTGTTCACCGGGATCTCGTCGATACTGCGCCAGTAGCGGGGAATGGCGACCGGCTCAAGCGTTGGCCGAAGCGCTCGCCGCCACGCCTGCTCAAGGGGTTTGCTGGCGGACAGCCACTGCTGACGGGTATGGTCATTGAGCACCAGCAGGACACCGATGGCCTGTCGGCCACCGCGGCTGACGGGTAAAGCCACCGCGTCGCGAATCCCCTCCAGTTCCATCAGGCGCTGTTCAATTTCGCTGAGCGAAATCCGCTTTTCTTCAATTTTAACCACCCGTCCCCGGCGCCCGGTCAGACGAAAGTGTCCGTCGGCGGTGAGTTGCAGGGTATCGTCGAGTAACAGACCATCTCGCTCGGCAATCAGCGGCGAAAATACGCGAAACGCTTCGCCCTCGGGGAGAAGTTTGACCCCGGGGAAAGGCCGCCAGTTGCCATATTCCTGCTCACGGCAACGCCAGGCAAGGATGCCGGTTTCGGTACTGCCGTAAATCTCATCCGGCCAGCATTTAAGCCAGTCGGCCGCTCCGGTCACCTGTTCCCAGGGCAGTACTCCGCCGGCAGAGAACAGGATTGCCACCGGCGGCGGGGTCAGCCGGGGGTCAAGGCGCTTCAAAAAGGCTGGGCTGCTGATAAACGCATAGCGATGCCGGGGATCCAGCGCGCTGAGCTGTTCGGCATAATTCAGCATGGCCGCATCTAGCGGCAGGCCGAGCGCCATGGGCAGGAAAATGCGAAAGGTCAGGCCGTAAAGATGCTGGGGCGCCACCGAAGCGACAATACGACAGCCGGCCAGCCGGTCGGCAAAGTGCGTGGCCAGCAGTTCAGCCTCGCGGTCGAGAACGGCCAGCGATTTGATAACTCGCTTCGGCTGCCCCGTCGAACCCGAAGTGAACAGCTCAATGGTGGCGTCATCAGCCAACTGGTGGAAGGTGACCGTCTGCGCGGGAGGGCGTCGGGAACGGCTGATGACCCATGTCGGGCCGCTCCAGCCAAGAGGCTTTTCACTGAGCACGCCATCGAACAGCGCGCGTTGCTCTTCCAGTTGAGAGAGGCGGCTATGCCCCGGGATCACCGGCGTTTTATGGGCATGCAGCGTGGCCAGCAGCGCGACCAGAAACAGATAGCTGTCGTCAAAACAGAGCGCCCAGCGTTGACCCTGGTGCTGCTGCAGTCGCTCCACGCAGTGCGCAACGTCATCGCGCAGATGGCCCAGAGTCCAGACCTGGTCGCCCCGCCAGGCCACGAGGGTGTCGGCCGAACGCGGGGTACTCAGCCAGCGGACCACAGAAAGAGGCGGCATCATGAGGATTCTCGCTTAATCACCCGACGGCGTACCAGCCACTCTCCGGCCATCAGCGCGCCAATCAGCAGATAGGCGATCATGCCGTTCCATGCGGTCCAGAGCGCCATATCACCGTACAGCGCCGTAAAGAGGGCGATACTGCCATTGACGATAAAAAACAGGCACCAGATCTGCGTGACCCGACGGGTATAGCGCACGGCGGCGGCGGGGAGGTGAGGCGCTTGTATGCGGGCCAGGCGTTCCACCAGCGGCATGGTTGTCCACAGCGAACCGCCGAACGCAGCCAGCATCACGACGTTGACCACCACCGGGTAAAACAGCAGCAGCTGGTGCGTTTTCAACAGCGTGCTGGCCACGCACAGGACGATCCCCGCCAGCGCGACCACCTGGGTGACGATCCGCAGCGGACCCGCCTGACGCCGGGTCTGGCGCAGGCGTAAATACAGCAGCAGCGCCATTAAAGGGAGCAGCCAGCGCAGGCTGTTATGCGCGAGGCCCAGCCAGATAACACAAGGCCAGGCCAGCAGGAGCAGGCTTGTCAGCAGCAGAATACCCTTGCGTGAAAGTGCCCCCGACATGCGGATCAGGCTTCCCGGGACAGGCGTTCGAGGGCATCAACCACATCCTGCACGGTGCGCACGGCTTTAAATTCTTCTGCTTTGATTTTCTTGCTGGTTTTCTTCTGCAGGTGGACGATCATATCGACCGCGTCGATACTATCCAGCTCCAGGTCTTCGTACAGCCGCGCTTCCGGTTTGATATCCTCAGGATCGATTTCAAACAGCTTAACCAGCAGTGCCGAGACGTCGGCATAAATATCATGTGATTCAGTCATGGGGCGAGCCTCAGGTACGTTGAGCGTCGATAAACGCGGCCAGGGTGGCAACGGAGAAGAAATGCTGGCGCATCTCGTCGCTTTCGGCGGAGAGCACCACGCCATAGCGGTTTTTTACCGCCAGCCCTAGCTCCAGGGCGTCGATGGAGTCCAGACCCAGGCCATCGCCAAAGAGTGCCGCATCGGTGTCAATGTCGTCAGCCGACAGTTCTTCCAGATTCAACGTAGTAATTATGAGATTTTTAATTTCAAGATAGAGCGCTTGCATCATTAATTCCTGAAGTAGGCGTAGTACCTGATTGTAATTGAAGCAAAAGATGCCGGTTTAGCTGCCGTGCCGCCAGCGATGGCGTCTGTGAGCTGGCATCGAAAAACTGGTTGATACGTATCCGATCCCGCACCTCAATCGTAAACAGAGGTTTGCTGGGCGGCGCATCGTACCATTTGCACTGCTTGCCAAGCATGTGTTCGCTGCAGCGGATTGTCACGACCCGTAAATCGCTGGCGCAGCGCACGGCAATATTGGCCGCACCGCGCTGCAACGTCATCTGCTCACCGGGGCGCGTCCGCGTGCCTTCGGGGAAAATCAAAATGGTATCACCCTGCTGAAGGCGGTTCAGGCTGGCGGGCAGCAGCGAATCCGCCTGGTCATTAAGCAGATAATCCGCCGCGCGAATCACGCCGCTGACGAACGGGTTCTTCAGCAAGCTGCTTTTTACCATGCAGTCGGTCTCCGGCATGATCGACGCCAGCATCACGTAGTCGATCAGGCTGGGATGGTTGGCCACCACCAGACACCCGCGCTCCTGGCGTAGAATGTCACCGCCTTCAATGCGGTAATCCAGCACGCCGACGGCTCTGACCACCGCCAAAAAGAGGCGGAAGCTGGCGGCAATGCTGCGCCGCGCCAGACGGCGGCGACGGGGTTTGTTCCTGATAACTATCAGCAGCAGGTTGAACCAGATGAGAGACAGCAGCAGTCCACCAAGACCGAACAAGGCGAAACAGACGCCGGTCATGGCTCCCCGCCAGACCCGGTTCAGACGTGCCAGCAGAGGGCTCATGTGCGACTCCATTGCCACTGCACGCGCTCGCCGGGCAGGGTAAAGGCCGGGCTGTCCTGCAAATAGTGTTGTAAAAATAACAGGCTTTGCGGCAGCGCGGTCTCTGCGGACGGTGCGCTGCGACGGGTGACGCAGCGCAATGCCGCCCCGGTTTCAATCACCAGCGCCAGCGCATAGGGCCAGGTTGGCATTTCTGGCGATAGCTGCGGATGGTAGAACTCGGGCAGGTAGCCGTCGAAATCCACCATTAATACCCGCTGATAGCCCGCCTGCAGCAGGCACATGACTTCGCATAGCCCTTGCTGGAAGGTATCCCGCCCGGCCGACAGAGAGGAGGAAACGATCGGCCGCTGTGCGGCAATGGTCAGATTCCCCACCGCCGAGTTATGGACGGAAAGGGCAAAATCGGTCGGGGAGATGGCCTGCTGCGTCGCCAGGGCATGGAGAATACGATAATTGCGTTCAAGTTCGCCGTGGCGGCTGGTGTACAGTATGGCGTCGATTTGATGACGGCGCAGCATTGCCAGCCCGCACTCAACAGCGAGTTTACTGCCGGAGCTAAGGCGTCTGGCGGTCATCATCGGTAATTCGGTTAATTTTGCCTGTGGGGCTGAGGGATCGAAGGCGTGCGGATGCCGTGACCATTGCTGCCACTGTGTCGCTTCGCTCATTCCCGGGGCTCTGCCCTGCCAGTCAACTATGTTTAGTGCAAATTTCATCAACGCGTATCCGCGATAAATCGGTGATCTTAGCGCCATTTTTTAACGGCACTTTTTATTTTTGTTGTGGCACGCGTATACAGTATGGCTAACGCCTTGACCAACGGCGCATTCCCGGCCTGGATTGTTTACCGTTCCGCTTTTTGCCGACCGGATATCCGGCCTCAGGGTGAGTCTGAGGGCATATCGGCAAGCATATTCACCGCATGGCAATTTATGCGGCGAAGTCAGGGCGTATTTTCGATATTTTCCTATGCCAGCGCAATTTATTATGGCAACTATTCGCGCCTGAGAGAGATATTCTGTTATTCCATCAACAGGTCAGTGACCTGACTCTGACATTTCCGCCACATATTCTACCGGGTGGCAAACGAATACATAGGATAATGCCGAATCCTGTCGAGCATCAGAATAGTCTCTGATCCTGTGCCTCTTCAGAAGTCAGCATTTGCGCGCTGACTCCTGAATCAATGATGGGATGACGAGGACAATCACAGGCTTGAATCAGCGGCTAAATTTACCTGAATATCTTTATCCAGATTGTGGACCCAGCGGTTATAGTTTTTATGGATTTTCCCACCGGAGGCCAGCATATTGCTGCTGCTGACGTAGTGAATAGAATAACCGCTGGCGGAGTAATTAATACGGACCTCAACGACATGGTCGCGAGCCTGCTGACGCGCGGCGATCGCGCCAGGCGCGGTTTGCGACATGATCCACTGGCGCTGCACGCCGGCCCGCAGAATGGCCTGTTTCACCTGAGCCTCAGTATGACCGGCACTCACGGTGGTCTGGATTTGCTCAACCGGCGCGGTGCGCGCACAGCCGGCCAACGCGCCTGCAACCGCAATAGCGGCGAACCACTGCACATACTTTTTCATGAACACTCCCTGTCAAATTACCGGTAATACAATGAAATGGCTGACGTTAAAAATGAATGTCGGCCACCAGAAAGTTCCGGATAAATATCCGGTATGGATTTTCGTGTTGTCTTAATGATGCGACGGTTTTCATCATAAAGGATAGCGAGCGAGGCCACCAGCAGTAATGAGTGATAATGAATGGTTTTATGAGGTTGAATTTTAACGGCATAGCGGGAATTTCCGAAGCTTATACCAACGACATTATTATTCGCCAGACAGTTAATTCGCGGGGGATATTCAGGTATATCGCTGACGGTATTTAAATAAATATGCCTTAGACATCCGGTTGCGCATGTGTTGACCAGGCCCATTCACTCCGGCTATCGGGTTATCTGTGTTCCCGGGCAATCCTGGCTCCTCACCGATGCCGCCTTCGGCTATTTACATTCTTTCCTGACCAATGCGGCTCTCTTGCCGGCCGGTTCCGGCTAGCGACACAAACATTTCCCCATGGCGAAGCGAAAATGAACGCCAGTTGCCCTGTAGCAGTCCTTGCTGACAGAAGCTGTACCCGATGTTGAGGTTGATCGTGCGGCCCGTCGCGCGCGAATTTCTGCGCCGCGTGCTGCTTTTGAGCAGACGACGTGGTAATAGTGAAACACTGGTGTAAAAGTCTGGTGGACCCCCATGCCCGAACCCGTTGACGAACCGGCGCTGAATGGCGTGCGCCTTAATCTGCGGATTGTCTCCGTTGTGATGTTTAATTTTGCCAGCTACCTGACAATTGGCCTGCCGTTGGCCGTTCTGCCGGGCTATGTCCATGATGTGATGGGATTTAGCGCGTTCTGGGCCGGCCTGGTCATTAGCCTGCAGTATTTTGCCACTCTCCTCAGCCGCCCTCATGCCGGACGCTACGCCGATCTTCTTGGACCGAAAAAGATCGTGATCTTCGGGCTGTGCGGCTGTTTTCTCAGCGGTTTGAGCTATCTGCTGGCGGCCGTCGGCAGCGGCTGGCCGATCTTTAGCCTGGCGCTGCTGTGCCTCGGTCGCGTGATTCTCGGCATCGGGCAAAGCTTTGCCGGCACCGGTTCAACGCTATGGGGGGTGGGCGTGGTGGGCTCGCTGCATATCGGGCGGGTTATTTCGTGGAACGGTATCGTGACTTACGGGGCGATGGCGATGGGGGCGCCGCTCGGCGTGCTCTGTTATTCCCTTGTCGGACTGCCGGGGCTGGCGTGGGCGATTATGGCCGTGGCGCTGGTCGCTATTCTGTGTGCGCTGCCGAGGGCGGCGGTCAGAGCAACGAAGGGCAAAGCGATGACGTTTCGCGCCGTGCTGGGCCGGGTCTGGCCGTATGGGATGGCGCTGGCATTGGCTTCCGCCGGGTTTGGCACGATCGCGACGTTTATTACCCTGTTCTACGACGCCAAAGGCTGGGACGGCGCGGCGTTTGCGCTGACGTTATTTAGCTGTGCGTTTGTTGGTACGCGTCTGCTGTTCCCTAATGGCATTAATCGTCTGGGGGGACTGAACGTCGCGATGCTGTGCTTTAGCGTTGAGATTGTCGGACTTCTGCTGGTGGGGTTGGCTGAAACTTCGCCGATCGCCAAAGTCGGGACCTTCTTCGCTGGCGCCGGTTTTTCACTGG
>OIXA01004443.1_pt1 | contig 13454 bp, 9 predicted proteins | sample 1587721 | NCBI WGS metagenome assembly OIXA01 (sample SAMEA3888900, study PRJEB22519) | human gut metagenome | biome: human gut; feature: human-associated habitat; material: faeces | place: Denmark | collected 2013 | reverse complement strand
TCATCTGACGGATCAGCAGCTGGCTTGACTCGTACCAGAAGTCGTAGTTTCCTGCGTAAAGCTGGATCTTGCCGTAATCGATATCGGCAATCTGTGTACATACCTTGTTCAGGAAGTAACGGTCATGGGATACAACGATAACAGTGTTGTCAAAGTTGATCAGGAATTCTTCCAGCCATGCGATCGCATCAAGATCCAAGTGGTTGGTAGGCTCGTCAAGAAGCAGGATATCCGGGTTTCCGAACAGTGCCTGTGCAAGAAGAACCTTGACCTTCTCAGAACCTGTCAGGTCTTTCATCAGTTTATAATGAAGCTCTGTCTCGATACCAAGTCCGTTCAGAAGATTGGCAGCATCAGATTCTGCTTCCCATCCATCCATTGTAGCGAACTCAGCTTCCAGCTCACTTGCTTTGATTCCGTCTTCATCTGTGAAATCTTCTTTTGCGTAAATTTCTTCTTTCTCTTTCATGATTTCATACAGACGTGCATTTCCCATGATAACTGTATCAAGAACAGGGAATTCGTCATATTTGAAATGATCCTGCTGAAGGAAAGAAAGTCTCTCGCCCGGGGAGATAACTACATCACCGGATGTCGGCTCAAGCTGTCCGGAGAGAATCTTAAGAAATGTAGATTTACCGGCACCATTCGCACCGATCATTCCGTAGCAGTTCCCCTCTGTGAATTTGATGTTAACATCTTCGAACAGCGCCTTTTTCCCGACGCGAAGGGTTACGTTATTTGCACTAATCATTTGAAAGTCTCCTTGTAAATAAATTAGAATTGTGATTACGTTGTTATAATTGTCCTTTTTCAAATACGTGTGAATAAGAACATACCAATCCATATATTAACATAGAAGAAAGGGTGCTGACAAGTACTGAAATAGAAAAATGCATACGAAAAAGCAGGGCAAACTGTGTGAAAATGTATAAGAACTAATCCTTGTTCTTTCCATTGTAAAAAGTTATAATGTTACTAAGAATCTCACAATATAAATAGCAGTAGAAAAGAGGAGAAGCCATGGCACTTAAGAAAGCAACAATCGTACTGGAAGGTGGAGCAACAAGAGGCATATTTACTTCTGGTGCTCTGGATTACCTTATGGAACAGGATATTTATTTTTCAGATGTGATCGGTGTGTCTGCCGGTGCATGTAATGCAGTAGATTATGTTTCCAGACAGCCGGGACGTACAAGAGACTGTATGATTCCGAATACAAAAGATATGAAGTATATTAATGGAGTGAAAGATACGATCAGGGAGAAAAGTCTGATGAATATGGATTTGATTTTTGATAAATATCCGAATGAACTGATCCCATTTGATTTCGATACATATTTTCAGTCAGAGATGCACTGTGAGCTGGTAACGACAAACTGTCTGACTGGAAATGCAGAATATATGACGGAAACAGAAGATCCTGACCGATTGATGAAGATCTGTCGTGCATCAAGCAGTATGCCGCTTGTAACTCCGATGGTGAATATTGACGGTGTCCCGTATCTGGATGGCGGACTTGCAGATTCTGTTCCGATCCGTCGTGCACAGAAGCTTGGGAATGAGAAGATCATAGTGATCCTGACGAGAAATCAGGGCTATCGTAAGAAAGTGATCTCACCGGCAGTGCAGAAGCTTTACAGACAGGCATATAAGTCCTATCCGAATGCAGTCCGGACAATCTTCAGAAGAAGTTTTATCTATAATAAGACGATGAATTATCTGGACCAGCTTGAGAAGCGTGGAGAGATCTATGTCCTTCGTCCACATGTGAAACCAGTATCACGGCTCGAACAGCATCCGGATGTCCTGCATGCATTTTATGAGCATGGATATCATCTGATGGAGCGAAAGACAGAAGAAATGCTGAAGTATCTTGAACAGTAATAAAAATAAATCGACTTGTTAAAAGAAGAGAGAAAAGGGAGTTGAGTTATATGAGAGAGATTTTAGAAGAAACTCAGAACCGTGAATTATCGTGGCTTCGGTTCAATCAGCGCGTTCTCGAAGAAGCACGGGACGAGACAGTTCCTTTGATGGAACGTATGAAATTCGTAGCTATTTTCACAAGTAACTTAGACGAGTTTTTTATGATCCGCGTAGGAAGTCTGTATGATATGGCATCAGCAGACAGCAAAAAGATTGATCAGCGATCCGGTATGACAGCAAAACAGCAGTTAGATGCAATTTATCGAGCTGTTTCCCCACTTTACAAGGAACGAGATAAGACATATGCAGAGATCAAGAAACAGTTAAGTCCGTATGGTGTCTGCGGTCTTGACTTCAAGGAACTGGAACAGCAGGAGAAGAAGTTTGTAAAGAAATATTTCAAAGAAGAAGTAATGCCGGTGCTTTCCCCACAGATCGTAGATGCGAACCATCCGTTCCCACATCTGTTAAGTAAAGAACTGTATGTGGTTGCGAATCTGAAGCAGGGAGACAAGACGATGCTCGGAATCATCCCGGTACCACAATATATTTCTAATATTCTCTATCTTCCGGGGTATGACATCCGTTATATCCGTATGGAAAAGATTATCCTGGAATTTATTGATCTTGTTTTTGACCAGTATCAGATCTCAGACAAGAACTATATCCGTGTAACAAGAAATGCAGATGTATCACCGGATGATGAAGCTTATGCAGACAGCGGAGATTTCCGTCATGTGATGCAGGAGACACTTCATAAGAGAAGAAGGATGGCTGTTGTCCGTCTTGAGGCAGCCAATTCTCTGAGTAAAGAGATGGAGAAATATTTCTGTGAGAAATTTAATATCCGTCCGGAATGCATTTTCCGAACAAAGATGCCGATGAAGCTGGACTTTATCTTTGCAATCGCTGATAAACTTCCGGATTCGAAGAAAAAAACGCTCGTGGATGTACCATTTTCTCCGCAACCGTCTTCCATGCTTGCAGAGGGTAAGGTGATTCCGCAGATAAAGAAGAAAGACGTACTCCTTTGCTATCCATACGAAAGCATGGAACCGTTCCTTCAGCTGATCAAAGAAGCATCAACAGACCCGGAAGTTCTGACAATCAAGATCACAATCTACCGTCTGGCAAAGAAAGCACGACTTGTAGAATATCTCTGCGCAGCGGCTGAGAATGGAAAAGAGGTTACGGTTCTGATCGAGCTGAGAGCACGTTTTGATGAGCAGAACAACATTGACTGGTCCGAGCGTCTGGAAGAGGCCGGATGCCGTGTTCTGTACGGATTCGAGGGTTATAAGGTACACTCCAAGATCTGCCTGATCACATACAGAAACCGTACCGGAATTCATTACATTACACAGATTGGAACCGGAAATTATAACGAAAAGACAGCGAAGATGTATACCGATTACTCGCTGATGACAAGCAGACAAGAGATTGGTGAAGACGCAGCAGTCTTTTTCCAGAATATGTCGATCAGCAATCTGAATGGAGTTTACAAGCATCTGATTGTTTCACCGACAAGCCTGAAACAGAAAGTACTTGCCTTGATGGATGAAGAAATTGCAAAAGGTGAGAACGGAAGAATCATTATGAAATTGAATTCTGTTACGGACATGGATTTCATTCGCAAAGTAACAGAAGCATCTCAGGCAGGGGTGAAGATAGATCTGATCGTGCGTGGAATCTGCTGTATCCTCCCGGGAATCAAGGGAAAGACAGAGAATCTGCGTGTGACAAGTATCGTCGGAAGATATCTGGAGCATCCAAGACTTTTCGTCTTCGGAAAAGGAGCAGATGCAACAGTTTATATTGGATCTGCTGATATGATGACAAGAAATACAGAGAAGCGTGTAGAAGTCGCGTGCCCGGTCTATGATGTAGAGATCCGGAAACGCCTGTTCCATCAGCTTCATGTAATGCTTTCTGACAATGTGAAAGCTCGCGCGATGACAAGTGACGGAACATATGTGAAGAAACCGGTGGAAGACGGAGCAAGTCTTGTGAATGCACAGGAGACCTTTATGAGAGAAGCATCACAGGCACAACGTCCGGCTGCAGCCAATGTGCCGAAGAAGAAAAAAGAAGGATTCTTAACAACCGTACTGAAGATTTTCAGAAAAAAACAATAGAAGGACGAGAGATGGAGGAGCAGAGAAAGATGAAACCGTTACAGAAAAAAGACTTTGGAAAGACATCGAAAGGGGAATTGGCTACCGTATATACACTGGAAAATGAAGCAGGAATGCAGATTAGCGTATCTGACTTCGGAGCAACACTGACAAGCGTACTTGTTCCGGATAAGGATAACAATCCGGTAGAAGTGACACTTGGATATGATGATGCAACCGGATATGAAGCCGGACTTGGAAATGCATTCGGAGCATCTGTTGGACGTAACGCAAATCGTATCGGTGGGGCAGTGATCGAGATCAATGGAACAGAATATCACCTGACAAAGAATGACGGAGAGAACAACTTACACAGCGGACTTGATTTCTATCACGGAAGATTGTGGAAGGTTGCGGACGCAGATGATACCCATGTAACATTTGAGATGGACAGCCCGGATGGAGATCAGGGATATCCGGGAGCACTTGTTATGAAAGTGACCTATTCTCTGGATGAAGAGAATACTTTGATGATCCACTACGAAGCAGAGCCGGATCAGGATACGATCATCAATATGACAAATCACAGTTACTTTAATCTGAACGGACATAAGAGCGGAGATGTTCTGAATCATACATTATGGCTGAATGCGGATGCATTTACACCGGCAGACGCAGCATCCATTCCGACAGGTGAGATCCGCAGTGTGGAAGGAACTCCGATGGATTTCAGAATAGATAAGACAATCGGAAAAGACATTGAAGCAGATTATGAACCGCTGGTATTCGGAAAAGGTTATGACCACAACTGGGTATTGAAAAATGAAGGCGAATTTGATAAAGTAGCAGAAGTGGCCGGGGATGAAAGTGGAATCCATATGAGTGTACTGACAGACCTTCCGGGGGTGCAGATCTATACTGCGAACTTCCTTGACGGAGTGAAAGGAAGAGACGGAGCGGTTTATGAGATGAGAGATGCCATCTGTCTGGAGACACAGTACTATCCGGATGCAATCCACCATGAAAACTTCCCGGGACCGATCTGTAAGAAAGGCGAGAAATATGATACCCGTACTGCTTACAGATTCCGTGTAAAATAAGTGAATGGAAGATAGATAACTAGTTTATGGGAAAATCAGTATACATTGCGGAGAAACCGAGCGTTGCCCAGGAATTCGCAAAAGCATTGAAACTAAATACAAAACGACGGGACGGATATCTTGAGTCAGACGAAGCCATTGTCACCTGGTGCGTAGGTCACCTGGTGACGATGAGTTATCCGGAGGAATATGATCCGGCACTTAAGAGATGGAACTTGCAGACACTGCCGTTTATCCCGGAAGAATTCAAATACGAAGTCATTCCGTCAGTGGCGAAACAGTTTCAGATCGTCAGCGGGATCCTGAACCGGGAAGATGTCGATACGATCTATGTCTGTACCGACTCCGGGCGGGAGGGAGAATATATCTATCGTCTCGTGGAACAGGAAGCACACGTGGAGGGGAAAAAGCGCCGGAGAGTGTGGATCGATTCCCAGACAGAAGAAGAGATTCTTCGAGGAATCCGTGAAGCCAAAGATCTGTCAGAGTATGATAACCTCGGAGCATCTGCATACCTGCGCGCCAAAGAAGATTATTTGATGGGAATCAACTTCTCCCGTCTGCTGACTTTGAAATATGGCAACAGTATTTCAAATTTTCTGCAAACGAAGTATTCCGTTGTATCTGTAGGTCGCGTTATGACGTGTGTTCTTGGCATGGTTGTGCGCAGAGAACGTGAGATCCGTGATTTCGTCAAGACACCGTTTTACCGTGTACTCAGCACAATTGATGCACAGGGGCATACGTTCGAGGGTGAGTGGAGAGCAGTGAAAGGCTCCCGCTATTTTGAGTCCTACGACCTTTATAAGGAAAATGGATTCAAGGAGCGCAAGAAAGCGGAAGAATTGATTCAATACCTGCAGACACCGGATGACGAGTCTGTAAATGTAGCAGGAATACAGGGACAGTCAGGATTGAACTGCAGGATCGAGTCGATTGAGAAAAAGAAAGAGAAGAAGAATCCCCCTCTTTTATATAACCTGGCGGAGCTTCAGAACGACTGTTCTAAGAGATTTAAGATCAGTCCGGATGAGACACTGCGAATCGTGCAGGAGCTGTATGAGAAAAAACTTGTGACTTATCCGAGAACAGATGCCCGTGTTCTGTCTACCGCAGTGGCAAAGGAAATTACAAGAAATCTGAACGGGCTGTCAAAGTATCCGATGGCGGCACCGTATATGCAGGATATCCTGAATTTCGGAAGCTATAAGACACTTGCAAAGACACGCTATGTGAATGACAAGCAGATCACAGATCATTATGCAATCATTCCTACAGGACAAGGGTTGAATGCATTGAGTACTGTTTCATCTACTGCGAAGGGTGTGTACGACCTGATCGTGCGAAGATTCCTGAGTATCTTTTATCCGCCGGCAGTTTACCAGAAGGTTGCTATCGTGACGAAGATCAAAGAAGAAAGCTTCTTCTCAAGCTTCAAAGTACTTGCTGAGGAAGGTTATCTGAAAGTGGCAGGCATTCCGAAGAAGAAAGCTTCTCAGACAGCCACAAAAGATAGCAGTAATGGAAACAGTGAGAATAATAACAATGATACAAATGACGAGGCAGGTTCCGATTCTTCCGATCAAAGCCTGGACACCGGATTGTTCGAGGTGATCAAGTCATTAAAGAAGGGTGCAGTCCTTCAGGCCAGAGCATTGGATATCAAAGAAGGAGAGACATCACCTCCGAAGCGTTATAATTCCGGTTCCATGATCCTGGCAATGGAGAATGCAGGACAGCTGATCGAGGACGAAGAACTTCGTGCCCAGATCAAAGGAAGCGGAATTGGAACAAGTGCGACAAGAGCAGAGATTCTGAAAAAGCTTGTGAATATCAAGTATCTCGCATTGAACAAGAAGACACAGGTGATCACACCGACGCTGCAGGGAGAGATGATCTATGATGTTGTAGACCATTCCATCCGGTCACTTCTGAATCCGGAGCTTACGGCAAGCTGGGAGAAGGGACTGAACTATGTGGCAGAAGGTTCCATCACATCAGATGAATATATGAGAAAACTAGATCATTTCATTACCAGCAGAACTGTTGGGGTGAAAGGGCTGAACAATCAATATCAGCTTAGAGCCTGCTATGAAAAAGCCGCTGGGTTTTATCCGTCTGTAAATAGTAATAAAACGACAGGTAGAACAAAAACAGGCAGCAGAAGTAAATGACACAATAATAAGACATAAATGTAAGTCGGTTCTAACCGGCAGAAAGGAATTACCATGTTAGAAGCATTAACAGTAAAAGAAAATTATTCATTAGACCAGACAATCGCAAAAGATATCTTCAACGGAGTTACTTATCCGTGGGAAGTACTTCCGAAGATCAGCAGCTTCATCCTTGAGCTTGGAGCTACATTAAGCGAAGATGAATACGAGAAACGCGGAGAAAATGTATGGGTAGCGAAATCTGCAAAGGTTGCTCCGACTGCATTTATCAATGGACCGGCAATCATCGGAAAGGATGCAGAGGTTCGTCACTGTGCATTTATCCGTGGAAATGCAATCGTAGGAGAAGGGGCTGTTGTAGGAAACTCTACAGAGCTTAAGAACGTGATCCTCTTTAATAAAGTTCAGGTTCCGCATTATAATTATGTAGGTGATTCTGTTCTTGGATACAAATCTCATATGGGAGCCGGATCAATTACATCTAACGTAAAATCAGATAAGAAGCTTGTTGTAGTAAAAGCCGGAGAAGAGAAGATTGAGACAGGTATGAAGAAGTTCGGCGCAATGCTCGGAGATGAAGTAGAAGTAGGTTGCGGAAGCGTTCTGAATCCGGGAACAGTTGTTGGAAATCACAGCAACATCTATCCACTTTCTTCTGTACGTGGATTCGTTCCGGCAAACAGCATTTACAAAAAACAGGGTGAAGTTGTGACAAAAGAAGAAAGATAGTTGAAAATAGAAAATGATAAGAATGGCTCCTGTGTGATAACATGGGAGCTATCTTAGACAGGAGGAATAAAGCAGATGAATAAAGTAGGTTTTATCGGTGTAGGAATCATGGGAAAATCCATGGTCAGAAATCTCATGAAAGCCGGATTTGAATTACATATCTATGCAAGAACAAAGAGTAAAGTAGAAGATGTGATCAGCGAAGGAGCACAGTTCCATGAGTCAATCAAGGATTGCGTGCAGGATTGTGATGCAGTTATTACGATCGTTGGGTTCCCACAGGATGTAGAAGAAGTATATTTTGACGAGGGGAATATCTTAGACAGTGCAAAGAAAGGTGCTTATCTGATCGATATGACAACAACAAGTCCGCAGATTGCTGAGAAGATTTACGAGGAAGGTACAAAACGAGGTTTCCATGTGATGGATGCACCTGTCACAGGCGGAGATACAGGAGCGAAAGCCGGAACATTATCCATTCTCGTTGGTGGAGAAAAGGAAGATTACGAAGCCTGTATGCCACTCTTTGAGGCAATGGGAACAAACATTAATTACCAGGGTAAGGCTGGATGCGGACAGCACTGCAAGCTGGCGAACCAGATCATGATCGCCGGAACACTGTCCGGTGTGTGCGAGGCACTTATTTATGCAAAAGAACAGGGACTGAATCCGGAAGTATTCATGAAGTCCGTTGCGACAGGGGCAGCAGGAAGCAAGCAGCTTGACACATTCGGACCAAAGATCTTAAAAGATGATTATGCACCGGGATTCTTTATGAAACACTTCATCAAAGATATGAAGCTTGCACTGATCGAAGCGAACAGAAAAGGACTTTCCCTTGATGTACTCAGTATGGTTCTTGCCAATTACGAAGAACTTGAGCAGGAAGGATACGGAGATCTCGGAACACAGGCGTTGATGAAATTCTACGATGAAGAACATCGGAACATGGAAGAGTAAAAAATCTGTGAATGATAACCGTAAAAATTCTGTTAAGAATCAACAAAACAGGTTGAAGTAACAGGGAAAAGAAAATATAATAGACATCAGAGAAAAAACTGTTGAAGAAGATAAAAAAATCAACAACAGGAAGACTTGAAGGAGGACACAAAATGCTTACAGATAATTTTGTAACAATGGAAATTGGAAAAGCAAAACACATTGCACTTGTAGCCCATGATGGAAAGAAGAAAGAACTGATTGAATGGTGCGATAGAAATAAAGAAGTATTACAGGGACATTTCCTATGCGGAACAGGAACAACAGCCCGTCTGATCGCAGAGAAAACAGGACTTCCGGTAAAAGGATACTGCAGTGGTCCACTTGGTGGAGACCAGCAGATCGGTGCGAAGATTGTAGAAGGACAGATTGATTTCATGATCTTCCTGTGGGATCCGTTAGAGGCACAGCCACATGACCCGGACGTTAAGGCACTTCTTAGAATTGCAGTAGTATATGATATTCCGGTTGCGAACAACCTTGCAACAGCAGACTTCATGCTGAACAGCAAGTTCATGAATGAGCCTTATTCCAGACAGATTGAGAATTTCAATAAGACGATTCAGGACCGCGTTGCGGAGATGAAATAAAATAATTTAAGTATTAAAAAAATACCTGCAGATATCAATTTTGACATCTTGCAGGTATTTTTATGGATTTTTACAGAAGTCCTTTTTCACGCTTCTCAAGAAGAGCATGAATCTTATCTGTCGGGCTGATAACAGAACTGATCGGTACATCATGGTTCAGGGAATCAATGATCAGTGCGATAAATTTACTCATATCAGCTTTTACAAAGTAAGGTTTCTCATAAAGTTCCGGTGGGAGATATGTAAGGTTTGTTGTAATAACTTTACTGATATATCCCTTATTGTAATACTCATCGAATTTATCAAATCCGTCTGTGAACAGTCCGAATGTTGTACATACAAAGACACGTCCGGCCTTACGCTCTTTCAGCTGTTTTGCAACATCAAGCATACTTTCTCCGGAAGAGATCATATCGTCAACGATAAGAACATCCTTTCCTGTCACATCATCACCGAGGAACTCATGGGCAACGATCGGATTCTTTCCGTTTATAACTGTAGAGTAGTCACGACGTTTGTAGAACATACCCATATCAACACCAAGTACATTAGAGAAGTAAACTGCACGGTGCATAGCTCCTTCATCCGGGCTGATGATCATCAGATGTTCTTTGTCAGCTTTCAGATCCGGTACTTCACGGAACAGTGCTTTTAAGAACTGATACTGTGGGTTAAAGCTGTCAAATCCACTAAGTGGAATTGCATTCTGTACACGTGGGTCATGAGCATCAAATGTAATGATGTTGGAAACGCCCATTGCGTCCAGTTCTTCCAGTGCAAGAGCACAGTCCAAAGACTCTCTTCTTGTACGCTTGTGCTGTCTGCTTTCATAAAGGAAAGGCATGATAACATTGATACGGCGAGCCTTACCTGTTGCAGCAGCGATAATTCTCTTCAGATCCTGATAATGGTCATCTGGAGACATATGGTTAAGATGTCCGTTTACTGTGTAAGTCAGGCTGTAGTTGCATACATCAGTCATGATAAAAAGATCAGTACCACGGATTGTCTCTTTCAGGATACCCTTAGCTTCACCGGAACCGAATCTCGGACAACTACAGTCTACCTGGTAATTGTTGGCCTTATAGTTTCTGTAAAGTGGGGATTCTGTTACTTCGTTGATCGTGTTCTCACGGAAGGAAACAATATAATCATTTACCTTCTGTCCCAGAGGTTTGCAGCTCTCCATAGCAATCAGTTTCAGAGGTGCAATCGGGAGTGTGTTTTCTAACATTTCGATGTTCGTCATTTTCTTCTCCTCAGTGTGAATTAGTTTTTAACTGTCTTAAGAAATCAGACAGTAACGTGAATTGATTAATTAGAATTAACAGATTAATCATTATACATTTAACGTTATACCATTTTTCAGGAGAAAATTCAAGGAGGGCAGGGCGGAGAGTGGACGATAAAATGTATTTTTTACAGAACAAGACAAGAAAAATCAGAAGAAAGAAATCGGAGTGCAGCAGGTAGAAGTGGATTCTAAGACGATCATAGAAGCTGTGGTATAAGAAAAGAAAAATAAAAGAAATAAAAAGAGCTTTAATATCTGAACGATACAGTGGTATTGCGGAAGATATTAAGGCTCTTTCTATGTATAAGGGAAGTTTTGGATAAAAATATTTCGTAGAGTATACAACTCTACGAAAAAAATGAAATTAAGTTGAATTTATGGGGTTTTTAAAAGATGTGACCAATTATTTGACGGTAAATACAGCGTTTAGCTTATCCATGTTTTGCTGTTTCTGCTCCATAGAAGGATGTACATACCGGTTTAGAGTTGTGTTAATATTGGAATGTCCTAAAATCTCACTTAATGTCTTCATATCGAATCCAAGTTCTACGCAACGGGTTGCAAAAGTATGGCGCAGACAATGAAAATGAAGTGGTTCGATCTGACATTTTTTCAAAGTTTTTTTGAAATAATATTCGATCGACCGCGGCTCGCGAAAACTCATCTTCTTTCCGGTGAGGATATATGCTTCGGGATCTATCTTGTGAGATTGGACGTATTGCTGCAAAATCTCAAACAGGAAATCTGGAATCGGAATATTACGGATGGAGCTTTCTGTTTTTGGTGGAGTGATAATGATTTTTGTATTATGTTCCGAATCATCTGTGTGATCCTTAACTCTGTGTAAAGTCTTAGATATCTCCAGATATTGTTCCTGAAAATGAATATCCTTCCACTGCATTGCACAAAGTTCCCCAAGACGTACTCCTGTATATAGTGCAATCAGCGTTCCGATGTTTTTATGTGTCAGATTCCCTAATAAATAGTCCTGCAAGGCCTGCTGTTCCTTTAGAGAGAGGATCCGAAGCGGTTTTCTGACAGGCTTAACAGGACAAAGTTCCGGATTACAAAGAGACAGTTCCCCTTCCTTTTCAGCAGTTTTTAATATTAATTTGACAACAGAACGGATATCGGTAACTGTTTTCGGAGCCAATCCGGAACCATCACTTTTCCCTGAAACCAATAATCTGTTCAGAAATACTTCACAATCTTTATTACTGAACGTATAGACAAGACGATCACCAATCATAGGACAGATATAGTGGCTGAAAAGATAATGGTACCTTACATAAGTAGATTCCTTGCTGGAAGGCTTCAGCCGTTCCAACCAGAGCAGTCCGTAAAAGGAAATGTTCTTCTTCATACGGACACTTTGAAAAAGACGTGGATCCATTTTTCTTTTTGCATCATTTTGCTTTTTCTTAACAGTTAAATAATCTGCTGCATAGATAGAACGGTATCTGGGACTACCATCTTCTTTGAATGAATAAATGTATCTGGCTTCCCAGCGACCGTCCTTCCTTTTGTAAATATTTTCTCCTCTTCGTGGCATATTTTTCTCCTCCATTTTGACCATTTTTTTGACGGTAAATAAGTCAATAATCACAAAAAATAAGCAGTGCTGTGTGATGAAAACGATTAAATTTTCACGTATTATTGATAAGAATGCACAAATTTCGACATTTCTTCCTTGACTTGAACGTATAATGAGAGTAAGATATCACTGATTAAAGTCTTTTTAAACCGTAAATTAACTATAAAGGAATTCGTAGAGTTGTATACTCTACGAAATTCAAAAACAGAATAAGGATAGGAATGAGTATGGGAAGAAGACCCAGAGATCTAAGTGGACAGAAGTTTGGACTACTTACTGCCATGTATCCGACAGAACGCAGAGACCATAGAGGTTCTGTGTACTGGCATTGTGTCTGTGAATGCGGCAATGAGATTGATGTATCTGCTGGTGCATTGCTGGATGGCAATAACAGGAGCTGTGGATGCCTGAAAGACAAGAACCAGAAGCAGATTGCACAGAGAAGACATCTTGTTGATGGAACCTGTGTGGAAGTTCTGGAGAAGAGAAAGAAACGAAGAGACAATGAAAGTGGTTTCCGAGGTGTTTTTTATCTGAAGAACAGCAACCGTTACCGTGTGGATATCGGATTCAAAGGGAAGCGGTATTATGTCGGACTCTTTGAAGATTATGACGAAGCAGTTCAGGCGCGTCTGGAAGCAGAAAATCTGATCCATAACAGTTTCATTAATATATGGAAAGAATGGAATCAGAAAGAGCAGGAAGATCCCCAGTGGGGAAAGGAACATCCGCTTGTATTCAATGTTCGGAAAGTGAACGGAGAATTACAGGTAGAAGCAGGATGTCAGGAAATTAAGACTAGTTGAGATGGACAGAAATGATTTCCTGCAGTTTATCAGAAAAGATAAAAAGATGGCAAAGGAGTATATATCAACAACTTACATTTTAATGACAGCTGTAGCGGTGATTATTTTATTACTAGGTATTGTTG
>OIXA01004441.1_pt1 | contig 13462 bp, 14 predicted proteins | sample 1587721 | NCBI WGS metagenome assembly OIXA01 (sample SAMEA3888900, study PRJEB22519) | human gut metagenome | biome: human gut; feature: human-associated habitat; material: faeces | place: Denmark | collected 2013 | reverse complement strand
GAGAAAAATGTCTCCCGCAGATGGGACATTGCATCGACTCAGGCATGTTCGTACCTCCATAGTTTATTTTTCTATAATTATAGCCATTCGCACAAGATTTGTAAACAGGAAAATTTTATTAAAAGGATGAAACAGGAGTGAACGGATGAGCAAAATACTCAAACAGGTGCGCTGCGGGCGGATGGTGTATGCGGTGGTGTACACCCCGCCTGCCGCCGGGGATGGGCCCCGGGCCAGGGCGCAGAAGCGGAAAGCCTCCAGCGCGGCCCGGGAGCGGCTGAACGCCAGGACCTCCTTCGCCAAGCTGGAGCGGGTGCTGGCGGCCAACTTTGACGACGGGGACCTATTCATCACGCTGACCTATGAGGACGGGCGGCTGCCCGAGAGCCGGGACATGGCTGTGCGGAAGATACGCTCTTTCCTGGCCAAGCTGCGGGCGGCCCGGAGGGCCAGGGGCCAGCCCACCAGATACATCTATGTGACAGAGGGCGGCTGCCCCGGGGGCCGTCTCCACCACCACCTGGTCCTGAACGGGACGGGGGAGGACCTGGAGGAGGTCCGCCGACTGTGGATCTATGGCAGCAACGTGGAGATGACCCGGCTGAAATTTGACCGGGGCCACACCTATGAGGACCTGGCGGCCTATCTGACCAAGGAGCCCCGGGAGTGGGGCCACCCCCAGGTGGGGGAGCGGACCTGGACGCCCTCCTTAGGGTTGGACCGGCCGGAGCCCCAGACCGAGCGGGTGCCCGACTGTGTGACACTGACCGCCCCGCCGGAGGCGGAGGTGCTGGCCAATGAGGGCCCGGTGCGAAACGGCTATGGGGAATTCGCCTGGATCAAGTACATGCTGCCAAAATCTGACACAGAGCACCGGCCCAGGGCCAGGCGGCGACGGAAAAGAGAATAGCCTTTTTTGATTTTTCAGTCTCGGGGGTAAGTATATTAACTTGCGTTTCCGGGGAAAAGGGGGAGAAAAGTGTTGCGCTCCAGGGAAGACTATGGTAAACTATTGGTGAAAGACGGAACAGACGTTTGGGTGCTGTGTCCACAGTGCCGAATGATGCGGCTGATCCGCCTTCCACCCGACGGATGTGTGCGGGGGTTCCCGTATTGCAGGCGATGCAAGCGGGAGCAATATTTGAACATCGATTTGAGCCTGAGCCATTGAGCCTGAGCCGCATGTTCCGCAGAACGCGGAGCGTGTTGGTTCGGGCTCTTTTTGTTTTGCCTGCGGAGGTGATAGCCCATGGGCAGACGGCCACTGAGACCGTGCAGGGCTCCCGGGTGCCACATCCTGGTCCCCGGGGGCTTCTGCCCGGCCCACCAGCCAAAGAGAACTGAGCGCAGCGCCCGGGCGGCGTCCATATCGCTGACCCCCTCCAGCTGGAGCAGCGCCATCTGCCCCTGCGGACGGATGGAAAGAATCTTATAGGCTTTGCCGCCCTGTGCCGACGGGTACAGGCGGCCCACTTTTTTCAAAAAATCCACCCCGTCGCACCAAAGCTCCAGCTTCATTTCCCCGCGCACACCGTGGGTGGTAACAACTTTTCCGGCTTCCAGATATTGCTGCATAAATTCGCTCCTGTGTTATCAAACTTGTGCCAATACGCCCTCATCAGTCTCACTGCGTTCGACAGCTTCCCCCGGCCGGGGGAAGCCTTATGAAAGTGTACCAGCCGGGAAAGCCTTCCCCCAGTCGGGGGAAGGTGGCGCGTTCGCGCCGGATGAGGGTGCTTCCGCTTAACTCTAAACAAAAAGGCCCCTTGCCGCAAGGGCAAAGGGCCAGTAGGGTGCTCAGTCGATCTCAACAAGGACCTTTTCATCGACCCGCACAGCAGCCGCGCGCATCACCACACGAATGGCTTTTGCGATCCGGCCCTGCTTGCCGATGACACGGCCCATATCTCCCTCTGCCACGCTCAGGTGGTAGACGATGGTGCCGTCCTCGCGGGGCTCGTCCACCGTGACCTTGACGGCGTCCTTGTCCTCCACGAGACCGCGGGCAACTGCCAGCAACAGCTCCTGCATGAGTCAGCCCTCCCCTACTTACAGAACGTTGGACTTCTTCAGCAGGACACGAACGGTATCAGTGGGCTGAGCGCCGTTAGCGATCCACTGCTTTGCCTTCTCGGCGTCGATCTTCACCTCAGAGGGCTCCTTGTTGGGATCGTAAGTGCCGATCTCCTCAATGAAGCGGCCATCGCGGGGGAAGCGGCTGTCAGCAACGACAACACGGTAGAAGGGGGCCTTCTTGGCGCCAACGCGGCGCAGACGAATCTTAACTGCCATAATAGATATCCTCCAGAAAATAGTGTTTTTTGATTTATGTTACAAACCCGGTGCGGGTTGTGTACCTTGATTATTTCAGGCCGCGGAAGGCATTGGGGTTGCCCATCATGCCGCCCAGCCTACGGGCAAAGCCCTTGGGGCTCTTCTTGAGCTGCTTCATCATCTTCTGCATCATTTCAAACTGCTTGAGCAGCTTGTTGACGTCCGCCACGGTGGTGCCGCTGCCGGCGGCAATGCGGCGCTTGCGCTTGGGATTGATGATGGAGGGCTTTTCGCGCTCTTCCTTGGTCATAGAATGGATCATGGCCTCGATGCGGTCAAAGGCCTTTTCGTCCATCTGGCTGGGGTCGATGCCCGCGCCGCCCGGCAGCATGTTCAGCATCGCGCCCACACCGCCCATCTTGCGGATCTGTGCAAACTGGTCCAGCATGTCGTTCATGTCGAACTTGTTTTCCATCATCCGCTTGGCAGTCTCGGCAGCCAGTTTCTCATCGGCGGCATCCTGTGCCCGTTCGATCAGGCTCAGCACATCGCCCATGCCCAGAATGCGGCTGGCCATGCGGTCCGGATGGAACACATCCAGATCGTCCAGCTTCTCGCCGGTACCCTGGAACTTGATGGGCTTGCCGGTGACGGCCAGCACCGACAGGGCTGCACCGCCGCGGGTGTCGCCGTCGGTCTTGGTGAGGATGATGCCATCCACGCCCACCGTCTCGTTGAAGGTCTTGGCCACGTTCACGGCGTCCTGGCCGGCCATGGCATCCACCACCAGCAGCGTCTCGTCCACCGGAACGGCTTCCTTGATGTCCACCAGCTCCTGCATCAGCACTTCGTCGATCTGCAGACGGCCGGCAGTGTCCAGGATCACGATGTCGTTGCCGTAGTCCTTGGCGTGGGCCAGCGCCTTGCGGGCGATCTCCGGGGGCTTGGCACCCGGTAGGGTGAACACCGGCGCACCGGCCTGTTTGCCCACCACCTGCAGCTGGTCGATAGCCGCAGGGCGGTAAATGTCGCAGGCCACCAGCATGGGGCGGCGGCCCTGTTTGATGAAGTATTTGGCCAGCTTGGCGGCGTGGGTGGTCTTACCGTTGCCCTGCAGGCCGCAGAGCATGATCACGTTCTGACCCTTGTTCTTGAGGTTCAGGCGGGCGGCCTCGCTGCCGCCCATCAGAGCCACCAGCTCTTCGTTGACGATCTTGACCACCTGCTGGGCCGGGGTCAGGCTCTCCATGACCTCCTGGCCCATGGCGCGCTCCGACACCTTTGCACAGAAGTCCTTGGCCACCTTGTAGTTGACGTCAGCTTCCAGCAGGGCCATGCGCACTTCCCGCATGGCGGTTTTGATGTCGGCCTCGGTCAGTTTGCCGTGGCCGCGCAGCTTTTTGAACACACCGGCAAGGCGGTCCGTCAAAGATTCAAATGCCATTGTTCGGTGCTCCTCTCAAAGTTTTGTTCCCGTTCAGCTCTCGTTTACTTCGTCAATGGAGCGGATGAGGCCCAGCATCTTGTTCAGGGTCTCCACATACTCCGTGGTGGTGAGCTTTGCATAAGGGCCCGTGCACTCAAACCGTGCATCAATGACCAGCTGTTCCAGCTGTTCCAGCGTCTCCTGCACCCGGCGGTACCGGGCTGCGAAGCCGACTTTTGCTTCCAGCTCCTTGAGCGTGGTCTCGCCATGCTTGATGGCGTCCCGCGCTCCCTGCCGGGTGATGCCGAAGTTTTCTCCGATCTCGCTGAGGGAGAGGTCATCATTGTAATACTGGCGCAGCATCTCGCGCTGTTTGGGCGTGAGCACCTCGCCGTAAAAATCAAGCAGATAGCCCATTTCAAAATCCTTTGCCACCGCTCTGACCTCCGATGTTTGTAAAGGTTTTTTGCTTTACATACGGAGTATACCAGAACCAGCAAAGCCTGTCAAGGGGTTTATGGGGCAGTTCGCCAAATTTTTCGGCAAAAATTCGCCGTTTTTGCCAAAACGCGGCTTGACGCCCCACCCGCTTTGCGTTACGATTAAATTGTATGTCGCCCACTGCGGAAAGGAGTGCTCCCCATGCCCATCTACCAGAATCTCTACCAGACCCTGCTGCCCTGCCCCATTGTGGAGCTGCGGGGCTATCTGGCCGCCTGCGGGCTGCGGGGGCGGCTGTATGCCTATCTGGACTACAACGGCCCCACCGGCACGGCACGGGACAACCTGGCCGAGGGGATGCTGGCTCTGGCGGACGAGCGCGGGGCCCTCAAGCCCGGCCAGCCTGTCATCGAGGCTTCTTCCGGAGCCTTTGCGCTGGCATTGACACTGGCCGGGCAGACGGCGGGCCACCCTGTGGTGCTGGCCATGCCGGAGGACGCCCCGGCCCTGCGGCAGGAGCAGCTGCTGCGGCTGGGTGCCAAAATCCTCCATGTCCCGGCCCGGGGCGGGCTTTCTGCCGCCCGGGCGCTGGCCAGGCAGACCGCCGCCGAAAAAGGCTGGTACGATATGAACTGGCTGGCCAACGACGACAATCCGACGTTCCACCGCCGGGTGACAGGCCCTGCCATCGTCAAATCCATTGCGCGGGAGGGTGCCAGCATCGTGGACACTGTCACCATCGGGGTGGGCAGTGCAGGCACCATCACGGGCGTGGGCGAGACCATCAAGGCCTGGACCAACGATGTGCGGATCGTGGCCGTGGAGCCTTATGAATCCCAGGCCCTCAGCGGCGGGCTGACGGGCAATCACGGCATCCCGGAGATCGGCTTTGGGCTGGTACCCGAGAACTACAACGCCTACGTGGTGGACAACGTGGCCGCCGTGACCACGGCCGATGCCGCCCGGGCGGCCCAGCGGGTCCTCCGCACCGACGCCATCCCGGCTTCCATCAGTGCAGGGGCCGCCCTGCACGCCGCCGCCCAGCTCCTCGCCAACGGCACCAGCCGCTCGGCGCTGGCAGTGTTCAGCGGACGGCAGAGTTTATGATATGAGAAAGGAAAAAGAGGAAAACACCCCATGACAAAAGACATGACGACCGGCGCGATCACCCCGCTGCTGGTCAAATTCACCATTCCCCTCGTGCTGGGCAATTTGTTCCAGCTGACATACAACGCCGCCGACAGCATCATCGTGGGCAAATTTGTGGGCGAGGAAGCCCTGGCCGCCGTCGGCACCTCCAACCCGCTGATGACGCTGGCCATCCTCTTCATCAACGGCATGTGCCTGGGTGCGGGCATTCTGGTCAGCACCGCGTTTGGCGCGGGCGACCACAAGCTGGTAGAGCGGCAGGTCTCCACGGCCGCCATTGCGGGCACGGCGTTCTCCGTGGCATTTTCCTTGCTCTGCGTCCTGCTGGCCACGCCCCTGCTCCGGCTATTGCAGGTGCCGGCAGACATCCTGCCCATGGCCGTGCGGTATCTCCGCATTGTATTTTCCGGCCTGATCTTTACATTCTTTTATAATTTCCTGGCCGCCGTCATGCGGGCACTGGGTGACAGCAAGAGCGCCCTGTATTTCCTGATGGTCAGCTCGGTGCTGAACATCGGCGGTGACCTGTTCTTTGTCAAAGTGCTGTCCTGGGGCTCGGAGGGCTGCGCCCTCTCCACGGTGCTGAGCGAGGCAATGTGCTGCCTGCTCTGCGCCATCTACATCAAATACAAAGTGCCCATCCTCTGCCTGGGGCGGCGGTGGCTGGTGTTTGACGGCAAGCTGCTCAAGAAGATCGTCAGCTACGGCTGGGCCAGCGCCATGCAGCAGGCCACTGTGCAAATGGGCAAGATCGCGGTGCAGGCCATCGTGAACACCATGGGCGTCAACACCATGGCCGCCTTTGCCGCCGCCAGCCGCATTGACGACTTCGCCTACACCCCGCAGCAGAACATTGCCCACGCCATGACCACCCTCATGGCCCAGAACCGGGGTGCCGGCAAAAAGGACCGGGTGAAAGAGGGGTTCCGCTGCGGCATCCGCATTGAGCTGGTGTATGCGGCCGGGCTCACGGTGGTCTGCTTCTTCGGGGCCGAGGGCATCATGCGGATGTTTGCCGAGGAGCCGGAGGTCATTGAGCTGGGCGCGCGTTTCCTGCGGCTCATCTCTCTGATGTACTTCCTGCCCGCACTGACCAACGGCATCCAGGGCTTCTTCCGGGGCATCGGCGATCTGAAGATCACCCTGCGCAGCAGTATGCTGAGCATGGCAGCCCGTGTGCCCTCCGCCGCGCTGCTGGTGCTGTATTTCCACATGGAGATCGAGGCCCTGCCCTGGAGCTACGCCTTTGGCTGGTTCCTCATGCTGGCCTACGAAGTGCCGCCCATGCTCCGCCTTTTGCGCAGCGGCACGATGGAAAACGAATAAAATCGCAAGGGCTTCTTCTCTGCCAGGCCGAGAAGAAGCCCTTGCTTTGTTATTTTGTGCACTTTCTTCAAAATAAGTCGTACTCTTTTGTGGGTTTCCGCAAAATTGTGTATTTTTCGTTAACAATGTCCATAGACAACCTGTTTGCGCCCGTGCTACAATAGGCTTTGTTCTTTTCCCATTGCCGCGCGGGCAATGGGGAACAAAAAACACAGGAGGAATTTTTCATGCTTGAAAACATCTTTCACCTGAAAGAGAACCACACCGATGTAAAGACCGAGCTCATGGCAGGTGTCACCACCTTTATGACGATGGCCTACATCCTTGCGGTCAACCCCAGCATCCTGTCCGCTTCCGGCATGGACGCCAACGCCGTCCTGATCGCCACCTCTCTGGCATCGTTCGTCGGTACGGCCCTGATGGCTCTGCTGGCCAACTACCCGTTCGCGCTGGCCCCCGGCATGGGCCTGAACGCCTACTTCTCCTACACCGTTGTCCTGACCATGGGCTATAGCTGGCAGCTGGCCCTGATGGCCGTCTTTGTGGAGGGCATCATCTTCATCGTTCTGAGCCTGACCAACGTGCGTGAGGCCATCTTCAACGCTATCCCCATGACGTTGAAGAGCGCTGTCAGCGTCGGCATCGGCCTGTTCGTGGCATTCGTCGGCCTGCAGAACGCCAAGCTCATCGTCAACAGCGATTCCACCCTCGTCACCTACCAGCACTTCAAGGGTGAGACGTTCCACAGCGTGGGCGTGGGCGCTATCCTGGCCCTCATCGGCATCGTCATCACGGCCATCCTGCTGGTAAAAAAGGTCAAGGGCGGCATCCTGTACGGCATTATCATCACCTGGGTGCTGGGCATCCTCTGCGAGCTGACGGGCATCTACATCCCCAACCCGGATGCAGGCATGTACTCCGTCATCCCCACCTCATTCATCAGCTTTGACTTCTCCGCCCTGGGCAAGACCTTTGGCCAGGTGTTCAAGGTCGATTTCAAGGGCGTGGGCATCCTGAACTTCTTCGCCGTCATGTTCTCGTTCCTCTTCGTGGACCTGTTTGATACCCTGGGCACCCTGATCGGCGTGGCCTCCAAGGCCGACATGCTGGATGAGGACGGCAAGCTGCCCCACATCAAGGGCGCGCTGCTGGCCGACTCCATCGCCACCTGCGCCGGTGCCGTGCTGGGTACTTCCACCACCACCACATTCGTGGAGAGTGCTTCCGGCGTCACCGAGGGCGGCCGTACCGGCCTGACCAGCATGACCACCGGCGTGCTGTTCCTGCTGGCTGTGGTGTTCAGCCCCCTGTTCCTCACCATTCCCTCTTTCGCTACCGCTCCGGCTCTGGTCATCGTCGGCTTCTATATGATGGGTTCTGCCCTCAAGATCGACTTCTCTGACCCCAGCGAGGGCATCCCCGCGTTCCTGACCATCCTGGCCATGCCCACCGCTTACAGCATCTCTGAGGGCATTGCCATCGGCGTCATCTCCTGGACCCTGCTCAACGTCATCACCGGCAAGGCCAGCGAGAAGAAGATCAGCCCCCTGATGTATGTGCTGACCGTTCTGTTCATCCTGAAATACGTCCTGCTGTAAGCTGTTTCCCACAAGCTTTCCAGCAGCATGAAAAATGCCATCGTCTTGCGACGATGGCATTTTTGTTTTGCTTATTTTTTGTGGGGGAGATGGATCTCCGGGATGGCCACGTTATCGTAGTGGATCACCTCTCCCTGCTCCTCATGCTCCGGCGAGTGCTTGACCTTGCCGGTGTGGAACTCCGGCACCGCCACCGTCTCGTTCCGGTCATAAAGATACAGGTGATGCTCCTCCGGCTCATGCTGCTTCCAGTGCTTTTCCAGCCAGCGGACACAGCGGCGACGCAGCTCGTGTTTCATTGCGTGGAACGCCTCCTCTCGGCATTGCTCAGATCAGGTTGATGAACAGAGTGATGGCCAGGCTGTTCAAAAAATCCGCAAACAGACTGCCCACCAGCGGGATGATAAGGTACGCCTTGATGGAGGGGGCGTACTTCTCGCAGACCACCTGCATGTTGGCCATGGCGTTGGGGGTGGCCCCCATACCGAAACCGCAGGTGCCGGACACCAGTACCGCGGCGTCGTAATCGCGGCCCATGACGTTGAAGACTACCAGCACCACATACAGCAGGATGAACACCGTCTGCCCGGCCAGCAGCACCACCAGCGGGCCCGCCAGGTCGGCCAGCTGCCAGAGCTTGAGGGTGATCATGGCCATGCCCAGGAAGAGCGAAAGGCTGATACCACCGATGTCGTTGATCTCGCCCATATACACCACATAGGCTCCGCTGTACTCGCCGATATTGCGGATGCAGGCCGCCGCGATCATGGCCCCGATGTAGACAGGGAACGTCATGCCCGTGAGGGAAAGCAGCTTGGAAACGATGGTGCCGATGCCCATGGCAATGATGATCTGGAACGTGGCCCGGGGGTACATACTGGCGTGGCGCTCATGCTTGATCTCATCCTCCACCAGCAGGCTGTCGTCCTCAGGCACCACGGTCTTGAGCAGGTCATGCTTTTCGATGAGGGTCTTGCCCACCGGGCCGCCCATCATGCTGCCCGCGATCAGACCGTAGGTGGCCGCCGCAGTGCAGAGCGTGGTCGCTCCCCGCACCCCAAAGCCCTCCAGCATGGGGCCAAACGCGCCTGCGGTGCCGTGACCGCCTACCATCGGGATAGAGCCCGTGCACAGGCCCACCAGCGGCGAGATGCCCAGCACTTTGGAAAGCCCGATGGCTACAAAGTTCTGCCCCACGATGAGGCCGATGACCAGCACCAGAAACACGATCATTGCCGTGCCGCCGCTCCGCAGCACCTTGAGGTTGGCCTGAAAGCCCACCGACGTGAAGAAGAAGACCATGCAGACTTCTTTTAGAATATCATCAAAGGCGAACTCTGCAATGCCCGTTCCATAGCACACGCAGGTAAAAATGGCGAACAGCACGCCGCCGATGACCGGAGCCGGGATGCAGAACCGCTCCAGCAGCCGCACCCTGCCCCGCAGGAAACGGCCCAGTGCCAGTACCACCACCGCGGCGGCGAGGGTCTGGTACATATCCAATGTAATTTGCAGCATAATGGTTTGATACTTTTCCTTTTCCTCTGATTGCAGCACCCGGATTGCAGCGCCCGGAAGCCGTCAACGCCCCTTTTGCGCATTGCCTATGATACGCGTCCGTCGCATGAAACGCAATCAGAATTCAGCCGCCAAAGAGGCCAAAAAAGCTGGTGTGGGTAAAGCCCAGCACCAGAAACAGGAGGATGAGGGCAAACAGCACCCCGATGATCAAATCCATCTGGTGGACGGTCAGGGGGAACTTATCGTAGAGCTTTTCTTTCGGGTTGACGAAATCAGGGTCGTTGTTGTCCAGCAGTTTCTTTTTGCCGGTTTCACCCTTGGCTTTGGCGGCCTCAAAGGCGGCCTGCTCTTTTTCCAGCTGGGCTTCCCGCTGGGCCAGCAGGGCCTCCCGCCGGGCCAGCTCTTCCTCGCGGGTGGGGGTGGTCTTTTCTTCCATAGGTCTGTTCTCCGTTCTGTTTTTTCTTATTATAGCATAGGGTTTTGAACAAAAAAAGTGGGCCGCCCACTTTACCAGCAGGCGGCCCGATAGGCGCTCTCTTTGGGGTTACTTCTTTGCCAGATACTTGCGGATATCAATGGCGACAGCCACGATGATGACAAGGCCCTGGACGATGTAGGTGTAAGAAGAGTTGACGTTCATGAACTGCAGAGCAACTTTCATCAGCTCAAAGACCAGAACGCCGACCAGAATGCCGGGGACAGTGCCGACACCGCCGGTGGTGGAAACGCCGCCGATGGTAGAAGCTGCGATAGCGTCCAGCTCATAGCCCTGCGCGGTGTTAACGGATGCGCCGCCGGACTTGGCAGCCAGCAGGCAGCCTGCCAGACCGAACATGCAGGAAGCGAGGATATAGATGCGGATCTTGGTGGCGGCGACATTGACGCCGGCGACCTCAGCAGCAGCCTCGTTGCCGCCGATGGCGTACATGTACTTGCCGTGGCGGGTCTTGTTGTACAGGAACCAGAAGCAGACAGCCACGATCAGGGCGATCCAGATCAGCACGGGAACCTTCAGGATGGTGTTGGAGGCCAGAGAGGTGAAGTTTTTGTTCAAAGAGCCGATGGGGGTACCGCCGGTGTACACAAGGCAGATACCGTAGACCACCTGCTGCATACCCAAGGTAGCAATGAAGGGCTGCACCTTCAGGTAGCTGACCACCAGACCGTTGCACAGACCCACGATGGCGCAGATGGCAATGACCAGAATGAACACCACAGGGGTGGGCAGAGTGGGCATGTTGGGGTAGAACTTTCCGGCAGCGCCCTCGGTCTGCGCAAAGATGCAGGCCAGGCAGGCAGCAAAACCAGCCAGACGGCCTGCGGACAGGTCGTTGCCGGTGGTGATCAGACAGCCGGAGATGCCCAGCGCGATGATGTAGCGGATGGACACATTCTTGAACAGGTTGATCAGGTTTGCAGGTGCAAAAAAGTTCGGGTGGATGATGCCGACGAACAGAGAGACGAGCAGCATCAGAACGATAATGGCGTTGTTGCCCAGCCATTTCTTTACGGATTTACCCGTTAATTTCTTGGTAGCTTCCACAATAGACAGCCTCCTTGTTTACTGATTGGCCGCTGCCGCTTCCGGTGCGGTCTCGAACTGGGTGGCCAGAGCCATGATGTTTTCCTGCGTTGCATCCTTGCCGTCGATAAAGCCGGTGATGCGTCCATCGCACATGACCATGACACGGTTGGACATGCCGATGATCTCGCTCATTTCGGAGGAGATCATGATGATGCTCTTGCCCTGCTTTGCCAGGTCTGCAATGATGCAGTAAATTTCATATTTCGCGCCAACGTCGATGCCGCGGGTGGGCTCGTCCAGGATGAGCACGTCCGGGTTGTTGGCCAGCCAGCGGGCGATCAGCACTTTCTGCTGGTTGCCGCCGGAAAGGCTCTTGATGGCGGTCTTGGGGCTGGGCACCTTAATGGCCATTTTTTCTTTGTTGGTAGCCACCAGGTCAAGGATCTTCTTGTCGTCCAGCATGATGGGGCCCTTGCGCAGAGCGTCCAGCGATGCAATGGAGATATTATCGGCCACGCTCAGCACGCCCATGATGCCCGTTGCACGGCGGTCTTCCGTCAGCAGAGCCACGCTCTTCTGGATGGCGTCGCGGGGCTGCCGGATGTTGACCTCTTCGCCCTTGATCCACACCCTGCCGGAGGTGTGGGCACGCAGGCCGAAGATGCCCTCCATCAGCTCGGTACGCTGGGCACCCACCAGACCTGCCACGCCCAGGATCTCGCCTTTCTTCAGCTCAAAGCTGCAGTGGCGGAACGAGCGCGGATGGATGGAAGTGAAATCCTCCACTTTCATCATAACCTCGTCAGAGGGGTGGTTCTCCAGCGGGGGATACAGGTTGGACAGCTCACGGCCGACCATCTTGGCGATGATCTGCTCCTTGGTCATGCTGGCCACGTCCCACTTGCCGATGTAATGGCCATCGCGCATGATGGTGACTTCGTCGGCGATAACCTTGATCTCGTCCATCTTGTGGCTGATGTAGACCAGTGCCACGCCCTGCTCTTTCAGCTCCCGCATGATGCGGAACAGCGATTCGACTTCGTTGGCCGTCAGCGAGGAGGTGGGCTCGTCCAGGATCAGCACCTTACAGTTGGCGGAGACTGCCTTTGCAATTTCCACCATCTGCATCTGTGCAATGCTCAGCGAGCCCAGCTTTGCGTGGGAGTTGATGTCCAGCTTCAGCTTTTTCAGCAGGGCATCGGTGTCCTTATACATCTTGGCATGGTCCACAATGGTGATGGGGCCCGCCTTTTTGGTGGGGTAGCGGCCCAGCCAGATATTCTCGGCCACGGTACGGGCCGGAATGGGCTGCAGCTCCTGGTGCACCATCGCGATGCCGCGGTTCAGTGCTTCCAGAGGGTTGGGGATGTTGGCTTTCTCCCCTTCGTATTCGATCTCGCCCTCGTCCATCTTGTAAATGCCGAACATGCATTTCATCAATGTGGACTTACCGGCGCCGTTTTCACCCATCAGCGCCATGACCTTGCCCGGGCGAAGCTCCAGCTGTGCGTGATCCAGCGCTTTGACGCCGGGGAAGGTCTTGACCACGCCTTTCATTACCAGACGGTATTCTGACATTCCGCAGAGCCTCCTTATCTTGCAATTTGCAGGCCGCGCGGTGCGTCCTTTCTTTCCAAAAGAAGGCGCGTGCGCCCGAGAGAAATCTCGCACGCACGCGCTTTTAAGCTTTTACCAAGCCATAGGACTCACTGCGTACCTTGCAAACGTGAGTTTTGTGCTACAGGAATTAGAGGTACTGTGCTGCGTTCTCGGTAGTGACCTTGACGTAGTCGACCCAGTAGTACTCCTCAACGTCCTTGCCCTCAACAAACAGCTGAGTAGCCTCGGCAGCCTTGGTAGCCTGGCCCACGTCGTCGTTCAGAACGGTACCGGTCATCTTGCCGTCAACAACGTTCTGGACAGCCTCTTTCAGTGCGTCAACACCGACCAGGTAGATGTCCTTGCCAACGGTACGGCCAGCCTGCTCGATGGACTGCAGAGCGCCCAGAGCCATTGCGTCGTTGTTGCAGAACACAACTTCGATCTTCTCGCCGTACTGTGCCAGAGCGTTTGCAACGTCCTGCTGTGCGGTGGTCTGATCCCAGTTGTCCAGGTACTCGTACAGGCACTCCACTTCCTTGCCGGCATCGGTCAGAGCCTTGATGGAGTACTCGGTGCGGTACTGAGCATCGATGTTCTCGG
>OIXA01004435.1_pt1 | contig 13475 bp, 12 predicted proteins | sample 1587721 | NCBI WGS metagenome assembly OIXA01 (sample SAMEA3888900, study PRJEB22519) | human gut metagenome | biome: human gut; feature: human-associated habitat; material: faeces | place: Denmark | collected 2013 | reverse complement strand
CAATACATGAATAAGTAAAACCCCCTACCCATTCCCCTTACCAAGCCAATTAATCAAACCATACATATAGGTATAAGAGCTATCTTTTAAAATTTGGAGGTAGCTAATATGTCAGAATATTCAGACAATTCAGACAACTTCATGCATTCATCAAATACCCAAGCAGTGAATAAGAATGAATCAAAGGCAACAGAGGTAAGCTCCCATATGCTGACAACTACGATAGGTACATATCATGTCACATTAGAATTTAGTCCTGATAATAACAGCCAAGCAGTTGAAGAAATCAGAAGCACACTGAAAGAAAAATATATAAAAGGGGCTATACAGGAGGATAAAGAGGCGTTACAATCTGACTCCCTAGTGGGAAAGGAGAGAGAAGCATGAAAAGAGTAAATTGTTTATACAGAGTTTCATCTAAACAGCAGTTGCATGGGGATGACATTCCTGTGCAACGTGAGGAGTGTATGGCGTACTTAGGTGAGCATACTGACTGGGAGTTTAACAGGGAGTATGTGGAGAAAGCAGTATCAGGGTTTAAGACTTCTGTTAAGGATAGGGATATCCTGCAGGAGATATTAACAGATGCAAGGGAAAAAACATTTGATGTGTTATTAGTCTTTATGTCAGATAGAATTGGACGTAAGGAGGATGAAAGCCCTGCATTTGTTACAACTCTGAATGACTTGGGGATTGAAGTATGGAGTGTAAAAGAGGGGCAACTGAAAACAGCAGAGCATGTTGATAAATTAATGAACTATATAAGGTTCTGGCAGGCAGAGGGAGAAAGCCGGAAAACGAGTATGCGAGTAAAAGCTGCGCAGGAAACCTTTGTGAGGGATGGGAAGTTTGTAGGTGGTAAAGCACCTTTTGGATACAGGTTAGAGTATTCAGGTGCAATCAGTAATCATGGAAGAGCATTGAAACATTTAGTGATAGATAAGGAAAAGGCTAAGATAGTGCAACAGATTTATGATTATGCATACTATTATCATTATGGTGCATTGAAAATAGCAAAGACTTTAAATGAGCAAAACATACAAGCACCTGTAGATACATGGAAAGCCTGCACAATCTCACAGATATTGCAAAATCCTGTTTATATGGGATATATAGCATATAATCGCAGACAACATAGCAAGTGTGGTGGGAGTTTTGAACGTACACCAATGGAGCAATGGATCATGTCGGATGAACAGAACACAGAGTTAGTAATAGTAAGCAGGGAGAAATGGGAGAAAGTGCAGGAGATAAGGGAGAGTAGGAAGAAAAATATGAAGGATGCAAGGGATGACAAGCAGGGAAAATATGTGTATACATCAAGTGGTCAATTAGTATTAATGGGTTTAGTGTATTGTGGGTATTGTGGAAAGCGGTTAACGAATGGGAGTAAGTATGATTACTGGGAAACGAAAGAGGGGGAGCGTAGGAAGAAATTTGTAGGGCGTTATCGTTGTACACAGATGGCAAATGGCAGTTTAACATGTAGTGGTAAAGCATATTACAGAGCAGAAGAGATAGAGCCTATTGTTTATACGGTAGTGACTTCTTACCTTAACAGTCTGAAAGAAGCTGATACATATGATGATATATTGAAGCTACAGGAAGAACAGAGAATACTGGTAAAGCATGAGTTAGAGCAACTTCAAAAAGAGATAAAAGCAATAAAAAAGGATATTGAAACATTAGAACAAAATATACCTTCTGCATTGCGTGGAGAGGGGAACTTCAGCCCTGTTCAGTTATCAGCATTAATGGATAAGAATAAACAGCAGTTGATAGAATTGGAACACAGGCTAGAGATAAAGAACAAAGAATATAAAGAGATGGAGTGTAAGAAGAAGGACATTAAAAACATAGGGAGCATGATATCAAACTGGGGAGAGTTGTTTATGGAATGTAGCATACCAGAGAGGAAAGTAATGTTGTCTAAGTTGATAGAGAGAATAGACGTTAAGGAGAATGATATCAAGATAAAGTTTAAGATAAGTTTAGAGGAGTACATGGGGGAAAAGGATGGGCGAAAAGGTATTGGTTCACCTACCACTCTGTATACACCCTGTTCAGCGTAAAGGACATAATAGCCAGTGTATTGGCATAAATGGCAGACTCAGGCCAGGTAGCGTAGATTTCTGAAGATACAACATTTTTGATGTAATCAGTATAACGTACATAATAATTCTGAGCGGTGGGATCCTGCGGAACACCATCATGGACAATGACGTATTCAGGAATGACCACACGGCTGAGGACAATTTCGCCGGATTCATCCACAGGCTTGATCTCATCCTCCGGAATCTTGGGTGGATATTCACCATAGAGTGTATGATCTGGAATAACAATGGGCTCTTTCGGTCTGGGCTCTTCCAAAGGATTCAGAGATATGGGCTGGATAGCAGTGACATCAGCCAGAATCTCCGTACCTGAGATATAGGCATCTTCGTAGCCGGGGGCACTGACGGCTATGTTGTATTCTGCATATGGCTGGATTTCATTAGCCGGATCTTTACTATAGGAAATATTCGGTGCCGGAAGACTGACAGACTGTGTCTGACCGGAATTATCAGTGGTGAGAGTCTCGACCACTGTATCCGGATTACTGGTAAGACTTATAGTGATAGAAGCATCCTTAACAGGGATAAAGCCAAGAGCCGAGGTTACATTGACAGACAGATTACCTGAAAAAGATAAGTTTTGAGTTTGTGCAGTATAGATTGATTTGGACATAACAAACCCCTGCAGCTATTTTAACAATAGTATATGCAGGAATCATCGGAAGGTTCTGTGCAATAAGAAAGTATTGATATTTTGATAGTTGTAATTTAGGGGTTACAGTATACCACATAGTATGCTATAATGGATAAACCATATGAGGAAATCGGTAACTGTACAATAACAGTCATATCGGAATTAAAAACAGAAGGTGGAGAAAGAAATGAAATCAGCAAATGAAAAGAAGATGGAAGCGTACAATCAGATGTGTGTCAGGCTGGGATTGCAGCCAAGCAGCGAATACGAGGCATTTTGCGGAGTAGTCAGTGGATATGATGTGGTAGTATCTGTACCGGATAAACGCTATCCCTGTAATTTTACAGTTGTCACTTCCGCAGAAGGAACGATGCTTTTGGATAAAGCAATGTCCAAGGAAATCGTAAAGATGCACAAGGCAGTCAAAACAGCGAAGCAGACAGGAAGACAGATTCGGATAACTATGCAGTGCAGGGGTTATAAGGATGTTGCAGATGCAGTTTATGAGGCTGTAAACGGACTGGTGTCTTACCTTTCATCACATGGTCTTGCTCCATGCTGTAGTAATTGTGGACAGCATAAACAGACCGCAGATTATTTAGTGGGAGCAGGCAGTGTAGTGCAGCTGTGTCCGGAGTGCGCTAATAATTATGGCAGCCGTATGGCACTTGATAACCAGCAGAATGCAATGAAAAAAGATAATGTAGTTGCAGGTGTTGTAGGTGCTTTCCTGGGATCAATCATTGGTGTAATATGTATCATTATTATCGGAGAGTTGGGATATGTAGCGGCAATATCAGGTGTGGTAATGGCTATCTGTGTATTGAAAGGCTATGAGGTGCTTGGTGGTAAGGCATCAAAGAAAGGAATTGTCATCAGTGTTATTATCATGCTGGTAATGACCTGGGTTGGAGACAGACTTGACTGGGCAATTATCATATATAAGGAGCTGTCACAGTATGCTGATGTTAATATCACTATATTTGACTGTTACCGAATGATACCGGATATGCTTTCAGAAGGCTATATGGATATGTCGAATTATATAACGAATCTGGTTATGATATATGCATTTCTGCTGCTTGGAATGATACCAACAGTCAAAGGCTTTATCAATGATAAAAAGAACGAAAACAGAATGATCAGAATCGGTGGTGCAAACAGCACAGTAACAACAGAAACCAATTCAGAAAATATAGAATAACAAGAAAAAAAGGCGTATGAAAAATTTAAGTTTTTCATACGCCTCTTTTTTTATACAGTCTGATCAATTGCCGTAGCATCTGCTGCGGTATTCTTTTTTGCACTGCTGTCATAGGTTGTGGATGTATCATCCTTTTTCAGCAGATCATTCAGAACAGAATTCGTGATTTGAGATTTCTTCTCTGTTTTATCCAAAAGATCATCCAGTACTTTGTTGGTGATCTTCGTAGAAGATTTTGAAGTACTGTCATAAGTATATTTATTTGCATGTGTTTTTTTAGTCGTTGTTTTATCTGTAGAAGTTGAATCCTTGGAAGTATCCGTTTTGCTGGAAGTATCTGCCTTGGAATCGGAATTCTTGACTGAAGAATAATAAGAATCCATCAGTTTATGATAAGTTCCTCTTTTAATCAGGGAAGCATCTCCAAGAGAACTGTAGAGACTGCCAAAGGCAGACGTAGGGTTTCCCAGAGAAGTATTAAAAAAACTGTTAATAGAAGAAGACGTCCATGAGATATTTGCCATACATATCACTCCTTTTCTAATAAGGCTATCGGCATAAGGAGGTAAAAAGTTAATAGCGGAAAACACATTTTTTTCATATTTTGAACAATTTTTAATAACAAATTTTTCCTATGATAAGAAAAGATATTTTAGTAAGAGAGTACATTAAAAATGGAGGAGGAAGCATGGAGAACACATCAGACAATCAGGAGAAAGAGAAAAAAACACGTGTCGGCAGGAAGAAGCTTGTAGTCACTGCCATAGGAGTAGGTGCGGTACTTGTGGCAGCAGGAGTGGCAGGTACGATGTATTACAGACAGACCCAGAGCAGCACAACACAGGAAAATGGCGGCTTGTGGGGACATCAGAACGGGAAAAATATGAATGAGAATCTGGTAACGGCATCAGGTACGACTTCCATTGGCGTGGATGCAGTGACTTTTGCAATTGATTTCCTGGAGGATACCAGTCTGTATGTGGAAGAAGTGTATGTTTCTTCAGGGGATGAAGTGGAAGCGGGTACGCAGTATCTGAAATTCACAGATGACAGTATAGAAGAAGCCAGAAGTGAATTAGAGACTACGGCTAAGGAAGCAGAAATTTCATATCGAAGCGGTGTAATTACTACCCAGGAGAGCAAAATTGAAGCCAAGTATACATATCAGCAGGCTCTGTTGGATGCACAACAGGCGCAGCAGGTATATGAAGATGCGTTGGCAGCAGCACAGGCAACACTGGATGCAGCAGAAGAGACTTATACCGAAGCGCAGGATGATTATAATGAATACCTGTATAAGGTAGAAAACAACACTTTTTATGAAGATTACGAAGTAGAAGAGAAGAAAACGGCTTATGAAGAAGCATATGATCTCTATGTGAACAGAGTGGCTTATTGGGAGCTTACAGAAGATGAGCTGGATAGTCTGGATTCTTCTTCAAGTTCTATGACTGGCAGCAGTACGACAACCGTCAGTACAAGTACAACTGCTTCTGATAGTTCTGCGACCGCATCAGGTGGACAGGGGGATGCATCAGCAGCTGGCGGCATGATGGGTGGTGGCTCAAGCGCGGCCTCACAGGAAGAACAGGCAGCCAAGGCAGACAGACAATGGATATTAAAGACGGTAGCACTTTTGGAAGAACGGATGGATGAGGCAGAAGATGAATATGAGCAGGCAAAGGAAGACTATGAAGATGAAATAGATGGTGCAGAGCTGAAATTGCAGAAATTACTGAATACCTATGAGTCCGAGCGGGAGGCATATGAAGCAGCACAGATTGCTTATCAGAAAGAAATTCTAAGTGCCAAGACGACATATGAGACTACTCTTGCAAAAGGACAGACGGCACAGAATGATTATGATACACAATTAACGAGTCTGTCTGAATCTTTGGAGAAGCTGGCAGATGCAAAACAGGAAGCAGAAGAGAATCTTGCATTATTTGAATCTTTAATAGGAGATGGCTATCTGTATACACAGGAGGCAGGAACAATTCTTATGTCCAGAGCAGAAGAAGGAGAGACACTGGCTGGTGGCGATATTGTCTTTGCATACAGCAATCCGGAGAAGATCACAGTTTCTGTAGCAGTATCACAGGATTCTATTGCGCAGTTAAGTGTTGGGGAGAGTGCAATGGTCATGATCTCTGACTATGGTAATTATAATGGCGTGATAGAGTCTATTGATCCGGTATCTTCTTCTGACAGCAGAACTTCAGTTACATATACTGTAGAAGTTGCACTGGACGGAGATGTGAGTGATCTGAGCGCTAATCTGACAGCTACAGTAATCTTTGGCATGGATGCAGATAATGTACAGAATGATGAGGCACAGCAGCCTCGGACAGAGATGGAAGAAGAGGCACAGACACAAACAGAGGAAAATACACAGCAGGGAGGAAGCAGAAATGAGTAAGAAAAAGATGAGTAAAAAGAAGAAGCTTCATATCCTGTTGTGGATTGTAGCAGTACTGGTAATTGCAGGAGCAGCAGGCTATACGCTTTTTATTAAACCAATGATGGAACAGGAAGAGGCTGTATACAGGGAAAACACAGCACAATATGGCATCCTTCAGAATGGTGTGACAGAGAGTGGTACGGTAGAATTTGGTGTAACTTCCCAGGTGTATGATCTGGATCTGTCCACAGAGGATGATGACGATGACGATGATGATGACGAAGAGGAAGATTACCTGAAAGTAGAAGAAGTATATGTGGCTGTCGGACAGCGTATTTCGGAAGGTGATCCTGTGTATAAATTCACACAGAGCAGCATTGACAAGGTAAGAAAGACTCTGACTTATGCAAAGACGGAAGCGCAGATTGCACTGAATGAAGCCCAGACCCAGTATGATGTGGGTGTACTGACTGCTGGATTGTCCTATGATGAGACAATGCTTGCTTCTTCTCTGGCAGAACAATCCTATAACAATACGATAGCGCAGTTGTCCAATGATCTGGCAGCGAAGACTCTGGAGATAGAGCAGCTTCTGGCTGATATTTATGACATTCAGTGTTCATTGGTAGAGGATGATTACAGAGACCAGAGGGATGACCTGAAAGAAGCTTATGAGGATGCCATAGAGGATGTGGAGGATGCCAGCGAGGAATATGTGACCAACCGTGTCACAGCAGCGCAGGCTTTTCGGACAGCCAGAGAATCTTATGAGAACTTCCTGAAGCAGTTCGACGAATCTAACGAGGAAATACAGGATAAGATTGATCAGGTCTATGAGATACAGGAAGAGATATTGTATACACAACAGCTTATGCAGAAGGATATTCTGGAAGCAAGCCAGACGTATGAGAGTGATACGTTAAGCGGAAGTATAGCGCAGAACACCTATGACAGCAGTCTTACAGGATATGAGAGCAGTCTGAAAAAGGCAAAAGAGGAACTGGAGGATGCGTCCCGGCTTCTTGCTGATTTTGAAGAGTTCATAGGAGATGGCACTATTTACGCACAGGGAAGTGGACTGATAACAGAGGTTGGCTTTTCCGAGGATGAATATCTGGAAACAACTGGTGTATTGATCTCTTATGCAACAAGCGATGCAATGACGGTGTCGGTCGATGTATCAGAAGAAGATGTTGTGACCATGAAGGTAGGTGACAGCGTAACGCTTGCATTCACAGCTTATGAAGATGAGACTTATGAAGGAATCATCCAGTCAATTACAACGACAGCGACCAGCAGAGATACGGCGACAGTCAGCTATCCGGTGGTGATTTCCATTCATGGTGATACTTCAAAGCTGTATGAAGGTATGACAGCAGATGTGACATTCATTACAGAAGCTACGGATGCAGAGGTCATATATGTTCCAAGAAAAGCCATCGTGGAAGAGAATGGCAAGTACTATATATATAAGAAGGAACAGGACGAATACGTATTAAGTCCGATAGAAACAGGATTTACTGACGGAGAAAATGTGGAGATTATCAGTGGACTGGATAAAGATGAGACATATTATATCGCAGGTGTTGCACTAAAGGAGGATAGCAATGGAGAAGAATAAGAAAATCTGGATAGGAGCCGGCTGTTCGATTGCAATACTTGGGATAGCTGCTACTACAGGCGTGCTGATCTGGAAGAATGGTCAGACAAGTGAAGTCACATATCGCGAAACTACGGTAGAATATGGGAATCTGACGGTTGGAATTACAGAAGATTCCACAGTGAACATTGGTACAGTATCTCAGACTTTTGACCTGGATATCAGTGCATTGGTAAGCAGTGATTCTTCCTCTTCATCCAGTACAAGTCAGAATGATTCCATGGGTGGAATGGGCATGCAGATGTTTTCTTTTGGTGGAGATACCTATACATCACAATCTCAGGAGATGGTAATTGATTCTGTACATATTACAGTAGGACAGGAGATACAGGCGGGAGATGTGTTGTATACACTGACTGAGGACAGCGTAGAAGAAATCAGAACGCAGCTGGAGGAAGACGTTGAGGATACTCTGGCAGATTATCAGGCATTGACAGTAGAACAGCAGCAATCCTATCTGACTGCCAAGCAAGATTATGACACATATGTCACAAATGGAAGTCTTGCAGAACTTACCTATAATAAAAAACTACAGGATCTTCAGGATAAAGTGGATGAGGCAGCGGATACTTTGGAAGAGAAGCAGAATCAGGTCAATGAGAACCTGGAAAAGCTTGTAGAATTACAGGAGGAGCTTACTTCTGCCAAGAAAGATCTGAAGGATGCAGAGGCTGCTGTATCTGAGAATCATGATAACCGTTACAATGATCCCTACTATTATACAGTTTATCTTAACACGCGGGACATGGCACAGACAATCGTTGATGAGATAGAGGACGATATTGAGTCTCTGACAGATGAAAATGAGACATTACTGACCGAAATAGGTGAAGCGACCAGAAGCTGGAATGAAGCATGCAGGAATCTGGAATCAGAGAAATTGACAGCGCAGCAGACACTGGAGACAGACCAGTACTATGCCTCTGTCTCTTCTGAATGGTACAGTATACAGACGACAAGTCTTGATAATGAGAAACAGAGCGCATATGCAAGCTATGAATCAGCAGTGAAGAAACTGGATGAATTCAACAGCTATATCGTTGGAAATGACGTTATAGCTGAATACAGTGGAGTGGTTACGGAAGTTCCGCTGGAAGAAGGAGATGGAGTGACCAGAAATACAAGTCTGGTGACTTTATATGATGCATCTGACGTCACAATGGAGATTACAGTAAGTGAAGATGATTATAAGGCAATCGACCAGGATGGGGAAGTCAACATTACTTACACTGCTTATCCGGACGTAGTATATAATGGTGTCATTAGTGAAGTATCTGACGCAGCATATGACAGTAGTTCGGGAGAAGTATATTATACGATCACTGTTACCGTGCAGGGTGATGTATCCGGGCTGTATGAAGGCATGACAGGTGACGTGACCTGCGTTACCAAAGAGACAAAGGAAGTTACCTATGTGTCTAACAGGGCAATCTTTAGGGATGGCACAAGATCTTATGTTAAAGTCCGGGATGAAAATGGCAGCATTGTAGAAAAAGACGTTACAACAGGCTTTTCTGATGGCGTTAATGTAGAAATTACAGAAGGATTGTCACAGGGCGATACTGTTCTGATTGAAAGTAAGGTGAGCGAATCATGAGAATATCAGAATTATTAAGACTTGTATGGATGAACCTCTCACAGAATAAATTCAAGGTCATTCTGACAGCAGTAGGTATTATTGTGGGTTCTGCTACGATTATGATGGTGCTTGCAATCGGTACAGGTGGTAAGCTGGAAGTAGCAGAACAGTTCAAAAACTTAAATGCAGGAGCAATTGACATTTCTTACGAATCCAATGCAACGGAGTTTGGGTCATCAGGTGGCAGCTTTGGCGGACCCGGTGGAGGGGGAATGTCTGGTGGAGGTGGTATGCCATCAGGTGGAGGAATGCCAAGCTTTGACATGGGTGGAGAAATGCCCGGCGGCATGAGTTTTGGCGATGATGACCGTATGAATCAGGAAAATATCACACTCAGTACAGATGATATGGAAGATCTGCTTGTATTTGTACCTGGGATTGCAGATGCTACGATTTCTTATACTACCACAGTAGATGTGGAGGGTGGAGATCTGGATTCTTCCAGCTCCTATACCATAGCCGGAGTAAAGTATAATTATGCCCAGATGAGTAACATGACCATGCTGGTTGGGGATTTTCTCACAGAGGAAAATGACGAAAATAAGGAAAAGTACTGCGTGCTTGGTTACACCGCAGCAAAAGAAATCTTTGGAAGTGCGAGTGAAGCCTATGAAAGCGTACTTTATATAGATGATAGACCTTATGTGGTAAGCGGTGTGCTGGATGAAATGGGCAGTGTATCTTCTGGAATCAGCCCGGATACAGCAGTATTTATACCCTATGAAACTGGAATCAAGTATATTACAGGCGACAATGTGAGTCCCACAATCACTGTGATCGCAGAGGATGTTAATAATGTAGACAACGTGATTACAAATATTGAAACGGTACTGGCTGACAGCTATGCCAATGCAGAATTTACCATCTCCGATGCCGGTACGAAAATGGAAGCTGCTTCCAAATCCAACGAAACATTACAGATGTTATTAATTGCCATGGCAGTGATTGTCTTTATCGTAGGTGGTATTGGAATTATGAATGTCCTGTTCGTATCAGTTAAGGAGAGAACCAATGAAATCGGTATTCTAAAGGCACTTGGCTGTTCCAAGAGAGATATTCTGCTTGAATTTCTAATGGAAGCGTGCTTCATGAGTTTGATAGGAGCGATACTTGGTGTGTTATTGGCACTTGGCATCACGCCGGTTGTAGAGAGCCTGTCAGTACGTGTGGAATTGTCTGTATCAGGAGCTGTACTTTCACTGGCATTTGGTGTGATTACAGGTACGATATTTGGCTTCTATCCAGCGTATAAAGCGTCTACACTGATACCGGTTGTTGCCTTGAATCAGGAGTAGAGGAAGGAGAAGGTTATGTATCGGAAAAAGAAGAAAAAGGCATGGATATGGATATTGATAGGGTTAATCGTGATTCTGGTGGCAGGTGGTTTGGTCTACTATAAGGAAGTGGTAATGGCTGCTGAGGCTTCTGAGGAAGAGGAAATTGTACTGGAAGAGAATCAGGAATGGAAGTATTTTAAGATTACACAGATTCTGGGTAATGAGATGACAGCAACTGTAGTGCAGGAGGATGGTGAAGAAACGACAGAATCAGGCACTTGGATGATTCCTGTGGGAACGGAAGTGGTAACAAAGCTGGGAACGACTACGACTTTTGCAAGACTGGCGAGTGGAGATACGATTAAAGTATTGATGCAGAATGAGGATGATGGAACGCAGGATATTCTAAAGATTTGGATTGTAGATTTAACACAGACCTCCAATGGAGCACCGGATATGCAGGGAGCACCGGGAGAGGATGGTGCTATGCCGGGAGGTGATAACTAATGGCTAAGACAATAGAGATTAAACATGTAAATAAAGGTTATATGTTAGGTGAAGAGAAGGTTCCTGTTCTACGGGATATTAATTTTGAAGTAGAAGAAGGCGAATTTGTTGCAATTCTTGGACCATCCGGTTCTGGTAAGACCACTCTGATGAACATTATCGGTTGTATGGATATTCTGGATTCTGGTGAATATTATCTTCATGGCAGAGCCATTCATGAGATGGAAGAAAAAGACTTAACAGAGGTGCGAAATAAAGAAATCGGATTTATTTTTCAGAACTACCAGTTAATTTCCACGTATAATGTCATGCAGAATATCATTATGCCATTGCTGATCCGTGGCATGGGACACCGGGAAGCCAGTGAAAAATGCCAGGATATCGTGAAATTATTGGGTATTGATCATAGACTTGACCACAGACCCAATGAGCTGTCCGGTGGACAGAAGCAGCGTGTATCTATTGCCAGAGCATTGGCATCTGAACCGGCTATCCTTCTGGCAGATGAACCCACAGGTGCGCTGGATCGAGCCAGTGGTCAGGAAGTATTGAAGTTGTTCAGACAATTGAATGAAATGGGAAATACCATTGTTATGATCACCCACGACCTTAACGTTGCAAAGGCAGCACAAAGGATTGTAAAGATCGTAGATGGACAGTTGTCGCCATATGAGGAATGAAAGTGATTATTCATAGCGAAACAATTAACAGTGTGTTAATATAATTATAAGCAGAGAAATAAAAAAGAACAAATATTCCGAACATATGTATTGATTTGCTTTTGAATGTATGCTATACTTTTAATACAGATAATAAACAAAGGAAGATTAATACATGGAGACTAATTTATCAAAAGCAATTGATATTACAAATGATACTGCGAGGTATGATGAGAGTGTAAAAGAACTGCTTGCAGATAAACAGGTACTAGCCAGAATATTGAAGTACAGCGTAGAAGAATTTGCAGAACTGAGCCTGGATGAAATTATAAAAAGTATAAGTGAACCTGATATAGCAGGGATTCGAGTAGAACCGGGGATGACTAATCTGGGAAAGGTTGAGAAGCAGTCAGAGGAGGATTTTGTTCCGGGAGAAGGTAAAAATATATATGATATCCGTTTTGTTGCATATCTTGGAACAGAGATGATAAAATTTCTGATTAACGTTGAAGCCCAAAAGAGTACGAAACATTATGATTTGGGATATCATTTAGATAATCGGATTATTTTCTATTTATCAAGAATGATTTCTGCACAGAAAGAAATTGAATTTTTTAATTCGGATTATGATAACATCAAAGCAGTTAGAAGCATCTGGATATGTATGGATTCTAACGCAGATGAAGATTCTATTAACAGAATCCGGTTTGTGCAGGAGAATGTATATGGTAAAATGATGGAATTGGCTAATCTGGATAAGGTACAGGGAATTATTATTCGACTTAGGCAAAAGGAGAATGTAGAGAGTTCCAAGAACTATTTGATAGCTATGTTGGAAGAACTCTTGAAGAAAGGGGACAAAGAGAAGAAAAAGAAGAATCTCTCAAGTAACTTTGGACTTATTATGACAGAAGAAACCATAAGGAGGATTGATCATATGTGTAATTTGAGTGATTTAATAGTAGAGCAGGGAATAGAACAAGGAATAGAACAGGGCAATGTCCTGCATTTAATTGGACAGGTATGTAAAAAAATGAAAAAAGGAAAAACAGTAACCGAGATAGCGGAGGATTTGGAAGAACCTGCTCAGAAAATAGAGCAAATATACAAAGCCGCATTAAAATATAATGCAAATGAGAAGGAGAAGGATAAAATATATGCAGAATTGAATTAAATGACAGTTGCTTCTTTTCCTATCCAAAATAGTGGTCACGAACACAATGGGTTGTCCGTTGGACAGTTGTCGCCATATGAGGAATAAGAAAAAGCCATCTGTGCTTTATTGCAAGGGTGGCTTTTATTATTGAATAAGTTAAAAATGTCTGATAGTATATATTTAAAACAAAAGAAAAATAGTATATATTGGGAGGCACAAAGGTG
>OIXA01004434.1_pt1 | contig 13476 bp, 9 predicted proteins | sample 1587721 | NCBI WGS metagenome assembly OIXA01 (sample SAMEA3888900, study PRJEB22519) | human gut metagenome | biome: human gut; feature: human-associated habitat; material: faeces | place: Denmark | collected 2013 | reverse complement strand
ATAATATTCCTCCGGCACCCAGAATGCAAGGGCAGTTTAGGATAATTTTAAAAAAGTTCACAAAAAGGGGAGAACGGCAGAAAGCCTGAACCGCCCGGCAGCTGCATAAATAGAATAAGAAACGTTTCTGCGGGAGGGGCGGCGGCAGTGGAACAGAACCTGACAAGAATTTTTACACTTTTTGGCGGCTTGGCACTGTTTTTATACGGCATGGATGCGCTCAGCCACAGTCTGGAAACAGCGGCAGGCAGCCGCCTGAAAAGCCTGCTGGCCGCTGTGACCGGCAGCCCGGTGCGGGGCGTGCTGGCGGGGGCTGCGGTCACGGCGGTGCTGCAAAGCAGCTCGGCAGTCACGGTGATGGTGCTGGGCTTTGTAAGTGCGGGTCTGCTGACCCTGCGGCAGGCGGTCCCGGTGATCTTTGGCTGCAACATCGGAACCACCGTTACCGCACAGCTGCTGGCCTTCCGGCTGGAAGATGTGCGCGGTCTTGTGCTGCTGGCCGGACTGCTGCTCTGCTTTGCCTGTGCAGGGCAGAAGGGCCGGGCCGTTGGCCGGGCGGTGTTCGCCTTTGGTCTGGGCGGGCTGCTGGTGTACCGCTTTCTCTGCGGGCGCTGGCGGGGGCAGAAAGTGTTTGCCCGGCGGCTGCTGGCGGCCACGCTGGCCTTTGCCTGCGCGTTCAGCGTGGTGCACATCGGCATTGGCAAGTTCGGCCAGTGGAACACCGACAGCGACCTGGTGGAGGAGTACACCAACGCCCTCAAGCTGAAAGAAGACCTCCCCGCAGGTGACTGGCGCGTTGACACCTACAAGACCCACGATAACCTGGGCCTCTGGCTGGACAAGAGCTGCCTGCAATACTTTGGCAGCACGGCAGCCCCCAGCATCCTGAGCTTTTACCCGGCACTGGGCGTCAAGCGGGACGTGCGGAGCGAGCCGGAGCTCTCCAACTACGCCCTGCGGGGGTTGCTGAGTGTGAAATATCTGCTGACCACGCAGAAACATCAGGAGGATTTCCTCGCGGAGGCCGACGAGGGCTGGAGCTACTACGACACCCGGGACGGCTACCTGCTGTATGAGAACGAGAATTACGTCCCCATGGGGTTCACCTACGATTACTACCTGACCGAGAGCCAGTACGAGAACACCATCAAGACCACCCGCTCCAATCTGCTGATGCGGGCGCTGGTGCTGAAAGACGAGGATGCCGAAACCTACAGCGAGTACCTGCAACCCCTGCCCGAGGAACGGCTGAACGACCTTTACTATGACACCTACGTGGAGGACTGTGATGCCCGCCGGGCCACGGCCAGCCGGGTGTTTACAATGACGAATTCCGGCTTCCATGCCGAGATCGACCTGACCCGGGAAAACCTTGTCTTCTTCTCGGTGCCCTATGACGATGGCTTTACGGCCTATGTCAACGGGGAGCAGGCTGACATTGTGGAAGTGGACGAGGGCCTGATGGCGGTGCTCTGTCCGGCAGGGACCAGCCGCGTTGATTTTGTCTACCAGGCCGATGGCTACTCCCTGAGCCGGACTGTGACGCTGGCGGCCATCCCGGTCTTTGCAGTCTACTGCGGTTTCTGGTGGGATCGGAAGAAACGGAAAACCGCGTAACAAAGCATAAAAAATGTCAATACGCATTCTCCCACAAAATCCCGCGTTCTTTTTGGTAAAAGAGCGCATAGCCTCCGCAGCCCAAACGTGATAGAATAAGTCTGTTTGCGGCAGGCCGCGAAATACTGTGAGGAGAGTGCAACATGGAACAATGTTATCTGATGCCCGGACAGGAACGCTGTGAGAAGATCAAGGATGCAAACGGCGTGCCCAAAGTAAGCTACTCCTACCGCTCGCTGCAGGGGGCGTTTTTCCACTGTGTGAGCCGCAGTGTGGAGGAGGCCCAGAGCCGCTGCGAGGACTGGCTTGTGACACAGGACCGCTGTTACCGCAACTGACCCACGGCAACAAAAGGATATTTTGCAAAGAGAGCTGCAGCCGCTGCACGGGCGGAAGCGGCTCTCTTTTTGTATGTGGGAGAAAAACAGCGATCCAGACAAAAAAGAAAAGTGAAAATCTGGCAAAATTGTGGGCCATTGTTCCGGGTGAAAATAATATTAGATGGGGGGAATTGACAACATTTTTGATTCCGGGTATAATGAAACACGATATTATGGGAATCTGTTGAAATTTGAAAAAACAACGTAGGCAAACGATTTCAACGCCACGGAAAGGGGGCTTCCGGGAATGGACGAACGGTATACGCGATACATTGAAAACCTGCGCCGGGTCCGTGCCCTCGTGCGCCCGGAAACCCACGCCGGAATGAAAGCCGCCGACCTGCTGGAAGAGATCAAGCAGAACGCGGCGGAGTCCTACACGCTGATGCAGCAGAGCAATGCCATCCTGGACGAAGTGATCTTTTCCCGCCGGGCGGAAAACCTGACGGAGGAGGAAGCCGCGGGCCTTTCCGAGTTCGCGAGCAAACTGTTCCACTACGCCAACAGCGAGGACTGCGGCATTGCCTATAAGATCCACGCCCTGCTGCTGGACTACGCCCGCCTGAAACAGGATGACCGGGCCATCATCCGGGAGCTGTACTGGGCCGGCGTGACCATGCATTACATGAATGTCCGGAGCGATGATTCCAGCATCAATCCCCTGGGCAAACAGGTGCGGGGATACTTCCAGGAGGGAGCCTCCTACATGGCCCGGTACGAGGGATTTGACCTGGAGACCAAGAGCTATATCATCCGGTGCCTGGGCAACAGCCGGATGGCCATGTCCCGCCACAGCCATGCCGACTGCGAAGCTTACATGGAAGTGTTCGACAAGGCCATGGGGGTCATCCGCTCGCCCTATTACCGCAAGCTGGACCCCTCCATCCCCTGGGATAAATTTGAGTATGCCATGCACGCGGATCGGATGACCCTGCTGGCTTACCTGCGGGATTTTAAGGACCCGGAGATCGCGGAAAAGGTGCTGGAATCGGCGGAGTACATCCACCGGGAGCAGGCGAAGAACCAGACGGACGACGAGCGGCTGCAGAACTGGCGGCTGGGCTATTTTTACGCGATGGCCCGTTACCACGCCGGGCGCTGCCCGGTCCGCGAGGTGGTGGACGTGCTGTTGGAGGCCATTGAAAAGGCGGACCCGAAAGACTACTCGCCTACGGGCATCAACAACAATCTGACCAGCCTCTCCTCCCTGTTTTATTATGAGGCCGCGCTTCCGCCGGAGGAAAAGCCCCAGTACGCCTGCCGGCTGGAAAAAATGTTCAGCAAGAGCGTGAGCTACCTGAACGATCTGCCTGTGAACCAGTATCCCCGTGTGGCCAGCAACGCGGTGCGGGAACTGGTGGAGATGCAGGCAGGCGCGGAGCGGCCCTACCGCAAAAACATGCTGGTGTACATGCTGGCGGCCCACAAGCCGACCTATGTCCACTCTTTGATGGTGGCCAACCTGACCCGCTTTTTTGTCCGGCGGCTGCTGTGGAAGAAGCCTGAGGCCATGGTGGGCACCATGGGGTACGATACCGTGGAAGCGGTGCGGCAGCACGCGGAGGAACTCTGTGTGATGGCCTATGAATGCGGCGTGTACCACGACATTGGCAAGAGCATGGTGACCATGTATGTGGGCAACAACTCCCGCCGCCTGCTGGATGAGGAATTTGTCTGCGTGCAGTGGCACGCGGCGTTTGGCTATGAGCTGCTGTGCAAGATCGGCCACAAAGGCGACCTGGCGCTGGCGGCACTCTACCATCATACGTATTATGACGGCCAGGGAGGCTACCCGAAAGATCAGCCGCCCTGCCCGAAGAACATGAAGCCCATTGTGGACGCCCTGACCGTGGCCGACTCTCTGGACGCGGCCACCGACAACATCGGGCGGTGCTACACAGCGGCAAAGCCGCTGGAAAAGCTGATCGAGGAGCTGCGGGCCCAAAAGGGCAGCCGCTACGCCCCGGCGGTGGTGGAGCTGTTCGACGACCCGGATTTCTGCACCGAGTTTCGGCGCAAACTGTACGAGTCCCGCCAGAGCGTGTATCTGGAAGTGTACCGCGAGACGATTTAACGCGCGAAAAAAGGCAGCCGCGAACGCGGCTGCCTTTTGTGCTGTCAAAATCAAAAAATCAGTTCTCGGAAGAAATATCCTGGCCGAAGTATTTCTTACTCAGCTCGGAGAGAGTGCCATCGGCACGCAGCTCCTCAATGGCGTTGTTGATGGCCTCCAGCAGGGTGGCGGTCTCGTCGCCTTTGCGCAGAGGGATGGCAACGTGGGAAGCTTCCTCCGTGAATGCCACCAGCTTGAAGTCTGCGTCCGGATGGACATTGAGATAATCGTAGAACGAGACGTCGGCGTTCAGGGTAGCGTCGATGCGGCCTGCCGTCAGCAGCTGAATGGTCTCTTCCAGCGTGTCGATGCCCTGCACGGTAGCGCCGTAGCTCTCGGCCAGCTCCATGTAGGTGGAGGCCAGGCTGTTGGCCGTGGTTTTGCCGTCCAGGTCCTCAAAGCTGGTAATGCTGTCGTTGTCTTTCTTGACGGCGAGCGCGGTGTGGATGTAGCCGTAAGGCGTGGTGAAATCGTAGGTCTTGGAGCGTTCCTCGGTGACCTCCACGCCGTTGCAGACCATGTCATAACGGCCAGCGTCCATGCCGGCAAACAGGCTGTCCCAATCGCTCTCCACATATTCCGGCTCCACGCCCAGCTTCTCGGCAATGGCGCGGGAGACTTCCACGTCGTAGCCCACCAGAGTGTCGTCCGCGTCGTGGAAGCTCCAGGGCTGCCATGCGCCTTCCAGCGCCACGATGAGGGTACCGCGGTTCTGGATGGTGGAAAGCAGGTCGCCGCCCGCGGAGGCAGCACTGGAGGCGGCAGTGCCAGCGGTGGAAGCCGCGGTGTTATTGGAGGAAGAGCAGCCGCTCAGGCTCAGCACGCCTGCCGCTGCCATCACACTCATCAGGGAGATAAAGGTTCTTCTTTTCATGGTTGGATTCCTTTCAGTTCGTATGTTCAATTTTGCGTAAAAATTCTCTGGTGCGTTCTTCTTTGGGGTGGGCGAAGAACTCCTGCGAGGGAGAGGCCTCCACTACCACGCCGTTTTCCATGAAGACCGTCTTGGAGGAGACGCCGCGGGCAAAGCCCATCTCATGGGTGACCACCAGCATGGTCATGCCCTCTTCGGCCAGCTGCCGCATAACGGCCAGCACCTCACCGGTCAGCTCCGGGTCCAGGGCGGAGGTGGGCTCATCAAAATAAAGAATTTCCGGGTCGGTGGCAAGAGCACGGGCAATGGCTACCCGCTGCTGCTGGCCGCCGGAGAGCTGGCGGGGGTAGGAATCGGCTCGGTCGGCCAGGCCGACTTTTTCCAGCATCTTCATCCCGATGGCGTCGGCCTGGGCTTTGGGCATCTTGCGGGCGATGACAAGGCCCTCGGTGACGTTCTGCAGAGCGGTCTTGTTCCGGAAAAGGTTGTAATTCTGGAAGACGAACGCCGTCTTTTTGCGCAGGCGGGCAATGTCGGCCTTGGTGATCTTGCCCAGGTCAAACTGCTCGCCGTCAAAGATCAGGGTGCCGCTGTCGGTTGTTTCCAAAAAGTTGAGGCAGCGCAGGAACGTGGTCTTGCCCGAGCCGCTGGGGCCCAGGATGGCGACGACATCGCCCTTGTTGACGGTGAGGTCCACGCCCTTGAGGACATCCAGCTGGCTGACGACCTTGCGGGCCCCGGGCTTGTGGAAGATGCCGGCCTGCAGGCCGGGTTTTGCGTAAGTATAAAACGATTTGCGGAGATCCCGCACTTCTAACATGGCCATACGCTCCACTCCTTTCTCACTGGAAGCCGCGGGCGTTCAGCTGGCGCTCCAGCAGGCTCTGCAGCTTGGTGATGACGGTGCAGAACAGCAGGTAGACCACGGCGACCTCGCAGTAGATGGGCAGGAAGATATAGGTGCGGGCGGCCACCCGCTGGCCTGCCATGAACAGCTCCGCCACCGTGATGTTGGACGCCAGCGAGGTGTCCTTGATCATGCCGATGAGGGAGTTGGACAGGGCGGGCACGGCGGTGCGCAAAGCCTGCGGCAGCACGATGCGGCGCATGATCTGCACCCAGCTCATGCCTACGCAGTAACCGGCTTCCAGCTGGCCCTGGGGCACACTTTCCAGCGCGCCGCGCATGGTCTCGGCGCAGTAGGCACCCTCATTGAAGGCAAAGGCGATGACGGCGGCGGGAAAGGCGTCCAGCATGATGCCCAGGCTGGGCAGGCCGTAAAAGATGATGAACAGCTGCACCAGCAGCGGTGTGCCGCGGATGACCCAGATGTAGAACCGGGCAATCTGCCGCAGCACCGGCACGTTGGCGTACTGCACCAGTGCCACCACCACCGCGATGATCATGGCAAAAAAGAAGGACACCAGCGTCAGCGGGATGGTCATGGTAAGGCCGGCCGTCAGGATGCGGGGCAGGGCCTCCACCAGCACGCTGACCGTGCGGTTGGATAAAAGTGCTTCAAACATGAACGATCACAGTACCTCAAATACTCTCAGAAAACAACGGTGAATGTATTATACAACTTCGAGTATACTCAAAGTCAAGGGGTTTGCGGAAATTCCTACAAAACCTACCAGAATACTATAACATGAAACGTCCGGCGGTGCAAATGGTTTGCAAAAATCGCGTATTGTGAACAAAAACGGCCCAGCCGCTGCGGGAACTTTGTGCAATGCGGCAAGCCGGTTGACGCGGCAGGCGCTTTCGTGTACAATGGGCATAACAACGTGCACACCGGGTTTGCCGGTGCCGCGCAAATTCACCGGCGGCCCGGCTGCCGGTGCAAACGGAGGACACAAACGTGACGAAACGGAAGATTGGCGTTCTGGGTGCAGGTACCTGGGGCATGGCGCTGGCGCGGATGCTGACCGTCAGCGGCAACGAAGTGCAGGTGTGGTCGGCCATTGAGGCGGAGGTGGACAACCTCTCCACTACACGGGTGCACCCCAACCTGCCGGGCATGAAGATCCCGGCCGAGCTGCAGTTCACCAAGAGCATCGAGGAAGTGTGCACCGGTAAGGATGTGCTGCTGTTTGCAGTGCCGTCGGTGTTCGTGCGGTCCACCACCGCCAAGGCCCGCCCCTATATCCCGGACGGCCAGATCCTTGTGGATGTGGCCAAGGGTATGGAGCCGGATACCTTATATACCATGACCGAGGTGATCGCCGACGAGCTGAGCAGGGACGGCGGCCCCAAAAACTGCAGGCTGGTGGCCCTGAGCGGCCCCACGCACGCTGAGGAAGTGGCGCTGGACCTGCCCACCACCATTGTGTCGGCCTGCCCGGATGACGAGGCGGCCCGCTTTGTGCAGGATGTGTTCAGCAACACCTGCATGCGCGTGTACACCAACCCCGACATCAAGGGCGTGGAGCTGAGCGGTGCCCTGAAGAACGTGATCGCCCTGGGCGTGGGCATCTCCACCGGCCTTGGCTACGGCGACAACGCCCGCGCGGCCCTGATCACCCGCGGCATTGCCGAGATCGCCCGCCTGGGCGTGGCCATGGGCTGCAACATCCACACCTTTGCGGGCCTGGCCGGCATCGGGGACCTGATCGTGACGGCCACCAGCATGCACAGCCGCAACAACCGCGCCGGCATCCTCATCGGCAAGGGCGAGAGCCCGGAGCAGGCCGTAAAGGAAGTGGGCATGGTGGTGGAGGGCATCAACGCCCTGCCCGCCGCCATGGAGCTTGCCGCCAAGTACAACGTGGAAATGCCCATCGTGCAGACGGTGAACGCCATCGTCAAGGAGGGCATGAGCGCCAGCGACGCGCTGCGCACCCTGATGGACCGCAACCGCAAGAACGAGATGCCGCAGGGCTACGAGAACCTATAAGAATTGATACCGGAAAGGCACAGCTGTTCTGAGAACGGCTGTGCTTTTTTGCGCTTTGCGTGCAGAGCCCATATTTTCAGAAACGACCCGGCAAATGCAGTAAGAATCATTCAAACTTTTTACAGAAATCAGACACAAAAGGGTAGAAGGTCGGGAAACTTTCTGCTATACTGAAACTATGAGCGCACTGCGCTCGACGGAAACAGGAGGGGATCATATGCCGTCAACTTATGCGCACCGCCACTTCGGCGCGGATGTTCTGCAGCAGCTGCCCGCAGCCCTGCAGGATCAGATCGGGAAAAACCGGGCCCTGTTCGACGTGGGCCTGCACGGGCCGGATCTGCTGTTCTACTATCATGCAGCCAAGTCCAACCCCGTGAGTGCCCTGGGCAACGCCATGCACGAGCAGCCGGGCCGGGTGTTCTTTGAGCGCGCCCGGGGCGTGGTGCAACAGGCAAAGGACCGGGACGCCGCGCTGGCCTATGTGCTGGGGTTCGTGTGTCATTTTGCGCTGGACAGCACCTGTCACCCCTATGTGGAGGCCTACACCCGCCAGAGCGGGGTGAGCCACTGCGAAATCGAGACCGAGTTCGACGACATGCTGCTGCGCCGGGACGGCCATGACCCGAAGAGCTTCTTCACGGCCAGCCATATCCGGCCCACGGCGGAAAATGCCCGGGTCATCGCGCCCTTCTACGAGGGCCTGACCGGCCTGCAGGTGCTGGACGCCCTCAAGGGGATGATCGCGATGCACCGGCTGCTACAGCCCTCCGGCGCGGTCAAGCGCTGGGTGGTGCTCACCGGCATGAAGGCAGTGGGCAAGTACGACGTGCTCCACGGCCTTGTGGCCAACCCGCAGCCCAACCCGCAGTGCACCGAGAGCAATGAGAAACTGGATGCCCTGTACCAGCAGGCTATCCCGCTGGCGGTGCGGCTGATCGAAGCCTATGCGGAAACGCTGGACACGGACGAGCCGTTGGACAAGGCCTATGACCACACCTTCGGGGAATTCTGAGGGGCGGCCAGCAGGAGGTCGGAGAAACTCCCTGCCGTTCAGACAACTGGGAAAAGAGAGTGCACCGCACGGCGGTGCGAGAGGAACAAGAATGCAAAAGAAAAAATTTAAGGTCACGCCGCTGGAGCGTGCGTGGATCCTGTACGATGTGGGCAACTCGGCTTTTGTGCTGATGATCGCTACGCTGGTGCCCATCTTCTTCAATGCGCTGGCGGAGGCCGGCGGCGTGAGCAAGGTGAACTATCTGGCCTACTGGGGCTATGCAAGCTCGGTGGTCACGGTGATCACCGCCGTGCTGGGGCCAATCCTGGGCACCCTGGCCGATACCAAAGGCTTCAAAAAGCCCATCTTCATGCTCTGCCTGTTCGTGGGTGTGCTGGGCTGCTGTGCCATGGGCGCGGCCCGCACCTGGCTGCCGTTCCTGGTCATCTTCATCGTGGCCAAGATCGGCTTTTCGGGCAGTCTGGTGTTTTATGACTCCATGCTGGGCGATGTGACCACCCCGGAGCGGATGGACATGGTGTCCTCCCGCGGCTATGCCTGGGGCTACATCGGCAGCTGTGTGCCCTTTGTGGTGTGTCTGGCGCTGGTGCTGGGCAGCGGGGCCATCGGCATGAGCCAGATGACCGCCCTGACCATTGCACTGTTCATCACGGCTGTGTGGTGGCTGGGCACCACCCTGCCGCTGCTCCGGCGCTACCGGCAGGTCAACTATGTGGAGGTGGAGCAGCACGCCATCCGGCAGAGTTTTGTGCGCATCGGCCACACCCTGAAGCACCTCTATGAGGACAAGCAGGTGTTCTGGTTCCTGCTGGCGTTCTTCTGCTACATCGACGGTGTGTACACCATCATTGATATGGCCACGGCTTACGGCACGGCCCTGGGTCTGGACACCACCGGCCTGCTGCTGGCGCTGCTGGTCACCCAGATCGTGGCCTTTCCCTCGGCGCTGATCTTCGGCCGGCTGAGCGCAAAATACCCCTCCAGCCAGTTGATCCCGGTGTGCATCGCGGCCTATACCGGCATTGCGGTGTTTGCTTTCTTCCTCACCCAGCAGTGGCAGTTCTGGGTGCTGGCCGTGATGGTGGGGATGTTCCAGGGCGGTGTGCAGGCACTGAGCCGCAGCCACTTTGCTAAGATCATCCCGGCGGAAAAATCCGGCGAATACTTCGGCCTGTTCGACATCTGCGGCAAGGGGGCATCCTTCCTGGGCACCATGATCGTCAGTGTGGGCAGCCAGCTTACCGGCAGTGCCAATGTGGGCGTGGGCAGCATCGCGGTACTGTTCGTCATCGGCTTTGTGCTGTTCCGGGTGTCGTGCCGGACGGAACACGCCAAGCAGGTGTAACACACGTTTTTTCAAAAGGCTCCTCTGTGCATGCACAGGGGAGCCTTTTTGGGTTATTGTTTACAAACCGGCAATTGTGTTTTGGAACGGTGAATGATACAATAGGGCCAGACCAAAAATACAAAGGAGAATAAAGCGATGAAGCAGGTTCCCGGTTATACCCTCGTCCGCACAGAGGACTGCCCCGAGCAGCACGGTACCCTGACCGTGCTCACCCACGACGTGAGCGGGGCCACCATCCTGCTGGTGGAAAATGAGGACAACAACAAGGCCTTTGGCATCGGGTTCGGCACCTTCCCCTCCGATGACACCGGCGTTTTTCATATTCTGGAGCATTCGGTGCTGGCCGGAAGCGAAAAATACCCGGTCACCTCGCCGTTTCTGCAGCTGCTCAAGAGCAGCATGGCATCCTTCCTCAATGCCATGACCTTCCCGGATAAGACCGTGTACCCCTTTGCCACTCCCAACGAGACGGATTTCAGAAACCTGATGGATGTCTACCTGAACGCGGTGTTCTGCCCGCTGGCCATGGTGGACAGGGCTGTGTTCGAGCAGGAGGGCTGGCACCGGGATGCCGACGGCACTGTGAGCGGCGTGGTGTACAACGAGATGCAGGGGGCCCTTGCCACCCCGGACGCTCAGCTGCAGAATGCGCTGGAGCGTGCCATGTTCCCGGACACGGCCTATGGCTTTGTGTCCGGCGGCGACCCGGAGAGCATCCCGGCGCTGACCTATGAGAAATATCAGCGGGTGTACCGCCGCCACTACAGCGCGGACAACTGCTGCATCACCCTGTACGGCAAGATGGACATGGCCGAAAAGCTGGAAATGCTGGACCGCGATTACCTGTCCCGGATGCCCAGGACCACCACCCGCCCCCGCCTGACGGTGCAGGACGAGCAGCCGGGCACCTGCGTGGAGCTGCCCTATTACACCGAGAACCCGGAGCCGGACGAGGTGCAGTGCGCACTGGCCTGGTACACCGGTGCCTTTGCGGACCGGGAACGGCAGCTGGGTGTGGAGATCCTGCTGGACGCGCTGCTGGGCACCAACAATTCGCCCCTGAAAGCGGCCCTGCTGGCCGAAAAGCTGGGTGCGGACATCGACATGGGCTTTGATGACAGCACCCTGCAGCCCACGCTGGAGCTGGTGCTGCGGGGTGCCACCGAAGAGAGCGCCCGCAAGTTTGCCCCGGCGGTGCGCAAGGCAGTGGATGACGTACTGGCCCGGGGCATCCCGCAGGAGCTGCTGCTGGCCTCGCTGAATTCGGCAGAGTTTGCCTCGCTGGAGCGGCCGGGCAGCCTGCCGGACGGCGTGCTGGACGCCATCAACGCTTCTACGGGCTGGCTGCACACCGGGGATCCCGCCCTGCTGCTGCACACGGATAAGCTGTTTGCCTCCCTGCGCAGCAAGATGGCGGACGGCTGGTTCGACGAGCTGCTGCGCAGCCTGTTTGCCCCGGCTCCGGTGCAGGTGCTGCAGGTGCCCACCCTGCCCAAGAAGCAGGAAGAGACACAGGCCCCGGCCCGCACCGACGCCAAACTGGTGCTGAATCACCCGCTGACCGTGGCCGACCTGGGCGAAGGTGCCCCCAGCGCGGCCGGGCAGACCGAGCAGGTGGCCGGTGCCACGGTGCTGCGCCACCCCTCGGCGGGCAGCCTGTACCTGAATTTCTACTATGACCTGGGCCATGTGGCCCCGGAGGACCTGCCGTATCTGGACCTGCTCACCGATGTGCTGGACGAGCTGGACACGCCGACCCACACGGCCCAGCAGCTGAACACCCTGCGCAGCACCTGGCTGGGCGACAGCCGCGTACTGCTGGACTTCTGGACCGGCCGGCAGGAGGGCACACCCTGCCATGCCAAACTGACCATGAGCCTGAGCCTGCTGGAACGCAGCCTGCAAAAGGCCGTGGAGCTGGGCGGCGAGTGGCTGTATGACACGCAGCTCACCGGCCCGGCGGCGGAAGCCGCCTTTGCCCGGGTGCTGAGCCAGCAGAAACTGAACATGGAACAGCAGTTCATCCAGCAGGGCAACGCCTATGCGGCGGTCCGTGCCAGTGCCCACTACAATGTGGAGAACGCGGCCAGCGAGCGATGCAGCGGCGTAAGCTATTATCGCTTCCTGTGCGATCTGCTGGAAAAGGCCGACTGGGCAGGCCTTGGCGCAAAGCTGGGAACCCTGCGGGCCCAGGTGCTGCAGCACGCCCAGCTCACCGTGAGCCTGCACGGCTCGGAGCAGGCGCTGAACACCTTGCGCACCCTGCTGCCGGGCAGCCGGTTTGCGGCGCAGGAGCGCGACGCGGCGCAGCCCTATGCGGAGCCGCTGACCCCGCCGGTGAACGAGGCCTTTATTATTGACGGCGGCGTGAACTACGCGGTGCAGGTGTGGCCCATGGAGCGCCGCAGCGACCGCAAGGTGCTGGCCCGCGTGATGAGCTACGAATACCTGTGGCACAACATCCGCGAGGTGGGCGGCGCCTACGGCACCGGCATGCTGTCGTCGGACGGCGTGGAGTACCTGTACACCTACCGGGACCCCCACCTGACCGAGAGCTACGACACCTTTGCCAAGGGCCCGGCGGAGCTGGCCGCCCGCGATTACACCGAAAAGGACCTGAACGACCTGATCGTGGGTGCCGTGGCCAAGCTGGACACGCCCCGCAAGCCCCGCGCCGAGGCACGGGAGCTGGACCGGCAGTATTTCTGCGGCATCACCGAGGCGATGAAGGCTGCCGACCGCAAGGCCCTGTGTGCCGTGGACGCAGCTCTGCTCAAAGAGCAGGCCGCCGGTCTGGCCGATGCCATGGCTGCCGGTGTGAAGGTGACCTTTGGCAGCAGGGACGCGGTGGAGACCGCAGGCTCCCTGTTTGACCGCGTAGAGACCCTGTAAAAAGATAAAGCAAGGGCGCCCCGGCACAGTGCATACAGACTGTGCCGGGGCGCCCTTTTTGTTATGGAAAGATCAGTTCTTGCGGGCAATCATTTCGGTGTAGGCCAGCACCAGCGGGCCGACGCCCTTGGCGTCGTTGCACACCACCGGCTCGCTGAAGTAGTAGGCCAGAGAGCCGTCGCGGTGGTCCTTGCCGCCCAGACCGGCCACCAGGCAGATGCCGCCCAGCTGCAGGCTACCGTCCGGATTCTTGGACAGGTACTTGTCGCAGGTGCCGTAAAAGGCTTTCTCGGCCCAGGCAGCCATCCGCTTGGGCAGGTAGCCCAGGCGCACGCCCT
>OIXA01004421.1_pt1 | contig 13496 bp, 11 predicted proteins | sample 1587721 | NCBI WGS metagenome assembly OIXA01 (sample SAMEA3888900, study PRJEB22519) | human gut metagenome | biome: human gut; feature: human-associated habitat; material: faeces | place: Denmark | collected 2013 | reverse complement strand
TACACACGCGCCGATGCGGAGAAAGAATTTATGGGCTTGACCACCTTTGCGGGCAATCAGCCCACGCTGAGAGAGGCAGTTGTCGCAAAAAACTACCTGAATGAGAAAGAACTTCGTGCTATGGGGCAGCTTGTGTCCGGCTATCTGGATTTTGCGGAACGTCAGGCAGAACGGGAACAGGCAATGACCATGCAGGATTGGGCGGAACATCTGGATCGGATTTTGACTATGAGTGGAGAGCAGCTGCTGATTGGCAACGGAAGTGTCAGCCATAAGCAGGCTATTGACAAGGCAACCGGCGAGTACAGAAAATACAAAGCCCGCACCCTCAGCGAAGTGGAGCAGGATTATTTGGATACCATCAAGCTGTTGGAGCAGAAAACAGATAAAAAGTAGGCTGAGGCGGAGAAGACATGATGAAAAAAGAAAGGATAAAAGTCTATATCTACACGCGGGTATCCACCGCTATGCAGATTGATGGATATTCTCTGGATGCCCAGAAGTCCCGAATGAAAGCCTTTGCCGACTTCAACGATTATGAAATTGTGGGCGAATATGAGGACGCCGGAAAATCCGGCAAGTCCATAGAGGGCAGAATCCAGTTCAATCAGATGATGGAGGACATCAAGTCTGGCAAGGACGGCGTGTCCTATGTGCTGGTGTTCAAGCTGTCCCGCTTCGGCAGAAATGCGGCGGATGTGCTGTCCACCTTGCAGGTGATGCAGGATTTCGGTGTCAATCTGATTTGTGTGGAGGATGGGATCGATTCCTCCAAGGACGCCGGGAAGCTGATGATCTCCGTTCTCTCTGCTGTGGCTGAAATTGAGCGTGAAAATATTCGTGTGCAGACAATGGAGGGTAGAATCCAGAAAGCCCGTGAAGGAAAATGGAACGGCGGCTTTGCGCCTTATGGCTACAAGCTGGAAAAGGGACAACTTTTCATCAATGAGGAAGAAGCGGCGGCAATTCGCGTGATTTTTGACCAGTATGTGCATACGGATACCGGCGCAAACGGCCTTGCAAAATACCTTGCAACCCACGGGATTCGCAAAATCCAAAGGCAAAACGGAAAAAATCCCTTATTCGATGCGGCGCTGATCCGCAGGATTCTGAAAAATCCGGTATACTGCGGGAAAATCGCCTATGGCAGACGTCGAACGGAGAAGGTGCATGGCACCCGAAATGATTACCGGCTGGTAGAACAAGACGATTATCTGCTGGTAGATGGTCTGCATGAGGGAATCGTCTCCGAAGAACTATGGCACGAGGCGCAGGTCAAGCTGCTGGCACAAGCGGAGAAATACGAACACGTCAACAGGGGCAAGGATACAAAAATACATCTGCTGTCCGGTATTGTGAAATGCCCGGTCTGCGGCGTAGGAATGTATGGAAACAAAAGCATCAAACATAAGGCGGACGGCTCAAAATATAAGGATTTTTATTACTATGGCTGTAAGCACCGTGCGATGACGTGCGGTCATAAATGCGACTTCAAGAAACAGATCAATGAAGAACTATTGGACAGTGCCGTTGCGGAGGTTATCGTAAAGCTGGTAAGCAATCCGAAATTTGCCGCCATGATGCAGGAAAAAATCAGCATGCAGGTAGATACCTCTGCCATTGAGCAGGAGATCGTAGCGCATGAAAAGCAGCTTCGCCAGAGTTATTCCGTAAAAGTGCGGCTGATGGATGAAATTGATTCCCTCGACCCGGACGATAAGCACTACATCAAACGCAAAGCAGACCTTGATGACCGGCTTTACAAGATGTATGATAAAATCGAGGATACGGAGTCTCTGCTGATTGAAGCCAGAGCAAAGAAAATGGCAATCGAAGCTGAAAAGCTGACTGCCGATAATATCTACAAAGTTTTGATTTACTTTGATAAGCTGTACGCCGTGATGGATGAACAGGAACGCCGACAGCTTATGGAGTCGCTGATCTCCGAAATCCATATCTTTGAGGAACGGAAGCCGAACGGACAATGGCTGAAATCCATCAAATTCAAGCTCCCGATCATAGAGGAAGATATGGAAATAAGTTTGGACAACGATACACAAGTTGAGGCGGTTGTCCTCTTGTCGCGGGAAACAGATCCACGGACGGTCGAGGTCGGAATGGAAGCGGAGACCGGCGAGGGCAAGCGCGTCAATTACACCGGAAAAGCATAAGAGAACAAAAGAAAAACCGCCGTCGGACTCACATGGGGTCCGGCAGCGGTTTTCTATTCGCTTCGTGTGATGTCATGCACCCATTTGCCGCCGTGGATGCGCCAAAGGCCGACGGGGGTCTTTGCCAGATGCTCGATGGCGATGCACAGGCAGAACACCTCGTTCGGCACCTTAAGGACAAGGCCGAGCAGGCACATCAGCGGCAGCTCCATGCACCAGAGGGGAAAGTTGTCGATGAGCAGCGAGGCGCGTACGTCGCCGCCGCCGCGCAGCACGCCCACGACCATCGTGGACGAAAAACCGTGGAGGGGCATCACGCCCGCGTAGCAGTACACCATGACCGCGCACATCGCCGCCGCGCCCGCCGAGAGGGAGAAAAGCGGCAGCACATACGGCCGGAGCAGCGTGAGAAAGGCCAGAAGCTCCACGCCGCCGAGGGCGAGCGCGAAGAGAAATGCCGTGAGGCACACGGCCTTGCCGATGCGCACGACGCTCTCGCGGCTGCTGCCGATGCCGATCTCCTTGCCGACGATGACGGCGGCTGCGTTGGCGATGCCGTAGATGCCGGCGGTGGAGAGCTTGTCGATGCTGCCCGCCACGGTGTAGGCGGCGATGAGGTCGCCGCTCGCGGCCATGTGGCCCATGATGACGGTGATGAGCGAGTAGCCCACGCCCCAGAGCGTTTCGTTCGCCAGCACCGGCGCACTGTAATGCACGAAGCGGCGCAGCATCTCGCGGCCCGGGCGGAGAAGGGCGCTCCATTGGAGCGGCACGGTGCGGCAGCGCAGGGCGTAGCCGAAGGCGAGCGCAAATTCCACCACGCGCGAGAGCAGCGTGGCGGCCGCCGCGCCTGTGACGCCGAGCGCGGGGAAGCCGAGCTTGCCGAAGATGAGCACATAATTGCCCACGGTATTGCAGAGCATGGACGCGCCGAACACCAGCATACCGAAGCGCGGATTTTCGATGCTGCGCTGCATCCCGATGTAGATGGACGAGAGGGAATTGAGGATATACGAGAAGCCGACGATGCGGATATACGGCGTGCCGATCGCGACGAGACGGAGATTGTCCGTCACCAGCAGCAGAACATCCGCCGGGAAGAACGCCATGATGAGCGCGAAGAGCGTCGAGACGCTGCCGGCGATACAAAAGCCGATGCCCATGACGCGGTTGATGCTCTCGCGGTCGCCGCGGCCCCAGTATTGGCTGATGAGCACGCTCGACCCGCTCTGCAATCCAAAGACGATGAGCTGGATGATGAAGATGGGCACATTTGCCACCGTGACGGCGGACATCTGCTCGCTGCCGAGCAGACCGACCATGAAGGTATCGAGAAAGCCGAGCGAGGTGGTGATGAGATTCTGCACGATGATGGGCAGGGCGAGCAGAAAGAGGCGTCGGTAGAAGCCCTTGGGCTGACGGAGATAGGAGAACATAATAAACCTCAAAGAAGCTGACGAAGCGTCAAATTTACAGCATGGGAAAGCGCGTTTCCCTGTGCCTGCGGAGAGCGGAAACGAGCGCGTCGACGTCCGTTTTGGTCGTTTCGGGCGCGAAGCTGACGCGCAGAACGCCCGCGGCGGTCCTTTTGTCGAGCTTCATCGCGGCGTAGACGTGGCTGAGCTTGCCGCGGTGGCAGGCCGAGCCGGCGGAGATGCAGATGCCCTGCGCGCCGAGCTCGGTGACAACGTTCGCGCTCGGATAGCCGACGAGCGAGACGGAGAGGATATGCGGGGCGTCGCCGTTCCCGATGCGCACCACGCCGTCGATGGTGAGGAGCTGCTCGAGCGCGTACTGCTTGAGCTGCGCCATGCGGGCGAACTTTTCCTCATAGCCCTCCAGCCGCAGCTCCACCGCCTTGGCGAAGCCCGCGATCTGCGCCGTGGCCTCGGTGCCCGAGCGCAGGCCGCGCTCCTGTCCGCCGCCCGCGAGCAGCGGACGCACCGCGCGGCAGCGCGGGCCGATGTAAAGCGCGCCGACGCCCTTGGGGGCGTTGAGCTTGTGTCCGCTGACGGAAATGAGGTCCGCGCCCAGCGTGTCCGCGCGGAACGGGAGCTTCAAAAACGCCTGCACGGCGTCGGTGTGCAGCAGCGCCCTGGAGCCGCGCTCGCGCAGGAGCCGCGCGATCTCGCCGACGGGGAACACACAGCCGGTCTCGTTGTTCACGAGCATCACGGAGACGAGCGCCGTGTCCTCACGCAGCGCGTCCGCGACCTGCTGCGCGGTGATATTCCCCTGACGGTCGGGCGCGAGATAGGTGACGGCATAGCCCTCCTGCTCCAGCTGACGGCAAGGCTCGAGCACGGCGCTGTGCTCCACGGCGGTGGTGATGATGTGCTTTCCGACGCGGCGGTTCTGGTGGGCGGCGAGGCGGATGGCCCAGTTGTCGCTCTCCGTGCCGCAGGAGGTGAAGTACAGCTCGTCCGGCTTGCAGCCGAGCGCGGCGGCGATGACCGCACGGTCCGTCTCCAGACGCTTTTTCGCGGCGGCGCCGTAGGGATACTGCGAGCTGGGGTTGCCGCTGCCGTTTAGTAAAACATCGTACATCGTATCCGCCACCTCGCGCGCGACGGGCGTGGTGGCGGCATGGTCGAGATAGATCATAGCAAAGCATTCCTTTCTTTGCACTTGCAATCAAGCGAAAACATGGTATGATTATATGCGGAAAAACCACGAAAAGCAAGGAGAAAGCATGAAGATCGGTATTTACACCCTGGGCTGCAAGGTGAATCAATACGAGACGCAGGCGATGGAGCAGGAGCTGACCGCCCGCGGGCACGAGCTGGTGGATTTTGAGTCTCCCGCCGATGCCTACATCATCAACACCTGCTCGGTCACGGCGGTGAGCGACAAGAAGTCGCGCCAGATGATCCGCCGCGCGAAGAAGAACAGTCCCGACGCGGTGGTCGCCGCCTGCGGCTGCTACGTCCAGACACACGAGGAGGAGGCGAAGAGCCTCGGCATCGACCTTCTGATGGGCACGAACGACCGCGCGCGATTCCTTGACCGGCTGGAGGAGGCCGTGAAAACACGCGAGATGGTCGCGGACATCGACGACGCGCTGCGCCGCCGCACGTTCGAGGTGCTGCCGGCGGGCGGCATGGCGAACCGCACCCGCGCGATGCTCAAGGTCGAGGACGGCTGCGTGAACTTCTGCACCTACTGCATCATTCCCTACGCGCGCGGTCCCGTGCGCTCGCTGCCGATGGACAAGGCGGCGGAGCAGGTGCGCGCCCTGCGCGCGCAGGGCTACCGTGAGCTTGTGGTCACGGGTATCGAAATTTCCTCCTACGGCCACGACCTCAAGGACGGCACGACGCTCATCGATCTTCTGGAGCTTATCGCCCGCGAGGGCGGGGAGATGCGTATTCGCCTCGGCTCGCTCGAGCCGCGCACCGTGACGCGGGAATTCTGCGAGCGGGCGAAAAAGCTCCCGACCCTCTGCCCGCACTTCCATCTCTCGATGCAGTCCGGCTGCGACGCGACGCTCAAGCGCATGAACCGCCGGTACGACACCGCGCGCTATTATGAGTCTGTGGAGCTGCTGCGCGAATATTTCGACGACCCCGCCATCACCACCGACCTCATCACCGGCTTTCCGGAGGAGACGGAGGAGGAGTTCGGCGAGACGCTCGCCTTCATTGAAAAGTGCGGCTTCGCCGCCATGCACATCTTCCCCTATTCCGTCCGCCCCGGCACGAAGGCCGCGGCGATGGCGCAGGTGGACATGAGCGTGCGCGAGGAGCGCGCGGCGCGCGCCGCCGCCGTCGCGGAGCGGATGCACCAAGGCTATCTCGCCCGCTGCGTGGGAAAGACCTTCCCCGTGCTCTTTGAGCAGGACAGGGGCGAGGGCAGCGTCGGCCACGCGCCGAACTATATGCCCGTCACGGTGGGGATGAAAGGGTTACATAACACCGTGCAAAACGTGCGCATCACCGCCGTCGACGGCGACGGCCTGCGCGGGGAACCGGAGGAGACATGAAAAGCCACTTTTTTGCCTACATCGCGCGGATGCGCTACATCACACGCTGGGCGCTCATGCGCAACACCTTTTCCGAAAACGTGCAGGAGCACAGCCACATGGTCGCGGTGCTCGCGCACGCGCTCGCGGTGATCCGAAACCGCGTGTACGGCGGGCAGATCGACGCGGGACAGGTCGCCGCGGCCGCGCTCTACCATGACGCGAGCGAGATCATCACCGGCGATATGCCCACGCCCATCAAGTATTACGCGCCCGAGATCCGCGACGCCTACAAGAAGGTCGAGGCGGTCGCCTGCGGACGGCTCCTTGCCATGCTGCCCGACGAGCTCAGGCCGGACTACGACGACGTGCTCGACTGCGCGGACGGCGAGGTGCTCGAGCTGGTCAAGGCGGCGGACAAGCTATCCGCCTACATCAAGTGCGTCGAGGAGCTCAAGGCGGGCAACGCGGAGTTTCGCCGCGCCGCCGAGCAGACCCGCGCCGCGCTCGACGCGATGCATCTGCCCGAGCTGGATTACTTTATGGAGCACTGCGCGGAGAGCTTTTCCATGACGCTCGACGAGCTGGAATAACAGGGAGGAAGAAACCATGATCAAAATTCGGACGCTGTATATCGTTCTGCCGCTTACGATCCTGATGGCGGTGGGCTGCTACCTCAAGGGCTGGACGGCGGGCATCGCCCTGTGGGCGCTCCTTGCGCTCGTGTGCGTGGGGCGCATCCTGCGCGAGCGGAAGGAGAAGAACGGCGCGGAGGACGCGCAGAAAAAGGAATAACGCGCCGTGCGCGAAAAAAGCGGGGGAGCTTCCATCAGGAAGCTCTCCCGCTTTGCTGTCGTTTCCGCCGTCTCAGCGCCGCGCGGGGTCCACCGTGTCAACGTATTCCAGCGCGGCGGGCCTGCCGTCCTCGTCAGAGATGAGCCGCCAGACCGTGTGCGCGCTGCTCCACGGCGCGCAGGCGTAGAGATAGGCCCCGTCGGTCGTGTAGTCGTAGAGCTCTCGCGTGAGGTCCGTGCGGTCGACGGTGAGGAGCCATTCCTCGCCGGTCGCGATGTCATGACATCCGACGCCGACGTACCGCTGTTCGGCAAGCTGCCATTCGTACTGGTCGTAGAAAACGAACCCATCTGCCGCGGCGACGTAGCTGCGTGTGTTCGGGCAGCGCAGCGTTGTGACCGAGCCGTCCGCACCGAGGCAGAGCATATTGTGTGTCAGCTTTCCGCCTCTCACACACTCGACCAGAGCGTATTGGCCGCCGCGGAGCACGAAGAAGCCCTGATCGAACAGCGTCTCCTCGGGTGTCACGTCCTCGCCGTCGCGGAGAAGCCGGTAGAGGGCGACCCCGTCCGCCCGCTGACCGCTCGGCACGAGGGTAAATTCGTACCCGCCGAACGTGAGGTGCGTGTTTTCATAGAACTGCTCGAAGCCCGCGCCGGAGGATGCGTACTCCTGCCGGACCTCCAGCAGCTCGCCGGTCCTGCCGTCGAGCAGGTATTCGCTCCAGACGATGGTGTCATTATAGCTCCAGGACGGTACATTGGGCTCTGTGTCGGTTGGGACTTTGTCCTGATGAATGGTATAGCTGCTGAAGCGGAGCTGGACGTCGATGCGCCCGTCGCCGAGCAGCGAGAAGAAAAGCCGCGTGCAGTCCTGCGGTGCGGTGTAGAGCTTTATCCGCTCGCCCGTCTCGTGTACCTGCACATAGAGCGTTTCGCCCCGAAGGTAGTAAATGCCGTAGCCGTTCACTGCGTAGCCATCGTACCAGAAGGTGCTGAGCACCCGCTCACTCGTGCCCATGGCGGGATCGTAGCACCAGACGCCGCTGTGGCGGACGTGGTAATAATAGTGGCCGTCCGCGATCGTGCCGGGGCTGGAGGCGCAGCCTGCGCCGAGCGAGTAGTCGAAGCGTCCGGCGACGTAGATGCCGCTGAAAAGCATCAGTGCGATGCATGCGGCCTTGATCAGCGCCGTCCGCCATGAGCGCTTCGGCCTCTGCCGCCGCGCGCCGCACTCCGCCAGCAGCTTGTCGCCAAGATAGCTGAGGGAAGCGCTGAGCTGTTCGTTCGTCATACCGTAAAGCCCTCCTGTTCCAGATGTGCACGCAGACCCTGCCGCGTGCGGTAGAGGAGGCTTTTGACCGCGCCGATGCTCGTGCCGTACTGCCGCGCGACGTCGGCAAGCGGATCAACGTAGAAATAGCGGGCGAGGAAGACGCCGCGCTCGCGCGGCGAGAGCGTGCGCAGGTAGCGCTCGATGCTCTCGGCGAGCAGCCTCGCGTAAAGCGCTTCGTCCGCCTCGCCGCCGACCGCGTCGCCCAGCTCTTCAAGGGAGAGAAGATATTCCCGCGCGCCGCGCTTCTGCGCGCCGTCGCGGCGATAGCGGTCGATGGCGCCCTGCCGCGTCAAACGGCTGAGAAAAGCCGGAAACACCGGCGGGCGCTGCGGAGGAATGGCGTTCCACGTTTTCAGATAGGTGTCCGAGCGCACCTCCTCGCAGGCAAACTGGTCGAGGAGAATGCGCTGCGCGAGCTGCAGGAGCCGCGCTCCGTATTTTTTGTCGGTCTCGCCGATGGCATCCTCATTGCGCGCAAAATACAGCGCGATGATCTGCTCGTCCTTCATTTGGCCCCGCCTCCTTTCACTCTATTTACCGCAAACGCGGCGCGAAGGTCGCGCGGAACACGCAAAAAATTTTTTCTTCCTCTATTTTATCCGATGGCGGGGTGAAAGTAAATGCCGCGATTTGTGCGTTCCGCAGCTTGCATTTTGCAGCGAAGCCTTTATAATGATGACATTCTTTTTCGCAGGGAGGAAGGACTCATGGAACAGCGGAGGGCGCGCGGGATGCTTGCAGCCGCGGCCGTTATCTTCGGTACGCTTGCGCCGTTCGTGCGCGGCATTTCCGTTTCCTCGGGCGAGCTGGCGCTTTACCGCGCGGTGATGGCGGCGCTGCTCGTCGGCGGCTATCTGCTCGTGAGCGGGCAGAAGCTCGCGCTGCACGCGAATCGGCGCGAGGCCGCGCTGCTGCTCCTCTCCGGCATGGCGATGGGCGTGAACTGGATCTTGCTTTTCGAGGCCTACCGCTACACCACCGTGTCCGTCGCGACGCTGAGCTACTATTTTGCGCCCGTGCTCGTCACCGCTGCTTGCCCTCTGCTCTTTCACGAAAGGCTGACGGGAAAGCAGATCGTCTGCTTCGTGATGTCCACGCTGGGACTGGTGCTGGTCATCGGCGTCGGGGGGCTTCGCGGCGGCGCGGATGTGCGGGGCGTGCTCTTCGGCCTCGGCGCGGCGGCGTTCTACGCCGCGGTCATTCTGCTCAATAAGTTCATCCGAAGCGTCGCGGGCATCCAGCGGACCTTTTTGCAGTTTTTAGCCGCCATCGTCATTCTCATTCCCTACGTCGCCGCGACCGGCGGCGTATCGCTGGGGACGCTCGACGCGCGCGGCTGGGTCTGCCTGCTCATCGTGGGCTTCTTCCACACGGGCGTGACCTACTGCCTGTATTTTTCCGCCCTGCGCGAGCTGCCGGGGCAGGAGGTCGCTCTGCTGAGCTACATGGACCCGCTCGTGGCGGTCATCGTCTCGGTGACGGTGCTCGGCGAGCCGGTCACGGCGCCGCAGCTCGCCGGCGGTGCGCTGATCCTCGGCTTCACGCTCTGGAACGAGCTGCCGGAGAAAAAATAAAAAAGGGAGACGGTTTGCAAAACCGTTTCCCTTTTTTCATTCAGCGAAGCGGATGGTGATGGGGCAGATCTCGGCTCTGGTCGCCACGCGCATATTCGGCCCGAAGAGACCGACGCCCGAGGTCACGATGCTGTGCATCGACCCCACGCGGAGACAGCCGCAGGCATTCTCCCAAAATAGCCGGACGGTGAGGTTGCCGGGGAACATCTGCCCGTCGTGCGTGTGCCCGCAGAGATCGACGTCCACGCCCGCCGCGGCCAGCTCCTCCAGCTCGCGCGGCTGGTGGTCGAGGACCAGAATGGGCTTGCCCGCGTCCAGTCCCTCGACGAGCTCCGCAGGCGTTTTGCGCACCTCGATCCCGCGCCCCGGGCGCTGCGCGTCGGGGCGGCCGTAAAGATAAACCTCGCCGCCGAGCAGCACGGCCTCGTCGCGCAGGAGACGGATGTTCGCGGACGTGAGAAAGGCGTCCATCTCGGGGCTGCTCTGCTTTTTCCCGTCGCTTCGGAAGGTGAAGCCCGCTAAGATGGGCTCCTCGATGTCGTGGTTGCCGTAGACGGCGTAGACGCCGTACCTCGACCGGATGCCGCGCAGCACCGCGGCGATCTGCTCCGGCTCCTCCACGGCCTCCCAGGCGTTATCAAAAATGTCGCCCGCAATGACGACCACATCGGCGTCCTGCTCGTTTACGCGCGCGACCATGCGTTCCATCTGCGCAAGGCCCACGTTGTAGCCGAGGTGGAGATCGGCGAGCAGCACGACCTTCATGCTCTCCATGCTGCCGGCGGACTTGTTTACGGTGACCTCATAGGGCGTGACGCGCACGACGCGGGCGTTGATCACGCCGCCGACGGAGGTCGCCAGAATGACCGCCGCGCACAGACAGCCCGCGATGCGGTGCATCCGCGCCGAGCGCAGAGAACGGAGCTTCAGACCGTGGACGAGCAGCAGCCGCAGTCCGTCCGCGAGCAGGACTGCCAGCAGCAGATAGAGCAGCACGCCGAGCCAATAGTTCCCGATGAGCATGAGCGCGCGCTTCAGCCGTCCGGCAGGCAGCGGAAAGGCCAGAACAAAGGAGAGCGCAAAGAAGGCGTACAGCGCGGCGGGCACGGCCCAATGCTTCCGCTTGCGGAACCACGGGAACCACGCCCGCACCCAGCCCATGATGCGGCGGAACAGATAGAGGTTGAAAAGCAGGTAAAACGGTGCGAGGAGGAAGGCAAGCATGGCGCGTTCCGCGCTCCTTTCCGAAAGGGGAGACACCCTTTGTTTTCGGCGCTATTCTACTCCCTTTACGCCCTTGGCGCAAGAGAAAAGATGCGGCGCGAGGCGCACACTTTTTTTGGACAAAAGTGACATTGACAACCCTTTCCTACAAATTTATAATCACAATCTCGTATGAAAGACATCAAAATACACCGTGGTAAAAGGTGAGGCTTATGAATCATCAGTCGTCGTTTTCGCTTCGTTCGTTCTTTCAGCCCGTGGACCTCACGCAGGGAACGTGCTGGAAGACGCTGCTCGTGTTCGCGTTCCCCATTATCGTTTCCTACCTGCTCCAGCAGGTCTATTCCATCAGCGACGCCGCCATTGTCGGTCAGACGCTGACGGCGAGCGAGGTCGCCGGTGTGAACGACACCACCTCGCTCGCGATGATCTTTCTGCAGTTCGCCTTTGGCGCGAGCGCGGGCTTCTGCACCGTGACATCGTGCTTTGTCGGTGCGCGCGACAGCGCGGGCGTCCGCCGCTCCATGGCGACGCAGATCGTCCTCTCCGCGGCGCTGACCGCTGTTCTCACGGCGCTGGCGCTGGCGCTGCTCGACCCCATGCTCGCGTGGATCAACGTCACGCCCGCGAGCGGGGAGGTCTACCGCGCGGCCTATACCTACTGCGCTATCCTCTTCGGCGGCATCGGCGCACAGCTTTTCTATAACTTCATCTGCTCGTTCCTGCGCAGCATGGGCGACAGCGCCACGCCGCTCGCGTTCCTGCTTTTCTCGACGATCCTCAACGTGGGGCTGGATCTGCTCTTCATCCTCTCGTTCCACTGGGGCGTCGCGGGCGCAGCCGTCGCCACCGTTGCGGCGCAGCTCATCAGCACGCTCGGCTGCTTTCTCTACGCCTTTTTGAAGTATCCCGAGCTGCGATTGCACCGCGAGGACTGGCGCATCACAAGGCGCGACGTTACGCGCCATCTCATTCAGGGCATCCCGCTCGGCCTGCAGTTCTCCGTCCTCGCCATCGGCATCATCGTGATGCAGAGCGTCATCGTGCAGTTCGATACGCTTGGCGGCGAAATGGTCTCCAACGCGGCGCAGAACGGCTTCGGCGCGGCGAACAAGCTCAACAATCTTCTTATGACGCCGCTCAACGGCCTCGGCACGGCGATGACCAGCTTCACCGCACAGAACCTCGGTGCGGGCGACCACGCGCGCATCAAGAAAGGAACGGTGCAGGCGCTCATCATTGTCTGGACGATGTGCCTCATCTCCATCGCGGCCGGACTGCTGCTCTCGTGCGGCGGCGGGTATCTCTATATCTTCCTCTCACCCGATAAGGTCACGGCGGAGACGATGCGCTACGGCAACACCTATCTCTATGTCGACCTGTCGCTCTACCTCTTCCTCGGCTTCATCTTCGTCGTGCGCAACTGTGTGCAGGGCATCGGCAAGCCGCAGTTCGTGCTCGGCGCGGGCGCGGCCGAGCTGGTCGCGCGCGTGAGCGTGTGCCTGCTGCTGCCGCCGCTGATCGCAGGCGGCGCGGTCAATTCCGATGCGCCGCGCGCGGCGGTCTATGCCCTCTGCTTCGCCGATCCCTTTGCCTGGATGGCGGCGGACGCCGTACTGCTCGTGCCCTTCCTGCGCAATATCATGAAAATGGACTATCGCTACCTGAAAGGAACAATGTAGGAAGAAACAAAAAGTTTTTGTCGCTTTTTTAAAAAAACTTGAAAATAAGGCTTGCAATTTGCGCCGGGATATGCTATCTTATTTAGGCTGAGTTCAGCAAAACAGCATATCCGGGTGTGGCGAAGTTTGGTATCGCGCTTGAATGGGGTTCAAGAGGCCGCTGGTTCGAATCCAGTCACTCGGACCAAATCCTCTGAAACTACGGTTTCAGAGGATTTTTTTATAAATAACAGCTACAGGAGACTGAAATGCTCGACTTTCTGCGATATTTTGACGTATTCTGCGAAGAAACCGGCCTGTGCCTGACTTTGACCTTGGAAATGCCCGCCGGATATGACCAGGCCAACGGTCTGTTTGACCCGGAGAAAAATGTTGTTTTTTTCAACGTCCAACGGCTGGCGTCCCGCCCGGACTATGAACAGGCTTTTTATTTCTTCCATGAACTGCGCCACGCCGCCCAATATCTCCGCCCGGAAAGTTTCCCGGCCAGCATCCGCCGGAGCCTTTCCTACATTCTCCAATACGACGGGACCTGCTACAAATGGATCAATGGCCGCTGTCTGAAATGCAGCTTCGCAGACAGCGCAGCGGAATTTCCCGATCTGTACCTGGGCCAGCCCTATGAACGGGATGCAAACGAATTTGCCTACCATCGGGTACTGGACATTCTGGGCTTCTCGGAGGGCTTGCAGCGCCTGTACCGCTTCTGGATGCCCTCCCGGCCCGTGCCGGAGGGGCGGTACGATGCAGTCTA
>OIXA01004415.1_pt1 | contig 13512 bp, 9 predicted proteins | sample 1587721 | NCBI WGS metagenome assembly OIXA01 (sample SAMEA3888900, study PRJEB22519) | human gut metagenome | biome: human gut; feature: human-associated habitat; material: faeces | place: Denmark | collected 2013 | reverse complement strand
GACCTTAAACAGTACTCCTCCCATTGAAAGACTTGGTATAAATGGATATGATTGGTGGAATGAAGGCTTACATGGCGTGGCAAGAGCAGGACTTGCAACTGTATTTCCTCAGGCGATTGGTCTTGCTGCAACATGGGATGAAACCCTTGCAGAGCAGGTAGCAGATGCTGTTTCAACTGAAGCAAGAGCCAAGTATAATATGCAGCAGCGTATGGATGATACCGGACGATATAAGGGACTTACTCTGTGGGCACCTAACATCAATATATTCCGTGATCCAAGATGGGGACGCGGTCATGAAACTTATGGTGAGGATCCTTATCTTACATCAAGAATGGGTATCAGATTCATAGAAGGTCTGCAGGGACACGATGAAAACTATCTTAAATCGGCAGCCTGTGTTAAACATTTTGCTGTCCATAGCGGGCCTGAAGGACTGCGGCATGAATTCAACGCAGTTGTATCTAAAAAAGATATGTATGATACTTATCTTCCTGCATTTAAAGCCTGTATACAGGAAGCCCATGTTGAAGCTGTTATGGGGGCTTACAACCGTACCAATGGTGAACCTTGCTGTGGAAGCCATACTCTTCTCATAGATATATTAAGAAACGAATTCGGATTTAAAGGTCATGTTGTATCTGACTGTTTTGCTATAAGAGATTTTCATGAACACCATAAAGTCACTTCCACACCAGAGGAATCCGCTGCCATGGCTATGAACAACGGTTGTGATTTAAACTGTGGTCATATGTTTTTACATCTTATTGAAGCACTTAATGACGGACTTATAAGTAACGAACGTTTATCCGAAGCTGTTACCAATCTTTATGCAACACGTATTAAGCTTGGTTTATCAAGAAAAGAGATTGCAGCTGCAACTGGTATACAAGATAACCGTCCTGACAATCCTTATGATAATATAAGCTACGATGTTGTTGATTCGCCAGCCATGCAAAAACTTAATCTTCGTGCAGCAGAAAAATCTTTTGTATTACTTAAAAACAAAGATAACATTCTTCCTCTTGATAAGACTAAGCTTCACACCATAGGAATAATCGGTCCTAATGCTAACAGCAGGCGCGCTCTTGTCGGCAACTATGAAGGAACTCCTTCAAGATACTATACTGTATCTGAGGGTATTCAGGACTATGTAGAAAAATATTGCGATAATAATATACGTATAAGAGTATCTGACGGATGCCATCTGTATAAAGAAGGCTGGAAAACCAACAGAACATCAGAAGTAAAAATGATATGTGAAGAAAGTGATGTTCTTATAGCCTGTATGGGACTCGATGCCAGTATAGAAGGTGAACAGGGTGATGCAGGAAATGACTATGCAAGTGGTGATAAGATAAATCTTAATCTGCCAGGAGAACAGGAACAGATATTAAAAACTATGCTTGACAGTGGCAAACATGTTATTCTGCTTCTTTTATCTGGTAGTGCACTTGCCGTAAACTATGCAGATGAACATGCCGCTGCTATTATGCAGTGCTGGTATCCAGGCGCAGAAGGCGGCCGTGCTATCGCAAGGGTGCTTTTCGGAGATATTTCTCCACAAGGACATCTTCCCGTAACATTTTACAGGAGTACCGAAGAACTTCCTGATTTTACTGACTACTCTATGAAAGGAAGAACATATAGATACATGAAGCAGGAAGCCTTATATCCTTTTGGCTATGGTCTGTCATATACTACATACAGCTTTGATAATCTATGTGTTTCTGCTAACAGAAACATACCTGATACCACAACAGCTGTTATATCATGTACAGTAACCAATACTGGTAAATATGATAGTTTCTGCTGTGTACAGCTATATGTAAAAGTTCTTATGGATGGCACACCTAATCCACAGCTTAAAGCATTTACCAATGTATATTTAAAAGCTGGTGAACAGAAAAACATAAATATACACCTTGACAAAAAAGCTTTCTGCCTCGTTGATGATAATGGACAGGATTACATTCCCGATGCAACATTCAGAATATATGCCGGTCAGAGCCAGCCAGACAATAGAAGCTGTGAGCTTCTTAAACAGAAGCCTCTAAGCATGGATATACATTTCTAATTGTGATAATAATATATTAAAAAAACTCTAGGTTTTTAAATACATCCTGACTAACCACTATGTTTTACGTACTATATTTTATAATAATATTATCTATTGTTTTATAAATATTCTGTGTTATAATATATATGTTTTTAATACGTGATATAAAACAATAACTATTTTAGCAATATATCGTAACCCTAGTGCAATATTTTTTATGGGGCATTTTAAGATTGGAGAATATCTAATGAATACTGCAGATTTATTCTGGAAGGATATGGATCCTTCTTTTCCAGATATTATAAAGGCCATAACATCCCTCTCAAAAAAGTCTTATATCTCTATCACTAACCTGAAAACAGATATAACATGGTGGTCCGGTCGGGCTGTGGATTACTTTCATCTAAAAGAGAATTATACTATAAAAGGTAAAGAAAAAGGCAGCCGTTCTATCCACCCTGATGATGTAGAAGCTTTCAAAAATGGATTCAGGGAACGTCTTGCAGGAAAAAACCTTGATGAGCCATGGGAATACCGTATCAAGGACGGTGAAAAATATCATCGTTTCAGTGCCAAGGCAAGATTAATATACGATAATGAAAATAAACCTTTATATATTGTAATACGATATGATAACTACGGTATATCAGATGATGTTGACTCTGTAACAGGGCTTAACAACGACTCTCTCCTTAATCAGCATATTACTGATATCACTTCTTATACTGGTAAAAGGACAGTTCTTCTTAAGATTGGTATTAACCAGTTCAGCCACATTAATGTTATGTATGGTGTTACATTTTCAGATAAGATACTTAACAGCGTTGCACAGACTCTTATCAGTACTGTTAAAAATGCTGGAAATATATATCGTTCATCCGGTGCTAACTTTATCATAAGCTTTAAAGATATGTCAAAGGATGAGCTTCATCACGTATATGATGATATCGCCTATGAATTATCTAATCATATTGTTGTAGAAAATATGAAGGTTCCTCTTAAGATATGCGCCGGTGCTGTATATATTGAGCCTCACATGAACGAGATTAACGCTATAAGAAGCCGCCTTACATATGCTATCAACCATTCAAAATCGGCTCATCATGGTGAACTTGTAATATTCAATGATGAAATAAGCGGTAACAGTGAATATCAGTTTAATCTCATCAGTCTTATACATAAAAGTGCCACAACTGATTTTAAAGGCTTCAGACTTTTCTATCAGCCTATAGCCGATACTAAAACAGGTATTATAAAAGGCATGGAAGCTCTTATAAGATGGGAGCTTGAGCCATATGGTGTTGTTTCTCCTGGTATATTCATGGAGTGGCTTGAACAGGATCCTTGTATATTTGACCTTGGAAACTGGATTATAAGAACTGCCCTCTCTGATATAAAAAGACTCCGCAGGAATCATCATGACTTCTTTGTTAATGTCAATATAGCTGCTGCCCAGCTTGAAAGAAAAGAGTTCAGGGATTCTGTGCTGTCTATCATAAAAGAAACCAACTCTACACCAGAGGAGCTATGCCTGGAATTAACAGAAAGATGCCGTGACCTTGATGTTAACTTCCTGAAAAATGAAGTCAATTTTTTCCGCTCACATGGTATTAAAATAGCTCTTGACAACTTTGGCACTGGAAACAGTTCATTAAGTCTTGCCCTGGAGCTTCCTTTCGATGAGCTTAAGGTTGATATGAGTTTCATAAAGGATATAAAGAATAAGCCACAGAATCAGGCTATGGTGCAGTCTATAATTGACTATGCAAAAAGAACTAATACAGAAATCTGTATAGAAGGTATAGAAGATGCCAATGTTGACAACTATATCAAACATTTTGGAGCCACATGGCATCAGGGATATTACTATTCCCGCCCTGTACCTATTGACGAATTTGAAGCGTTGATGTCTTAGATATCTGCCTGTTGCAGCCAGCTAAGATTATTAGTCTGTTAAACATTAAAACCGGCATATTGATACATTCATGAATTTTGATGTATTAATATTGCCGGTTTTATTTTTTAGCTTAATGCTCATCACCTGTATTAATAACAGGACATATTATATTAGTTTTTTCTGGGTCAATCTTATCCTTATCCATAATAAGCTCACCTATCTTTTCAGCCTTTATAACACCAGCTGATGGGTTAAATACACTGTCTATTTTTCCATTTATATCCACATTAACATTGGAATATTCAAATGCAAGTGTTGTGTTTATAAGTGTGCAATTTTTCATAATAAGGTTATCTATATAACACATTCCCTGAAGACTTTCTATTGTACAGTTAATAAACGTAAGATTCTTTGAATTCCAGCCAAGATACTCTCCTGATATATAAGAATCATATACCGTCACATTATTAGTATTCCAGAATGCATCCTTAGATAACATCTTGGCATTGTGTATCTCTACATTCTCAGAACCATCAAACGGATAATTGCCAGCAAGCTGAAAATCTATTATTTTCATATTCTTACTGTTCATGGCAAAATAATCACCTTTTGCACTTACCTTTTCCATAGTAACTCCATCACAGTTCCACAAAGTTTCAGCTGCATTTGGCATAAATACATTTGACAATGTAAGATTCCTGCACCTTCTGAAATTCTTAGGTGCTTCTATAAGCGTATCCCTGACAAGAAGATTGTCTGTATACCATACACCCGCTCTTGCCATTTCAGCCCATGTGCAGTTATCTGCAACTATATCATTTGAATACCATAAAGGATATTTCCACTGGAAGCTGCTGTTTTTCAATTCAATATTGTCTGATTCTTTCAAAGGCGACTCACCTTCTCCAAATATTGTGTTATTGATTTGAAGGTTACTTTTATTGAATAATGGACGTTCGCCTGTATAATATCTGTCATTTATTGTTTCTATTGATTTATCTGACATCGTCTTTTATCCTTCTTTATTTTATTGTAATACTACTTCAAGTATGCCTGCCGCATCTGCTCTTGCAAGAGCATCAAGCTGTGCATCCGTACTAAGATAATTTCTATAATCATTCACATTACTTAAAAAAGCATGTTCAACTATAATAGTTGGAATTCCCGCACACGTTCCTTCATTGATAAGTCCATAATAATCAGCCATAGAACCATCCGGATACAATTCATTTACTGTATTAAGCCTCTGCAGTATGCCATCCTTATATTCATTACCATTCCAGCTGTCGTTAGCTATTGGAATACCTATCCCATTAAGCTTTGCAAGTATAGAATATGCAAGACTTCTCTCTCTGTCATATATGCTTGTAAATCTTGCATTCTCCGGCTGATATCTGCTGCAGCTCATAAGAACCATGCAGCCATGTGCATCAAGCTCATCAGTACTTTTACTGTTAATATGCATTGATATTACATAATCTGCATTATTAGCTGCTGCATATTCTATACGGCCTGCTAAACTTACTGCTGTGTCAAAGTTACGTGTCATCACTACTCTTATATTATCATTCTGTTCAAGATAGTATTTTAGTTTGCGTGCTATAGTCATAGTTATATTTTTTTCTTTAATAAGAGTGCCATCATAGTTTTCCTTAGTTCCTTCGTTGCTGCCTCCATGCCCTGGATCTATACATATCGTTATCCTGTTGTCCACTGTATCACCTGAAGCTTCATTTGCAGCTTCATTTGCAGCTTCATTTGCAGCCTCATTAGTTCCTTCATCCAAACCATTCCACTCATTATTATCTTCGATGTCACTCTGGTCTTTATTATCACTATCATCATCTACCTGCTCATCAGAAGTATATTCTGAATCATCAGATACTTTGGCTTCTTCTGTGCTGTTTGTATCTGTTTCCTGCAAAGCCTGTGTATCCATATCTGCTTTTGTTTCAGATGCTGACTGTGCTTCAGCTTTAGTGTTGTTATCTGATGGCTGACTGTTATGTACCATAGCTGTATTACTGCCTGAAGCAACATTTTTATTGTTACCACAGCCCGTCATGCCAGTCATGACCGCAGCTGTCAGTATGATAAGAAAAATGCTGCATATCAGTCTGAAAATATTGTTTTTATAATGCTTATTATTATATATTTTTTTCATTATTTTTCTTTTCTGCCACTTTCTTAAGATACTCGCTCTTAAGACTGCTTTCAGCCTTAAGCCTTTTATTTTCTTCCTTAAGATAACAAAAATACTCTTTTGCAAGCTTTACGCCACCTCTCACAGCAACATCCTCATGCTTTTCCATATCATCAAGCCACTGCATAAGAGACTTCTCTCTTATATCATTGTATGTATTGTCTTCAATATTTCTGAACCCTAACATATTTATCTTCCTTTACGCAAACAATTCTCTTACCATATCCGCATCATATGTAACGCTTTTTACATGTTCTACTTCAATCAGATAAAGTGCATGTGCTGCAAGATGTTCTGCGGCCTGCTCAAGGTCACGGATACCTGTTGTATCTTTGAATATATCAAGTACTGCATCAAGTCCCTCTTCTGTTATCATACATTCATCCTTTAAAAGACCTATCTTTTTAAGGACCTTAGGAAGTGAGAATCTGTTAAATATAGTCTTCTTTTCCTCTCTTGTATAATCCGGAATATCTATTATTGCGAACCTTGAAAGTAAAGGTGCACTTATCTGTTCCTTATAGTTGGCTGTTGCTATAGGATATACGCCTGATGTAGGAATCAGACATTCCATATAGTTATCGGTAAAACCAAGATTATCAAGCAGCGTAAGCAGTACATCCGCTGGATTCGCATTGCCATTACTTGAGGTTGCCTTATCAAGCTCATTGATAATAAATACAAGATTGGATTCACCAGCGTTGCTATATGCTTCCATGATAATACCAGGCTTTGCGTTTGAATAGATTCTTGATGAACCTGTGAGCTGTTCTGCATCATTAATAGAACTCATATCAAGTGTTGTCCATGGCATCTTAAGAATCTTTGCAACAAGATATGCTATCTGTGACTTTCCTGTACCAGCTGGTCCTACAAGAAGTATTCCATATGAAGGAAGTGTATGTGTACGGTTAATCTGTATAACTGTTTCTATAATACGCTGCTTAACCGACTCCATTCCAAAAAGCTCCTCATCCAGGATTCTTCTTGCCTCAACAGGATCTATTGATTCAAAGTAGTTGCTCTTCCACTTAATGTTAAGCATGATAGAAAGTGCTCTCTGGGCATGCCTCTTTTCCTCTGGTGTTACCTCACTTGAACGTGCCACTGCAAGGTTACGTCTTGCCCACAGCCTTATGTTTTCAGGAAGTGTCATACCAGCACAGTTAAGAAAATCTGAGATACTTGTTATACTTGTAAGCTTCATACTGTCACCCGACTCATCAAGATCCTCGTCAGTATTTTCAGCTACTATACTGCTTTCAAGCAGTCTTTCTATCATATACTGAAGAAAGCCATCCTCTGATGAGAGCTTCTGACTGTTGTTGAATGCTATTTCCTGGATGCGGTATACCGCATATCCTTCTTCTGTATTCTCACCTGTAAGTTTAACCTTTATACGGTTCTCACCAAGCCATTTGATAAGTGCCGTAAAACGTGCATCGACCCTGAGTATATTGCTTAATATATTCGCATCCTCCATCTGGAATTCAAATGCTGTTTTTTTATAAGGGTTGGCAAACATTCCTACTGAGTTGTTCTCCCACTTACGTTGTTCATTATCAAGAACTAATATAGGATGTTCTTTAGTTGCTTTATTATTATCTGAATTAAATGTTGTGTATGTACATTCAAATGTTGATGAATTAGATGCATTCTTAAAATCAAATACTGGCATAATGTATACTCCTGTCTTTTTTATTATGGTACTGTTAATACTTTCATAAAACTCTTATCTATATGCATATACGCATGCAAAAGCAGCGATTTGTAACCAAAACCACTGCTTCATCATATAATAACACATTTTTTAACAGGTGAACACCTTTACCTGAATATATATCTTATCCTTTTATCAAACTTCTCTCCTGCCCTGCACACTGGACTTACGAAGTTGCTGTGATTGATAGCATCCGGATAATACTGCGGCTCAAAGCATACACCATCACGCTCTGAATATATGTGTCCATTCTTTCCTGCAACATTTCTTTTCTTATTGCTTATAAAATTACCTGTATACATCTGCATGCCTGGATAATCTGTCTCAATACTCATCTGTATGCCTGATATATCACCCGTAACGTCTACGATTCTATGAAGGCTGCCCGACTCATCAGTTATCCAGTTATGATCATAACCATTTGCATTGTTTAACTGGTCATAATCTGCATCTATATCCTTTCCTATGGTCTTTCCATGTCTGAAATCCATAGGTGTGTCTGCTACATCACATATCTTTCCCGTCGGTATGGCATCTGTGCCAGCCGGTGTAAATCTGTCTGCATATATAACAAGCTTATGATCATATATTTTTCCACTACCCTCACCATTTAAGTTAAAGTAGCTGTGGTTAGTCATATTAATAATGGTATCTTTATCCGGAACACCTTCATATTCAATCTCAAACTCATTATCAGACAGAAACCTGTATGTAATATACACTATAAGATTACCCGGAAATCCCTGGTCACCATCCCTGCTGTTAAGCACAAATGTCACACTGTCATCATCTGAATCTGCATACTTCCACTTTCTGCGGCAGTATGCAGAAAAACCACTATGTATTGTATTCTCACCATCATTACATTCAAGCTGATACTCTTTGTCGTTGATGATAAAATGTCCTTTGGCTATTCTGTTAACACATCTTCCGATATTACATCCCATATTATTGTCGGAATCATTCTCATATCCGTATACACTATCATATCCAAGAACAATATCGCGCCACTCTCCGGCTTTATCTTTAACACACAGACTTACAAGTGTTGTACCATAATCTATTATGCCAAGCTTTATTGCTTCTGTTTCAAGCTTATACATAGTTATCTCTTCACCTTGTGTTGTCTTTCCAAATGTTCTTATAGACATATTCATACTATCATCATCCCCCCATACATCCTGAAATACTATATATTATTTCATAAAAGGTTAGATAATCTACTTAGTTCCAAATATTCTATCTCCTGCATCACCTAGTCCAGGGCAGATATATCCGTTTTCGTTAAGCCTCTTATCAAGCTGTCCTACATATATCTGTACATCCGGATGAGCCTTATGAAGTCTTTCAAGGCCTTCCTCAGCAGCCAGAATACACATAAACTTAATCTTCTTACCACCATGCTTCTTTATCTGGTTGATAGCATCTATGGCTGAACCTCCTGTTGCAAGCATAGGATCTGTTACGATTATAAGTCTTTCTTCGATTGGCTTAGGAAGCTTACAGTAATATTCATGTGGCTCAAGTGTTTCTTCATCCCTGTACATGCCTATATGTCCAACCTTTGCTGTTGGAACAAGAGCAAGTATACCTGAAACCATGCCAAGTCCTGCCCTTAATATTGGCACAACAGCAAGCTTTCTTCCTGCTATCATAGGTGTCATACACTTTTCAATAGGTGTTTCAACCTCTACATCACAAAGTACAAGATCGCCCATGGCTTCAAACCCCTCAAGCATAGCTATTTCTTCTACTAACTTTCTAAACTCATTAGTACCTGTATTCTTATCACGAAGAAGTGATATCTTATGCTTGATTAATGGATGTTCAAATATTGTAATATTTTTTTCCTCTTTAAAATTCATAGTAATCTCCATTCTTTTAAATGTTATTTTTATCATATTTCGTATTTTCTTTTTACTTATGATTTATATTACTTATCATCTGTATTGCTTACATATACCCCACGGCTCTGGTCACCTTCTGGATTAACACCAAAGTTATAATCATTGCCTGGTAATACTGCGTTAAGAACTATACCTGCTATTGCAGCTATGGCAAGTGCTGTAAGTGTGATATGTGTTCCTGCTATTGTGAATGTAAGACCATTAGAGAAACCAAGTCCACATACGAATATAACACCCGCTATTATAAGATTACGCGACTTTGTAAGGTCTACCTTGTTCTCTACAACATTTCTTACACCGATAGCTGATATCATACCATAAAGCATAAATGAAACACCGCCTATAATAGCTGCCGGCATAGTTGATATAACTGCTGAAAACTTAGGTATGAAAGACAGCACAATCGCAAGCACTGCCGCTATTCTTATGACTCTTGGATCATATACCTTTGAAAGCTCAAGTACACCTGTGTTTTCTCCATATGTTGTATTAGCAGGTCCACCTAATAAACCTGCAAATGCAGTAGCAAGTCCGTCACCCATAAGTGTACGGTGAAGTCCTGGATCGGCAATAAAGTTTTGATCTACAGTTGCTGATATAGCTGACATATCTCCGACATGCTCCATCATAGTTGCTATAGCTATAGGTGCCATAACAAGTATTGATGTTATATCAAACTTGCATAACTGGAACTGTGGAATACCAATCCAGCTTGAAGATGATATAGAGGCAAAGTTAAGTATAGCTGAGCCATCCGGATTAGTAACTCCAAATGCATTGAGTATAAGTGCAAATACGTAAGATATTACTACACCCATAAGAATAGGTATAATCTTAAACATGCCTTTCCCCCATATGTTAAACACGATAATAACTGCCAGTGCAACTATGGCAAGAAGCCAGTTAGTTGATGCGTTTGATATGGCTGATGAGGCAAGTGAAAGTCCTATACATATGATGATTGGACCTGTTACTACCGGTGGAAGGAATCTCATAACCCTGTTAACACCTACAAGCTTGAATATAAGTGCTGCCACAAGATACAACACACCTGCAACGACTATGCCTCCACATGCATATGCTGCCTTTTCGTTGGCACCCATACCTGCATACATTCCACTGTTTAAGTTGGCTACTGTATAGAAGCCACCTAAAAATGCAAAAGATGAGCCAAGAAATGCTGGCACCTTAAGCTTTGAACACACATGGAATATAAGTGTTCCTACCCCTGCACAAAACAGTGTGACAGAGACAGTGAGTCCCCTTGTTAATGGTTCGTTACATGCTGTCTGAAAGTAACCTGCTACAAGGATAGGCACAAGAATAGTTGCACCAAACATTGCAAACATATGCTGTATACCAAGTATAAGCATCTTAGGAATACCTAACTTTCGTGCATCACGAACAATAGTCTGATTGTTTTCGTTCATTTGTTTACTCCTTTGTTACGTAATCTCATTTTAGTCTTTTAACGCTAACATCATTATTATAATAACATATAGCCTGCTAACTTAAAAGTTGTGTCTTGATTTTTCTTTTTGCCATTTTTTTCTTATACTTTCTTTATTTTATTATGTAAATATGATAAAATATATTGGATTTTTTTAACAGCAATAAATATATTATAAAGAAATGGGGTTTTATTATGGCTAAACCATCACCATCCAGAAGTGATTTAAAATATTTGTTTAAACCAACTGTAAGCCTTTCAAAAGCTGAACGGAAAAAAAAGAAGCGGGGATTTGCTCTTGCTGCTGGACTTCTGCTGGCTTTAGTACAACTTGTCCTTACAGTACTCTTCCAGATTACAATATTCAGGCTTGACATGCTTCCTGCCAAATATCTTATTGTACTGAATATTATTCTCATACTTGTCTTTTTATATGATTTGACATCACAGTTTTCAAGATCTCACATTCTTGGTAAACTTATATCAATATTGCTTTCAGTTCTGATACTTTTTTCATACCTCTTCACATCAAAGTTTGATTCGGTATTATCTAAGTTTGGCAACGCTGACACCACTGTTGATATTGTCGATGTATGTGTGCTTGCAAGCGACAAAGCAGCCAGTCTGTCAGATACTGTAAACTATAAGTATGCTTATAACTCAGTTGCAGCAAGTGAGAATGTACCAGCTGCCATAGACAGCATCAAGTCAGAAACTGGACACACCTTAGACATTACACAATACAACACATGGAATGAGCTTATAGATGCTTTTTATGCCGGAAAAAAGGTCCAGGCTATAGTTATTAATCATTCGATGATCAACATGATTTCACAGGATTATGAAAACTTTGAAAAGGACATTAAGATTATTAAAACATACCGTTACGAAAAAGAGGTTGAACTCGATACCGCCAATATCAACGTTAAAAAGGATCCTTTTATCATATATGTATCAGGTATATCAAGTGATGATGGTGCTGATACCAAGCTTTTAGACAACGCACTTAGTGATGTTAACATACTTGCAGTGATCAACCCTGAAAGCAAGCAGGTATTACTCGTTACTACTCCAAGGGATTCTTATATACAGATATCCAACAACAAGGGTGTTACCGGATATGATAAGCTGACACATGCCGGCAATTATGGTGTACACCGGTCTATGGAAGCACTTGAGAAGCTATATGGAATTGATATTGACTATTATGTAAAGATTAACTTCCTTGGAAGTAAATCTATCGTTGATGCACTAGGGGGAATAACTATTGATTCCGAAGTAGAATTCACTAACGGACATGATGCCGCTCCTGTCGCATACCACTTTGTCAAAGGTGAGAATGAATGTGATGGCGATATGACTATAGCATTTGCAAGAGAACGATATGCCTTCCTTGCTGGTGACTTCCAGCGAGGTCGTAACCAGATGGCTGTTATCAAAGGAATTATACAAAAAGCTACATCACCAGCAATACTTACAAAATATTCTGCTGTTATGGATGCTGTAAGTGACCTTTTCCTTACCAACATTCCTAACAAGGCCATAACAGACCTTGTCAAAATGCAGCTGGGAAATAACACTCCATGGAACATACAGTCTTACGGAATAAACGGTGATACAGATGAATACAGACATCTTGAGGTTGTTGGTGCATACAACGCATCCATAGTTCTTCCTTATGCAGATGATATTAAAAATGCATCAGCCATGATAAACAAGGTCCTTGCAGGAGACATATTTGACGTAGAAGAATATGTAAACGAACATGAATCTTCTACAGAAACACTTGATCCATATCCTAATGGTTCATCTAAAAACAGTTCTTCTGCTAAGACTTCAACATCCACAAAAAAGACACAATAACAGATATATAAAAACGGATATCGTATGTTAAACATCAGTGCCAACTTATGCTTAACATACGATATCCGTAATTTTATTTATTCTTTTCTGCTTCATCAACTATCTGATATACATTTATTTTGAATCTGTCCTCTGGACTTACACCTACAAACCTACAGCCATAGGTGGTATATTTGTCCTGTTCGTTTCCTTTCCTTACTATCTCTATGACAGTAGCTATTGATTCTTTATTAGCCAGAGTTATGATTGTATCATAATATGAATTCAGCTTAAATTCATGCTCAGACTTAAATGCAATACCATCCTGTGAAATATCTATCACATGAACCTCAACAGATTCTGGAGAAAACCCTGATACAAAGTTATCCCCAAGCTGTCTGATTGATATCTCCACACTTATATCGGTTCTTCTT
>OIXA01004405.1_pt1 | contig 13520 bp, 15 predicted proteins | sample 1587721 | NCBI WGS metagenome assembly OIXA01 (sample SAMEA3888900, study PRJEB22519) | human gut metagenome | biome: human gut; feature: human-associated habitat; material: faeces | place: Denmark | collected 2013 | reverse complement strand
GCACCAGTGTGGACATTTCCAAGCAGGACATCACCAACGGAAAGGAACTGCCCGGCGCGAAGCTGGAAATCCGCGATGCAGACGGCAGTCTGGTCGAGGGCTGGACCTCCGGCAAAGTGCCGCACACCGTGCGTGGGTTGGAACTGGAAAAGGAATATACCCTGACCGAAACTCGTGCCCCGGACGGCTATGTCGAAGCCGAAAGCATCGTGTTCAAGCGGGTGCAGGAAGGTACAGAGCAGGTCAATGAGGTATATGTAAAATCCGACGATGATTGGGTAAAACTCGACGATGCCACTGTTGTCATGCAGGACGCGCCTGTACTGGACATAGACAAAACGGACATTGCGGGCAATCTGCTGCCGGGTGCTACGCTGACGATCCGTGATGCAGACGGTGAAGCTATTGACACTTGGGTGACAGATTACAAAACGCATCGTGTTCCCATTTCGGATGATTCCCTCAAACTGTCGGACGACAGCAAGGAGTACATCTACACCCTGACCGAAGATGCAGCCCCGGCTGGCTTTGAAATTGCAAACTCGGTGCAGTTCAAGTTGGAAACCGTTGATGACGGGATTTCTCTTTTCGTCCGCGAAAATGCGGATGCCGAATGGACACGCGCCGACAAGCGGTTAATTCAGATGATAGACGAAGCTATACCCCGCGAGGACACTCCCACACCGACCCCGGCTCCCACACCGCAGCCGATGCCCGCCGCAACCCCGGCACCCACTCCTGTTCCCACGCCGGTTATTACGCCGCGCAAGGTGCAGACCTTCCCGCAGACAAGAGATGGTTTCCCGCTGCTGGCTATCGTGGTCGTTTCCCTTGTGTCCGCAACAGGTATCGTGCTGCTGACCGTTAAGCAAAAAAATGCGCTGAAAGAAACTTCTGATGAGGAGGATGCCGATGAAAGTTCTGATCGTTGAACCCGGAAAGTACCCCCGCGAGGCAGACATCGAGCACACCCTTGAAGCCGAGCAGGCAGTTGTCGGCGGCACCATCGAGGCCGTGTACCCTTGGCGGGATAGCGCCTGTATCGTCTGTAATGAGTAGTTCCTACAAATGAGTAGTAATTGAGCAAAATGCCCAGAATCCCGGGCGTTTAAGCATAATTTACTACACATAATCAGAAAGTTTTCTTTCCAAATTGTGTTAACCATTGCAATAAATCTTCATCCTCCTCCCAAGGCATTGTGGTATTGGGTGTGTAATTCGGCACTTTCTCCTCAAATACTTTTCGCTTCATCTCTGCATCGATGCGAGCGTAAACCTCTGTTGTAGAGATGTCTGCATGCCCAAGAAAATCTCGAATATATATCATGTTAACACCAGCTCGCAGCAAGTGCATGGCTTTGGTGTGGCGTAATACATGAGGAGATATATTCTGTGGTTCAAGTACCGGAGATGCCTTTGCCGCATACTTCTTCAGAATATAGGTGACTCCATAGCGAGATAAAGCCTGCTTTTTTGCATTATAAAATAGCGGAATCATCTGAGACTGAGAATCGGAATGAAAGCTGCGGATATATCTGTCCAACAGTTTGCAGGTATCCTTCATCAGGGGAACCTGACGAACTTTTCGTCCTTTTCCAGTTAGAATAACCATTGGGGGGTGTGTTAGACGGACATCTTTCAGCCTAAGATCCACCAATTCCTGTACCCGTGCGCCAGAGTCATACAGTAGTGCAAGAAGTGTCAAATCTCGGAGCCCTTGTCGGGTAGATGCATCTGGTTGGGACAGAAGAAGTGACAGATCATCCTCCGTCAAAAACGGTATCAATGCCTTTTCGTACTTTTTGGGTCGCAGATTAATAATGTCAACGCAGTTTTCTATGTTTTCCGGAAACTTGTACTGTACAAAATGAGCAAAGGCCTTTATGGCGGCAAGTCGCTGGTTTCTTGTTGTAACCGCAATATGGCGGGATGTTTCTAACCAATCCAGAAATTCAGAAACAAGTTCCATATTCAGATAGCGCAATTCTATATAATTTGCGGAGATGCCTTTCTTTTCTTGAAAAAATAGAAGGAGTTGCTTGAAAGTATCTCTGTATGAATTGGTGGTATTGGGACTCACCCCGCATGTAGTAGGCAGATAGATTGAGAAATACTCGGTCAGTGCTTTGGTAAAGTCAGTTTTCCTCATCCGTCTCACCTCCAACCGGAATAATGCCGACAAATGCTCTGTCAAGTTTTTGGGAAAGTTCCGGGAACGAAGCAACCGTCAGGTGAATATACCAACAGGTTTCACGGTAACTCTTATGTCCCAAATACGCGGCAAGGCGAGGAACGATTACCATGGGATCATACCCATCAGAAAGTTGTTTTTCCAGTGTATGAACTGCGAATGTATGCCGAAAATCATGCACACGAGGGCCATTGCCGGTGTGAGGAATATTGCATGCGAATAGCAGCTCGCGAAAATTATCATAGATTGTTTTAATAGAATAATGGCCACAAGCAGATGGAAAGAACCATTCTCTTTCATCTGGTAACTGAGCAGAGTAGCTTCGGAGATACTCTATTACGCTATTGTGGACAGGGACAAGTCTATCCTTACCTCCTTTCCCGTTGTGTACAGTAATAATGCCTGTATCCAAATCGACATCCTTCACTCTTAGCCGGAGCACCTCACCTATACGAAAACCACAGCAATATAAAAGCCGGATAACAGCAGGTATGACCAGATGCCTTGTTGGCGCATTATTCCTGACCGGCAGATTATCTGCTGCATATAATAATCGCCGTATTTCTTCAACAGTAAATATATGCGGGGTAAAAGTCGAACTGTTCTTTAGTTTGCTGGTATCCGGGACATAGGAGATTCCGTCCTGCGTGTATGCAAATTTTGCAAAAGCGCGTATCGCATTATGTCTGACTATTTTCGAACGGTTTGAAAGATATGGCTTTAATAAATCCCATGCGTCAATAAGCTCTTTTGTCACCACGGGGGCATCCGAGAGTTCCTTTGAAAGGCAGTCCAGTTCCTGCATATAATAGCCGCAATGCACGGAGGTATATCCCTCATTTTGTCGAGATTCCAGATATTTCCATATTATTGGCGCAAGCTGGCTTGTGAAAGTAAATTGTTTCATAGTAATCCCTCCAAACTCAGCGAACATAACCGCATATGTTCAATATCGACCCGCAAGTAGGTTTCTGTTACACTGATGTTACTGTGACCGAGGATTTGGGACACATCCTGCACCGGAGTGCCTTTTCTCAGCATATTTGTGGCAAACGAATGGCGGATAGTGTGTACGCCTGTGTGCCTCTTTGTTGGGATAGCAATCCCTGCTCTGCGTAAATACTTATGAAATTCCGGATTGAAATTGTTATGCTCACCCAATGGCTGAAACGGTGCGTTATGGCTCAGAAAGATAAAAGCCGAGGAGGACTGTGGGCGGCCATCTTGCAAATAAGAAATAATCGCCATACCTAGCTCTTTGCTGAGTGGCAGACTCAAGGCGTTCCCTGTCTTCTGCTGAGAAAGTGAAATGCAGTTTTCCTTCCAGTTAATATTTGAAAATTTGAGTCCCAAAACGTCGCTTATCCTTAACCCTGTTCTTGCAAGAAGCAGAAAAATCGCGTAATTCCGCCTTCCAACTGGATTGGCAGTATCGATGACTGCAAGAATCTTGTCGATTTCTTCAGGACTCCATACCTGTGGAATCTGGGGTGCAGTGCGTTTGAAGTTTGGGAGTTGAAGGGAATAATCCAAATCCGTATATTTGTGGTCATAAAGCCAGTGCAGGTAAGCACCAACTTGTCGGCATCTTGCTCTACGAACATTCATGCATATTTCTGAAGCATTGCTCATAGCCGTGGAAAAACAGTTGATAGTCTCCGCATTTATGCTTTTGATGTTCTGTGTGTTTGATGAATGAACAGCAAGCAAGAAAAGCCTCAATGCTGCTATTGTGTTGTCCATCCACGATCTCGAAAAATTCTGCATTTTGCAATAACTCAAGTAGTCGAAAAAAAACTTATCGAAACAATCGTCATCAATAGAAGCAACGCCATAAACTTTACGGCGGCACACTGTTCCCGTGCGAAAAATCTCGTCCAATGCATTCATGTGACGCCGTGCATGGCGCATTCGACCGTCAAGAGTCTGATCTATAGCGTGGACATCGACTCCGAAGTATTGAAGCAAAAACTGCTCTGCAGTTTCACGGCTATAAGCGGGAGAGGCTGAATACGAAAGAAATCTGTTCCATGTAGCTCTATAAAACCCAAGAGTACTTTTCTTGTAACCCTGACCGAGTAGCCATTGCTCGGTCTTTTCCATCAATTCCTTGATTGGTATTGTTGCTTCAGACATTATAAAACCTCCTGATGTTATTTGCAGAGCATTGTGTCTCTACATTATGTAGAGTATCACAAAAAGCTACCGGCTAAAATACAAATGAAATCAGGAGGTACGAAAGGAGATGTCAATTATGCTACACATAACATATAACTACGCATTACAGACGTTATGTGGTGCACCACATAACGTCTGTAATGACAACGGCATTGCAGAAAACCTGCCGCTGAACCGTATGCTGGGCGACTACGACATCATTCATGGCACGTTTTTCGTCTGCGGCCTGACCCGCGATGATTTTACCGACCTTACGCCCAAGCAGATGAAGCACTACGAAGAAATGTACCACGATCCGCAGCTGTTTTTCCTGCTGGGCAAGACCCTGTGCGTGGAACACACCACGCCGGAAGAATACGCCCGTGTTATGACCCCGCCGCCGAACACAAAAGAAAGCTACGAAAGATAAGGAGAAAACACCTATGAACGACATTTTTGAAAACACCGAAACCATGAAAGAAAACGAGCATCCCCGTTTTTACACCGCAGAATCCGTCATGCGCGGGCATCCCGACAAGCTGTGCGACCTTATTGCCGACAGCGTGCTGGACGCCTGTCTGCAGCATGATCCCGCCAGCCGCGTGGCCTGTGAGGTAATGGCAACACACGGTCACATTATTGTGGCGGGCGAAATCACGACCAGCGCTAAGCCGGATGTATTCAACATCGTCCGCGACACCCTGCGGGATGTCGGCTATGACCCGAAGGGCTATCAGATCGACTGCTACATCCACGACCAGAGTTCCGACATTGCGGGCGCTGTCGAGCCGGAATTGGCTGAGGGAGAGGACGAGGACACCCTCGGTGCGGGCGATCAGGGCGTTATGGTCGGCTACGCCTGCAACGAAACGCCCGAATACCTGCCGATGCCGGTGGTTGCCGCCCAGCGCCTTGTAACGCTGTTGGAAATCTCCCGCATGACCGGCGTTATCCCCGACATCGGCCCGGACGGCAAAGTGCAGGTCACGATGGAATACAACGGCGATACCCCCGTGCGCATCACCACAGTGGTCGTTTCTGTGCAGCACAAAGAGGATACCGATATGGACAAGCTGGCAGATTTGCTGGACGAGTATGTGTTCCCGCTGGCCTTTGACGGTATGCCCGCCGATGATGCGGAAATCATCCTGAACCCCAGCGGCAAGTTTGTGCAGGGCGGCCCGGATGCCGATACCGGCTTGACCGGGCGCAAGCTCATGGTGGACAGCTACGGCACCTTTGCACCCCACGGCGGCGGTGCGTTCAGCGGCAAGGATGCCACCAAGGTAGACCGCAGCGGCGCATATATGGCGCGCTTTATTGCCAAAAATATCGTCGCGGCAGGCTTTGCCCAGCGCTGTCAGGTCACGCTGGCCTACGCCATCGGGGAGAAAGAGCCTGTCATGGTGGATGTGAATACGTTTGGCACAGGTGGCCCCTGCGAGGATGATTGCCTGTCGGCCGCTGTGCGCAAGGCGTATGACCTGACCCCTGCGGGCATCATCAAGCAGTTGAACCTGCTGAACCCCATTTACAACCGCACGGCGGCGGGCGGTCACTTCGGACGCGAGGATTTTCCGTGGGAAAATGTTGAACATATGAGCGACCTCGCCGCTTACATTGTGTAATTGCCGCGCGTCAGCAAAGAACAGATTCATGCCGCCAACCGGATGACGGCAATCGAGTTCCTGCGGAGGTACCGCCCGAATTCGCTGGTGAAAAGCAGTGCGCGAGGCGAGTACCAGCTTGCGGAGCATGACAGCTTCAAGATAAACGGCGAATCCAGTGTCTGGCACTGGAAAAGCCGCGACATTGGCGGCAAGTCGGCGCTGAAATATTTGATTTATGTGGAAGGTGTACCGTTTGTAGAGGCGGTGCAGCTGCTGTGTGAGGAAAGTCCGATGTACATCCCAGTACAGCATGAAGCGGTGGAGCGCGAGCGCCCACAGTTTAAACTCCCCCGAAAAGCACCCACCAATGACCGTGTGACGCGGTATCTGCTGGGGCGCGGCATCTCACTGCCCACGATTCGCTACTGCATTGCGAGAAAAATTCTGTACGAGAGTGCAGAATATCACAACTGTGTTTTCTTGGGCAAAGACCCGCAGGGCGTGCCGAAATATGCGGCTCTGCGCGGTATTTATGACTATGGGAAACCATTCAAGCGCGAGGCTCCCGGCAGTCAAAAGCAGTACGGTTTCTGCATCCCGCCAATGCAGCCCGGCACTACCGTGGCCGTGTTTGAAGCCGCCATAGATGCCATGGCCGAGATGACGCTCTGCGGGGATGCTGCGGGCAAGTACCGTCTGTCGTTGGGCGGGGTTTCATCCTCCGGCAAAGAACCGCTGGCCTTGCAGGAATTTCTGCGCCAGCACCCGGAGATCACCACGATAGAACTGCGGCTGGACAACGACGCCAAAGGGCGCATGGCGAGTGTCGGCATTCAGAACCTTTACCGAGAAAAGTATCAAGTTTGCGACCTGCCGCCTGGCATCGAGAATGGAGATTACGCTGATATGGCAAAAAACAACCTGGTGGCAAGAACTGCCGCCCACCGCGCGGAGCCTTGCCGATAGAGAGAAATCAACATGAAAGTCAGAAATCGTTCGCCCACTTATAGGGCATAAACAGGAGGTAAATCGTTATGGCTGTGTTCCGTGTACAAAAGACGCAAAATTATACCATTATGTCCAACCATCATCTGCGCAACAAGGCTCTTTCGCTCAAGGCGAAGGGGCTTTTATCTTTGATGCTGTCTCTGCCCGAAGATTGGGATTATACCACGCGAGGGCTGGCGTCCATCTGCAAAGAGGGCGTGGACAGCGTGTGTGCCACCGTGCGCGAGTTAGAAGCGGCGGGGTATATTATCCGCCGCCGCATCCGCGACAAGAACGGTCAGATGCGCGGTATGGAGTACACGGTTTTAGAGCAGCCGCAGCCCCCGGAACAGGGTCCCGAAGAAGCAACGCCTAAGTGTGCCCAACCAAAACAGGCAGAGCCTAAACGGGAAAAGCCTGTACAGGAAAATCCTGCACAATTAAATACTAAAGAAATAAAGAAAGAAGAAACAAATAACGTATCGAATCCTATCCGCGCGGCGGGCCAGCGGGCAGAGTACCGCGCCCTGCTGCTGAAAAATATCGAGTATCCGATTTTGGCGCAGAATAACCCGATGGATACGATGCGATTGGATGAATTGGTGGAGTTGATGCTGGATGTGGTTTGTTCCAAACGGGCTACTATCCGTATTTCGGGTGAGGAAATGCCTGCCGAAGTAGTAAAATCTCGATTCCTAAAATTGGGCGCAGAACACATTCAGTATGTTCTGGATTGTCTCGAGGACAACCCGCCCCGCATCCGAAACATCAAGCAATACTTACTGACGGCGCTCTACAACGCGCCGCTGACGATAGAAAACTACTATGCTGCACAGATCGACCACGACCTGTGCGGCGGAAAGAGGTGACATGATTTGCAGATGAAATTTTATTCTCCGCTGACTGCGGACTTTTTTCCGAATGAACCTGACTATGAGGACGAGTTCTACGACGAGTACGAGGGATACCCGCAGGACGGGCATGACCTGCTGCAGTATGCCGATGCTGTTGATGAGGCCGTGAAAAAGGACATTGCAGATTTCAACGGCGACCTGATGCAGTATTACCACGAGGACGATTCCGTCCGCAGCAAGGTGGTAAGTGCTGTGCCGTCTGTGGAAATTTGCGGCAACAAACTGTGCGGGCGTCTGACCGTGGAGCTGAAAGAACCTCTGCTCGATGATGAGCAGACCGTCCTGTGCAACTACATTTCCGGTCAGTACAGCGACGGCTGGGGCGAGGGCTTTGAGCAGCGGGAAATCGATGTTGGGGATGGCAAGCTGTATGTCCATTTCTGGCAGGATCACGATTTTGAACTGAAACGTGATGTGCCGGATATGACCGAATTCAACAAACTGCTGAACCGCCCGAAGAAGCCTAAGATGCAGCTGATTGGGCAGGACGGCAACATTTTCGCCATCATGGGCCGCGCCTCCAGACTGCTGACCGACTATGGACAGGCCGACAAGGCCAAAGAAATGCGTGACCGCGTTATGTTCTGCGACAGCTACCAGAAAGCACTCAACATCGTTTCCGAGTATGTGGAAACCGAACTGTCGCCCAGCCCTACGCCCAAGCGTGACCGGGGTGATGCCAGATGAAGAAATACGAAATCACCGACATCGCCCATCCCGACAACCCCGACCTGCACCGCATCCGGGCTGTGACGGATCTGACCGAGGATGTCCTCAAAGGAATGCTCGGCGGCTATGTGGAAAGCTATGACAACCTCGACCAAGAGGGACGCGCATGGATTTCGGAGGATTCCATCGCCTGTGAAAATGCAGTTGTCTGCGGTGATGCAGTCCTTACAGATCGCGCCGTTGCAAAGGGCTGCGCCTATGTTGGAAAGAACGCAACCGTAATGGGGGATGCCACTGTGCAGGATGATGCCATCGTCTGCGGCGGACTGCTCATGGGAAAAAGCTGTGTCTGTGGGTATGCCGTGATTCGGCAGGATGAGCAAACCTTGTGCGCACCGATCATTGACGGCAGCGCCCGCATCTATGGCGAAATTTCCGGCAATGTAGTCTGCCGCGGCAATGCTGTTGTCCTGCCCGGCACTAAGCTCGACAACAGGACGCAGGACTGCTTTGTACTCGAAGATGACCGTGTTTCTGTGCAGACAGCCAGCCGCACACCGCCCCCGAAAGAACTCTGTACCCATGATTTTGAACGATAAAACGAAAGGAAGATGCCTTTGAAGAACACTCCCGAAACGCTCAACATTCTCAACCCGGATTTCCAGATGCCCGAACACTGCGGCGGTGACCGCTGGTCAATTTTGCACGGGGATTCCCTGCAGATTATCCGCCAGTTTGTGCCGAACAGCTTCGATGCCATCATTACCGACCCGCCCTATGCCAGCGGCGGCAGCAGCCAGACCACCAAGAACCGCAGCACCAGCGAAAAGTACAGCAGCATGAGCAAGGAAAAGGCGCTGCCCGACTTTGACTCTGACCAGATGGATCAGCTGAGTTGGATGTTCTGGACGGCGGCATGGCTGCAGGATGCCCGCCGCATTGCCAAGCCCGGCGCGCCTGTCTGCCTGTTCATCGATTGGCGGCAGCTGCCCGCCATGACGCTGGCTTTGCAGTGGGCAGGCTGGACCTGGCGCGGTGTGGCGGTGTGGGATAAAGTCGCCAGCCGCCCGCAGAAAGGACGCTTCCGCCAGCAGTCCGAGTACATTGTGTGGGGGTCGAACGGCAAAATGCCGCTTGAGAGAAATGTTGGGTGTCTGCCGGGCGTGTTCCGTTACCCGAATCCCCAGAACCGCATCCATGTCACCGAAAAGCCCTTGCAGCTCATGCGGGATGTGGTGCAGATCTGCGAACCGAGCGGGCGCATCCTTGACCCCTTTGCCGGGGCAGGCACCACCGTGCTGGCCGCTGTGCAGGAAGGCTATGAGGCTGTCGGCATTGAAATGTCGGATGCCTACTTCCAACGCAGCGCCGAACGGCTGAAAACTGCCCTTGAATCCGAAGTGAATCAGAACTGATTCACTTTTGACCGCCAACTTAAAAATAGTGAATCAAATCTGATTCACTCCCGAAATTCAGAAAGGAACCACGAAAATGAAACGACCTTGGGCTTTTATCTGCGCCAGCGAGGGCGCGACATCCAAACACCTGCGCAACTATTGCCGCGAGGTGTACCTGCTGGGCTACCTGCCTGTATGCCCCAAATTGCAGGACAGTCAGTATTTAGTGCTGGAAGATGCCGTGGAGCGCAGTGAATACACCGCCATTGTGCGGGATAAGCTGCTGCGCTGCCCGATGCTGGTGGTCTGCAGCCGGAATCAGGACGCTACCACCAACGCACAGATCGGCTTGGCGCAGAAGTACAACCGCATCGTGACGACCTTGGACGGTTTGAAGAAAGCCGTTTCGGAGGGTGACGACCTTGTGTCATGAACCGTTTTGCGGGGTGTCGTGTTTTGCAAGCATAGCGTTTGGATATCCAAACGCACCTTTGGGGTGATCCCCAAACCCCCGCAATGCGCAGACGCGGTCATGTGATTCCGCTGCGGCTGAACGAGCGCGAGTACCGCTATCTTTGTGAACAGGTCAAAACAAGTGGATTATCGCGCGAGGAATACCTGCGCTCCCTTATCTTAGGTAAGAAAATCCATCCGCGCCCCTGCACACATCATGGGGAACTTGTGCGGCAAATTTCCGGTTTGTGCAACAACGCAAACCAGCTTGCACACCGTGCCAACAGCACCGGCATGGCCGGGCAGCAAAGCGTGGACGAGATGACGCGCATTGCAAAGGAAGTCTGGCTCACAATAAAAGAAAACTACTAGGAGGCTCTATGAAATATGGCTTACACATCCGTGATCCCTGTCCGCCGTCTGGATCGGGCGGTGAAGTATGTGATGAACAAAGAAAAGACCACGGCGGTATCCTTGCAGGACGCCCTCGACTATGCCGCCAACCGCGATAAAACAGAGCAATCCTGCTTTGAAAGCTCGTATGCCTGCACGCTGGAAACCGCCTTTGCCGATATGCGGCAAACCAAGGAACGCTGGCACAAGTCGGGCGGCGTGCAGGGGTATCACCTTGTGCAGAGCTTCGCTGCAGGAGAAGTCTCCCCCGAACTGGCGCACCGGATTGCAAAAGAACTTGCAGACCGTGTGCTGGGCGGACGGTATGAATATGTCATCGGCACGCATTTGAACACTGACCACATTCATTCGCATATTGTCTGGAACTCGGTCAGCTGTGTGGATGGCAAAAAGTATCGCAGCAACTATAAAAGCTATGTGACGGAAATCCGCGCAGTGTCAGATGAACTTTGCCGGAAATATAAGCTGTCCGTCATCGACACCGAAAACTCTAATCATGTGGCAAAGCCCTACGCCGAATGGTTGGCGGAGAAAAACGGTCAGCCAACATGGCGCACGGCTATTCGGCAGGATGTGGACGAAGCGATTCAGCAAAGCCTTACATGGCGGCAGTTTCTTAGTGCAATGGAACGCAAAGGGTATGAGGTGCGCATGGGGCGCAAGTATCCCGTCCTGCGTCCGCCCGGAAAAGAGCGCTTTGTTCGATTCAAAACGCTGGGCAAGAGGTATACCCCCGAAGCGATTCAGACGCGCATCCTTTATCCACAATTTAATCGCTGCTTCGTGGAAAGCTCACCGCGCGTCCAATATAGCCGTCTGCACAGTGGAAAGAAACCCCGCCGCAAGCTGACTGGGCTGCGGGCGTTGTATTATCGCTATCTATACGAATTGGGCACACTCCCCCGCAAGCCGCGCCGCCCCAGCTATGCCGTGCGGCAGGATGCCTATAAGCTGGATCAGCGAATCCGGCAGATGGAGTTCCTATCCAAGCACAACATTGACACGCTGGAGCAGCTGGAAACTTACCGAAAAGCCCTGCAAACAGAAATTGGGCAGTTGCAGACAAAGCGTAAGCAACTACCCAAAACCGATGATGTACAATCGCAATGTGAATCGGTCAACACCGCCCTAAAGCAGCTTCGCCAAGAAGAACGTCTCTGCCGCAAAATCGCAGAACACTCCCTAGAAGTGCAGCAACACCTCACCGAAGCCCGCCGTGACCGCGCTGAACAGCAAAAACAAGAACAGGAACGTGCGCGTGACCGCCGCCCCGATATTACAACACGTTAATCTGTAAGACCCAGCAGCCAATCCCGCGCATTGATGCGGCGAATGCCGTCATACTGTTCCTCCGGATCATCATCCATCGTAAGAATATATTTAGGATAGTGGTCGCGGATGGACAGTAAGGGGCGCAGTTCCCGCTGCAGGGTATCCGCATCACGAACGGAAAGTGCCACTTGGTAATAGAAAATACTGTTGCCGTTCATTGCCACAAAATCGACCTCAAAAGAATCTACCTTTCCGACATACACATCATAGCCGCGCCGCTTCAGTTCCAGATAAATCACATTTTCCAGAATATGACCTGCGTCTGTATTGCGTTTGCCAAGCAGCATAAATCGCATACCGATATCTACGACATAGTATTTTCCCAAAGTTTTCAGATACTGCTTACCCTTGACATTATACCGCTGTGCGGGATAGATAATGTAGCTTTCGGTCAGCGCATCAAGATAGCGTTCGACGGTCTTTACATCAACTTTTCGTCCTTCGGATGTCAGGGTGTCTGCAATTTTCTTGGAGGAAAGCGGACTGCCGATGTTGTCAAAAACATAGCGCAGTACACTTTTCAACATCAACGGATCGAGGATCTTTCTTCGTGTCAAAATATCTTTTACGGCGATCGTGTTGAAAATGCCATCCAAGTAATCCCGAATCTCGTTCGGATGCCCCTTAAGTTCCAGCGCATAGGGAAAGGAACTGTTTTCCAGATATTCGGTATATTTTATTCCGCGATCTTCCATACTGCCGGTACTCTGCATATATTCCTTAAAAGAAAGCGGCAGCATTTCGATTTGCACATAGCGCCCGGAAATAAGGGTGGCTATTTCACTGGACAGCATATAGGCATTGGAACCTGTGACGTATATATCTACATTTTTCTTGATATACAAACTGTCGATCACTTTAGGAAAATCCGTGACGTGCTGTATCTCATCCAGAAAAATGTAAGTCATCTTTTCGGGAACAAGACGGTCTTTCAGGTAAGCGTACAGTTTTCTATAGTCGGTAAGTTCCTCAAAATCCATATCCTCAAAATTGATGGCAATAATTTGGTCTTGTTCGACGCCATTCTGCAGCAGCCAATCTTGGTACATTTCCATCAAAACAGACTTTCCGCAGCGGCGGATACCTGTTACGACTTTGATGAGTTGCTTGTCCTTAAACGCAATCAGTTTATTCAGGTATTCAGTTCTGGTAATCCGCATAATAAACCCTCCGCAGCTTTTAATGATAGTATACGCCAAAAAGTGTATAATGTCACGCACTTTTGGGAATTGAATCCAAATAGTTCAAGAAAGAAGGATGTATATGAATTATTCAAACAAAGACTACATCGAACACCTTCGCCGCAAGTACCCGCCCGGCACGCGGCTGCAACTCAGCTGCATGGAAGATGAGATGGCCGTGCCTCCCGGCTCTATGGGAACCGTTGATTTCATCG
>OIXA01004401.1_pt1 | contig 13527 bp, 11 predicted proteins | sample 1587721 | NCBI WGS metagenome assembly OIXA01 (sample SAMEA3888900, study PRJEB22519) | human gut metagenome | biome: human gut; feature: human-associated habitat; material: faeces | place: Denmark | collected 2013 | reverse complement strand
TAGTACGTGACAGCGTAAAGCTTCTGAATCCCCCTGAAGATGATTCTTCCGATGACAGTTCAGCTTTATAAAGCACTCAGGGATATCTGTCGCAGGATTTCACGCTCTGATGAGCCGGGAGCAATACGCATTATTTATGAGGATTGCTATAGAAGATTGCTATAATTCATGGATACAAAAAGAACGAAAATCCAAGTACTCATACCTGGATTTCCGTTCTTTTTTCTTCTGCTACATCTCAATAACAAGGAACTGATAACCCTGCAGTTCAATCTTATTTCCATCCATAGCTACATTGTCATAGTTATTGATCAGAACCTTCTTACACTCTCCTGCAAGTTCAATGGTCTGTGGCTCTTTCTGGTAATTACCAACTACAAGAAGAGTCTTATCCCCTTTACGATAGTATGCCATCAGATTATGTACATCTTCCCATACAGGTTCCAGTTCTCCGTAAACAACAGTCTCTTTGTATTCTGGATCCTTACGCAGTGCGATAAGTTTCTTATAGAAACTTCTCACAGATTCCGGATCATTCATCTGGCTCTCTGCATTGATCTTTGTATAATTCGCATTGACCTTCAGCCATGGTTTACCTGTCGTAAATCCTGCATTCTCACCATCTGTCCACTGCATCGGTGTTCTGGCATTATCGCGGCTGAATCTGGAAACAGCTTTCAGTGCTTCCTCAGGTGTACATCCTGCTTCCAGAGCTACCTTATACTCATCCAGACTGGAAATATCATCTACCTGATCGATAGATTCAAACTTCACATTCTCCATACCAAGTTCCTGTCCCTGATAGATAAAAGGAAGTCCGCGAAGCATAAAGTTCAGACCGCCAAGCATCTTCTTACTTGCGTCACAGCAGTCACCTTCCGGGATATATCTGCTGACACCACGCGGCTCGTCATGATTTTCAATAATATTGGAAACAAATCCGATATCACCAATTTTTCTCTGTGTTGTAAAGCAGCATTTCTTGTAAGCATCCGGAGTAATCTGTTTGCAGTCATACCATCCCTTGTCAGATGCCCCCCAGATAGTCTCTTCGAAGTCAAACATACTGGAGAAATATCCATTATCGCCGATGAAATCCGGAATCTCTTCATCCTTCTCATCGAAAACTTCACCGACAGAGAATGCATCGTATTTCTTAAATGTACGGTCTCTCATCTCGCCAAGGAAGTCGCCGATTCCCTTCGCTTCTTTCAGCATCTTCCTGATACTGCAAAGACCGTCTTCACGATCCGGCTCATAGTCATGCATCGGAAGTGCTTTCTTGATATTGATAATCGCATCAATACGGAATCCACCAAGACCTTTATCCAGCCACCAGTTGATATTCTTATAAACTTCTTCCCTTACTTCCGGGTTCTCCCAGTTCAGATCAGGCTGTTTCTTATGGAAAACATGCAGATACTGTTTATTTGTTCCTGGAAGATCTTCCCATACAGGTCCGCCGAAATAAGAACGCCAGTTAGTTGGAAGTTCTCCTTCTTTCTTGTCACGCAGATAGAAGAAATTACCATATTTACCATCCGGATCCTCACATGCTTTTTTAAACCATTCATGTTCATCAGAACAGTGGTTTACAACAAGATCCATCAGAATGTACATATCTCTCTTCTTAGCCTCAGCAATCAGTTCATCCATATCTGCCATGGTTCCGAAGCGAGGATCAATATCATAATAATCTGAAATATCATATCCCTGATCAGCTAACGGAGAGCGGTAGCAGGGGGAAAGCCAGATAATATCAACTCCCAGATCTTTCAGATAATCAAGCTTCTCAATAACACCTCTCAGATCTCCAATTCCGTCTCCATTGGTATCATAAAAACTCTTCGGGTAAATCTGATAAGCAACCTTTTCATTCCACCATTTCTTTACCATTGTAAAAATCCTCCTGTGTTTTTTATTAACCGGCGCTATTGTCTGCTTTGTCCCCGGCATTATACCTCTTGCCTTTAGCGCCTAAGTTCTCTTTTTCATTTATGGCAATTATATCAGAATCCAAACCTTCTGTCTTATCTTTTTTTGATAAAAAAATACAAAATTTTGACTTTTTATATTACCGGTATTCTTATTTACTGTGTTTCTTTTAATGAATGTCTGCGGTACTGCAGTGGTGTTGTTGACGTATATTTCCTGAACTCTCTCAGGAAATTTCCCAGATTATTATATCCGCATTCCAGACAGATTTCCGTAACTGTAAGGTCAGACTCCTTCAGATAATGAATAGCCTTTTTTATCCTGTACTCATTCACATATTCCATAGGCGAACGCCCGATCACCTTCTTGAAAAATCTGCAGAAATACTGCTCATTCATCCCGATCAGTCCTGCAAGGTCACGTATATAGATTTTCTCTTTGTAATTCTCCTGTATGTAAGTCAGTGTTGTCTTGATCGTCTCAATTCTGTGGTCATGATTCTTCTCCGTTACCTCAAACAGATTATTCGCAGACAGAACTGCCAGAATCCGAAGCAGCGCTGATTTGATAAACAACTGCCGGGTGATATCATCCGTAACCGCCTCGCCGTCATAATAATTCTCCCGAAAAGAATCTCCGCCAAATACATTACGGATTTCTTCATAAGATTTTCTTACCGGTTCAAATGCCGGTTCATTCTTTCGCAGACATCTCGGAAACTGGATACTGCCATTTTGTACCGGCTGGATCAGATTCGTCTGAATCTGATCCAAAGCATATGCAGAACTTAGCATATCCATATGAAAAACCACCGCATTTTCCACACAGCCGCCGTTTTTTTCAACAGAAATACTGTGAAGTTCCCCGGGATTAACAAAATAAAAACATTCCTCTGAAATTTCAAAACGCTCCATATTGATTTCCAGGCAGAACTCTCCACCCGAGAAATAAAGCAGTTCTACTTCTTCATGCCAGTGGTGCTTCACCATATTTCCTCTTATTCTGGTTCCTGTCTGATAAAATGCACAGGGAAAGTCCTGCGTGCCATGGACACGTATTTCCTTTAAAGTTGATGGCTGTTGATTCTGCATGAAGTAAGCCTCCTGTTGTTTGTTATTTTTACATTATAAGACTTTTATTTTTTTTCTGCAACTTATCTGTATGTATATAAATTTTTTCACTATCAAGAAACAACTTCTCTGCCCGACACAACAAAAATACCTCTGAAACAGATTTTGACTGTTCATCATATCTGTTTCAGAGGTATCATATTAATCCATAACAATACAGGATATTCTTACTTATAATAAGTGTCTATACATTTTTGTGCCTGTTCAAAGAAGTCCTCATCTTCACATTCTCCAAGAACATATTCCTGAAACAATGTACCTATATTCGAAATTGCTTCCATGGAATTTTCGCATAAAGGGCGTGCGTTTAGTGTATATTCTTTCAGATATTCACGTACCATGTCAATTTCTTCAATATTTATATCTTCATTCTCAATCACATCTAATCTGGCTGGATAACTCTTCATCAGTTTTGCATAATCTGTGCTGCCTTCATAGTTTGCTGCATACTGAAGAAATTTCACAGCTGCCTCCTTATGTTCAGAAGCATTATTCAGCACATACTGCCATGTAGCAATATTCGTTGCTTTTTCCCGAAACTGCGGCAGGTATGCCATATGAATTTTATTTTTCCCATACACATTTGCATCACGGAACGTATTCAATGCACCTGTGTACATAAAAATACATCCGTATTTTCCTTTAATGAATTTCTCTTCCAGCTGTTCATACTGATCTACCAGCTGAGCCGGAGAAGTAATTCCATCTTCCAGCATTTTCTTCATGCTGCGCACTGCTTCCTGTGTCCTGGGATTCATCCAGTCCAGATAATCTCCTCCCCAGAAATTCACAAACTCTCCAATACTGTTATATACATGTGTATTTTCCCATGCATCTCCATATGCAAATTTATCCGGATCTGTTATGCTTTTCTGCAGAGTATAAATATCATCCATATCTTTTATCTCATCTAACCCTGCCTGGTCCAGGAATTCCTGATTTACCCAGAACATCATTACATCCATCAGAAAAGGAACTGAATAAATATGACCATCTGCCCCGCAAATACTCTCCAGATACTTCTGAGGAAACCCTTTTCTCGTTTCTTCTGTCATAACATCCTCTTCCAACGGAACCAGATACCCTTTGTATTTAAACTCCGATATCATCTCGTCATTAACTGATATCAGATCTACAGTTTTATCTCCGGATGCCAGTATTGTCGATATTTTTGCCTGCCTGTTGTCTGCATTGTCCGGGCATTTTTCTACAGTAATCTCCATATTCAGTTTCTCTTCTGCCTGTCTTATAAACTCCTGAAAACCTTTCTTTTCCGCATTAATATGAAGGATTGTCAGCTTTTGTTTGTCTTCGTGAAACGACGATGAGGGGAGCTTAGATAAGCTCCCCGTACTTTCACATCCTGTAATAAGCAAACATACTGCAGTTATGAAAATTACAATACTTTTTTTCAAGCATTTCACCTCTGTTTTTTATCTTGGCCATCTGTCCTCTTTTGACATCAATGGTGCGAACGGTGCATGAGGATGTGTCTGATACCAGTACGCAACACTTGCCACGTCATCCTGACGCTCAAATAATCCCCTGTATCCAACACCAATCTGCTGAATCGTCACACGCAGATCCTCCTCAAAGCAAATTGGATCCTGAATGTGCCAGCGATAGAATCCTCTCATTGGAGGGCAGTCATCATTATGATAGAAGTTGTGGATCAGTTCATCATGAGCAGAATAATACGGATAGCCCAGATATGGTGTATTATAATTTTGTTCCACAGTCTTTCCGTCTACCTGTTTTGCAAAACTCCAGGAACCTCCGAAATAATCTTCAGAACCAGTTCCGCAGATTGTCGGATATTCGTCATCTCCGTCAATATAGAATTTTACTTCGCCTTCTCCCCACCAGTAACGTTCCAGTGTTGTCAGAGCAATATAAGTTCCTACATAATGACCTTTTCCTTTTACTCCGTCAAGGATTGTATAATCTTTCTGTTTCTCTGTCAGGCGCTCTCTTTTCCATTGTGCATGGAAATAAGTGATATCTTCCGGAAGCTCATCATACAGACAATAATCTACCTGATAGAAAAATGCCGGGATTTTATTTGCATGCTGATTCTCCAATGTAATCTTCGCTTTCTTTTTAAACGGCATCGGGAAATAGCAGTTAAATCCTCTGCTTGGTACTACTGCCATCGGTACAGAATTTACGATGCATTCTCTGCCAAATCCACAGCAGAAGAAGTCTCCGAGCGGACTTTCTACAGATGGATACTCTTCATCATCCCAATACATACGGATAACCAGATCCCTTAATACAAAACAATCTGCATCTGTTGTCTTATTATCTACTGTAATCCAGATATGATTGATTTCTCCCGGACCTTCCATCTCTGCCAGGGTTACGGTTGCACCCGGCTCAATATCTCTCAGACAAGGACTTCCTTTTCTTGATGGTCCCAGATGGCTTGCCGCCATTCCGCCCCTTCCTTTTTCTCCATGAGGATTCTCAGCATTGATCGCACGGCTTCTGCCATGCTTTGCAAGTGCAATACCGCCAAGTCCACCTTTAAATGACTGATACATAGTTTTTCCTCCCTGATATTTTTAATAATATGACGTTAACACCCAAAAAGCATTCCGTTTCTGGTCTGCTTATGCTTTTACTCCTCCTGCCATTATACCATCCATGATTTGCTTTTCAAAGACTGCAACAAAAATAATAATCGGTAAAAGTATGATCCATCCCATTGCACTTACCAGATCCCACGGAACTCCGTACATGTTGTCACGCAGTGGAAGCTGTACAATGGCAACAGAAAGAACCTGAATACCATTTGAATAAAACAGCGGTGTGAAGAAGTTATTCAGACAGGTAATAAAGTTAATAATACATACAGTTGCGATTGCCGGTTTCATCAGCGGAAGCACGATAGTGAAAAGCCTCTGTGAAAAAGTTGCACCATCGATAGCAGCTGCCTCTTCCAGCGATATCGGAATTTCTCCTACAAAGTTTCTCAGGATCAGAACTGTAAATGGTATTACTGTACTGATATACAGCAGAATCAGTCCTGGATATGTATCATATAATTTTACTTTCTGCATAAATTCATACAATGGTCTTGCTGTAACAACTTCAGGAATTAACATAGTTGCAATAATAAATGCAAAAGCAATATTGATTCCTTTTGTAGTGAAACGTGAGAATCCGTATGCAGCCATTGCACAGAATACAGTACTGATAACCAGTGTAAGACCTACGATCAATACTGTATTTCCCACTTTTGACAAAAGTCCTACGTTCTCGATCAGGAACTTGTAGCTTTCCAGTGTCGGATGATCCGGCAGATAATCAATCGGTGTTTTAAATAATTCTCCGGAAGGTGTAATAGAGGAAATAAAAATCCAGTATACCGGGAACAGGATAATAAATGAAACAATTGCAAACAGTACCCATCTTCCACCAGCCACTACACCATGATATATGTTATATTTCTTTGAATCTTTTTTCATGGTATTTCCTCCTCTAGTTATCAATCTTGTTCATAACATGTATATTCAGCCAGCTGAATACTGCCATCACAACAAACAGTAACATTGCCATTGCAGATGCATAACCGACATTCAGATTGGTAAACGCTTCTGTCGTGATTCTGTATGCGATCAGTGCCGTATCTTCTCCAGGACCACCTGAAGTCATAGAATATACAATATCAAAGGTTGTCAGTCTCCATAAAGTAAATGGAATAGTTAAAGTCAACACATTTTTCAGTATCAACGGTAATGTAATCTTGAAGAAACACTGGATTCCATTTGCCCCGTCTACTTTTGCGGCTTCATAGATATCACCCGAAATAAACTGCAGACCGGATAATACAAGAATCGCAAAGAACGGAAGATCTTTCCACAGATCCATGGCAATTACAGCAGCTCTTGCAGATCCTGTATTGATGAGCCAGCTATTCTGGTATCCATGGACAAACCATCTGATAAAGTCATTGATCAGACCATAATCATTATTGAATGCCCATTTTGCAGCCATACCTACAACAACTGCCGGCATTGCCCAGGGAATCAGTACAATCGTACGAAGAAAACGACGTCCCTTAAATTTCATATTTAATATCAGAGCAAGACCTACGCCTAATATTACATGGAATATCATTGATACTACTACAAAAATCACCGTAAACCGTATAGATGTAAGAACTTTGGGATCCGAAAAAATTTTCAGGTAATTCTGAATTCCACAGAATTCATTAATTCCGGACAGAATTTTAATATCAAAAAAACTGTTTCTGACTGTCATTAAAATCGGATACAAAGTTGTAAATCCACGGATAATAACCACAGGTAACACCAACAGCCACGGAATCCATTTCATTGATTTTTTACTGATTGTCACAGATACTCCCTCCTTCATATCTTTAAGCACAGGTATAAAGCAGATTGTTCTGCTTTATACCTTCATTTATTATGTCAGTTTTTATGTATCAGTATTTCAAAATTCTTTAAACGAGTAATTGTTTTTTACTGATATGTCTCAACTAATTCCTGAGCTTTCTCACAGAACTCATCTACAGTAATCTCATCTTTCATACAGGACTGGAAGATTGTTCCCATATCACTGATGAATTCCATTGTCTGCGCTACCATCGGACGTCCCTGTACATTGCACTCTTCTGCATACTGGCTGTACATTTCTTTTGCAGGATCAGTATCCGGAACAACTTTTTCTGCAACATCCTTTCTTGCAGGATATCTGTCAAATGCTTTATAGGATGCTTCCATTCCACCTTCATCTGCCATATACTGCAGGAATTTAATGGCTGCATCTTTATTCTTTGAGGCACTGTTAAGTACATAGTTCCAGGAATCTGTAAAGATTGCTCTTTCTCCGTTTCCACTGAAATCAGGTACCATTGCCATATGAATCTTGTCTTCACCAAGCATATCTGCCTTTGCATAATCAGTGCCCAGACCCCACATAAACCAACATCCGTATTTACCATCGTTTATTTTTGGATTCATCTGGTCATATTTGTCTGCAATCTCATCAATTGGTGTTTCATTGTTTGCTACCAAGTCATGCAGAAACTGAATTGCTTCCTTATTTTCCTCTTTCGTCCAGTCAAAGTAATCTCCACCAAACATATTTACAAACTGTGCAATTTCATTAAATGAATAAGTTTTTTCCCAAGAACCACCATATCCGTAACGTCCATCTTTAGAAACCGCTTCCATGTACTTCATAAAGTCTTCTTTTGTATCAATCGATTCAATTCCTACTTCATCCATAATTTCTTGATTTACCCAAAAGGCAAGATATCCGGAATATCCAGGAACACCTACAATGTTTCCGTCTTTATCTGTAATCATGTCCGCAATATAACCCTGAGCAAACTGATCAACGATATCATCTGTCATAACTGTATCGTTGAGTCCATCCAACCATCCGGAGTTCTTGAATGCAGCACTCATTTCATCGTTAATCTCAATAACATCCACGGAAGAATCTCCCGTAGAAAGAATTGTTGTAATCTTCTGCTGACGTGTGTCTGTATCTGTCGGAGCTGCAATAACATTGATATTTAAACCCGTTGCCTCCTCTACATTTGCAAGCCAGTCATCAAAATCCGGGTCTGTAGTATTGACACTATATAAAGTAAGATCATACTTCTCTTCTGCGGATACACTTACAACATTTCCCATCATTCCTGCTATCATTGTTGCAGCTAATACTGCACTGATCACTTTTTTCTTCATATTTTCTCCTTTTCTGAACAGTTCTTCGCATTTTTTCTGTTCTGTGTTATTTGGTAACTAAAGAATAACAAAAATGTTTCTTCGGCAAAATACAATTTCTTTTGATTCATTTATATTATTTTTTGTTCTATTGTTTTTTGAAGCTTAAAATTTTATAATCATCCATATCAGAATATGGTACACCAATACATCCCACATAAGTAGAAATGAAATAAAGATATACCGATAAGACAATCCTCAAATATAAACAAAGGAGATTCCTATGAAACAAAAATTTCAAAAAATAAATTATCATATATGGATTCCTTTCAGGTTTTCCTCATTCCAGGCAAAACTGCTGGCAGCTTTTCTGGTAGCAACACTGCTTCCATTAATATGCATTGCCCTGGTCAGCTATAACGTTTCCTATAACCTTGCCAGAGACCGGATCACCAACTCTGTACTGATGTCTGACGAACAGCTTCTTTTTCAGCTTAACAGCCGTCTGAATCAGACCGAAAACGTGGCTGACACAATCCAGTTTCAGATGTATTCATTCGAGCACACCCCAAACAATCAGATAGATTTGTTGAATGCCTTTAATTCCATGCGCAATAATATTTCTTTATATACGTCCACATTCGACTTCTATCATATATACATATTTCTACGCCCTGAGCAGACAGGAGCCGACGAGAGCTTGTATTTCTTTTCCACAGACAGGCTGGCAAATTACGGGATTACAGAATCTGCCCTTGATTCCATAGGTTCTTCCTCCCTGTGGCTGTTAAAGAAAAATATGTCTGTGCCGAAAGTTATCTCCTCTCCAAAAACGAAGGCTGACACCATTCTGTGTTTCAGGGCATTAAAAAACAAAAGCAGTGGTATTCTGGAATACGCTTACTGTATTGCACTGGACACTGATGAATTTTCCACATATCTGCAGGCAGCCTCTTCCGACAGTGCTATTTCCAGCTATATCCTGACACCACAGGGACAGATTGCCGCACACAGCGATTCAAGCCTGAATGGAACCTGGATTTCCGATTCTGTCAAAAACATGTTGTTTACCAATGCAAATTCTTTTTTTAAGAACAACCAGACTTACTATAACTGCCGACCTCTGGCCAACGGCTGGCTTCATATTACAGAAATTCCGGAAAGCTATATTCAGAATAATACTCAGGTACTGATCCAAACCCTGCTGCTCACAGTTATCATTTCCCTTCCGCTGACGATCCTGATTATAATTCTTTTTTCCAGAAAACTGACAAGCAGAATTGCAGCATTGTCCTATGCCATGGAATCTTTCCATCTTGGACATGATCCTGAGCACCTTTCCATTATTACGCTACCTCATCCAGATGATGTTTCCAGATATGATGAAATTGACAGACTTGGGATTACTTTTGAAGATATGCAGCATACCATTGCAAAGAATCTGAAATCCATTGTCAGTCTCTCTATTAATGAAGAACGACTGAAATATCAGCTTCTGCAGTCCCAGATCAATCCACATTTTCTCTACAATATCCTTGGTACGATCCGTACCTGCCAGGCACTTGGCAAGCTGGATATCGCAGACCAGATGCTGACAAATCTGACTGCTTTTTACCGACTGACCCTGCGCAAGTCCAAAGAGCTGATTCCTATTAAAGATGAGCTGGAAATTGCACGTCTTTATCTGGAAATGGAAAAACTTTGTCATAAGGATAACCTGGACTGGGAAATTAACGCAGAAGACGGCATTGAGAACTTCATGATCTGTAAATTTACTTTGCAGCCATTTCTGGAGAATTCAATTCTGCACGGACTATCTGCCGCCACACCAGAAGTCTTTATTTCCATCCATGTGCTCTATGGCGATGATACAGTTGTAATCGCCATTGAAGATAACGGTGCCGGAATGTCTCCTGAAACTCTGGATCAGCTCCGTCACGCTATTGACCACAAAATTATAAATTATGAAAAACATTTTGGAATTTCCAATGTAAGTGCCCGCATTTCCAATCCATTGTATGGAAACGGATCTGTACGCATCGACAGCCACCCTGGAAATGGCACTTATGTTACGATTGAATTCCAGCAAATGGAGGATACAGATGAAGAAAATAATGATCGTAGATGACAACTATCTGTCTGCAGAGGGAATTGAGAAGAATGTTGACTGGGAAGCTCTGAATGCAGAAATCGCACATATCTGCTACAATGGAACTTCCGCTATTGAAGCTATGAAGAAGGAGTCTGTAGATCTGATCATCTCCGATATCGAGATGCCGGATCTGGACGGAATCTCCATGAGCCGTCAGGCACTCAATATCAATCCTATGGTAAAAATTATTCTGATCAGCGCCTATGACAAATTTGAATACGCACGGCGTGCCCTGCTTCTGGGTGCACTGGATTACATTGAGAAACCACTGGATTACGCTTATCTAATCCAGAAAGTAAAAAACGCTTTTGCCCTGATGGAACGCGAACAGAAAAATCTCCAGCTTCTGAAACAGAGCCGTCCTCTGCTTATTGAAAAATTTTTCCGTGATATTACCCACCGTCCCAGACAGGAAGCTTCCTACCGTCTGAAACCTTATCTGAACTATCTGAATCTGGAACTGGATTATGATTTCTATAATGTAGTGATCCTCGAATTGGAAAATGCCCAGAATCTGAAGGATTCCTACGGCATTGAAAAATTTCAGATGGAACTTCTCAATCTCCGCGACCTGATCATCGAACAGGCTGACGAACTAAATTACATTTATCCACTTCAGGATATCGACGGTTATCTGTGCATCATTGGTCACAGTGAATGCCAGTCTGGAAATTTCCGCCAGCTTACTTATAAGACTATCTCAGCAATTGTGGAATCCTGTCATACACAGGGTCTGATATTAAATGCCGGGATCGGCAGCATCGTACAGGATCTCTGGGAGCTAAACCGCTCTTATGAGAGTGCAGTTCATGCTCTGGAATATCGTTTCTTCTTTCCACACCAGAATGTATTCGACGGACGTGAAGCTCTTGGTCATGATCTTTCCGCTACAGATTTCTCTGATTCTAAGGAGGAAGAGCTGATCCGTCTGCTTTGTAAAAAAGATGTGTCTGCCATTGACTCCTGGTTTCAGGATTTTTCTCAATGGCTTACCGAAAATTTTCGAACCAAGAACTTCGCATTTATTCAGGTTTACTCTCTGCTGGGAAGAATTCTGAAGTTTTTCTATGAACTGAACCTGGATACCCATGATCTGGAAACAAAGATCCTGTATGTATACAATCATCTGGAAGAATTTCATACCACAGAAGAATTATGTCACTGGCTCAATGACCTCTGCCATCTTCTCTGCAATAAACTGGATTCTTCCTTAAATGACTATCATCAGAAACTCTGCGAATCTGTAACCTCATTTATAAACGAAAATTACGCCAGCAATACACTCTGTCTGAATGATATTGCCAGTGAGGCCAATGTCAGCCCCGCTTATCTCAGTGCGTTATTTAAGAAAAAACAGGGAATCAGTATCATCGACTATATCACAACCCAGAGAATACATGCTGCCTGTCGCTATCTCACAGCAACAAATATGACATTAAAAGAAATCAGCATGAAATGTGGATACGCCAACCAGTATTATTTCAGTACAAGTTTCAAGAAAAAAATGGGGGTTACCCCCTCTGCATACAGAGAATCGAACGTAACAAACTGAGTTTTCACTTGAGTTTCCGTCCTCTCACCTGTATAATAGAACAGATAGTGGTTGTTATATCCTTATATGAGTGCGCAGTCGGTTACCTCTGACATTTTCACATCTGTCTGCGGAATTTCAGCATGTGAAGGGAACAATAACCAATTATACTTACTATAAGGAGATTCCAAATGGAAACATCTGAAAAAACAGCACTTCTTGTAATCAGCTTTGGTACAAGTTATGAAGAAACCCGAAAGAAAACAATCGAACAGATAGAAAAAGATCTGCATGACGCTTATCCTGAATGTCCATTATACCGCGCATGGACCAGCCCGCGTATCCGTGCCAAATTACTGAAGCGCGACGGAATTCATGTAATGAATATTGAGGAAGCAATGACTCAGATCAGCAAAGACGGATTCCGAAATGTAGTGATACAGCCAACTTATGTGATCACAGGTTTTGAAAGTGATGCCATGAAGCAGAAAGTTCTTACATTTAAGAATGATTTTGATTCTATCATCGTCTGTGATTCACTGATGGTCACAGAACAGGATAAAAAAGAAGTCTGTCAGTCTGTTGCACAGGAATATCATCCTGAACCTGATGAAGTTCTGTTATTTATGGGACACGGAACAGAACACGTTGCCAACGAACTCTATCCAGAAATGGATCGATTATTCAAGCAATTAGGTTATCCGAATATCCATATGGGAACTGTAGAGGGTAATTTTTCTATTGAGAGTTTTCTCGATGAATTAAAAGATCTTCATCCGGTCAGAGTTCACCTTGCTCCGTTTATGATCGTTGCCGGAGATCATGCTACAAATGACATGTCAGGCGAAGAAGATGATTCCTGGAAAAGCATTCTGGAAAAAGAAGGTTTCTCTGTTACCTGCACCCTGAAGGGGCTTGGTGAACTACAGAGCATTCGAAATGTCTTTATCCGTCATACCAAAACAGGACTAAATGAGCTTTCACAAAAACTGGTACAGGTCTGATATCGTTCTCTGCGGTATTTTCAGTCTGTCCACAGCTTATTTATAAAAAAGAATCTGCCCGGAGAGCTTTTTA
>OIXA01004397.1_pt1 | contig 13543 bp, 11 predicted proteins | sample 1587721 | NCBI WGS metagenome assembly OIXA01 (sample SAMEA3888900, study PRJEB22519) | human gut metagenome | biome: human gut; feature: human-associated habitat; material: faeces | place: Denmark | collected 2013 | reverse complement strand
CGCAAGTATTTCCATATTGAATACTAAGTATTCCTGCAATTGCGATATCTTTGTTTTCTTACCCAAATTCAGAAAATATTTCTTTAAATTCTTTTATATCTTTATCTACACTTCGCAATTGATCTTCTAAACGATGTAACTTCTTTTTAGCATTTTCAGGTGTTGCATCAATTTCTTTTTCAATCTGTACCTTCTTTTCCTTTGCCTCTTTATCTAATTGATATACGTTGCAAGTCGCTAAAAAGATGACGCTTCCTTCAGGATAATTTTCTAATAATGTCTTGAAATATTCTTTATCTCTTAACGCAACGCCTTTTCTTGATTCCGTCAATTCTACAAGTCTGCTGAATTCATCTAGCAATTCACCTTGTCCATGAATAATTTGTACATTTCTTCGATTTGCATCTTTAATTAAACGTTTCGTATGTTTTGACAATGTTTCCTCTATATTTTCATATGAATATACGTTCGATTGAAATCTAGGCTGTACTGTATCCACAATACTCATTGTATAGCCATGATGTGTAGCTTTACAGCTTTTAAATATGTCTAAATATATTTCTGTATCCTTATATCTATTTATATTATATGATTTTGAATCATAATCATTAACATGAATAGCTGGATCAAATTTAATGAAGATACAATGATCTTTTTTGGCTAACTTTTTTAATTGATCAAAATAATATTGAACAAGCTCTTTATTCTTATAATCCATAATAGGACCTCTGGGTAAATAGTACATACAAAATGATAATGGTAATCTTTTTATCAATACTAAGCCTGTTGCAACTAATTCATTATTTTTATACACCCCTGTATAAAGATGATCCCAGTTATTTTTTACTTTTGCCCAGTTATAACTTTGTAGTAAATTACAATATTCATGCTTTTCTACAAATTCATCAAATTCTTCTTGGTTTATATTTTTAAAAAATAAATACGACATATCAAATTCCATCCTTACTTGGACATAATAGATAGTCGTACTTAAATCATGCTTAAATTATTTGTGTTTTGTGTTTCTTTCCTTAATCTTTTTATAAAATTTAAATGCTACATTATACAGTAATGTATTTACTGGAATATCAAATTCTCCAATATATTCATTGATTCTTGGATGATAAATTTCTTTAAAATCCACAAGTCCTCCTTTTAGAGTTCCTTCAATTCCTCCCATATTACTTGTATTACATCCAAGTTCAAAACATTTTTCCATTGTTTTATACCAAGTTAAATAAGGTCCCATTAATCGTTTGAAATCTTCGTTCATACCTGCATATAGAATTTCTGATGTATGTCCATATTTTACAGTTAATGTTCCACAAACACAGACTGTTTCTCCATATGTTTTTACATCTTCTTCATATTTACTGATTTTATTTTCTAATGAATCTTTTAATTCTTCTAATGTGAAACGTTTTTTCTTTGCGTTTTCCGGACAATTATCTAAATCTAATAAACATTTTTCATATCTTTCCTTCGTTTCATTTAACATATCATGAATATGGAAATAAGCTAAAGTGATAAACGCATCATCCTTATATGTATCTAGAAGTAATTCATAATACTCTTTTGTTCTTAAAGAAATACATTTTCTTTCTTCTGTACATTTCATAACTTTGTCGAAATCATCTAATAATTCTTTATGTCCAAATTGAATATCTAGATTTTGTTTCTGGGCAACTTTAATATTCTTTTTTCCTTTTTTGGATAAACTATCCATGCCAAAATCGTCCGCATATTCAACCATATTGTATCTTGGTTGAACCGTTGTATCAAAATCCTTGTTGAATCCATAATGAATAGCTTTACAAGATTTAATATTTTCGAACTCTTCCTTATAATTAAATTCTTTTCTTTCTTCATCTAAATGAAAACTAGAAACTAAAATACTTGGATCGAATTTTATAAACAAACAATGTTCTTTTTTAGCAATATTCTTTAATTCTGTAAAATAAAAATTTAATAATTCTTTATTCTTAAAATCCAAAATTGGGCCTCTAGGCAAATAGAACATTGAAAAAGACAAAGGCAATGGACGAATCAACACCAATCCAGCTGCTACTAATTGTTCGTCTTCATATACTCCAGTATAAATAGGTTTCCAATTATTTTTTATATTTGCCCAGTTATAGCTTTGAAGCAAATTGCAACTAGGATGATTTTCTACAAAGTGATCATATTCATTTTTATTTATATCCGACTTAAAAATATACATATACTTTTATACCCCTTTTATTCCTGCACTTCATTATAACATTTTATTAGTTTTACACAAAATGGTCTATATATTATCCACATATAATATATATGGATATATATGTTTTAAAATTTTATTATGGTATATATAGTTAAAAAGTATATAAATACATGAGTTATACAGTGGATAAAGATCTATTATTTTTATACTCTGTATAACTATGGAAAAGTGTTTTATATCCTTTATTTTACAATGATTCTCTATGTATTTAACATGAATATAAAGTGAGTTATCCCAATGTGATTCATTTTTTTTACACATTTATCCACATGTGCATATTTTATATCCCCAAATATTAAATGGGGATAAGTGTAAAAATCGTGTATAATAATACTACTGCAAGGAGGTTTTACTATGTCTACCATGTCTTATGCATCGATATGGAATGAAACTTTACAAAAAATTCAAGAATCCAACTATTTTGATACTCATACATTTAATTCATGGATTTCTAAAACCACTCTATTTAAAATAGAAGATAATATAGCTTATGTAGCTTATCGTTCGACCATTACTTTCAGTATTTTGAAGAAACAAAAAGAAAAAGAGCTTTTTGAATCTACACTGAGTGAAGTTTGGGGAGATACTTTAACCATTCAATATATTCATCAAAGAGAAATGGAAAAGATGATGCCTGAAGAGGTTGTTAAACAAAGAACGAATGTTTTATTAGAAAACAAATTTAATCCGTCATATACATTTGAAAACTTTGTTGAAGGAAATTCGAATGCGGAAGCTTATGCTGCATGTTTAGCGTGTTGTACTCAAACAACTTCACATCTTTTTAATCCGCTTATGTTATATGGAAATTCTGGCTTAGGTAAAACACATTTACTTCATGCGATGGGAAACTATTTAGCGAAGGAACATCCTGAGTGTAAAGTCATCTATATGTATAGTGGGGATTTAGTTTCCTTATTAATAGAGGCCATGAAGACCAAAAATGTCCATGGAAATACTGTGGAAAGAGTCAAAGAACAGCTTTTAGATTGTGATTATTTTTTAATTGATGATATTCAAAACTTGCAACAGCATTCTAGCAGCCAAGAAATCTTTTTTACCGTATACAATCAATTGATTCAAAAAAATACACAGATCATTATCACAAGTGATATGCATCCTAGTGAAATCAGTGGTTTACAGTCTCGATTAATTTCACGATTTGTTTCCGGATTAACAATCAGTATTTCTAAGCCTGAATTCGAAACGAGTAAAGCTATTTTAAAGAAGAAGATAGAAGGTCGCGAAGAAGGTGTGAATATGAGTGAGGATGTTATTGATTATTTAGCTGGTAAATATTCAAATGATGTCAGAAATCTAGAAGGTACCTTAAATCGCTTGATTTTTAATGCTACTTTATTCAATCCTGATGTAATTGATATGGATTTTGCACGAAAAGTACTAATTAAAGAGCCTATTGTATCGCAATCGGATGAATTAACGATTAAAAAAATTAAAAAAGCAGTTACACGCTTTTATGGTTTATCTTATAAGGATCTAGAGGGTAAATGTCGTCAAAAATTTATTGCGAATGCTCGACACATCTGTGTTTACTTATCTAGAGATTTGCTTCATAAATCTTATGTATCGATTGGGCAAGAATTAGGAGGGCGTGATCATACGACAATTTCTAGTTCGTATGAACGTGCTAAAAAATTGATTCAAAAAGATGAAGCTTTTAAGACGGCTGTAGAAAAAATACGTAGTACTTTGGATTCTTGATTTATACACTGTATTCCTCATGGAATCCACATCCAAAAATTGACAGAAAAGCATGTATTTTAAAGGGTCTGTGCATTTTTTACACACTTATACAGTCGCTTATATTATAATTAATATATAAATATATTAATAAAAGGAGGATTTTATGCATTTTTCAATTGATCGAAAATATTTTTATGACAAACTATCTATAGTTTCTAGAGCTATTAGTGTTTTTTCTCCACTACCTGCATTATCAGGTATCTGTATAGATTTAAAAGATGATTCTATGACTTTAACAGGTAGTGATTCCAATATATCTATTCGTACTGTAATTGTTCCTGGTGAATTGAATAATTTAGATATTGAAGAAGAAGGTTCAATTATTATTGATTCTAAATACTTATTAGAAATTGTTCGTAAATTAGATTGTAAAAACATTGAAATTGAAGTCATTGATTATTCTTTAGTGCGAATTTCAAGTGACAATGGACAATTTAATTTAAATGGTATTCGTTCCAATGAATATCCAGATATTGATTTTACACAACCAAACCATCATTTTGTTCTAAAAGCAACAGATTTAAAATCTATTGTTTCTCAGACTGCCTTTGCGTGCAGCGATAAAGATCAACGTCCTGTTTTAACGGGTGTTAATTTTAATTCTCAAGGTAATATGTTGTATTGTTCAGGAACAGATTCTTATCGTTTAGCAAGAAAGACAATTGAATTAGGTTCAAGTCAAGATTTTAATATTACCATTCCTAGTAAATCTTTAACGGAAGTGGTCCGTTCCGTTTCAGATGATGATACTATTGATATTTTTGCAGATTCTAAAAAAGCTCAATTTGTATTTGATAAAACAATCATTCAAACTCGTTTGATTGATGGAACTTTCCCAGATGTACAAAGAATCATTCCAACAAGCTGTGTTTCGAAGATGTTAGTAGACTCATATGAAATTGCAGGTACAATTGATCGTACAAACTTTATTCGTAATGATAAGGTACATTTAATTAAATTAGAATGTACCCCACAAGAAACTCATGTGAAGACATACTCTAGTGAAATTGGTAATTCTGATGAAGTGTTAACAAAATGTGAGTATGAGGGAGAAGAAATCTCATTAACATGTAATGGAACTTATATGTTGGATGCAATCAAAGCTTTAGGTTGTGAAAAAGTATTGATTGAATTTTCTGGTTTTATGAAGCCAATCAAGGTATCTAACCCTGAAGATGCGTCAGTGTTAATGATTTTGGTGCCAATTCGTAGTTATGATTAAAGAAAATGCCGTTTAAACTTGTTTTAAACGGTTTCTTTTTATATCGGTATCTCTGTACGCATAGATATTTATGAGGTTTTATGATATAATTAGAGTGCGAAAAGAGGTATTTTCATGGAATTTGAATTAAGAGATGAGTATATTACATTAGCACAATTGCTGAAAGCTTGTGACGTTGTTTATAGCGGCGGACAGGCTAAGGAATATTTAGCAAGCATGGAAGTATTCGTAAACGGCGTTAATGAAAATCGTCGTGGAAAGAAAATCTACCATGGAGATATTGTAGAAACTAATGGAATAAGGATCGAAGTGAAATGAATGTTGAAAAACTGACATGTTTTCATTTTCGTAATTATGAAACCATGTCTTTTTCTTTTGTACCAAAATGCATTCATTTTTTATATGGAAAAAATGCACAAGGAAAAACAAATTTAATTGAGGCTATCTATTTTTTAAGTCATTTGCGTTCGTTTCGCACAAATCAAATGGACAGTATGATCATGCATGGATGTAATGAATTTTGTGTTCAAGCAATCGTAGAGTCTAATCACAGAAAAGAAGAATTGAAAGTGATTGTGGATCATCAAAAAAAGCATTTATTTCGTTTTCAAAATCCGGTTAAAAAATATTCAGATTTTATTGGGATTGAAAATGCCATCTTGTTTTGTCCTGATGATTTATCTTTATTTACTTCATCTCCAAAAAATCGAAGACGATTTATTGATATGGAATTGATGAAGTTATCAAAAACTTATACATCTACTTTGTCTTCTTACCAAAAACTTTTAAAACAAAGAAATCAAGCTTTGAAGCAAAGTAATATAGATGAATGTTTAGTACAGATTTATTTAGACCAGATGATAGAAGTTCAAAGTGTGATTATCAAACAAAGAAATGAATTTCTAAATTCTTTGATGAATAAAGCACGTGAGCTTTATCCTTTCTTTTCAAATGAAAAAGAAGAGATAGGTGCAAAATATATGACTTTTATTCCTATTGATCCGGATATGAAAAGTCATATGAAGGAAGCGTACGATAAGGTTTTTGAAAAAGAAAAAAGATATCATCAGACTTTGATTGGAATTCATAGAGATGATATTTTGTTTGAATTAAATGAAAATCCTGTATGTGAAGTCGCAAGTCAGGGACAAAAAAGAAGTTTTGTATTGGCACTTAAGTTGGGGTTGGCTCAAATTATTTATGAAAAGAGCGGGCAATATCCAATATTGTTGTTGGATGATGTATTTAGTGAACTGGATGATTTTAGAAAGCGTCAGCTAATTGAAAAGCTTCCTAGAGATATGCAAATTTTTATAACAACAACAGAGAGATTAAATATAAATTGGAATCGTGAAGTGCGATTCTATGATATAGAAAAAGGGAGAATCAAGGAGGTCTTAAAATGAGTCAGGATGAATTACAAAAAGAGATTCTTGAATTTGAAGAATTAGAATCACAAGCTACACAAGTAGAACATTCGTATACTGCGGATGATATTCAAGTGTTGGAAGGGTTAGAAGCGGTTCGTTTGAGACCAGGAATGTATATTGGTTCGACTTCGGCTCGTGGACTCCACCATTTGGTTTGGGAAATCGTAGATAATGGTATTGATGAGGCATTAGCTGGATTTGCGAATCGAATTGATGTAACAATTGAGCCAGATAACATTATTGCGGTACGTGATAATGGGCGTGGTATGCCGGTTGGAATTCATGAAAAGACGGGAATTAGTGCAGTTGAAACCATTATGACAGTTTTACATGCTGGTGGTAAATTTGGTGGGGGCGCATATAAGGTTTCCGGAGGTTTACATGGTGTTGGTGCTAGTGTTGTTAACGCATTGAGTGAATGGTTAGAGGTTACTGTATTTCAAGATGGAAAAATTTATTTTATTCGTTTTGAAAATGGTGGTCATGCGGTTGAACCATTAAAAGTTATTGGTGAAACAACTGAAACGGGTACTTTGGTTCGTTTTAAGGCGGATTCGCAGATTTTTAAAGATACAACTATTTATGATTATGAAACATTAAATTCTCGTTTGCGTCAGCTTGCATTCTTAAATAAAGATATTCGTTTAACTTTAACAGATAAAAGAACGCCAGATGGTTTAAGCAATGACTATAAGTATGAAGGTGGAATTATTGAGTATGTACAATTCTTAAATAAGAATAAGAGTACAATCAGCGATAAAGTTATTTATGTAGAAGGATTGCAGGATGGTATACTTGCAGAAGTAGCCTTGCAGTATAATGATGGCTATCAATCAAGTATTTATTCATTCTGTAATAATATTCATACGCATGAAGGTGGATATCATGAAGACGGTTTTAGAATGGCTTTGACTCGTTGTATAAACACGTATGCGAAAAACAACAACATGATCAAAAAGGATGAAACTTTATCTCAAGATGATGTTAAAGAAGGTTTGGTTGCGATTATTTCTGTAAAGCATCCAGATCCTCAATATGAAGGACAGACAAAGACAAAATTAGGAAATAGCGAAGTTCGTAAGATTGTTTCTAATATTGCTGGAGAACAAATCAATCGTTTCTTCTTGGAAAATCCAGATATTGCCAAGGCTATTGTGGAAAAAGCAGAGATTGCCAGCAAAGCAAGAATTGCGGCTAAAAAAGCTCGTGAATTAACACGTCGTAAATCTGCATTGGATGGTATTAGCTCATTACCGGGTAAGTTAACGGATTGTTCAAGTAAAGATGCAAGTGAATGTGAAATCTATATTGTCGAAGGGGATTCTGCCGGGGGCAGCGCGAAACAAGGTCGTGACGCGAAAACACAAGCAATTCTACCTTTGCGTGGTAAGATTTTAAATGTTGAAAAAGCTAGAACACATCGTATTTTTGAAAACCAGGAAATCCGTAGTATGATTACTGCTTTTGGATGTGGTATTCAAGAAGATGTAGATGTATCTAAATTACGTTATCACAAGATTGTTATTATGACCGATGCCGATGTTGATGGTAGTCATATTTGTACATTGATGTTGACGTTCTTATATCGTTTTATGAAGCCTGTTATTGAAGGTGGATATGTTTATATTGCACAACCGCCTTTATACAAGGTGCAAAAAGGTAAAAAGATTGCCTATGCATATAAAGAGCAGGAAATGGATCAGTTGCGTGAAGAATTTAAAGAAGGATACAAAGTTCAGCGTTATAAAGGTTTAGGTGAAATGGATGCAGAACAGTTGTGGGAAACAACTATGGATCCACATCATAGAGTATTGAAACGTGTCACTATTGATGATGCGATGGAAGCGGACAGTGTATTTGATATGTTGATGGGTGAGGATGTAGAGCCTCGTCGTGAATATATTCAGGAAAATGCTGTATACGCTAATTTGGATTACTAGTAGGAGGTCCTTATGGAAGAAGAAAATAAGCGATATGACTATGTAGAAGATGTTGAAATATCCAAAGAAATGCGTACAGCCTTTCTAGATTATTCAATGTCTGTTATTGTTTCACGTGCATTACCAGATGTTCGTGATGGTATGAAACCTGTTCATCGTCGTATTTTACATGCGATGAATCAATTGGGAATTACTTCAGGTGTAGCACATAAGAAAAGTGCTCGTATTGTTGGTGAAGTTATTGGTAAGTATCACCCTCATGGTGATACAGCTGTATATGATGCAATGGTTCGTATGGCCCAAGATTTCTCTTATCGATATCCACTAGTGGATGGACATGGAAATTTTGGTTCTCTAGATGGAGATGGAGCTGCGGCAATGCGTTATACGGAAGCTCGTATGTCTAAAATTTCTATGGAAATGATGCGTGATATTCAAAAGGATACGGTTGATTTTATTCCAAACTATGATGGTGAAGAAAATGAGCCGGTTGTGCTTCCAAGTCGTATTCCAAACTTATTGATCAATGGGGCTGTTGGTATTGCGGTTGGTATGGCAACAAATATTCCACCACATAACTTATCAGAAACAATTCAAGCTATTTTTGCGGTAATGGATGATCCGGATATTACGGTTCCTCAATTGATGGAAGTCATTAAAGGACCTGATTTCCCTACTGGTGGTATCATTTTAGGTCGTAAAGGAATTCGTCAAGCATTTGAAACAGGTCGAGGATCAATTATGATTCGTTCGAAGTATCGTGTAGAAGAATTAACAAATGGAAAGAAACAGATTATTTTCTATGAAATTCCTTATCAGGTTAATAAGGCAAACTTAATTACTAAGATGGCTTCTTTAATTCGCGATAAAGCTATTCAGGGGGTTACTTATTTAAATGATGAAAGTAATCGTGAAGGTATTCGTATCGTCATGGAATTAAAGAAGGATGCACAGGAAGAAGTAATTTTAAATCAATTGTTTAGATTAACTCCTCTTCAGACTTCATTTGGTATCAATATGTTGGCACTTGAAAATGGGCGTCCTAAACAATTGCCTTTAAAAGATATTATTCATGATTATATTGATCATCAGGTTGATGTAGTTGTTAGAAAGACTCAATTTGAGTTAAAGAAAGCACAAGATCGTGCACATATTTTAGAAGGTTTACGTATTGCGATGGATCATATTGATGAAGTTATTCATATGATTCGCAGTTCTAAAAAGGATGAAGCAGGTTTATCTCAAGATTTATGTGATGCGTTTGGTTTGAGCATGATTCAGGCAAAAGCAATCTTGGCTATGCAGTTAAGAAGATTATCTGGATTGGAAAGAGATAAGATTGAAAATGAATATCAACAATTATTATTAACGATTGAAGATTTAAAGGATATCTTGGCAAATCATGATCGTGTTCTTCAAATCATTCGTGATGATCTAAATGAAATTGATCAGAAATATGGCGATGAAAGAAGAACTGAAATTAGTGATGCTTCTGTTGATATGGAAGATGAAGACTTAATTCCAGTTGAAGATGTAATTATCACATTAACTGAATCAGGATATATTAAGCGTCAACTTGTAGATACATATCGTGCTCAAAATCGTGGAGGACGTGGTATTAAATCATTAACGTTAAATGAAGAAGATTCTATCGATACAATGATTTCAATGTCAACACATGATTTCTTATTGTTGTTTACAGATAAGGGTCGTGTATATCGATTAAAAGGATACAATGTTCCAAGCGGATCTAGAACATCTAAAGGAATTCCAATTGTGAATTTAATGACTTTGGAAAAAGGTGAAAAAGTAAATGTTCTTGTAGCTGTTCCTAAGGATGATGAAAGTGAAACATTATTATTTGTTACAAAGAATGGTATTGTAAAACGTACATCCGTATCTGAATTTGAAAATATCAATCGTAATGGTAAGATTGCGATTAGTTTAAAACCAGATGATGAATTACGTTTTGTGAAATTAACTACAGGTCAAGATGAAGTAATTATTTCTGGATCAAATGGTAAAGCTGTTCGATTTAATGAAGATCAAGTTCGTATCATGGGACGTAGCGCAAGTGGTGTATTAGGATTCAATTGTGACGGCAGTGAAGTTGTAGGTGCTGCACTATCAAGTGAAGGAGACACAGTTCTTGTTGTTTCTGAAAATGGTTATGGTAAACGTAGTAAGTTCGAGGGTTATCGTTTGACTTCTCGTGGTAAAAAAGGTGTTAGCACAATTAATATCACAGAAAAGACTGGTAAGCTAATGTGTATGCGTGCGGTTACTGGTAAAGAAGATGCGATGATTGTTGCCAGTGATGGAATCATGATTCGTGTGGCTTTAGAGAATGTAGGAATCTATGGAAGAAATACACAAGGTGTAAGATTGATCAACTTAAATGGGGACGCGAAAGTAACGCGTATGACATTGGTAGATCATGAAGAGCCTGAAGTAGAATCCGAAGAAAATACAGAAGAATAATGCATGTAAGGAGTAGAATTATGATTTTACTCCTTTTTCATATGATAAATCAGATAGAAATAACCCGAATGCATTATATAAACGACACGTTGATTGCCTATTTGATAGAATGGATATAAATTATTATAGAAAGAAGTGATATATGTGAACGCAAAAGATATGGGGATGTTTATCTGTAAGTTAAGAAAAGAAAACAATATGACGCAAATGGAATTAGCTCAACAGCTACATGTCACAGATAAAGCTGTTAGCCGATGGGAACGTGGAATAGGATATCCAGACATTCAATTGTTACCTGCCCTATCTGAATCTTTGCATGTTTCTGTGGCTGAATTGATATCATGTAAAAAGAGTTTGAATTATTCGAATGAAGAAGTCACAAATATTATTCACAATTTAGATGTATACAAAATGGAAAGTTTTAGACAAGATAGAAAAGCAGATAAAATTTCCTTAATATGTATGATCTTTGTTGCGGCATGTGTTTATATTGTGCATTGGCGCTATTTTTGCAATGGCAGTAATTGGCTTATACTATTTGTATTATGATAATTCAACAAAACGAATTTATGCCTTCTTTTCTCTATTAGGGTTACTTTTGTTTATTCAGTTTTTAATATTCATGGGAATGGATTATAGATGGATTTCTTATATTTTAATACTATATATAATTGTGATATTGAATATGATTTGTAGATAAGTAGAATCATATGATAAATCCGATTTAATGATGCTATTTCGCAGAATAAGCGGTTGACTTTAGCTTTGTTTTAATGGTATAAATGTGTTGAAAACAAAGATAAGGATAAGTAGATTATTCAATATATGGATTAGAGACAGTATGGTTGGTGAAAATACTGATATGAGTAATTGAATAGCACCTTAGAGTGATCAAATGAAATTAGTAGTTTGATCCGGTACATACCGTTATCATGTTAAGAGATCATATATGTATATATATGATAAAAAGGGTGGCAACGCGAGACATCGTCCCTTTATGGGTGTGAGTGTCTCTTTTTTTATGCAAGGAGGATATCATGCTAGATATGAAATTTGTCCGTGAAAACCCGGACATTGTTAAAGAGAACATTAAGAAAAAGTTCCAAGACTACAAATTGCCTTTAGTTAATGAAGTGTTGATGGAGGACAAAGAACTTCGTCAAACACAACAACATGCGGATGATTTGCGTGCGAATCGTAAAAAGATTTCTAAAGAAATCGGTAAATTAATGGGTCAAGGCAAAAAAGAAGAGGCTGAAGAGATTAAGCAACAAATGGCTGAAATCGCTCATGAGCTAACAGCTTTAGAAGAAAAAGAAATCAAATTAAGAGAGTCTGTAACAGAAAAAATGATGCAGATTCCAAACATCATTGATGATAGTGTTCCGATTGGAAAAGATGATAGTGAAAATGTTGAATTAGAAAGATTCGGCGAACCTGTTGTTCCTGATTTTGAAATTCCTTATCACACTGAAATCATGGAACGTTTAAGTGGAATTGATTTGGATGCAGCACGTCGTGTAGCTGGTAATGGATTCTACTATTTAATGGGAGACATTGCTCGTCTACATTCAGCAATCTTAAATTATGCTCGTGATTTCATGATTGATAAAAAAGGATTTACATTTGTTATTCCACCATATATGATTCGTAGTTCAGTTGTTGATGGTGTAATGTCATTTGCAGAAATGGAAGGCATGATGTATAAAATCGAAGGTGAAGATTTGTATTTGATTGGTACAAGTGAACACTCTATGATTGGTAAATTCAAAGACACAATTCTTGAAGAAAAAGATCTTCCATATACATATACTTCATACTCACCTTGTTTCCGTAAAGAAAAAGGTGCTCACGGTATTGAAGAACGTGGTGTATATCGTATTCACCAATTCGAAAAACAAGAAATGATTGTTGTTTGTAAACCTGAAGATAGTATGGAATGGTTTAAAAAATTGTATATGAATACTGTAGAGTTCTTCAGAACATTAGATATTCCAGTACGTACTTTGGAATGCTGTTCAGGTGATTTGGCAGATTTAAAATGCAAGTCAGTGGATGTTGAAGCTTGGTCTCCACGTCAAAAGAAATATTTTGAAGTCGGAAGTTGCTCTAACTTGACAGATGCTCAGGCACGTCGTTTAAAGATTCGTGTTAAGGGTGAAAATGGAGAAAAATATTATGCACACACATTAAACAACACTTGTGTTGCTCCACCAAGAATGTTGATTGCATTCTTAGAAAATAATTTACAAGAAGATGGATCTATCTTGATCCCAGAAGCTTTACAACCTTACATGGGTGGTAAAAAGAAAATTGGTTAATTATGAAGGGAGCTGTAACGAATAAGTAAATTTTATTACTTATGGAGTTCAGCTCCTTTCTTTTTGTTTGATTAGCTTTTACATAAATAAAAAATGAAAATACACATCTAACCTTACCGCCT
>OIXA01004383.1_pt1 | contig 13571 bp, 10 predicted proteins | sample 1587721 | NCBI WGS metagenome assembly OIXA01 (sample SAMEA3888900, study PRJEB22519) | human gut metagenome | biome: human gut; feature: human-associated habitat; material: faeces | place: Denmark | collected 2013 | reverse complement strand
AAAACTGTGTTAAACTACTTTTATTGTAGCTTGACACAGTTTAGTTTACACTCTCAAGAAGGCCTGACAATTCCTCCTTTTGTATATTGTCCCGACCCGACATTGCAAGATTATGCATTCTCATTTTCTGATTTTGAGAATAAAAAAGTTGAGCATTTGTCTGATCTGCAGAATATGAAATTTCGCAACGCAAGAATCAGCTGTATCCCTTCTGATATATTTTTCTCATCCGACATCTCACCTGAAGAATTTGAATACACTTGCGATGATTTGAAGAAGGTTGAATATTTAAATGCCAAATCTATTGAAACGCTTTTAAAATCATTGAATTCTTATGTGCCTTCTAATAAAAATGTGCTTTTTGACACCAGATGCCAAATCACATTGTTCGCAGAAAACGGAATATCATTCTCCATATTTTTAAACGAAGGCAGAAAGTATCTACTGCTTGACAACTTTTTATATGAAGCCTCAGATAGTCTGGATAGATTAGATATTTGTGAATAACTTTTTAAGGAATAACAATATGAAATATCTTTTAAAAGCGGCATTCGCATTTTTCGACATTCTTATGTTGACCATATTCGTTGTAATTGGTATGTTTAATTTGCTTAATGGTCATCCCGATAGGTCGTTAGTCTTCGAATTATTCTATCTGGAAATTCCTTTCTCGTTTGCCATTTTTCTTTGTATATGGTCTCTTAAGAAAGTTTTTTACAAGAAGACAGATTGTAGCAGTGCCTCCAAACCCCACAAACTAACCATTGTCTTATTCCGCATATTATGTATTATGGTTGATGTTTGGACAATGGCTATGTTTGTTGTAATGACGATGGATGAATTGTCTCATAATACAATATGCAGACCATACGAAATATTTCTTTGGCCAATTATCCCTTGTTTATTTGTTCTTGTGTCAGGGTTCTGCTTTGGCAATTGCATGTTTGATAAAATCAAAAAATAACAATAATATGCGGTTATTCGGCATCATATTACGCATTGTTGAACTGATATTGTTAATTTCAATATCTGTGCTTGTTGTTTGTGTATTATGGACTTGTGAAGACAAAGCGACTTTGACTGACTGTCTCAGCGAAAGTGCCGTAGGGCTTTTTTGGCTATTTCCTATAACTATACCAATTGCCGTTTGCCTGCTTGTCTCCCTGTTTGTCTCCCTAATAAAGTCAGTCAAAACAAAGAACGTTTATAATAAATTTATCTTTGGAATCCATCTGTTCAACATCTTTGTCATACCACTTACGTTCTTATTTTTACCTTCTTCCGGCGAACCACCTACCGCTCAAGCAATGGCTGACAATTACTACAAACATGCTGAAGAAATGAAATGTTTGGTTGAACTAATTGAAGATTATGTTGGAAATGATGGGGGAATTGACTACACCAATGTCAACGGTAAGATATTGGCTCTTTCCATAAAATCAGGAGGCAAATGGATACATCAAACAGAGATTAATGCCCAATGGCAAAAAGGCAAAACCGTGGCAGGGATATCGCGTCACAAACTGGATGTTCTGGATGCTTATATGCATGCAGCGAATGTTCAAGGTGTCAACTCCTGTGACAGACGATCAATCTCTCTATTGTTTAGGCGATATGGCTATACTAAATCTGTGTATGAAATATATAGGTCGAAAGATATAGCAATAACTGATAGCTATCGGCAAAGCAATTCATATATATTATTCAACGATACAATTGCCTTTGTGTATTACGGAGTATATCCAGGCAATAGTGGATTTCCCGATTACAAACAATTCACTGACCAAATGCGTCAACAAAAACGCCTAAATTGTGATAAATACTAATGCCGGTCAAGATACCGAGCAAGAGCAAGTAAGCACTTAGTCAAGGCGAATGATACAGCAACAATGGCTGCAAGTATGATAAAAGATACAAATACATCCATAAGAAACCATTTATTTTCTTTCGTGACTTTTATATGTTTAATAACACAAATAATAGGTTTCCAAGACACAGTGCCTAAACGGTTGGTACTCCCGACCCGCTCGCTCTCTAAATGTCGACGACGAAAAAAATTTGGCGAGTTTACGGGAAATTAGTAACTTCGCACATAATAATCTTCTAAACATTTTAAAATTATGAATGAGAAAAACGACCAAAGAGAAATAAAGATTGAATTGACTCCGGAAATGGCGTCTGGTAAATATGCCAACTTGGCTATCATCACCCACTCTGTAAATGAGTTCTTTATGGACTTCATCAGCGTGGTGCCAAACGCTCCACAAGCCCGCGTGCAGAGCCGAATCATCATGACTCCGGAAAACGCCAAGACTTTGCTGATGGCGCTCCAGGACAACATCCGCAAATACGAGGCCAACTTCGGCACCATCAAGCCTAAACAGCCTGAAGCTGGAATGCCGGTTGGCAAAGCATAACATATTAATTTTCAGATACGATGGAGAATCCGTTATTCATATATAACACGCTCTCCCGAAAAAAGGAACAATTCGTGCCGCTGCACGAGCCTAATGTCGGTATGTATGTGTGCGGTCCTACTGTCTACGGCGATCCGCACCTCGGACACACTCGCCCTGCCATCACTTTCGACGTGCTGTTCCGCTACCTGCGCCACCTGGGATACCGGGTGCGCTACGTGCGAAACATCACCGACGTGGGGCACCTGGAGCACGACGCCGACGAGGGAGAGGACAAAATTGAGAAAAAAGCACGCTTGGAGCAGCTGGAACCGATGGAAGTGGCACAATACTACACAAACCGCTACCACAAGGCTATGGAGGCGCTCAACGTGCTGCCGCCAAGCATTGAGCCTCACGCTTCCGGACACATTCTTGAGCAAATCGAGTATATCAAGGAGATTCTAAAGGCTGGATATGCCTACGAAAGCAACGGTTCTGTATATTTCGACGTGGTGAAGTACAGCAAGGACTTCCACTACGGCAAACTGTCGGGACGAAACATCGACGAGTTGCTCAACACGACGCGTGCGCTCGACGGACAGTCGGAGAAGCACAACCCGGTCGACTTCGCGCTGTGGAAGAAAGCGTCGCCTGAACACATCATGCGATGGCCTTCGCCATGGAGCGACGGATTCCCAGGATGGCATCTCGAATGCTCTACGATGGGGCAGAAATATCTGGGCGAGACGTTCGACATCCACGGCGGTGGAATGGATCTTATGTTCCCTCACCATGAGTGCGAAATCGCGCAGTCGGTGGCTCACAACGGCCATGAGACGGTGCGCTACTGGATGCACAACAACATGATTACAATCAACGGGCAGAAGATGGGCAAATCGCTCGGAAACTTCATTACGCTCGAGGAATTTTTCAACGGGTCGCATCCTCTGCTCGAACAGGCTTACTCGCCGATGACAATACGCTTCTTCATCCTTCAAGCACACTACCGTGGCACGGTCGACTTCTCCAACGACGCGCTGAAAGCCGCCGAGAAGGCTTACGACCGAATCGTTGACGGCTACCGCAGACTCCAGGAGCTGAAGCCTGCCGACTCGTCTTCGGTCGACGTGAAGGGATTCCGCAAGAAATGCTACGATGCCATCAACGATGACCTCAACACGCCTATCGTTATCGCCGAACTTTTCGACGCATGCAAAATCATCAACCAGGTGAACGACGGAAAGGCGACACTGACAAAGGACGATATCGACGAGCTGAAAGACTTGTTCCAGGCGTTTCTCATCGACATCCTCGGTGTGCGCACTGAAATCGTAGCTGGCGACGACGCTCAGGCTCTCGAACCGTTTGAAAAGGCTGTCGACCTTTTGCTCGAAATCCGAAAGGAGTCGAAAGTGAAAAAGGACTGGGCTACGTCCGACCTTATTCGCGACCGTCTCGCCGCAATCGGTTTCGATGTTAAAGATACAAAAGACGGTTTTGAATGGTCGCTGAAAATGTAATCACTTCGTTAAAGTTTGTGTATTTCCTTCATTAAAAGTTAATGGGGGGGGGCAATTTAAAATTTTTATTTTGCAGAACAAATTTTATACATTACATTTGTATCACGATTTAGGGCCTAAAGGTCTTATTTTGATAAGATTGATTGTACTTTTTTACAAGAAAATATATTACACTTCAACCTTAATCATTTAGTCTAAATTTCCCTACGTCGTTGACAGAAAAGAAGTATGTGATATATCGAATGGACGTAAAACGACACAACGGCAACGTGTTGCCGAAGAAGCCTCGGACATTGGTCCGGGGCTTCTTGATTTTCCGCGGCTGTGCCACAAAAACCGGCAAGAGTCCGTCAAGCAACAACCCTGCATCCGACGTCCGCAACGCTTCCTGCACAGCGACTCCGGCAACAACCCTGCATCCGACGTCCGCAACGCATCCTGCACAGCGACTCCAGCAACAATCCAGCATCCGACGTCCGCAACGCGGACGCGCTTTCAGTTAACCCCGGACCGCGTCCGGGGCTGTGACTCCTGCCCGGCATGCACCGCAACGCGGTGCCGCTGAAGCACATGGCATCATTAACCTCCACTGCTCCAATTGAAGTAGCATTGCCCTCAACCACCGCATCGGCTGATGATAATCCGTATCATATACGAGGTGCAACCAGTAGAAGAATTTGTGGAGGTTATTCTTAGTTTGACACACATGAGGAATATGCTTAGAGGGTGTGCATTCTATTTTTCCATGCACACCCTCCGTTATTTTTTTCGTTATTCGTTTGCTGTATCAGTTCTTCACGCGCTTCACGCCGTCTACGATGTAGATGCCGGCAGGCAGGTCGTCCCACTGCTGGGTCAGCTTTACGCCGTTAAGGTTGTAGATGCCTTGCTTGCGGGCGGGCACATCGGCTGTAATGGTGCCGATGCTGTTGTTGTCAGGCTCAATCACCACCTTGGACTTAAACACCTCGCCATTCAAAACTACCGCCTTTTGGTCGGCGTCAAACTCCGCACCGACGGGCTGTGTGATGGCGCAGTTGTCGAGGATGAGGTTGCTGATGAGTGTGATAGATCCGCTGCCGCTGCCTTCTGCCTCTACGTAAGAGTTGCGCACGGTGAGCACCTCGCTCTCTGCTCCAATAAAACCTGCTATGCCATAGCCACCCTTAACAAACAGACTGGTGTTGTCGATGGTTACGGAAGCCCCCTCCATGTCGAGACCGCAGAATCGCTTGCTCGTGAGATGGAGCGAACCGTCGCCGGTGATGGTAGACGTCTGGTTCAACACCATGCTTGCCAGGTCGGCTGTAACGGTGTTCTTGCCAATCAGCTTGACGGTGAAGTCGGAGACAGTCTTGTTCACAATGCCCGTTCCGTCGGTAGAGTTTCTTTCGATGGTGGCGTTGTCGAGAGTGAGGGTTTTTGTATCGGGGTCGTAAGAGGCGCTGCCGCTCACTCCGTAGATGCTTGTGAGGTCTTTATAGTTGAGTGTTGTCACCGGCTTGTCGGCGATATAGATGCCATAGCTGTTGGGTTCAATCACAACTTTGTCGGTGACGGTAACCCCGTTCAATGCCACCGACTTAGTTTCGGCATTGTATGCCGCCTTGGACGGAATGTCGATGGAGCATCCCTCAAGCTCCAGACCGGCGATGTCGCAGATTGAGCCCGAAGTGCCCTTGGCTTCAACGTGAGAGTTGCGGATGGTGAGCACCTCTTCTGCCTCGTTGTAGCTTGCAGATATGCCCCATTTGCCCTCTGCCTCCAACCAGCAATTGTTGATCTCGAGAGGGCAACCACCGAAGAGCAAGGCGCACAGGTCGCTCTTTACGCTGAGCTTTGCACCGCTGTCGCCCAGAATAACTGTCGACTCGCGCGTGTATATGCCAGCCGAGTTGGTAACATTAATGGTGTTTGTGCCGAGCAACTTTATCAAAAGGTTGTCGCAGGTTTCGTTCAAGATGGCATTACAGTCATTTGCCTCAATAGTGGCATTGTCGAGGGTGAGGGTTCTTGTGTTGGGGTCGAAATACACCTTGCCGCTCACTCCGCTGATTTCGGTGAGGTTGAGATAGTTGTCGTTCGTCACATCTACGCCGGCTACCTTGAAGCCGTATTTTTCTTGCGCCATCACGAATGCTGACGACATCACAATTAGTACAAGCGTGAGAAACATACGCATGCTTACTTGTCCGGTTGGTTTGTTGTGTTTCATAATTTTTTTAGTTTTTTGCCTGGGCAGCCGAAACATACCCAGAGGTTTGTAAATATTAATTAGGAAATTGGTTCCTTTGAAAGAATTTTTCACATTTTGACTATATCGTCAAGAGTCCATGTGATGTTGTCTCCGCATTTGCCTGTTTGGGAAGCCTGCACATTTACACTCGACAGCAGCGACAGCAGCACTGCCACCACCAACATTGTCACTTTTGATCTGCTTTTCATACTCTTTTATTTTATAGGTTTCTATCTCATCTTCACATCCGCTGCTCCACCAATCGATGCGGCTTTGCCATCCACAATGTTTGACTGACATTTGTCTGGTTTCCACAGCTTATTGCCTATATGTCACAACGCATCCCTTTGCGTCGGCGTTAAATTCCTGAACAAAGCGGAGAATCCACACCCGTTGTCCGACTCTCCCTAAAATCCGTTAGCCTGGTTTATGTTTTTTATTCCGGTTTGTTTGCAAAGTTATACAATATATCCAAATTCCAAACATTTATGTCTAAAAAATTTACTCTAATTTTTGATTATGATGATTTTTTACAACACAATCTCGTCATATCACAATCCACACGCCATCATTATCTTTGCCTTCTCGCTTCAAAACATCAAGTTTTTGCAAAACAGACAGATCGCGCTCGATGGTGCGTTGGCTCACCGACAAGATCTCCGACATTTTTTTCCCTGTTATTGTCGGAGACTCGTTAATAAGACGAAGTATTTTCCGCTGACGACCAGTAAGTCTCATCTCCGACACATCTCCGACATTTGTGGTGTCAGCAGAGGCATAGATAATGGTCTGAAACTGGGCTGGTGTTGAGTTGAATTTTGGGCTCAACGCTTCTTGGTATCCATCTAAAGCTTTTGTTTCGTTACAGATGCGAGTAAGACCACTTCCTCGCTTTTCCATATAGTCAAGCTGAGCCATAACATTTGCGAGAATCGGATTTCGTCTTTCGGATGACACATTTGCTATATCAAGGTTTTGAATAAGCGTACCATTGCACATACCACCCGGCGAGGTAACTGTCAGACGATCATCATATATATCAAGATGAACCTCCCCTCCCATAACCGTATAATCCCGGTGAATGAAATGGTTCACCATTGCTTCAAGGACAGCACGCTCTGCATACTCAGGCTTATTCTTTCGACCAGTAGGCAATTTCTCCCAACCCCTTTTGGTGTTAGACTTCACGAAATTCATTGATTCTCGCAATAACATAATGATATTGCCCGTAAATTCGGCATCATTTATTGCATCGCTCTTGTCTTTTCCATCCCAACGCGTGCAATACAACCGAGACTGCCATAAAGGACAATCATCAGAAAACAAAGCGCCAGCATTGGTCAGATAACCTTTGCTTGTTACAAGTCCAAACGAAAGCAGATATTTAGTATTCCAATCTTGCTCAGTTCGTTTTTTAAACTCATTGGCCAATATGATAAAAGAGTTATCATCCTTTCTGTAGTCCGTGATAAGAGAATCATAGGTTTTATTTGAGCCTTTGAGAACCAATCGTACCATATGCTCTGCTGTTGCAGGCACACTTTCATCTCCAATGCGTACAAAAGCGACACGTTGCCCATCACCGACATAATAGTATGGAGTGTAGTTGCCCGCATTTACCTTCAATTGCAAGACATTCATTCCTTCATCTGTTTTATGAGGAATCATCTCAACCTCTGGCAATGGGTCCATATAATCCCGAATCTTATTGCTAATCGTTTCGCAAACACGTTGTATGTCATCAAGTCCTTTAACAATCCCATCATTGTCAACCCCGATAAACAAGGAACCGCCGAGGCCATTGGCAAAAGCGCTCACACTCTTCAGCCAACTTTTCGGTCTTTTCTCTTCTAACATTATCTTGAAATCGTATGCAGTACATTCACTTATAAGATCCGTTGTTTTCATTTTTTATTGAACGTTACTAATATCAAACTAAACGAAATGCGTAGAGTAAAGGTAATTAATTTGCTGCATATTAAGCACAAATTATCCGAAAAAACTTGTCTATGACAACAAATTTTTCATTATGATGATTTTTTACAACAAAAGAAACGCCCTCCGATTTTCACAAACCAGAGAGCGCATGATGTTACACTAATATTTTTTATAAAACTTACCTTATTGCCACCTTGACGGTGCCTTTCTTGAATTCCACGATATAGACTCCCGGCGACGGCACTTCAACCTGCCGGTTCAAACCCATTCCGACAAGCATTCCGCCCGTCGAATAAACCTTAATCATCTCTGTTTCACCTACGCCGTCAACGCAGATGCGTCCGTCGCACACAGCCACACTCAAACCGTCGTTGGCCACCGCCGACACGCCGCTTGTTGTCAGGTCGCCGATATTCGAGAATTCCTTCCATCCGGTAGCTGCGGCATAGGCTGCCATCGACTCTGCCGGCACACAGAGATGCGCCGAATAGTCGGTGAATGTATTGTCTCGTATCGATGGCGGAGTAACAGCCAGACACGTGATTTCCTCAAACACGACGTTCCGGAACGTCTCATGCTTAATTTCCTGGAGCGACGCCGGCAATAGTATGCGTTTCAACGACGTACAGCCATCGAAGGCATATTCACCGATTGTCTTCACCCCTTCGGCTATACCCACCGACACGAGCGACTTGCAGCCGTTGAAAGCGAATGAGCCTATCATCCCGCCTGCCACACTCACGGATTTAAGACTCTTGCACCCAACAAATTCCATTCCAAGTTTGCTGATATCGCTGCTCAGCTGCAACGGATTGGCGGAATTAATCGTTTCAAGCGACTCGCAACTATAGAATGCACGATCGGCTATCGTCAGATTGTCGGCGTAGACATTTACCGTCGTCAAAGCCTTGCAGTTGTAGAAGCATCCGCCGCCCACCGAAACGAGGTTTGACGGGAGCGTGATTTCTGTCAGCGACAAGCAATTTTTGAACACTCCGTCGGGCAATTCCGTGACGCCCTCCGGTATCTCTATCGCTGCAACGGCTGTCGACATGAATGCCCACTTGCCGATGGTCTGCAACTGGCTGCCTGACGCAAACGTCACCGCATTGAGCGACGTGCAGTCTCCGAACATATTCTCGGGAAGCGCTTTGACGGCTGCGGGAACGGTCACCTTTTGCAACTGCGTCTTGCCTCTGAACGCAGCATCGATGCGAGTCACCGGCATCTGAGAGCCGTCAATCGACAGATAGTCCTTGATGTCGGCAACCACAGTGTCGTCGGCAACACCTGTCACCCACGCTTCCGTATCGTTTGCCCTATACTCAACGCCGTCTGCCAATCCGGCAAACGTCAGATACGTGTTGCTTTCGTCCCAGCCTTTGTCGGTTGCCGCCACATACGCTGCGACGCTTCCAACCGGCACGATTACCGTGCATTTTTTGAACTGATATGAATACGTCGTCGATTTTGGCAGCGTCAGCGGAGCCGCGCTGTGGCAAACCACCTTTATGCCGATATTCCAGAACGCGTTGCTGCCCATGGTTGTAAGCGATGCCGGCAATTCAAGCTCCTTGATTTTGCTACAATTGAAAAATCCCATCTCGCCGATTTCAGTCAAGCCTTCGTTGAGCGTTATCGACAATATGTTCTGACAGTTGTAGAATGCCTTGCGGCCTACGGTCTTCACGTTCTTGCCAAGCGTAATGCCTGTTATTCCGCTCTGGTCGAATGCGCCATCAGGAATTGCGGTCACGCCGTCAGGGATGTTGACATCACACGCCATCGCAGAGCATCCGTTGAACGCCGACAGCTTTCTTAAATGCTATGCCAAACGCTACGGCAAGGATATATGCCGCTTCTCGACGGAGGCTATGGAGGCGTTGAAGAGCAATGTCTGGCCCGGCAACATCAGGCAGCTGCGCCACGCCGTGGAGAAGGCAGTGATAATCACCGACAATGCGGTTATCGGCTCTGCCGACCTGCAGCTGCCGGTGGCTGACGCGACTTCAGCCGAATCGGAGACTACGATTGAGGCGATGGAACGGAAAATGATATGCGACGCCATTGCGCGCTGCGGAGGCAACCTGTCGCTTGTGGCGACAAGACTCGGCATCAGCCGCCAAACTCTCTACAACAAGATGAAACGCTACGAAATTGAGCCTTGACAATGACCAGGATTCTAAAACATATTGTCTTCGTAGCCGTAATTGCCGGCGCTCTGCTTTTCTCTGCCGGCGCTTCGCCGACGGTTATGGCTGCCGCAATGGCTGCTGTGGCTGCAGCCGCTGCAATCGGAATAGCGGCTGTCAGGCATGAGCGGCAAAAATACGCTACGCTGCTCGAAGCCATACGCAACAACGATTTCACAATGCGCTTCCAGAAAGGTGACAAGGAAATCAACGCTCTGCTCGACTCTCTGACTGAGATTATAAAACAGTCTAAGTCGGGCACCGAGCTGCGCGAACGCTACTACAAGGCAATCATCGACCGGGTAAATGCGGGAATCATTGCAATCGACAGCAATGGCAACGTGCGCATATGCAACGACAATGCACTCAAAATGCTCGGAATGAAATATGCCGCCAACACTGCCACTATAAACCGCTCTTTGCCTGGTTTCGACAATATAATAGCCGACTCTACTGTCGCGGGAACTACAATCGTCGGCTGTGGCAAAGACAAGAACTTGTCGGTAAGCGTGTCGGGATTCGTTCACGACGGCAACACGACGACGGTGTGCGTGCTGACCGACATCCACAATGCGCTGAGCCACAAGGAGGTTGATGCATGGATCAACCTTACAAGGGTGCTTACACACGAGATTATGAACAGCATCGCTCCTATCAACGCCCTGAGCGACAGCCTGCTGCCGACGGCATCCGGCACAATGAAAGAAAAAATCGAGGTAATCCGCGACACTTCAGCATCGCTGATGGCATTCACCGAGACTTTCCGCAAATTCTCTGCCATCCCAAAGCCGCAACGGCAATTGGTCTACGTTGCGGATCTCATATCCGAGGCTACGACTCTGCTCAGCGAGTCAATAGCGAATGCTTCGGTGAAAATACATACGGAAAATGACTTGATTGTCAATGCCGACCGCACGCTGATGGTCCGCGCGCTTGTAAACCTTCTTCACAATGCGGTTGACGCCGGAGCTACAAAAATCGACATCTGTTCCCGCTCGTGCAGCGACGACTCGGTGGTTATCGACATCTCCGACAACGGCTCTCCGATTCCTGAAGAATGCCGCGACCGCATCTTCGTGCCGTTCTTCACCACGAAGCAGAACGGATCGGGCATCGGACTTGCCGTGGCTCGGCGTGTGCTGTCGCTCCACGACGGCGGCATCTCTCTCATTCAGCCCACCGACGCTCCATACACCAAGACGTTCCGAATGTCGCTCCTGTAATTTCCATTTGCTGGGGAAAAAGCTCTGTATTTCGGGTTGTCATTGAAGTAAGATTGTTTATTGTTGTTTGCCAATGATGATGTAACTTTGCATCGTGGTAAATCAATAAAAACAACTATAACATGTATCTCGAAAACATCAATTCTCCTGCCGATGTGAAGAAGCTGTCTGTCGGCGAACTGACTTCTCTATGTGCTGAGATGCGCGAGGCGCTGATTCAGAAACTCAGCGTGCATGGCGGACACGTGGGCCCGAACCTCGGCATGGTGGAGGCCACAGTGGCTATGCATTATGTGATGAACTCGCCGGTGGACAAATTCGTGTTCGACGTGTCTCATCAAAGCTACGCTCACAAGATGCTCACCGGACGCAAAGAGGCATTTACAAACCCGGATTGCTACGACGAGGTGTCGGGCTACACCGAGCCTTCTGAAAGCGTGCACGACCATTTTGTTATCGGACACACCTCGACTTCTGTAAGCCTTGCTTCGGGACTGGCGAAGGCGCGCGACCTGCGCGGCGAGCGGTTTAATGTGGTGGCGGTGATTGGCGACGGCTCGCTAAGCGGCGGTGAGGCGTTTGAGGGCCTTGACGTGGCTGCTGAGCTTGGCTCAAACATGATTGTGGTGGTCAACGACAACCAGATGTCGATTGCCGAAAACCACGGCGGACTTTACCACAACCTGCAGCTGCTGCGCGAAACCAACGGTGAGGCGTCTTGCAACTTCTTCAAGGCTATGGGCTTCGACTATCTCTATGTGGCTGACGGCAACGACGTCGAGGCGATGATCGAGGCTTTCAGTCGTGTGCGCGACATCGACCATCCCATCGTGCTCCACATAAACACGCTTAAAGGCAAAGGGTATCGGTTTGCCGAGTGCCAGAAGGAACGTTTCCATTGGAGCATGCCGTTCGACATCCCTACCGGAGAACTGAAAAAGCCGGCTGGCGACAAGGGCTATGACACGCTGACTGCGGAGCATCTGCTGTCGCTGATGAAGGCCGACCGGACGGTGGTGGGCATTACGGCCGGCACTCCGGCGGTGTTCGGTTTCACTAAAGACCGACGCGAGCGCGCGGGAAAGCAGTTTATCGACATGGGAATCGCGGAGGAGCAGGCTGTGGCTATGGCTTCGGCGCTTGCAAAAGGCGGGGCGAAACCGGTGTTCGGGGTCTACAGCACGTTCATTCAGCGTGCCTACGACCAGTTGTCGCAGGATCTCTGCATCAACAATAATCCTGCCACGATTCTCGTGTTTTGGGGCAGCCTCGGCGCGATGAACGACGTGACACACCTCTGCCTGTTCGACATCCCGCTGATTTCAAACATCCCGAATATGGTCTACCTTGCGCCTACATGCCGCGAGGAATATCTGGCAATGCTCGACTGGAGCATCCAGCAGACTGAGCATCCGGTGGCTATACGTGTGCCTGCCACTGGAGTGGCTGGGTCGCGCAGCGGTGACTTTCCTACCGACTATGAGCCGGAGATGAACCGTTTTGAGATGGCTCACTGCGGCAGCGGTGTGGCAATCATCGGTGTGGGCAATTTCTTTGCTCTTGCCGTGACTGTGGCTGAACAGTTGAAGCAAAGCGGCATCGATGCTACTGTTGTCAACCCTCGATTCCTCACCGGTCTCGACACGGAGCGTCTTGAAGGCCTCCGCGACAGCCATAGCCTGGTAGTGACGCTTGAAGACGGTGTGCTCGACGGTGGATACGGGGAAAAGATTGCCCGCTATTATGGAGAATCGGAGATGCGCGTGATGTGCCGTGGTGTTCGCAAAGAGTTCATCGACCGATACAACGTCGGCGAGGAGTATGCGGCAAACCGTCTGACTCCCGACCAAATCACCGCCGACATCCTTGAAATCCTGAATTGACAAATCATCGCTCTGTCAAAGACAAAAAAACATCCCGATTGCAGCCGCAACCGGGATGTTTCTATTTATGGGGAAATGACTGTTATTTCACAATCACCTTTACACCGTTTACGATGTAGACACCGCGCTGCAAGCCCTCGATGCGGGTCTTGCCTGCCACGTCGGCACGGCGCACGAGTG
>OIXA01004380.1_pt1 | contig 13574 bp, 18 predicted proteins | sample 1587721 | NCBI WGS metagenome assembly OIXA01 (sample SAMEA3888900, study PRJEB22519) | human gut metagenome | biome: human gut; feature: human-associated habitat; material: faeces | place: Denmark | collected 2013 | reverse complement strand
GATAATGTACAATAAGTTGCGCAAATTGAAAAGAGCAAAAAAGAAGACATAGCTTGCAGGCTCTGGTAGAATGAAGTCAGCCGGAGCCTGCAAACAATTTTGCGCATAATTCTTGACAGTACCCACACTTGTCGTATGAAAGCACTGCGATTCTCAAAAAATAAATATCACAAGAATTTAAGCGCCGGGTCGTTGGTTTTGCAGAATCAACGCTCTGGCGCTTTTGTCATATCTGGAGGTGAGTTAATGAGCAAGTGAGTGAGATAAACAACAAAACATTAAATCGGTGAAGCCGGAACTTTTGAGAAATCAAAGGTTCCGGCCTTTTTGCGTTCTAAGGGGGTATCGAATTGGAGAACTACGAAATCAAACAGGCGTTCAAGAATCTGCCGGATGCCGGATTACCGAACAACGAACCAGTGATGTGCCGCGAATATGAGCAGTGCGATGGGTGTAATTACCCGGCGCATGGTTTAATCTGCTGGCACGGCGACGGCAAATGCCTGAGAACTGAAATGCAGGAGGTAAAAAAATGATGATACATGCAGTACTCGGCAATCCAAACCACCCGGAATACGGCGTTGCAACCATTCCGTTTCCTATCCCACATGACCAGTACGCACACTGCATGGAGCTGCTGGAGGCATTGGAAATTGGCGATGCAGTCAAAGCTGACTGCCAAGTGCAAGAGATCAATAGCTTTTATTCTGTGCTTAAGCACACGGAAAAGTTCACCGTCAATGTGGAGGAGTTAAACTATCTTGCCAAGCGGCTGGATGGTCTCGATATGGGAGAAGCTACTCAGTTTCAGGCGATGGCACACAAACTGGAGCTTTCCGAGCTGAAGGATTTAATCAACCTGACCTTCTGTTGTCAGGAAGCCACAGTTATTACGGATTTTTCTGACCTCGCCGCTGTTGGCCGTGACCACTATATGAACCTGCACGGCGGCTGTGCAACTGTTATCGAGTTGGAGGCACTGGATGGTGAGGAAACGGCAAGACAGCTCATTGCGAGCGTCGGCGGCACGGTCACACCATATGGCGTGGTCTATGACAATGGCATGCGGTTAGAGCAGGTCTATGACGGGCAGTTCTTTCCTTGCTACTACTATGAGCCGCATGCCACTATGGTCGCGGTGACTCCCAAATCTGAGCCGGAGAATACCGAGCATGAATGAGGAGGACGGGATGTTTTCCGACCGGGGTTATGCATATAAGGGCTGCTTCAGCATTGAGGAAATCATGGATGGTAGTCAGGGTAACCGTATGGAGATGGGCGGGATGTGAATATGGAGAGCAGATAAATTTTACTTTGCTGATATTATGCAGTCAAAGAGAGAGAATCATAGCATGTGCGCAGTATTCCTTGGATAGACACGCAAAGAAGATTAGCTCTTCAAAGTGATGCTTACTTGTTTCCGATTATTCTTCAAATGTTCTGGCGCAGAATTGGCAAACATTTTTTGCTGAACTATATCGGTTGATTTTACAGCCCTGTCTGTTATAATATAAAATTAAAGCTAATTGAATCTCAGAAAGGTTGATATATATGCCTGAAAGCCAGAATATCGAGTGGAAAAGCAAATGGAAAGACGAATACCTTGAGTGGATTTGCGGCTACGCAAATGCTCAGGGTGGGAAAATATATATCGGTTGTGATGATGAGGGAAATGTAATTGGCTTGAGTAATGCCCGCAAGCTCCTCGAAGATATTCCTAACAAAGTGCGGGATGCGATGGGCATTATCGTTGGCGTCAATCTCCTGACTGAAAACGGTAAGGACTACATTGAAATTGATGTTCCAACATATCCCATAGGCATATCCTGCAAGGGCGTATACTATTACCGCAGCGGAAGCACAAAACAGGTGTTGACAGGTCCGGCACTCGAAGCGTTTTTGATGCGTAAGCGCGGTGCTACATGGGACAATCTTCCGCTCCCGGCATTCTCACTTAATGATGTTGACGACAATATCGTCGAGCATTTCAAGCAGTGGGCATCTAAAAAGGGACGTATAGATAACAGTGTACTTGACGAGCCGAAAGACGCCCTTATGGAAAAGCTCCATCTTACAAATGGTGCTTACCTGACTAACGCCGCTATGCTGCTGTTCAGCAAAGACCCCGAACGTTGGCAGCTCGGTGCCTATGTAAAAATAGGTTACTTTGAAAATGACGCTGATTTGTTATATCAGGATGAAGTGCATGGCTCCATCTTGGAGCAGATCGATAAAATCGTCGAGCTCGTCTATCTGAAATATATGCGTGCAAAGATAACCTACGACGGCATGCAGCGCATAGAACGCTATTTTGTGCCTGAAGCTGCTCTGCGTGAAGCTTTGCTTAACGCGCTGTGCCACAAGGAATATCAGTCGGGTGTTCCCATTCAGATCAGCGTATACGCCGACAGACTGTATATTGCAAATTGCGGACGTCTCCCGGAGAACTGGACGCTTGAGAACCTGATGCACAAGCACGCATCCAGCCCATATAACCCCAATATTGCACATGTCTTTTATCTGGCTGGATTTATAGAAAGCTGGGGACGTGGAATAGAGAAGATATGCTCGGCTTGTAAAAACGACGGTGTTCCTCAGCCTGAATACACCATCAACCCCGGAGACATCATGGTCAAGTTCACTGCGCCAGGAGATAGGATCGTCAAGGTTGCCGACAGGGTGACTGATAGGGTGACTGATAGGGTGACTGAAAATGAGCGAGCGGTTCTTCTCTTGTTGGAAGAAGACCCCGGATATACCATGCAGCAGTTGGCAGAAAGATTGAGCGTGAGCAGAAAGTCCATCGCAAGTCGCTTGAAAAAGCTCAAAGAAAAAGGTGCCATTGAAAGAGTTGGTTCAGATCGCAGTGGGTACTGGAAGGTAAATAGATAGTTGCTGAATTTGTTTTATCAAAAGGAGCTTATATGTGTAGATATATTGTAGCATGTCGTTATCCAACGGTAGAAGAAATTAGACAGCATACTTTTGATATCAATATCGAAGAATTCCCTTGGTATAAGAAACTGGACTTTGTACCCAATGTGTCAACAGATGAAATCCTAGATTATGCTCTGGAAAAGTACGGGCATGAACTAGCAGACAATGGTCCCACGCCGTATCTGTTCTTGGTCGAGCATGATGGAACAGCGACGAGATTGTGATTTTTCAGTGATAGGGCATTATCCTGCAGGATATACAATATTTGAGTGCAATGCTCCCGTCCTCAAAATTGGCTGACCCTGCCATCATTGTCAGCCAATTTTGAGGACATTGCGTCAAACGCAGTGTCCTCAAGGCTTTCCGGGCACAAAAGGCCCGGAAAATTTTTTTGTTTTTCCATTGATGACAGACCCTGTTCTCCCAGACTTGAACAGGGTCTTTTCCATATTTTAGGTAATATAGCCGCTGTGTTTTCCTGCTGCGCGGGCGAAATACAAACATGTACTGAAATTTTCAAAAAATAAATATCACAAAAATTCAAGCGTCGGATTGTTGGTTTTGTAGAATTAACGATCCGGCGCTTTTGCCATAGCCGGAGGTAAGATAATGAGCAAGTAATTTGGATAGACAACAAAATATTAAATCAGCAAGGCCGGGACTATTGAGAAATCAAAAGTTCCGGCCTTTTTTGCGTTCAAGGGGGTATCAAATTGAAAAACTACGAAATCAAACAGGCATTCAAGAACCTGCCGGATGCTGGGCTGCCAGATAACGATACGGTGATGTGCCGCGAATACGAGCAGTGCGAAGGGTGCAATTATCCAGCGCACGGTTTTATCTGCTGGCACGGCAACGGCAAATGCTTGAGAACTGAAATGCAGGAGGCAAAAATATGATGATACAGGCAGTACTCGGCAATCCAAGCCACCCGGAATACGGTGTGGCAACCATTCCGTTTCCCATCCCACATGATCAGTACGCACACTGCATGGAGCTGCTGGAAGCATTGGAAATTGGCGATGCGGTCAAGGCCGATTGTCAAGTGCAAGAAATCAATAGCTTTTACTCTGTGCTCAAGCGCACGGAAAAACTAACCGTCAATGTGGAAGAACTGAATTATCTTGCCAAACGGCTGGATAGTTTCGATATGGGAGAAGCCACACAGTTTCAGGCAATGGCTCACAAACTAGAGCTTTCCGAGCTGAAGGATCTTATCAACCTGACTTTCTGCTGCCAGCAGACCACAGTCATCACAGATTTCTCTGACCTTGCCGCTGTTGGCCGTGACCACTACATGAACCTGCACGGAGGCTGCACAACTGTTACCGAGTTGGAAGCGCTGGATGGTGAGGAAACGGCAAGACAGCTTATCAAGAGCGGCGGCGGCACAGTCACGCCCTACGGCGTGGTCTATGATAACGGCATGAAGCTGGAGCAAGTATATGACGGTCAATTCTTCCCCTGTTATTACTATGAGCCGCGTGCCACTATGGTTGCGGCGACTCCCAAATCCGAGCCGGAGAATACCGAGCACATCACATGGCTATATCTCCCGATGGCGCAGGAGGAAATTGACCGTGTTCTCCAGCGGTCGGGAATCGCGAATTCTGCGGATGCCCGGCTCCGGCTGGAACACAGTCAACTGCCAGATGAAGTGAATGTGCTACTGGATATGGAACATGAGAGCCTTGCGGATCTCAACGCACTGGCACAGGCAACAGGTACGCTTTCCACGGACAACATCAAGAAACTGGGCGCTGCTGTAACTCTGGCGAAGCCTCAGAATGCGGAGCAGGCCAAAAATCTCGTGGAGAATCTCGACCTGTTTGACTTTGCTCCCGACGCACATTCCCCAGCAGAGTATGGAAAATATATGATCCAGCAGTCCGGTCATTACGAGTTCGACGAGAATTTAGATGAATTCTATGACTACAAAAGCTACGCTCAGCAGCGCTTAAACGACGAGGACGGGATGTTTACCGACCGAGGCTATATCGCATATAAGGGATACTTCAGCCTTGAGGAAATTATGGAGGGCGGTCAAGGTGGCAGCATGGAGATGGGAGGCATGGTATGATCATTCACGATTTCATCTGTTGGCACGGCAACGGCAAGTGTCTGAGAACTGAAATGAGGGAGGTGCAAAAATGATCATTCAGGCAGAGCTGAGACGAAAGCAGTCCGAATACGAAGGCGAGGCCTGTGTCATTGACAAGGTCATTGAGTTACCTGCCCCACGTTTTGAGCAGTTCAGCCATGCGCTGCTGGCGGATTATGACTTTATCGCAGAGAACAAAAACGCAATCCAGCACAATGATAACGCCAGACACTGTCTGCTCATCCTCGATACTGACGGAACAGGCGGTTTTCTCGTAGACCAGCAGGGCTACGACTATGCCAGATACAGTGCCTTTGTTCCGAATGTCCGCAGTCTGCTGACACCGGATGTGGAAATTGACCGGAGCCATCTGTCCGGGCAAGTGCCTTGGCGGGACGAGAGTCGGGATGAAATGCTTCGCATGACATTGCACGTCGATGGGAAGCCGGACTACACCCTCGTACTCCCCGCTGACGAGAAATACCTCGATGCTGTGAAGGCTTACCTTGATATTGATGTCTTCGCGGACGCGATGATCGAAGATATTTACTTCAAAGCACCTTACATTGGTGAGCTAATTTGCGACACAGATTGCCCTGCTGTAGAGGATTACAACGACTTAGCGGAAGCATTGGAGGATATCTGGCAGGAGGACGGTATGCTCCTGACCTATGCCGCTGCGCTGGAGGCTGAGAAGCCGGAGACTTTGCAGGGAGCCTATGAGCTCCTGCATAATCTGGATAACTATCAACGTATCGTAGACACCTACGATTATGGTCAGCGGCGTTTGCAGGAAACGCTGGGATTGGACGATGATGCCATTTACGAGCTGGACGGCTACATGGACTTTGAAAAGTATGGCGCTGACTGCATGGAAAATGACCATGTGATAGAAACAGGGTTCGGGCGGCTGCGGCGCTTAGACCCGCCCTTCCCGGAGCAGACGCAGGGGCAGCAAATGTTTCAGTAGACTTTGAGGCAGATGTGTAGTATGTTTGCCGTTACAAAAGAGGAGGAAGAATAAGAATTGGCTGTAGATGCAAGAACAGAAGAATTTCAGCACATCGAGATATTTGACAAATTTGCGTTGTTCACCAACGCACGAATCGACCGCACTACTGTGCCAGAGGGCTGGTATTGCTATGACTTACGCGGCACGGGTGATGCCCCCGGTGAGCTGCGCTTTATCGAAGAAAGTGTTGTGGTAAACCATTCAGGCTCGATCTTGATGCCGGAGAAGCTGGAACTGCCAGCATCCGGTCAACTGGATGCATGGGATGAGTTTGGCTTTCTCGATGAATGCGATATGACACTTCGAGAGTTTTGCGAGGTGCATGATCTCCCGTATCCCGCAGAGGAAGAAAAGTTTCATATACGTCCAGCCCGCCCAGATGAGGCGGGCTGGTTTTATGCCCAGCACCCCTTGGAGGACGAACGGCTGGTTGGCCGGGTCACCTTTGTGGGCGACGATGCGCAGGAGTTTACCGATGCGGAAGCCTTTCTCAAATGCATTCGGGAAGAACTGCCATACTTCCCGACCACTGGCTTTCGTTGTGAGGAGCTAACCGACGATCCTGCCGTCCGCAAACAAGTGGATGACATCTTCTATGACTTTTTCGGCGAGGATAATCCCCATCAGATAGAGGATTATCAGAATGAACCCGAACAGGACATGACTTTTGGAGGAGTGTGAATATGGACAGAAAAATGGTGAGTTTTATCAAAGAACAGTATCCGCCCGGCACTCGCATCCGCCTCAACTCAATGGAGGATCCCTATGCGCCCGTTGCGCCTGGTACGGAGGGCGTGGTGGACTTCGTGGATGACATCGGTACCATCCACATGAAGTGGGATAACGGCAGGTCGCTTGGAATCGTCCCCGGTGAGGACAGCTTCTCGGTACTGCCGCCCAAACTAACTACGTTCAAGCTATATATGCCCCTGACTGCTGAACTCTACGAGAGGAGTGAGTACGGGGATTGGGAGCCGGAAAGCACGGAACTTGATGGCAGTGCATTGCGGAGCTATCAGGATCAGATCATGGCCGAGCTGGTCAAAAATCGTATGCCGGAGGAAACCGAGCGTGGCCTCATGTATTGGTATGCTAAAGCTGACAGCATAAATACCAAGGTTCACTCCGCAGTCTTTACCGTTGAGGAGCGTGACCGGCAGCTCTGGGGCGTCGCCGAATGCCGCGTTGCTGGTGAATTGAGTGCGGCAGAGCTGGATACCCTAAAAAAGTATATCACCGGTCAAGCTGCGGACGGCTGGGGCGAGCACTTTGAACAGTGTGAGATCCTTGTGGATGGCGGAAGTGAGCTGTATGTCCATCTCTGGAACTCCGACGATTGGAGTATACAGACGGAGCAGGAATGCTTTACGCCCAAGCTCGCGGAGGGGCTGCCGGAGCTGTGTTTCTCCACCCTTCCCGGCACCGGTGCTCTCATTTGCATCAAACGAGGCGAGAGCGGCTACTACCCCAGTGATTGGAACACAGACGATCCCGCGCAGAACCGTGAACTGGCGGACTACAACAACGAACGCCTTGGCGTTACACCCGCACAGGAGAAAGCCATGAAAATAGGTTCCATGTTTGGCTGGAGCGTCCCCGGTGCAGACCCATCTGCATATCAGCAGCCCGAACAGCAGCAAGGAGGGATGACCTTTGGCTAAAAAAATATTCGGCGTCTATCTTGCAAAGCTTGATACGCCCGACAGTGAAGCCTACACCAGACTGGAACTGCCGGCTTCCCCGTGGGAGCTGCACGATGCGATGGATAAGGTGCAGCTTCAGGAAAACGAGGAGCTGTATCTGGAGGTCGACGATTATTACGACTTCGAGTATCTCGCCCCGCATTTGGATGGAGCAGACATCAGCCTGAATGAGTTAAACGATCTTGCCGGACAATTGGCGGCGCTGGATGAGGTACAAGGAATTGCCTTTGAGGGACTGTTCTCAATGGAGGTGCAGAAGAAAATAAGCACCAATGGCGGCATTATAACGCCGCAGGATCTGCGGGATCTGGCGGTCAGCGCAAAGACCGACTGTTATCATATAGTGGATGCCGCAGATGATGCTGCCCTCGGCCGGTTTTACGCAGAGAACGATTTTATTCCCGAATTGGACGGAGTATCTGACAGCGTGTTTAAAATGCTGGACTTTGCCGGTATCGGAAGAATGATGCGCCAAGGTGAAAACGGTGTTTTCGTCGGAGGTTGTTATGTGCCGCAGGATGGCGAAATGACTACTGCACCACCCTGTTCCAGAGATTTTCCTAAAAAGCCCGACTATCTCTTCCGGGTTACCCTTGGTCTGCATCCCGACCTTGACGCTGACCAAACTGTCACGCTTACATTGCCTGCGTCTGCTGAAGAATTGAAAAAGGCGCAGAAGCAGCTCGACGCAGACGGCTGGGAAGGTGTTGTGGTTCTCGCCTATGATGGCATCATTCCACAGGCGGCAGAGTTTGCCGACCTGCCAGCGGAATTGGAGACATTCAACCATTTCGCAGAGGTCGTGGAGAATATGCCCTCCCGCGAGAAGCAACTCCCAAAGTTCAAAGCGGTACTCAGAATCTGTCAGTGCAGCAGCGTTAATCAGGCAATTTCGCTTGCGGAGAGACTGGAGCATTTTTATTTTGACGCGAGGATAAGGAACTATGCCGACCTCGTGTACGACGAGCTTGAAAATGTCATTGGCGACAGACAGGCAGAGGAACTGCGCCAGTGCCTGGATATTGAGAAGTACGGCAGGATACTCCAGCAGGGTTACAACGCCGAGTTCACCGAGTACGGCATGGTAACACGCGACGACTTTCAGCCGATGGATGCCCCGTGGCAGGATGAGTCGGAGGTGATGGATATGCAGATCACCTAACAAGCCCCAATAATTTCACATAATCTACAGCAGGGCCGTTTCCCGAAAAGAAGCGGCTCTGCTTTTCCATGCCCATTTCCGGGAAGCGACGCCCGGAAAGGAAATGCAATGAGAAAAGAACAGCTCTGCGTCTACCTATATAAAAATTGCAGAGGAAAGAAAAGGTGTGTAAGTGCCCGTACCATACAGGCAGACCTGCACATGAGCGAAAACGAGCTGCGCAAGCACGTCAACCGTCTTCGCCGTGAGTGTATCCCCATCGGCAGCAGCTCAAACGGCTACTACTTTGCCGAGACTGCCGCCGAAGTCTACGACACCATCAAGAACCTACGGCGTATACGCGACGGTATTGACGCCGCCATAACGGGGCTTGAGTGCTCGATGATCAGCTTCCGGGGCGGTGACGGCGTCTGAAAAGCTTCATCCCGTGGGTCGGCGGCAAGGGTAAGCTCCTGTGGATCATAGAGCGCCTTGCCCCGGCTAACTACTCGCGCTTCATAGATGTGTTCGGCGGCAGCGGAACGGTGCTCATGAACCGGCCAATCAGGCGCGGCTGCATGGAGGTATATAACGACTACAACTCAAATCTCACAAATCTGTTCTTCTGTGTTAAGGAGCGCCCGCTAGCGCTTATAACTGAGCTCGGCTTCTTGCCGCTCAACAGCCGTGACGACTTTGAGGCAATATACCGGCAGCTAAAGTGTGAAGAATTCAACGATGAGTACCTCGCAATAGAATTGGAGCTTGCGGACAAATACTTCTCGCCGCTCCATGCCAAGGCCATAAAGGCGCTGCTTCTCAAGCGCGCCCAGCGTGGGAACGTGCGTAGAGCGGCAAACTACTACAAGGTCATACGTTACAGCTTCAGCGGCGCGGGCAAGTCATTCGGCGGAAAGCCCTGCAATATACGGAACTTCTTCACAGATATATGGCGATGCTCCCGCAGACTTGAAAACGTGGTCATAGAGAACAAGGACTTTGAGAGTCTGCTGGCACAGTACGACCGCCCGGACGCGTTCTTCTACTGTGACCCGCCGTACTACAATGCCGAATGTTATGAAGTGGAGTTTCCCAAAAGAGACCATCTCAGGCTGTGCAGTGCCATCAAGCGCTGCCGCGGCTTTGCAATGGTCTCTTACAATTTCTGCGCCGAGATTTTGGACATTTACAAAGACTTCTACATATTCCGCACCAAGCGTCCGAACTCAATGTCACAGACCGCAGGCAGCGAATACGAAGAAGTCATCATCACAAACTTTGATCCTCTGCTCTGCACCTCACAGCTCTCGATCTTCACAAGAAACTCAGAGATGGGTGTGGAGCTTGTACACGAGCCGGAGCTGCCGTTTGGACTGACAGAGGACGGAAAAATCATTTTTATGGAGTAAAGCCAATGAAATTTGAACTTTTGAAAAATGAACACGGAGCCGTTATTACCCATGTTGCGCTTGCACTGAGCGGCATAGAGCGTGAAGATGCCGCACAGCTTATAGTGTCTCCGCAGATGGCGCTCATCCTCAAAGACAAAATGAGTGTCAAAGAAATCATGACGGCAATATCCAGCATGGTGATGACCGCAAGTGAGCTTGCACATAGGCTCGTTGAAATGTGTGAGCCGCAGTGTGAGACCTGCGAATATGACTGCATCTCAGAGCTGCTGAACAGTGCGGTGGATTCCGTCTGTATGGACATTGCAAAGCAGTACAGCTCCGGCAGCGAGCAGACTATGGATAATGCCTATGAAGCAGCAACGTCCGTGATCAATGGCTTCGTTGTTGGTCATGGCTGTTTGAAGGATCTGCTCAGACAGTACATTGAGGATGATGCCTGTGGCAAATAACATTCCGCTTTATACCGGATCCCGTGAGTATGCCAGGGCGCACGATGAGCTCCCGCTCTGGCGCGAGAGCTTAAACGAGAACATACGCTGCAAACGGGCCATCGAGGACGCCATCCGACAGAGCTTCGACGGCATGCACCTTAAACCGGATTGCGCCGAGAGCGTTATACAAGAGTTCAGCTTCGACCGAGTAGAGTACGTCCTCGGCAATACTTTGCATCAGCTCAGCTATGACGGCAGGTTCAGTTGGTCAAATAAAGAATGGGGTGAAAACATTGAGATACCTGACGACCACCGCAATTGCGAATTCTGTGTCGGCTCTCATCCGGCAGTTCTGGACGGCTTCATCGACGAATACAGAAAAGCCGCAGAAGAGCAAAGCTTTGAGTTCGGAGAAACACATGGATAAAGAGCTGTGCTCCGAACTGGAACGGCGCATAGACCGAGAGTTCTCTGAGTATGAGGACGCCATGCTTGAGCACAGCACGGCTTACGTCTTTGCCAAGTGCGGCGAGATAAACGCCATGTGTACCTGCTATAACCTGCTCACCATAAAGCTTGTTCAGGCAGAAGATATACCCTGCATCGAGTACCTCGCCCGCTTCCGCCAGCCACTCAAGGTCGTCTGTGACGAGTGGACAAAGCTTGATTGCAAGCATGAGGAGGCATTCGGCTTGATGCTTCAGGCTCTCATGGAATCCGGCTCGGCAGAAAGCCGCAGCGATTTTGACCCGGACTGGGTCGTCAAACACTGCTCTCAGGCTATGCACTGAGGGCTATTTTTATTTCAGGAGGAAAACCAATGCGCAGAAAAAAGATATATTCAGTACTCATCATGACGGCAGTGTTCGTCTCGCTGCTGTCCATCCCCGCCTACGCCAGCGGAGATGTTGCCGGTGCGGTCGAGAGCACGTGGTCGACTGCGTCCCAGCAGATAAAAACGGTTGTGGACAACGTAATCTTCCCCGCCATAGACCTCATTCTCGCCGTATTTTTCTTTGCCAAACTGGGAACGGCGTATTTCGATTTCCGGAAGACCGGACAGTTTGAATGGACTGCACCGGCTATACTCTTTGCCTGTCTCGTATTTACTCTTACCGCGCCCAATTACATCTGGGGCATCGTCGGACTGTGAGAATTTGCAGCCGAGAGAGGCGGTGATGATCAATATTTATATGGGATTTTGTCTCGTCGAAGATACTGGATGAGATACTTGACTGGCTCTACTGCCAGATCATAGGCTTCCTCGGAAACTTCTTCGCCGAGATGGGCAGCATGGGCGCGGAGCTGTTCGAGATGAGCTGGGTGCAGGGCATCGTGCAGTTCTTCAATTACCTTGCGTGGACGCTGTACGTCATCGGTCTCATCGTCGCCTGTTTCGAGTGCGGCATAAACTACGCCGGAGGCAAAGGCGACATCCGTGCGGTGGCCCTCAATGCCATCAAGGGCTTCATGGCGGCGAGCCTGTTCTCCGTTGTTCCGGTCAGACTTTACCAGCTCGCTATTTCCTTGCAGGCCGAGTTTACTTCAGGCATGACCGGCTACGGAACATCCATCGGAGAAGTCGCAGCAAACATCATTCAGGAGTACGAAGAGATCGAAACTGTCGCCGACCTTGTTTTGAAACCCATCTCTGGCTTTGAGGCAGTAACAAGCCCCATCATGGTGATCGTCTGCATCATCATGATGGCGTATGCCGTAATAAAGGTGTTCTTCGCAAACCTCAAACGCGGTGGAATTCTCTTGATACAAATAGCAGTCGGCAGTCTGTATATGTTCAGCATCCCGCGCGGAGGTATAGACGCATTCGTCCAGTGGATGAAGCAGGTCATTGGTGTGTGTCTCACAGCGTTTTTACAAGCGACGATACTCATTGCGGGACTGCTCGTGTTCAAAGAGCACGCGCTGCTCGGAATCGGGCTCATGCTCTCGTCGAGCGAGATAACACGCATCGCAGGAGCCTTCGGCCTCGACACAAGCACGAGAGCGAATATCATGAGCGCAGTATATACGGCACAGACGGCGGTACATACCGGCAAGGCTATAGTTCAGGCGGTGAGCAAGTGATGCTCACGCTCGGAAGTTTGTTCGACGGCATAGGCGGCTTTCCTCTCGCCGCCGTGAATAACGGCATAGTGCCATTATGGGCGAGTGAGATAGAACCGTTTCCCATTGCCGTAACGTCTACGCACTTTCCCCAGATGCTCCACTGGGGGGATATAACTAAGCTGAACGGAGCGGAGCTGCCGCCGGTAGATATAATAGCCGGAGGCTCCCCGTGCCAAGATCTTTCCATCGCATCAGGTACAAGAGCCGGACTTGCAGGAGCGCGCTCCGGACTTTTCATGGAGCAGATACGGATCACTAAGGAGATGAGAAATGCAGATATACTACGAGGACGATCAGGCGTGTCTGTTCGCCCCAGAATGTTATTATGGGAAAACGTTCCTTATGCACTTCGACGCATAAGGCACGTTATGAATAGAAATCAATTATGTATAGCACAGCCTTAAAAAGCAGTGAAACAGAGCAAAGTGCCCTGTTTCACTGTGCATAATAATTTGAAATTTGTTAACCAAGCGAGGACAACCACTCAATTAACTCAGTATCCTGTTCCCAATGAGATGCTTTTGGGAGATCAAGACGAGCTGTTGCTTTCTCCAAAACAGCTCGCTTGGCTTCGTTGTCTGCTCTGGCATAAACCTCTGTAGTAGAAATATCGGCGTGCCCTAGATAGTCTTTAATATAGACTGGGTTCACATTTGCTTGTACCAAATGCATGGCCTTTGTATGCCGGAAGACATGCGGAGAAATTTTTG
>OIXA01004378.1_pt1 | contig 13580 bp, 14 predicted proteins | sample 1587721 | NCBI WGS metagenome assembly OIXA01 (sample SAMEA3888900, study PRJEB22519) | human gut metagenome | biome: human gut; feature: human-associated habitat; material: faeces | place: Denmark | collected 2013 | reverse complement strand
GCCGCATTCCTCCATCCGAATGAATTCGGAGGCTTCCTGCGGCTGTTTCTGTGACATTCCCCTCGAAAACCCTGCCGCAGAGGTTCGGGCGCAAATCCGTTGCCTTAAGGCAACAGAAAGGCCGGCGCGCGGGGAGCGGCCGGCCCTGAAGTCGGTGCGGTTGAGGAACCTGGCAGGCTCAGTTGAGTCTCTCGGTCCTGAGATCAAGCCCGATCGCGGCCATGACGTCGACGAGCGACTCGAGCGTCATCTCGCCGTAAAGCTCGTGAGGCACGGGCAGGCCCTTGAGTCGGCAGGCCTTCTCGACGGCCTCGACGACGCATCGTGCGTCGCCCGAGCAGAGTGCCTCCTGAATCAGGGTGACGACGTTCGCATTTTCGCGTGCGCCCCTGCTTCCTGCAGCGCCGGGGCCAAGACGAGGACTGGATGTCTGCATATGGTCTCTGTGGAATGTCCTTGGGAAAACGGACCGTGTCCGGGGGATCAGGCAACGGTCCGTGCTCATGAGTCTACACGACCTCTGGGAGGCGTTCCATAGACCTTAGGGTTTATATCACTGATCCTTTTTGAGGACATAAAGGTCCGACATCGGCCCCTCGACGGCATCGCCGTCGGCGTTGAGAAGCCTCACGGCACCCTCCTCAACCCTGGCGAGCGAAGGCTGTCCGCCCTTGACGGCGGGCGTCATCGTGACGACGCCCTTCTCGTCGATCGTCCACTGGCCGCCGTCCTCGAAGGTGTCGCGGCCGCCGTATTCGGAGATGCGCGTGTAGACGCCATTGGCCCTCAGGTAGAGCGTCGTGCGGATGCCCGAGCAGTCGGCGCAGGGAAGTTCGCCCGCGTAGACGCCGGCGGCCTTCTGCATGGGCGTGAGATCCTGAGCCTGAACCTGGACCGGAGCAACCTCGGGCGCAGTGCCCGAAGAAGGCGAATTGCAACCCGCGAGACCGAGGGCGGCGGCCGCGCAGAGGGCGGCGATGGAGATTCTGGAGGCGTTCTTCATATGTGACGACGGCGCGCCTTCACCCGACACCGTCGGATTCGGCGCGCCGCTCTCTCTGGAATTGTCGGCTTGACTTGAGTTTACTTGGGCTTGCCGGCCTTGTCAGGCTGGGCGGCCTTTTCGGGCTGCGGAGCCTGCTTGCCGTCCTGCGGCTGCGGCTCGTCGGCCGTCTGCGCCTTGTCGGCAGGCGTCAGATCGGCGGGAAGCTTGAGCGCAGGATCCTGAACGTCGGCAGCGGGCGCCGGTGTCTGGAGGTCGGCGGGCGCAGCCTTGACGGCCGGCTGGGCCTCGGGCTCGGGAGCTGCAGGCGGGTTCGCCGCAAAGGCGGAGGAAGCGAGGAAAACGGAGGCAACGGCGAGAAGCTTGATGGTGTTCGTCATGATGTGTTCGGACTGCGTTGTGGCGCGGGTCCGTCCTTAATATATGGTTGATGGATCGTGGCGAAGCGTCGGGAGGGATCTTCCCTCCCGTCATGAAGGCGAAGCCTTACTTCTTGGCATCAGGCGCGGGGGCCTTCTGGGCCTCGACCGGAGCCTGCTGCTGAGCCTGTTCGGGCGCCTGCTGCTGGGCCTCGGGGGCCGGAGCGGGCTGGGTCTGCGCGGCGGGTTCGGCGGCGGGGGCCGGAGCCGGGGCTTCGTTGCAGCCCGTAAGCGCGATGGCACCGATGAGAGCGGCGGCGGTGGCGGTGAGAAGCTTGGCGTTGAATGTCATGATGTCGTCGGCGTGCAGTTGCTTGCAGTGTCGGTCCTGTTCCTGCGCGCACTCTCCTATATGTATGCTGTTTCTCGGATGGCGGTCCGCCCGACGGGGCTTCCTTCGCTTCGGTTCCCGTCGTTCGTCCGTTGAAGACATCTTGCCAGTCGGCGTGCCGCTTTTGCGCAACAAATCATGTCCGACTGCGTGAGGCTGTTGCAGCAGGAAATAAGCCGAAAAATCCGGGAGCGGCACGGCGTGCGCAACTGCGGGAGGTCCTCCCGCCCCGCCGCCCGCACAAGAGATGCGCCTAGTCAAAACGCCTTATCTCTTCGGCTTCCCTGAGGCTGTAGCATTATGGGCAGGCCCGCAGAGCCCCTCGCTTTGCGCTAGAGTTAGGACATCTGGTGCCCTGCTTCCGGCCCCGACGCGGATGCTGACGCGCCCCGAGGCCGGCAAAAACAGAAACAGAAGAAGAAGGATTCGCAAAATGTCATGGGATTTTGAAAAACACTACATCAACGGCGAATGGACGCCTTCGGAGGACGACGCCTGGATCGAGGTCGAAAACCCCGCCACGCTCGAGCGCTTCGCCCGCATCCCCGACGGCACGCCCGCCGACGCGGACCGCGCCGTTGCGGCCGCAAAGGCCGCGCTCGAAGGCTGGCGCACGACGCCCCTCGCAGAACGCATCCGCCTGATGAAGGCCATGCTCGCGAACTTCGAGGCCCTGCACGACGAGATCATCCCGCTCGAAGTGGCCGAACTCGGCGCACCCGTCGGCTTCACGACCAGGACCCACTGCGAGTACCAGTACGTGCGCGTACGCTCCTACATCGAGGCGGCGGAACGCATGGTCCTCGAGGAAACGCTCCCGAATTCCACCGTCTACCGCGAGCCCGTCGGCGTCGTCGCCTGCGTCACGCCCTGGAACTATCCGCTCGGCCAGGTCGTCCAGAAGGTCGTCCCCGCCATCCTGATGGGCTGCACCGTCGTCCTCAAGCCCAGCCAGCACACGCCGCTCACGGCCTGCCTGCTCGCCGACGCCTTCGACCGCGCGGGCTTCCCCAAGGGGGTCTTCAACATGGTGAGCGGCCGCGGCTCCAGACTCGGCGACCGCCTCGCCTCGCATCCCGACGTCGACATGGTGAGCTTCACGGGCTCCACCACCGTCGGCATCCGCATCGCGCAGCGCGCGCTCGAGAGCGTCAAGCACATCAGCCTCGAGCTCGGCGGCAAGTCCCCCGCCGTGTTCCTGCCCTCCGACGACTACTCGGCCGCCTACCCCAAGATCCTGAGCTCGATCTTCTTCAACGCGGGCCAGACCTGCACGGCTCTCTCGCGCCTCATCGTGCCCCGTCGCGACCTCGCGCGCATCGAGTCCGAATTCTGCGAGCTCGCCGCCAAGCTCGTCGTCGGCGACCCGACCGACCCGAAGACCGACATCGGCCCCGTCTCCTCGAAGGCCCAGTTCGAAAAGATCGCCGAATACGTGCAGGCCGGCATCGACGAAGGCGCACGACTCGTCATGGGCGGCGTCCCCACCGACATGTCCCGCGGCTACTACGTCAGACCCGTCGTCTTCTCCGACGTGAGAAACGACATGCGCATCGCCCGCGAGGAGATCTTCGGCCCCGTGCTCTGCATCATTCCCTACGACACCGTCGAGGAGGCCGTCTCAATCGCCAACGACACGCCCTACGGACTCTCGGGCTACGTGCACGCCCCGACGAAGGCCGAGGCGGTCGCGGTCGCAAAGCGCATCCACTCGGGCAACGTCTACATCAACGACGCCCCGCGCGACGTCACCGCGCCCTTCGGCGGCTACAAGCAGAGCGGCATCGGACGTGAGGGCGGCCTCGCGGGCCTGCTCGAATTCACGCAGCAGAAGGCCGTCTTCGACCGAACGACATACTGACACCTGCCCAAACTCATCAAAAAAGCCTCCCGAAGTCGGGAGGCTTTTTCATGCCGGGAATGCTCGAAAAGCTGCTCGATCAGTTGGCGCGCGTGAACGTGATGAGCGGGATTTCGTTGAAGGTGCCGCTTCTCACGGGGAAGCCCGCCCAGAAGCCCGCGCCCTGGGAGACGTAGAGCTTCATGCCGCCCAGCTCGTAAAAGCCCTTGACGAAGCCGTTGTTGGCAAGCGAGGCGAGAATCGCGACGGGACCCGTGTGGCCGCCGTGGGTGTGACCCGAAAGCTGCAGATCCACCTTCCAGGCAGGGTTCGCAGCCTCGGGAGCCGTGCGGGGCTGATGGTCCATCAGGATGCGGAGGTCGTCGTCGGCAAGATTGCTGAGCGTGCCCGCAAGGTCGTGACGGCCTGCGCCCATGCGCTCGGCGGCGAGGTCGTCCACGCCCGCCACCGTCACGCGGCGGCCCTTGACGGCGATGGAGACGGCCTCGTTCTCGAGGATCACGACGCCGTGGCGCCTGATGATCTCAAGGAGCTTCTCGCGCTCGGGACGGATGTACTCATGGTTGCCCGTCACGCCGAAGATGCCGTAGGCGGCCTTGAGGCCGGAAAGAGGCGCGAGGTCCGCGTCGCGCTGAAGAACGGCAGCCTCCCTGTCGAGCGGACCGTCGGAGAAGTCGCCCGTGATGAGGACGAGGTCGGGCTTCGCCTCATTGACGGCCTTCACCACGGCTTCGGTGCGGGCGGCGGGGAAGAGGTTCGAGGCGTGCAGGTCCGTGATCTGGGCGACCTTGAAGCCCTCGAGCTCGGGCGGAAGGTTCCTGACGGCCACGGTCATCGGCTCGACCGTGGGCTCGGAGAGCGCGTTCCAGGTCGAGGTGATGCCGAAGAAGATGCCGAAGACGGCCACGAAGCACGTCGAGACGATCGTGAAGAGGTCGCGCTTCTCGACGGGAAGCCCCATCTTCCTGCGCACGAGTCCGCGCACGCCGCCGATCACGTCGCGCGCGAGCGCCAGCAGGAAGAACCAGTAGGCAAAGCTCACGAAGAGCCCCGTGACGGGCAGCGTGTCGACGATGAAGGCGCGCTCGAAGAGGTCCGTCATGTCGAGAAAGGCGAAGTGCGAGGCGCCCGCAAGCGCAAAGAAGGCCGTGACGGCAAGCTTCGAGGTCGTGCCGAGATGGGCGATGCGGATCGTGCGCCAGATGCCGTAGGCGGCCATCAGTGCCGTGACGAGCGCGCAGATGAGATAGACGGTGACGTGCATGGAAATGGAATCGGTCTTGTGGTCTGGTGGTTTGGGAGACTTCTGCGGAAAGCCTGAGGGAGACCCGTCCGAACGTGAAGCGGCAGGCATTGTACACGGAGGCGCAGGAATACTGGTGCTGCAAGGCGTCGAATTCTTGCGCAATGTCCTCATCTGCGGACGGCTTTGCCTTCCCAAGAGAATGGCTGAGGAAGGAAGACCGGATGCAGCAGGGCTGCAGGTCAGGAAACTAGGCAACCTCGCCGCTGAATCGGGAGGGACTTGTGAAGACCATGGCCGCCTGTTCCTCCTCGAGCCTGCGGCTGTGCTCGCGTTCGAGAAGTTGTTCGCCCCAAAGGCGGCAGAAGGCGAGGAAAGCCTGGAGGTCGGAGGAGCGGTACTTCTGCTTGTGCATGCAGAAGGAGAGCTGCCTTGTGAAGGTCTCGGGACACTTGACACGCCTGAGGTGCGGGCCGAAGAACGGATCGTGGAGGATGCGCTCGGAGATGAAGGTGAGGCCCATGCCGTTGATGATCATGCCGACGATCGCCTCGAAGCTGTTGACGTTCGCGATGATGTTGTGCTCGGAGAGGTGAAGGCCGATCTGGGCGTCGAAGAAGATTCGGGTGCTCGAGCCCTCCTCTCGAAGAATCCAGCGCTCGCGAGAGAGTTGCTCCCAGGTCGCGACGCCCTGTGTGAGACGGTGGCCCTTGGGCGCCACCACGACCATTTCGTCGGAAATCCACGGCTCGGTGATGAGGTGCGGATTTGTGACGGGGCCCTCGACGATCGAGATGTCGGTCGAGAAGTTGAGGAGCGATTCGGCCACCTCGGCGGTGTTGGCGATGCGCATTTCGGGCATCCAGCCCGCGTGCGCCTGAAAGTCGCGCATCAGGTCCGAGAGCATGAAGGAGCCGATCGTGAACGTACAGGCAAGCCTGAGCTGGCCCGTCGTGCGACCCGAAAAGAGCGACTCGATGTCGTCGGTGCGCTCCATGAGCTCGTCGGCGGCGGGCTTGAGGCGTCTGCCTTCGGCCGAAAGAAGGAGTCGGCCGCGGGTGCGCTCGAAGAGCGTGACGCCGAGGCGCCCCTCGAGCTCCGTCAGGGCCTGGCTCACCGCGCTCTTGCTCATCGCAAGATCCTGCGCCGCAACCGACAGATTCTCGGTGCGGGCGACTGCAAGAAAGACCTGCATCTGGCGAAGCGTAATCTGCATGACTGGGTCCTCGTGGGAAGGTTGGCGGGAATGACGGTCCGGCTCCCTCGAACGAGGGACCGTCTGAAAGCCGGCATTCTCAAACGATGATTATGGCACGCACGCTCCGTGATCCCAAGCCCAAAGCGGGAAAACCCGTGAGGAAATCACGCTCGAGGGTCAGATGGCGGGCCTGCGCCTCTCTCTCGAAAGGCCGAGCAGAATCCGCATGTCGGCGCTGAGCTTCACGTCGTGCAGGACCGAAGCGTCCCCGCACCAGACAACGTCCTCGGGCGAAAGACGCCAGGCGGCGTGCCTGATGAAGCTCTCTCCGAGCAGCGCGGTCGCCCTCCGAATGCTCATCACGTCGACCAGTCCGATCTCGTAGTCGGGCCAGTTTCGAGGGCCGCCGAGCAGGAGGCCCGGCGTGAAGTGCCGCCTGCAGTACGGCCTGTTGCGCCCGATCTCGCGGTGAACAGCCATGCCCGTAAAGAGGATCGTGTTGTGCGTGCGCTGCCTAGTGGGCTCAATCTCGGCCGAGGTGCGGTAGCGGGCGAAGACGCATCCCGGAAAATCGACTTCCATCGAGGGCGGCACGGGCCAGGCAACCTGTTGGCGGACCTTCTCGGCCGCATAGTCCGAGGACCAGTTGCCGATCGACTCGCGGGCCTCCTTCGGGAGGTTCTTCACGACATTCCAGCGGGCGAGAATGCGGCGGGGCTTCGCGGCGCCTTCCTTCGTCTTCATGTTCGTGAACCTCAGGCGCTTCTCCTCCTCGAATTCGGTCCTCAGGGCGTCCGGATCAGTCGCAAAAATCGAAAGCGGCACGACGACGCTCATCACACGCGTCTCCACATTGGCCTCGATCCATTCGGCCGCATCCTCGTAGGAAAAGAGATACTTCGCCTGCTGCGCCGCGTAGTCGAGCCCGGCAACCTCCTCGGCGCAGGCCGAGCGCACGCGGTCCGAAAGAAGAAGCCTCGGCAGGTCGACGCCAGCACCTTGATTGAAGGCGCTGTACGACGCCCAGGGCCCGATCGAGATGAGCTCAGTCATCGGATGCCTGTAGGTGCGAAGCCACTCGGCCGCCTCGACGGGATCCTCCGTCATGATGACGCTCCTTCGCCTCAATTCCGCCTGACGCCTTGCAACGTCCACCGCCAGAAGCACCGTTCCCGGGGCCGTCTCCTTGTCTTCCATGTCCATCGCGCAGTTGCGGGCGCTGCCACGGGCAGGCCCTATCCTTAATATTAAATGTTTTATAGAAGGTACATTCTATTCGAAGAAGCCGAAAAAGGCCTCCCCCTGCGGAAGGCCTGCAAAAAGTCGTGAGGGCGCAGGATGTCCCGACTTTCGGTAAAGCCGAACGATTGAAGTTAGGTCGGTCGCATTTTCCGAACGATCGGTTCTGAAAAAAACGACGCCTCCGAACGAATTTTCTGCCAAAATAGCCCCGCAAACCAAGGGTAATCCCGCCCTTTTCTTGAGAATTCCCATGTTCAAAAAACTTCACTACAAGGTTCGCGGCCTGCCCACGCCGCTCGCCGGTCTCGCGCTCGGCATTGCGAGTCTGGGCTGGTGCCTCGAGAACGCCCTGCCGCTCGCGGGCTGGGGCCAGACGACGGGTGCCGTGATCGGCCTCGTCATGATCGGCTTTCTGGTGCTTCGCTTCACGGCGCACCACGACACGCTCTGGGCCGACCTGAAGCATCCCGTCGTGGGCAGCATCGTCCCGACGTTCGCGATGTGCCTGATGGTGGTCTCGAAGACCGCGGGCCACTGGATGCCCGAAGCGGGCGTCGTGCTCTGGTGCGCGGCGGTGCTCCTTCATCTGGCGGCGCTCGGCATCTTCGTCGTGAACCGCCTGCAGGAACCGAGGCTCGAGCTCATGGTGCCCTCCTGGTTCGTGCCGCCCATCGGCATCGTGGTGGCCAACGTGACCTTCCCCGAGGTGGCCGTGCTGCTTCCCTTCGCGAAGATCCTCTTCTGGATGGGCGCCGCGGCCTATGCCGTGCTCCTGCCGCTGATGATCTACCGCCTCTTCTTCCTCCCCGAAGTCCCCAACGGCGCCAAGCCCACGATCGCGATTCTGGCCGCGCCCGCGAGCCTGCTGCTTGCCGGCTATCTCACGGTCGAGAAGGATCCGTCGCTTCTTCTCGTCGCGCTCCTCTTCGGCATCGCGATCCTCATGACGGTCGTGATCTACTTCGCCTTCTGGCGCCTCCTGAGGCTTCAGTTCTCGCCGGGCTACGCGGCCTTCACCTTCCCGATGGCCATCGGCGCGACGGCGCTCTACAAGCTCTCGAACCTCGTGGCGGGCTTCCCCGGCGCCCTTCACTACGCGCACCAGATCCGCTTCCTCGCCCACGTCGAAGTGACGGTCGCCGCCGTGGTGATCCTCTATGTGGCGGCCCTCTACGCGAAGAACCTCCGCGGCATGCTCCCGAAGCTCCCCGCCGCGGTCTGAGTCCCGCCCGGCACGTCCGGAACAAATCTTGAACAAAACGGCGTCCCGCTTCATCCCGCGGGGCGCCTTTTTTCATCGTACTCCACGCACGACGTCAGGGAAACACAGATGTCGTTCTCTTGATGCCGCGCATGAACGGCGAGCGCCTCAAAACCCCGGTTCAAAGGGCGATTACACCCATTTGTTGCATCATTACAACAACATGGGGTTATCCCTGAATATCGACAAATATCCCTGCCCCGCAGAGTGATTTTACAAGGACAAAGGGCGACAAAAAAAGAGAGCTTCTTGCGAATCGCCCCCTCTCGTCACAGAATCCCCATAGTCACGCCAAAAGCAGTGGCTCCCAAATTTTCTCTTTTGTTTGGATGAAAAGATTATGTTCAAGAAGTCTCTTATCGCTGTCGCCGTCCTCGGCGCCACCGCCTTCTCCGTTCAGGCTGCCAACGTTACGATGTACGGCAAGGTCGACACCGGTCTCCGCTATCAGACCAACGAAATCACCACTGGCGTTGAAGCTCTCAATACCGACGAAGACACGTTCTCCATGGAAAACGGCCTCAACTCCGCCTCCCGCTTCGGCGTGAAGGGTACGGAAGACCTCGGCAACGGCCTGAAGGTAGGCTTCCAGCTCGAAAACGGCTTCAAGTCCGATTCCGGCGAATTCAAGACCGGCGGCAAGCTCTTTGACCGCCAGGCCACCGTCTCCCTCTACTCCGACTTCGGTACGCTCACCATGGGCCGCATGGGCGGCGTTGGTTCCAGCGCCGGTACGTATGACCTCGTTTTCGCCACGGCTGACGCCTTCGACGGCGGCTCCGACAGCATCCTCGGTCTCGCCAAGTCCGACCGCTACGACAACATGATCACGTACCAGACCCCGAAGTTCGCCGGTGTTCAGGCTACTGTTCAGTACTCCTTCAACGAAAACAGCGCCGACGACGACCGTGAAGGCTCCTCCGCCGTCAACCGCTACGCCTCCGCAGCTCTGACGGGCAGCTTCGGCGCTCTGAACACGGTTCTCGCCTACGAATTCCAGAACTACGAATCCTTCGACGCCACTGCGCACGAAGACGGTCACACCGTCTACCTCGGCGGCAACTACGACTGCGGTTTCGCCAAGACCTTCATGATGGCCCAGTACTTCAAGGGTCTTAAGACTGGCAACATCAACGCTCTCGGCATGCTCGACAAAATCAACCTCAACGATGAAGTTACTGCTGCAGACGTTGCAAACGTCCTTTACGACAAGGGTACCAAGGGCTACGGCCTCCACCTCGGCACGATCGTTCCGATCAGCAACGGCGACCTGACGGTTGGCGCCTACTACGTCGACGGCAAGGGCGAAACGTCTGTTGCCGGTGAAGAAGATGTCGATTTCGACTACATCGGCCTTGCCACGAAGTACGAATACCGCCTGAGCAAGCGCACGTCCGTCTATCTCGGCGCCGGCTACCACAAGGCCAAGCTTGAAGACTCCGACGGCGAAATCGAACAGAAGGTCGGTGAAGTCTTCACGGGTCTGACGCACGCTTTCTAATCTGAAACGCGGCACCTGCTGATGAAGCGATCGTCTGATCGCTGACATCGGACCGGAACCCAGGCCCCCTGCGGAGAAATCCGCGGGGGGCTTTTCTCATGGCTCGTCTCCGATCCGCCACATCCCGCGTGCGGAAACGCTTCCGTCACCCGCGGTATTGACGATGGGGAGCCGATCCGTGATAATCATCCGATTGATCAGGAAGGCGGAGACGGCGCCCGCGCCCTTCATGAAGAAAGGCGCCCTGCGGCACTCCCATCCCACGTCCGCCCCTCCAACTATTCGAGAGAGAATTCAAATGGCAGAAGACACCAGCTGCGTCACCCTTGAAGTGGCCATCGATTCGTCCCTTTATGACAATCTGATTCATGCCGCCGCCAACCGCGGCCAGTCCGTGAGCGAGTTCGTCGAGTCCGTGCTCGATCGCGAAGTCGAACAGGCGCTGAGCGAAACGCCGGTCGAGGTCCGCGACCCGCAGGACGAGGAGTAAGCCCCGAGGGCTCTCCCAACAGACACCAACGACAGGGATTCAGGAAGAAGGAGACAAGGCGATGACGGCCTGTGCACGAAAGAAGGTTTTGCTCATGATTCTCGACGGCTGGGGCATCGGCCGCGGCGACAGGGCCGACGTGATCGGCAGCGTCAGGCCGCAGCGCCTCGGTGAGTTTGCGGCGAAGTATCCGCACGCCGAACTGCGCACCGACGGCGAAAACGTGGGCCTGCCCGACGGCCAGATGGGCAACTCCGAAGTGGGCCACCTCAACATCGGCGCCGGCCGCGTCCTCTATCAGGACCTCGTCAAGATCAACCGCGCGGTCGCCGACGGCTCGATCGGCGACAATCCCGAGGTGAAGGCCCTCATCGACTACTGCCGCGAAAAGGGCTGCGCCCTGCACGTCATGGGCCTTCTCTCCGACGGCGGCGTGCACAGCCTCAACAGCCACATGTACGCGTTCCTGCGCCTTGCGAAGGCCGCGGGCCTCGAGAAGGTCTACGTGCACGGCTTCCTTGACGGCCGCGACACCGATCCCAAGAGCGGCGAAGGCTTCGTGAAGGACATGCTCGCCGAAATGGCGAAGCCCGACACCGCAGGCCAACTCGTGAGCCTCGTGGGCCGCTACTGGGCCATGGACCGCGACAAGCGCTGGGAGCGCGTGCGCCGCGCCTACGACCTGCTCGTCAAGGGCGTGGGCAATCCCGTCGCCGACATGCCCGACGCCGTGCGCGTCTCCTACCGCCAGGGCATCACCGACGAGTTCCTCGAACCGCAGTACCTCACGGACGGTCACGGCGTTGCCGTGGGCCGCATCCGCCCGCACGACGCCGTCGTCTTTGTGAACTTCCGCAACGACCGCGCCAAGGAGCTCACGACCGTACTCACGCAGGAGGCCAGACCCGATTTCGAAATGGAGCCCTTGCCGCTCTACTTCTGCACGATGACGCCCTACGACCCGACCTACAAGGGCCTGCACGTCCTCTTCCCGAAGGAGAACGTCGTCAACACGATCGGCGAATGGGTCTCCGCCCAGGGCCTCAGGCAGCTGCGCATCGCCGAGACCGAAAAGTACGCCCACGTCACGTTCTTCCTCAACGGCGGCCGCGAAGCCCCGTATGAAGGCGAGGACCGCATCCTCGTGCCGAGCCCCTCGGTCGCGACCTACGACCTGCAGCCCCAGATGAGCGCCCCCGAGGTCACCGAAAAGCTCGTCGAGGCCATCGCCACCGAGCAGTACGACTTCATCTGCCTCAACTTCGCCAACGGCGACATGGTGGGCCACACGGGCGTCTACGACGCGATTGAAAAGGCCGTCGTCACCGTCGACGCCTGCGCGGGCGCCGTCATCGACGCCGCGCGCGACCACGGCTACGAGGTCGTCCAGATCGCCGACCACGGCAACGCCGACAACGCCGTCAACGCCGACGGCTCGCCCAACACGGCCCACTCGCTCAACCCGGTTCCCATCCTCGTCGTCTCCGACCGCGTCGAGCGTGTTGAAAACGGCGTCCTCGCCGACGTCGCCCCGACCGTGCTCACGCTCATGGGCCTGCCGATCCCGCCCGAAATGACGGGCCGCGTCCTCGTGACGATGCGCTGATCCCGCACCGATCCGCTTCAAGACCGCACAGCAAGCCCCTGCAGTCCGCCTGCTGGGGCTCGTTTTCATTCATGCATCGGCTTCGCTTCAGGCGCCCTGGAGCGTTCGCCTGTATTCGCCGGGCGTCATCCCGAAGACCTGCCTGAAGGCCGAGATGAAGGCGGAGGTGTTCTGGTAGCCCGCCGTGAGCGCCGCCTCCTCGACGCTCGTCTCGCGCGCGAGCTGTCCGAGGGAGACGAGGAGCACGTGCTGCAGGCGCCAGTTGCGGAAGGTGAGTCCCGTCTCGGCCTGCACCTGGCGGCTGAGCGTGCGCACGCTCATGCCCGCGAACGCGGCCCAGTCCTCCATCGTCCACTCGGCCTTCTCAAAGGAGGCGAACTCCATGGCGATCGCCTGAAGGCGCGGGCTTCTCGGGAGCGGCGCAAAGTGCGGCGGCAGGCGCCTTGCGAGCCTCACCTCCTCGATCGTCGCGAGCGCGAGAAGGCTTCTTGAAGCTTCCGGGCGCCTTCTGTCGAGCCCGCAGGCCGCAAAGGACCGACTGTTCGTGGCCCTTGTGGCAGGCGGCGCAGTCGACCGAGCGCGCGGCATGGCGGTCGGCGAGGTGGCCGGGCTGGGCGGCCGTGGCGGCCGCAGCGATCATCGCAAGGGCGCCGGCAAGCGCCAGTTTCTTCATCTTGAACATAATCCAATTCCTCCCGATCAAGCCTTCTTCGCACGAGCCGCGGCGTGGCGCGCGGCAAGGCGTCCGAACACCATGCAGCCGCCGAGCTGGCTGCCCGAGACGTCGGCCGCATACCAGATGCCGCCCGCTGCGGCGTCCGCAACGTAGCGGCCCGGAATCGGACGATCCTCGGTGTTGACGACGCGAGCGTTGGCGTCGATCTTCGGGCCGCCGAAGGTGTTGGCGATGCCGCCCACGGCGGGAACGAGATAGAAGGGACCGGTCTTGAGCTCATGCGGATGCTCGTTGAGGTACGGCGGCACCAGCTCTGCGGCCTTCCCTTCGCGCACGGCCTTGCTGTACTCGGCAACCGTCTCCATGACGGCCTCGACCGGCAGGCCCGCCTGCTTGACGGCCTCCTCGATCGTCTTGCCCGAGGCCACCTTGAGGCCGAGCTTCTCGAAGCGCGTGAGCGTGTTCGAGAGGATGTTGTTGTTCGCGTCGGCGTCCTGACCGATGAGCAGGTAGCTCATGTTGTTCTTCGTCAGGCTGGCGATGCCCACGGCCTTCTCGATCTGGCCGAGGTGCTCCTGCACGAAGCGCTTGCCGTCCGTGTTGATCTGGATGCCGTAGCCCGCATGCATGAGCGGCGACGGATTGCAGTGACCCACGGGCGAGATCGGACCCGCATAGAACTGGTCCATAGGACTGCCGCGAGGGAACATCCGACTTCAGTCGGGTGAGGAATCGCGGCTTACTCCTTT
>OIXA01004365.1_pt1 | contig 13609 bp, 10 predicted proteins | sample 1587721 | NCBI WGS metagenome assembly OIXA01 (sample SAMEA3888900, study PRJEB22519) | human gut metagenome | biome: human gut; feature: human-associated habitat; material: faeces | place: Denmark | collected 2013 | reverse complement strand
TATGTAGGAATTTTGTAGCTGCCTGCGGGAAGGGATAGAGAAGGGATTAGTAGGGTATGGCTCAGCCCTGTTTTTAAGAATGTATTTATTAGAATTAATTTTGCTTTTGATTTTAAAAAAAACGTGTTTCCATTCACCCGTTTTGATTTTTATTTAGTCCTACTTGTAAAAAATGAGAATAGATATGGCTATTTCAGATTACATGGAAGATTTGATTTATCGAGTGCTGGCAGGCGAGGTGGACGAGGTAGAACGGAAGGAGTTCGAGACGTGGTTACGGGAAAATGATGAACACCGTGTCTTTTTTGAAAAAATAGAACGGGCTTGGTACACGGGGAAATATGCGGCCCGATGGAAAAACGTGGAGATGAGTGCCGCATGGAAGGCCGTGGAACACGGGCGGGAACAGAGACAAAGGCGTCGATTCAGACGGATCGGGTGGGGAGTGGCAGCGAGCGTGGCGGTGTTGGTCGGAATAACATGGATTGTGGGACAGAGAGAAGAAGGATCCCTTGTTTCGGTTGTGGCTCAATCTTCGGTGGTAAAACCGGGTGAGGCGAAAGCTCGCTTGGTGTTATCACCAGGGGTTGAGGTTGAGTTGGGATGTGTAAATGGAGATATAATTAATGAAAAGGGGGGGCCGATTCTGAACGGGAAAGAGTATATTGATTATAGTAAACAGGAAAACACCTTGCAGGGAGATGTCGTGTATAACGAGTTGATTGTTCCGCCGGGAGGAGAGTACCGACTAGTGCTGGCTGATCGTACGGTAGTTTATATGAATTCCGAATCTCGATTGAAGTATCCGGTGATGTTTGGCGGGAAAAATCGCATGGTGGAATTGGAAGGAGAGGCGTATTTTGAAGTCTCCAAGGATGAAGATCATCCTTTTATTGTGCGTACGGAACGTTTGGACGTGACGGTATTAGGTACAGGATTTAACGTGATGGCCTATAAGCAGGATCCCCGGACAGAGGTTACCTTGGTAAAGGGAAAGGTGGATGTAAGAAGAGGGAAAATTAACGAGATATTGACACCTAGCCGACAATTTGTGATGAACAACGAGAATCAAGAGTATGAGGTGAAGACTGTAAATGTGGCTACTTACGTGGACTGGAAGGACGGGGTGCTCAATTTTGACGGAATGCCGTTGGAAGAGTTGGGAGATAAACTGGGACGTTGGTATGAAGTGAAGTTTTTCTTCACGAAAGAGAGCTTGAAACGGTTGAAGTTTTCGGGTGCTTTTAAGAAATATAACGAGATTGGTTACATACTTTCTTTAATCGAGGCAACGACCAATGTTACTTTTAAAATCGATAAAGATATGATTGTTGTTAATGAAAAATAGAGAATAGGATTACTTCTGGGGAATAAAAATACCGGAAAGTGTTAGGACCACGATCCGGTAATCACTCCCGAAGAAGTATTTAAGTATCACTTAATTTACAAATGTATGAAAAAAAGTAATGTCTTGTGGCTTGTTTTGTCAAAAAATAAGCAGCAACAATTATCGAAAATTATGAAATTGACTTGGATTTTTTGCGTCTGTTTCGTATGTTCTCTGTCTGCAAACGTGATGTCGCAGCAGAGGGTGAACATGAATCTTGGGAAAACGTCAATTAAAACGGTTTTTGAGGAAATTCGACGGCAAACGGGAAAGATCATTATCTATAATGATGATCGTTTAGGCTTGGAACGGGTGGTGAAGGCCGATTTTAAAGAGGCAGATGTACGGGCCGTGCTAGATAAGGTGTTGGCCGGTAGTGGGATGACCTATCGTTTCGTGGATGATTATATCGTTATTGTTCCCGAGGTGAAGGCAATGCGGGATAGTACGGTGAAACAATTCCAGATAAAGGGAAAGGTGACAGATAAAAAGGGAGAGGTGATTCCTGGGGTAACGGTACGTCTGGATAGCACAAGTTTAGGTGCCGCAACGGACGTGAACGGGGAGTTCTCGCTGACGCTATCTATGGACAAGGGAACACTTGTTTTTTCCTTTATTGGGATGAAAACGCAGAAGGTGAAGTACATGGGCCAAAAATATCTTAACGTGGTGATGGAGGAAGATGCTTTGGAAGTGGAAGAGGTTGTTGTCAATGGTTATTTTTCCAAGAGCAAGGAAAGTTTCACGGGTAACGTGGTTTCCGTGAACAAGGAGGAGTTGGCCAAGGTGTCGTCTAGTAATCTGATTAGTGCTTTACAGGTGTTTGATCCTTCTTTCCGGTTGCGCGAGAATGTTGACATGGGATCGAATCCGAATAGTTTACCTGATTTTCGTATTCGTGGTAATTCTGGTTTTGGAGTGGAAGGCGTGTCTGAGGCCACGTTTAGGAATGACCCGAATTTACCCACTTTTATTTTGGATGGTTATGAGGTCGATGTAGAAAAAATCTTTGACTTGAATATTGACCGGATCGAGAACGTGACGATTTTAAAGGATGCTTCGGCTACAGCTATTTACGGTTCCCGGGCGGCGAATGGGGTCGTGGTGGTAACGACGAAAGCTCCGGAAGAAGGAAAGTTGAGAGTGTCTTATAATATGAATATGGCGATCAATGCTCCGGATTTGTCTGATTATAATTTGATGAATGCCAGGGAAAAATTGCAGGCAGAGTTGGATGCCGGGTTGTATGATTCGGATGATCTTTATTCCCAGCAGTTGCTACGGATGGATTATGCAGAGCGTTTGGAACGAGTGAAGAAAGGGGTAAACACGTATTGGTTGTCTCAACCTTTGCATGTTGCAGTCGGACATAAACATTCCTTGTATGTAGAGGGGGGGGACCAGAGCGTGCGTTACGGAATTGATGTGAATTACCAGGCTAATCCGGGAGTGATGAAAAAATCTTCGAGAGATCGGTTCGGGATCGGTTTCCTGCTTTCTTATAATTTGAATAATAAGTTGTTGTTTAGAAATAAGTTGAGCGTGGATAAGGTGAAAGCGAAAGAATCACCGTATGGTTCTTTCAAGGATTATGCCAAGGCGAACCCGTATGATCAGATTTATGATGAGGATGGAAATTTGATTAAATCATACCAACCGCACGTGAGTACGAGTAACCGTTTCTTGAATCCATTGTACGAATCAACATTGAATCATAAAGATAACACAACGTACACGGAGTGGACGGATAATTTTGATTTTGACTGGTTTATCAGCGAGCATTTCAGATTGAAAGCCAGAGTGTCGTATTCGGAGCGTACGGACAAGCAAGAAAAATTTACAGATCCGGAATCAGCGATTTACAATGAATCAGATTATCAAGACGGAGAAGGAATTTTGAAGAGGGGGGAGGCATATAGTTTCCAAGAGAAGAGTTCTAACTTGGATATGAACATGGTGTTCAGTTATAACCAGCAGTTGGGTAGTCATTTTTTGAATGCCGTGTTGGGAGGTAATGTTATTGAGACTCGGTTTGAAAACGAATCATATAGCGTGATAGGTTTCCCGTCGGGCAGTATGGATTACATCTCTTTTGGTAAAGAGTTTAAAGATTTAACCCCGGAAGGAAGTGAGGGATTATCCCGTTTGGTTGGTTTGTTTGTAAACTTGAATTATACTTGGAATAATATTTATTTGCTGGATTTATCTGGCCGTTTGGATGGATCGTCAAAATTCGGTTCCAAGAAGAGATATGCCCCGTTCTGGTCGGCAGGTATTGGTTGGAACGTGCATAATGAAAAATTCTTTGAAGGGTTGAAGGGAGTAATCAATCATTTGAAACTTTCTGCGAATGTGGGGGCTACCGGTAAAGCTTCTTTCGAAGCATACGAGGCTCAGGATGTGTACGAGTATTACAAGGGACAATGGTATGCCGGAGGTTTGGGGGTGATCATGAATAACATGGGAAATACAAACCTGCAATGGGAAAAGACACATACGTTTGACGGGAATTTTGAAATTCAGTTTTTAAATGGATTGGTCAGTGCTAATATGAACTACTACGTGAAGACAACGAAAGATTTGCTTGCGGATATTACTTTACCGCCTTCTTCAGGTTTTGAAAGTTACAGGGATAATCTGGGAGAGCTGGAAAATAAAGGATATGAAATTTCGTTGAGAGGTTTCTTGGTGCGGGATAAGGATTTAGTCGTGAATGTTTTCGGATCGATCGCACATAATAAGAACGTGATTAAAAAGATTTCCAATTCATTGGAAACGTACAACAAGAAAGTGGATGATGAGCAGGATAATTATGAACCGGGATGGGGAGAAGCGATGGAGACAGCCAAACCTCAGGTGCAATTTAAAGAGGGACAGTCAACCACGGCGATTTATGCGGTAAAGTCTCACGGAATAAACCCGATGAACGGGAAAGAGGTGTTTGAGGATTTGAAAGGTAACCTGACTTACGAGTGGAGTGCAGCCAACAAGATCGTGTGCGGGGATACGGAACCCAAGGTTTCGGGTGCTTTTGGTGCCAATGCGGACTGGAAAGGGTTTAATATTAATGTTAGTTTCTTGTATCAATGTGGAGGACAAGTGTATAACCAGACGCTCGTAGACCGGGTGGAGGATGCAAATTTGAGTTGGAACGTGGATCGCCGGGTGTTGAAAGGCAGGTGGAAAGAACCGGGTGATCACACTTTCTTTAAAGATATTAAGAATCGGGATCGGACGGAGGTTTCTTCTCGTTTTGTTCAGGATGAGAACGTGTTACAATTTAAATCATTATCATTTTCTTATTCTTTCCCAACAGAATTGATTCAAAGATGGAGCTTGGAACGATTGAAGTTGACGTTCCAAATGGAGGATATTTTCAGAATATCTAACGTGAAACGGGAACGAGGTCTGGATTACCCGTTTGCCAGAATTTTTAACGTGGGATTACAGGTTCAATTTTAATCCTGTAGAAATGTAAAATAATGGATGATATGAAAAAGAGAATATTGATTATTTTTACGTTATTCGTGTTTGCTTTGACGAACAGCAGTTGTGATAGTTGGCTGGATGTGACCCCGCAAGCACAAGTGAATGCCGAGAAATTGTTTTCTAAACCCAAAGGGTTCGAGAATGCCTTGTATGGTATATATACCTCGATGACGGATGCATCTTCGTATGGAACGCACATGACGTTCGGGTTGATGGATGTGTTGGCCCAGTATTATGATGTTTACCAGGACAAGTATCACTTTCTTTACGAGGCATCCCGGTATAATTACAAAAATTCGAATTCTCAAGATGTGATTAAGAATTTGTGGTTAAAGAATTACAATAGTATTGCGAATTGTAATGTTTTATTGGATTACTTGAGTGAGAAGTCCCCCTCGTTTTTTGAAGGTGAAGAGTATAAGTTTTTGGTTGCGGAAACGAAAGCATTAAGGGCTTACTTACATTTCGACTTGTTGAGAGCATTTGCCCCGTCATGGAAGGAGAATTCAGAGGCTTTGTGTTTGCCTTATGCCGATAACTTCACGGACCGGGTGCATGGTCAAAAAAAGACGAGCGAGATAGTTCGATTGATTTTGACAGATCTTGATAGTGCCCGAACGATGTTAAGTACGGTTGATCCGGCCCGGGAAGAGGGTTTTAAGGATATGTATAACCATTATGTGACAGAAATCGGGAACGATTTTACAACAGCCCGGGCGTATCGCATGAACTATTGGGCAATTACTGGGTTGATGGCTCGTGTGTATCATTACATGGGGGATGAAAGGGCTTACACGTATGCCCAAGAAGTTATCCAGGCCGGGAAAGATGGGTTCTTCCCTTTTACCGAGGAAAGTGCAGTGAGTGCTCCTTTGAAGAGTCGGGATGTCGTCATGCAAAACGAGATTCTGTTTGCATTGAATTATGCCGGTATTCATGATTTGTGGTACTCTTATGACGCCTCTCAAGATAATTACTACACGATAAATGATGTTACTTCCATTTATCCTTCTTCTGATGATTTTCGGAAGGAATATTTGGTAATTACGAATAGTAATGGGTATGATATATCGGTTAAATATGCGGATGTGGATTCTGAAAATGGGGGGAAAGTTCCGATGATCCGTTTGTCTGAAATGTATCTGATTGCGGCGGAAAGCGGTTTTAATGCCCATAAAGATGTTGCCATCGGTTTGCTTGAAGAACTGCGTAAAAACAGGGGTATAGCCGAGGAAATTTCAACAACGATTACTTACGATAATTTCGTGAAGGAGTTGACAAGAGAGGCTCGTCGGGAATTTATAGGGGAAGGGCAGTTGTTTTACTGGTATAAACGTTTGGGCTTACCGGTTGATCAAGGGAGTACCACGATAACGCTTGAACCGTCTCAATTCTGTTTGCCGTTGCCAGCTACGGAAGTAGAGTTTGGCGGGCGTAAGGAAGATTATTTAAATAATTAAGTAGTAGATTAATATTTGGCTATGAAAATATTATATGTAATTATCATGATGTTGTTTCTTGGAATGGTGTCATGTTCGGAAGATAACCTGAAAGGGTATTCCAGTAGTAACTATATACAATTTGATAAGTTGTCAAAAGATAGTACCGTTTTCTCGTTTGCTTATGATGAGACGCTGGAATCGGGAACGGTGGCTTTGAAATTAGTGATGATTTCGCCTCTGGTAGATCGTGACCGGAAGTATAACGTGAAGTTTTTGCAGGATGAAAGTTCTGCCCAAGCCGGGGTGGATTTTGAAATGCCAGCTGAAGAACAGGTGATTGCAGCAAATGATTCGGTTGCTTATCTGAATGTTATTGTAAAAAGAAATAAAGCACTTAAAGGGAGTGCGATAGCCGTTTTCGAAGTGCAGGCATCAGATGATTTTATGCCGGGAATTGAGGCAAATCGGAAAGGGCGGATTTTTATCACGAATCAATTAACTCGTCCGGGGTGGTGGAATGACTGGCACGAGGCGAACGGGTTGGGTACTTATTCTGACTTGAAATACCAAACTTTTATTCGGGAAATCGGGGTGACGGATATGACGTTAGAGGCAGACGGGGGAGAGATGAATTACTCGACGATGCGGGCTTACGTGCTGCAATTCAAATATTGGTTGCAGGACCATCCAATTGAAGATGAGGATGGTAGTTTGATGAAAGTGGCAATGAGAGGTTAATATTTAAAGATGAAGATATGAAGAGATTATTTGTATATATCATCACGGTAATGGCGTTGTTCATTGCCGGATGTTATGAAGATAAAGGAAATTATGACTATGATACCGTGCCGCAGGTTTCTGTGAGCGGTATAGAGAAAAGTTATGATTTTTACGTGGGTTCACAGGAAACGATTACCCCGACGGTGACCTGGACAAATGGTAAGCCGGATAAGGTTTCTTATGCTTGGAGAATAAACAATAAGGTGGTTTGCGAGGAAGAAAGTCTGAATTTTGTTGTGGGAGACCTTCCCGTGAAAGCCGGATTGTATGCCGAGTTTACGATTACCAATGAGGATTTAGGGGTAGAGTATATCAACCGTTTTAACGTATCGGTTTATTCCACGTATTATTCCGGATGGATGCTCTTGGCGGATAAAGGTAACGTTTCCGAGTTGTCCTATGTTCGGGATGATGGGGGACTTTATGCGGATATTTATAAAAGCGTGAACGGGACGGATTTGGTCGGGGGGGCTTGTGCCTTGATGGAACATTGGTTGCCGACGTCAGAAGAGATCGGACAGATTTTCGTGGCTTGTCAGGATGGACCAGAATATTCTGTGGAATTGGATGGAAACACGTTTAGTAAAATGGTAGCTACGAAGGATGAGTTCGTGGGGGATGCACCCAAGGATTTCAAGCCTATGAGAATGAATTGCGTGACGAATTACGATTATCTTATCAGTAATGGTAAGTTGTATGTACGTAATATTCAAGCATCATATGATGCTCTTTATCAGGATGGTCTGTTTCCAAATTTCCCTTATCCAGGTGATTATGAATTAATAAATCTGGGAATTCGGGGAAACTTGCTTTTTAGTAATGATATTATCTGTTTTGATAAGAAAACTTCAAGTTATATGTTGGTGCGAACCGGAGAAATGAAACGATTTGATTACACGAATGATTCGGAAAAGGCATTTATCCCTTACGATATGGGGAAAACGGTACTGGATGGAGGACCAATCTCGACGGCAACCCCGACGGATGAATTCCTGACAGTTCTGAAATCGAATTTGGAAAACAAGGCATACGTGCAGAAATTCCGATTCTCCGGATGGGGTGCGAAGACGTATCGGTCGATCTCGGAGGTGGAGTTTCCTGATCCTTCAATCATCAATGAGAATACGAAATTCGCTGTTTGCCAGAATCGTCCTTACGTGTATATAGCATCAGGTAACGTGCTGTATGTTTATAATCACAAGGATAATACGGTAAAGCCATTACGTTCTGATTTTGGACGGACGATTCGGGATATTGCTGTTTGTCCCACGAATTATGAACGTTTGGGTATTGCTTTGGAGAATACGGATGACACGTCGAAGAGTGACTTTATGGTACTGGATGTTTCGGTCGTTGGGGATGGAAAAACTCTGGAAGGAATGGAATTTATCGGAAAGTTCGGTCGTGTGGTGGATTTAATTTATAAGATAGGTAATCAGTGGGATACTTATTAATAAATCAGTATTCTCCCGCTTAGCGGGAGAATACTTTAATGTATAGGTGATGAAAGTATGTAAAAATGTATGGCTATTGGTTAGCTTGCTATGCCTGTTTTGTGCATGTAAAGAACGGGAACATGATCGTTTCACGATTTCCGGGGTGATGGAGGGATTGCCTAGAGGTGTCGTGAAGTTGTACACGAATCCGCCGGGAAATGTTTTACTGGATAGTTGCGAGGTGAAAGATGGGAAGTATTTTTTGGAAGGGAAGATCACGGAGCCTCAAGTCGGTTTGTTATTTTTTGACATGGAACCGCAATACCAGCGATTGGGAGCCTCAATGGTGGCAATATTTATAGAACCGGAGGATATGAAGGTGTATAGCGAATTGAATGACGTGAAAAAAACGTTGAAGTTTACTTCTGCCCCAATTAATGAAGATATTCAAAAGTATAATGTTTATTTGAAGTCTTTACCAGAGAAACAAATGGTTGCAGAGCTTAATGGCAAAATCCAGATGGCTTTTGCCGAGGCTAGGATGGAAGAAGTGCGGGAGATGAGTCGAAAGCGAGATTCGTTGCAAATGGTGATTATTGACCGGTTGTTTGCTTTTGAGCCGGGAGTTTCTAAAAGTCAGGCAGCAGCTTATTTGGTGGCTCAATTGTCCGCATCTTTGGATGTTGTGCAAAGAGGGAAGATAGTGGAAAAGTTTGATCCGAGTTTTACTGATTCTTATTATCTGAACGGAATGCAGGAAAGCGTGGAGCGGGAAACGGCTTTACAGCCGGGAAAAGCCTTCCCAGATTTTCAGGTGTTTGATAAAGATGGTAGGAAGTACACCTTGGCTGATTTCCGGGGAAAATATTTATTTGTTGAATTTAGTGCATCCTGGTGTGGCTGGTGTAAAAAAGAGATTCCTTTTATTCGTAAAGCATATCACGCTTTAAAAGATAAAAATGTTGCTTTTGTAACGATGATGATGGATGATCGGAAAGAGGCTTGGTTACATGAGATCAAGGAGTATAATATCGAGTGGTATTGTTTGTCTGATCTGAAAGGGATGAAAAACAGTCCTTTGGCTAAGGCTTATAATTTGGGAGGAATTCCAGATTCTTTCGTGGTTGATCCGGAAGGGCGAATCGTGTGTCGGGACTTGAGGGGGAATGAAGTATTGGAGACATTATCTACATTGTGTAATTAATGGAATAAGGTATGTATAAGATATTAATCGGTTTGTTTTTATCTGTATTGTGCTTGCAGGCAAAATGTCAAATGCAATTTGATGAGGGAAGTTTCTCGGAGGTTCTGGCAAAAGCAAAACAGGAAAAAAGGATGGTGTTTATGGATTGCTACACGAGTTGGTGCGGTCCTTGTAAAATGATGGTACAGGATGTTTTTAGCCAGGAAGACGTGGGACAATTTATGAATACACGTTTTGTGAATGTTAAATTGGATATGGAAAAAGGAGAGGGGCGGGAATTGGCTAAGAAGTATCAAGTGAAGGTTTACCCAACTTTTTTGATCTTGAATGAAGATGGAGAGGTGATTCATAAAATGGTGGGAGGAATGAAAGCAGAGGAATTTTTACAAAATGTGCAAAATGGCATAGGGGAACATTCTTTGTATTCTTATGAGAAGAGATATGCCGACGGGGAGCGTGATCCGCAATTCGTGTATAGTTATATAGAGACTTTGGCTAGGGCTTTTATGAAAGAACGAATGGAAGAGGTGTTGCACGAATATTGGGGAACATTGACGGATCAAGAGAAGAGTTGTAAAGAAAATTGGATGCTCGTGAAACGATTTGTGAAGAATCCGGCGTTACCGGAGTACAAGTATCTTTTGGAGCATAAGAAGGATTTTGATGCGGCGGTTAGTAAAGATAGCGTGGATCGTAAAATATATGATGATTTGTTCCCGTTGATTGTGAATGATTGTAACGAAATTATTTTTCATGATAAAGTAAATGCAGCTCAACTTTTAGAAACTTATGAGGTATGTGTTACTCGATCGGGAATTGCTGGACAGGATTATCTGTTGGATATAGTGGAGTTTACCAAAGTTTTTTTGTCCGGTGATTTGAAGAAGGCATTGAAAATGTATGATAAGAAGTTTTCCCGTTTAGATAGTGATGCTCGTTTTGATGTAACTTTACAGTTGAATGGAATGTTGATTCGTAAGGGAGATGCAAAAATGTGTAAGCGAGGATTGGAATTGATCGAGAAAACGATGAAAGATTGTGGATGGTCGGTGGATAATCCTTTGTTTGCAGCCGTGGTTTCCGGATTGAAAGATAAATTTAAAGATGATAAAGATGAATAGATTATTGATTTTGTTGATAGGATGTTTGTGCTGTTTTTCGTGTGTATCCAAAACAGATGGTTTTAAGGTAAAAATGCATTTGGAAAATGCTTCAGAGTGTGAGATCTTCGTGAGTGAAAGGGTCCCGAATCCTACTCAGTGGTATATAGATACCTTGAAGTTGAAGGATGGCCAAGTGGTTTATACGGGTAAGGTGGATTACCCTCGTTTGGTTTCTTTCATTGTTAAAAAAGGAGAAGATGATTTCGTGGGGTCTTTTAGTATATTTTTGGATAATAGTGAAATTGAGGTTCGAGGGGATTTTAATAATTTGAAGAATTTAGCGATTAGTGGGAGTAAAACACATGATGAATTTGTTGCCATAGAAAAGAATGGACAGAAATTTATGAAAGAGTATGGCAGAATCGGTTACGACCGGAGTAAGGCGTTTAAAGATAACCGGGCTTTATATGATTCTTTAGCAGAACCTTACAAGCAGGCTTATGATAAGGTGGTGGATTATATTTTGAATCTTCCGGGGTATGCTCATAGTGAGGTGGCTCCTTATTTTGTTTCCGAATACATTCATGCTGATAATCTTCCCTTGATGGAAAAAGCGTTGAATGCTTTTGATGTTTCTCTAGCCGAGAATGCATATATCGCTAATTGCCGGGTAAGATTGGAGAAGGAAAAACGGGTGCAACCGGGAGTTATGGCATATGATTTTGCGTTGGAGGATTTGGAGGGGAATGTGTATAAATTATCTGATTACAGGGGAAAATACGTGTTGCTGGAGTTTAGTGCATCGTGGTGCGGATGGTGTAAATTGGAGATACCTTTCCTTGAAATAGTTTATAAGAATACGCAAGGTAAGAATTTTGTCATGTTCACGATTAATTTGGATGACGAGCGAGGAAAATGGGAGGAAGATGTTAAACATGATAATTTACCGTGGAAGGTTATTTCTGATTTGAAGGCATTTGAGAGTCCCGTGGCGAAGAATTATAACGTGAGTGGTATTCCGATGATTTATCTGATCGATCCGGAGGGAAAAATAAAGGAGAAGGGATTACGTCGGGAAGAGATGATTGAATATATAAATACTTTATTTGAGTAATTTAATAACAGGGGAAAACGGAATTCGAAAGTTTTCCCCTGTGTTATTTTAAGGAGCAAGAGGTTGTGTGGTTGTTTGCGAGATTGTGTGGGGCTTTATTATGATTCGATTGTTGGGTATTTGAATATTTCGGAGGAATAGTTATTTTTGTGGCACTATGAGTGCTATTATTCAGTCCAATAAAGATTTTGAAGTGTTCTTTCGAGAAAATTTTCCACCCGTGTATGCTTTCATGAAACGTTACACGGGGGATGATGAACTAGCGGCAGATTTAGCACAAGAGACTTTTATTCGGGTTTATGAACGGCGAGATGAGATTGTTTCTGTTGATTACGGGAGAGCTTTTTTGTACACGATAGCTCGCCACTTGTATTGGAATCATTGTAAGCATCAGCGGGCGAAGGAAAATTATTTCACGCAATTAGATGAGAATAACGTGGATGATTATGATTTTTTGCAGGAGGTTACCCGACAAGAAACCATGCGGATATTATATACTGCTATTGATCGGTTGCCACCACAGACTCGTAAAGTGATTCTTTTAAATCTGGAAGGGAAAACTAATCCGGAAGTTGCAGAAGAATTAGGTATCTCCGTGAACACGGTGAAGTGTTTGAAAAAGTCTGCTTACGAGACATTAAGAGGGTTATTATCAAAGAATTATCTTGTAATTTTGCTATTCCTATTAGGGGAGTAAATGTTAAATCTTTTCTTTTTTGCATTTTTTTTCTTGTTTGACCTACCCACTTTTCATTTGAAGTAATCTCTATGATAAAATAACAAATGTGAAGGTATGGATTTACTAAAAAAACGTTTGGATATTGCTAGGCTTGTTGCCGAAGAGTTGACCGGAACGATTGATGAAAAAAATCGGATCGTGTTAGCTCGTTGGTTGGATGAGGACGAGCGACACCGGAAGGAATATACGAATATTCTAGAATCGTTAAAGACTGGGAACGAGGTTTGGAAGGATCAAGAGCGGGGGAGACAATTAATGGAATCCCGATGGAGAGCGGTGAAATCTCATACGGTCCGGAAGACAGGTCGGTGGATTACGTGGAGTAAATATGCAGCAGTTGTATTGTTGTTCGTGAGTATTGGGATTTTTTGGTTGGTAAATGAAGAAAAACAACAAGAAGTCTTAAGAGAAGTTTTAAAGAAAAAACTAACAGTAGCTGATACAGAAAGACTTATTAAAAAAGAACCAAAACCTAAAAAGAAAAAAGCATCAGCCGATGTTAAAAAAACAATTTCAAGAAATGTGAAAATTGCTTTAAATACATTACAACAAGCAATTGGAATGATTGAAAAAACAGGAACATCACTTCAACAAGAAACAGAAGATTTAGAAGATGAATATGTTATTACAATTAGAATACATAAGTAGAGGGTTAAGATGAAGTTACTAGCAACAGATATGGATGGAACATTATTGAATAGTCAAAAAGAGTTTGATAATGAATTTTTTGAAGTTTTACAAAAAGTATTAGAAAAAGAAATGTATTTTGTGATTGCAAGTGGTCGCTATTATCTGCATCTTGATAATAATAAAACTTTTTCTAGTCAGGCATATTCGCAGAGTATGTACTTTTTTGAGTATACAGGGAAGACAACTTCTACAATCACCTTCACCGGCAACTCCGTTGGCACGACC
>OIXA01004348.1_pt1 | contig 13672 bp, 10 predicted proteins | sample 1587721 | NCBI WGS metagenome assembly OIXA01 (sample SAMEA3888900, study PRJEB22519) | human gut metagenome | biome: human gut; feature: human-associated habitat; material: faeces | place: Denmark | collected 2013 | reverse complement strand
GAAAATGTAGTTATGGAATATGGAAATATGTATCAGATAAACACCAAGATTCTGAGAATTCCTCATTTATATTCAGCGGTATACACACAGGACTTTTTTTATAAGCTGTTTACAGAGGCAGAAGAAAGCGGAAAAATTGTTTTTGAGGAATCACCGGAACAAAATATTTATTTTCTATGTATGGATGATCTGGCAGAACTGCTTTATAAAGTATATGACAATTGGGGAAAAGAACGCTGTCTGAATGTTCCGGATTGTTTCAGGCAGAGTTTCAGTGATCTGGAAAAAGAAATCAGAAAGACCATTCCCGGTAAACTGGATATAAGATATCAGAACAGCGGTCAGATTTATAAGGTACAGCCGGATGATCAGATTATAAGACATGAATATGGGTGGTTTCCAAAGATATCTGTTTTTGAAGATATTCCCGGGATGTATCAGGAGTATAAAAAATTATCAGATTCAGATTCCGGACATTTTGCAAATATCAGGAATTGGATATCAAAAAATACTTTGCTGCTCCACATTCTGGAATTAATCTCAGGATTTATTTTATTTGAATTTCTAAACAAATATACAGGAACTTATGCTCAGTTTAAAATGATTGACCTGAGACTTGTATTTATTGTATTTATGGGAAGTCTTTATGGAATTAATTATGGAATATCAGCAGCTGCGTTGGAAACTTGTTCTTTGATTGTAGCGTACAGGCAGGAGAATGTAAACATATATACTTTGTTTTATGAGGCTTCTAACTGGATTCCATTTATTTTTTATTTTGCCGCAGGTGCTGTCTGTGGTTATATAAGGCTGAAGAATAAAGAGGATATAGAATTTGTAACAAAAGAAAACAGACTGATTAAGGAAAAATTTTTCTTTATGCAGGAAATGTATCAGGAGACGCTTCAGGATAAAAGACAATATAAGAAGCAGATTCTCGGAAGCAGGGACAGTTTTGGAAAAATTTTTGACATAACAAGAAAGCTGGATGTGATACAGCCTCAGAAACTGTTTATGGAAACCATAAGGGTAATGGAAGATGTTCTGGAAAATCATACAATTGTACTTTATTCACTTGATTCATGGAAACGTTTTGGAAGGATGGAAATGTCATCACCTGAAATTCGCAGAAAAATGCCGAATTCTATAAGGATTGAAGAGTATCAGAATGCGATAGAAATGCTGGAAAAGGGTGAGGTCTGGAGAAACAGGGAACTGCTTGCCGGATATCCGGCATATATTGCAGGGATAAAGAGAAATGAAGAACTTGTAATGCTGGTATTTATCCAGGATGCAGCCAGTAATCAGATGACATTGTATTATCTGAATCTTATCAAAATTTTATGCGGTCTGGTAGAAGTCTCTCTGCTGCGTGCACTGGAATATCAGGAAGCAGTCAGAGACAGGGAATATCTGGAAGGAACTCATATATTAAAAACAGAGTATTTTATGGAAAGGCTGAAAATATTTCATTCTATAAAAGAACAGAAAATAGGATCATATGCTCTGCTGCAGATTGAAAATCCGGAAATGACACTGGAGGAAACAGACAGGATATTAAAAAATAAAATCAGAGAGAATGATATACTGGGAATATCGGAGGATGGACAACTTTATCTGATACTGTCACAGGTGGATGATGCCATGTTACCGATAGTAATTGAAAGGCTCGAAAAGAACGGACTTCATTGCAGAGTGATTGACACCCGTAACGAAAGCAGGGTAGCTGAAAAATGATACAGAATATAACAGGGGTTGTTTTTATTATATTCCATATTATCTGTTGTGTTTTAGTATGGACAGGAATAAACTCCCATTTACTGAAGGTGAAGAGGTATCTCATATTACCTGTGATCTTTGTACCGGTATGGGGTATGATCTGTGTATTGCTTCTGCATTTCCAGATATTTTTTCACCAGGATAAAAAGCGTGAAATCGGAATAGAAAAAATGAAGATCAATGAAGAAATTTACAGAAGCATTATAGCACCGAAAGAAGAAAGTGACAGAAATATTGTGCCACTGGAGGAAGCACTTCTTATTGATGAGGCCGGGATGAGGCGTGATCTGATTATGAATGTATTGAATGATGATCCGGAGAATTACATCGATATGCTTAAACAGGCAAGGATGAATGACGATGTAGAGGTTGTGCATTATGCGATCACAGGAATGGTAGAGCTGTCTAAGGAATATGAAAGCAGACTGCAGAAGATAGAATACAGATATGCAAAAGAACCGGAAAATCAACAGCTTATTTCAGAGTACTGTGATTTTCTTCAGGAGTATTTATCTCAGGGACTTCTGGAAGGACAGATGGAACTGGTGCAAAGAAATCAATATATAAAACTTCTGAAGAAAAAACTGAAATTTAAAGAAGATCTTCATACATATGTATGTCTGACTGAGAATCAAATGCAGATGAAGGAGTATGAACAGGTTCTTAAAAGTCTGGAAAGAATGGATAAGAAGTGGCACAGAAATGAAGAATATTGGATACTCAGGATCAGATATTACGTGGAACTGAAACAGGGAAAAGAATTAAAGGAAACATTAGAGCAGATTCAGCAGGAACATATTTACCTGTCGGCGAAAGGAAAGGAGGCATTGGCTTTTTGGCAGGAATGATAAAATATTTACAGTCTTTTCGATTTAAGGGTCTGACTGTTATTCTGGGAGTTTTTCTGGCAATCAGTGTGGTGCTTTGGACAGAGCGTTCAGGAATTCAGTATCAGGCAGATGTTAAGAAGAATGCATATCTGGACAGGGATATGGTTGTAACTGAAACACAGGCAGTCAAAAATATTGAGAGCAGTTGTCTGGTGCTGATGGACAGCAGTCAGGCAGACAGTGTGGTGGCATGGGAAGAGTTTGAAAGAATTTTTATGGATATGAAAACAGGAGTAGATCTGGCAGATATCAGACAGAGTGAGATTCCTGATTTTTCAGGTTATGAAACAATAGTAGTACTGATGTCGGATCTGAATCCATTAAAGGATACAGTTATAAAGATTGGAAACTGGGTAGAAAGTGGAGGTAGTGTTCTTTTTGCGTTAACACTTCAGAAGGATACATATGTTTCGCTCATTGAGCAGAAATTGGGAATTACAGACTCTGATTATGGAAATGTTCTGGTAGATAAAATCTATATTGATGATGATTTCATGATTGGAGGGGGAAGATCTTTCCAGATTCCGGATGCATATGATTCAGCATGGGAAGTAAGTGTTGGAGAAACGGCGAAGGTTTATGCATGGACAGATGATGAAAAGAAGGTTCCGCTTATCTGGGAAAACAGTTATGGAAAAGGTAAATTTGTAGTTGATAATTTTGGATTATGTGAAAAAGCCACAAGAGGATTTTTTGCGGCATCCTATAGTCTGCTGACAGATGTGATGGTTTACCCGGTGCTTAATGGATCTGTATTCTATCTGGATGATTTTCCATCTCCTGTGCCGAGTGGAGACGGAACATATATCAAACGTGATTATGGTCTCAGCATCAAAGAGTTTTATACAAATATCTGGTGGCCGGATATGCTGGATATGGCAGAGGAACACGGTGTGAAATATACAGGTGTTATTATTGATAATTATGAGGATGATGTGTCCGGAGATGTTGTGGAACAGGAAGATGTGCAGAGATTTCAGTATTTTGGGAATATGCTGCTTCATCAGGGAGGAGAACTGGGATATCATGGATATAATCATCAGCCATTGAGCCTGTCAAATGTGGATTATGCAAATATCCTTCCATATAAAACATGGGAAAGCTATGATGCAATGAAAAAAGCCATGACAGAGCTGATACGGTTTGGAAAAGAGATGTTTCCGGGGACAGAATTGTCTGTTTATGTACCGCCGTCTAATGTGCTGTCAGATGAAGGGCGGGAAATGATCGTAAAAGAATTTCCGGAGATACGTACAATTGCAAGTAATTATTTTGTCGGAGATATGGCATATACACAGGAGTTTGAGGCTGCAGAAGATGGAATTGTGGAACAGCCCCGTATTATTTCAGGTGCTGTGATTGATGATTATATGGAACTTGCGGCTGTATCTGAACTGAATATGCATTTTGTCAATACACATTTTATGCATCCGGATGATCTGCTGGACGAAGACAGAGGTGCCAGACTGGGATGGAAGAAACTGAAAAAACGGCTGGATGAATATATGGACTGGCTGTATACTTCAGCTCCATGTCTGAGAAATCTTACTGCTTCCGAACTATCAGGCGCAATACAGCGGTATGGGGCACTGGTGATCGATAAGGATATATCAGATCAGGAACTTAATCTTAAATTAGATAATTTTTATGATGAAGCTTATATTATGATAAGAATGAATGAAGGGACTCCGGGTAATATAGAAGGTGGAGAACTGACGCATATTACCGGAAATCTCTATCTGCTTCGGGCAAAAGAGAAATCAGTGAAAATAGAAATAAGGTGAGAGAATTGAGAATCTGTCTGGTTTTAGAAGGCTGTTATCCGTATGTACATGGTGGAGTTTCTACATGGATGCATCAGTATATCACTGTTATGAAAGAGCATGAGTTTGTGCTGTGGGTAATAGGAGCACATGCATGTGACCGTGGAAAATTTGTCTATGAACTGCCGGATAATGTGGTGGAAGTCCATGAGGTATTTCTGGATGATGCATTAAAACTGAAGGAACATGGAAATCAAAATGGACAGCTGCACAGAATCAATCATTTTTCGGAAGAAGAAACAAAGAGTTTAAGAGAATTGATGGAATGCAGTCATCCTGACTGGGAAGTATTGTTTCATTTATATCACGACCGGAAAATGAATCCGATGTCATTTCTGAAAAGTGAGCAGTTTTTAAATATATTAACAGCCAGCTGTCTGGAAAAATATCCGTATATTGCATTTGCGGATGCGTTTCATACAATGCGTTCCATGCTGCTTCCGGTTTTATATCTTCTGGGTTCAGAGGTTCCTCTGGCAGATACCTATCATGCCATTTCAACAGGATATGGGGGACTTCTTGCCTGCCTTGGAGGATATGTTTACAGAAGACCGGTATTACTTACAGAGCATGGGATATACACAAGAGAAAGGGAGGAAGAGATCATCAGGGCAAAATGGGTAATCCCATCATTTAAAAAACAGTGGATTTCTTTCTTTTATATGTTATCAGAAGCAATTTATAAAAGGGCTTTTCGGGTAACCAGTTTATTTACGAATGCGATGCTTACGCAAATACAGATTGGCTGTGATGCAGAGAAATGCAGAGTAATTGAAAATGGTATTAATTATGACAGGTTGTCACAGATTCCTCTGAAAGAGGAAGATGGATGGGTAGACATAGGTGCGGTAGTCCGTCTCGCACCCATTAAAGATATAAAGACTATGATATATGCATTTTATGAACTTTCATCCAGAATGGAGAATGTGAGACTTCATATTCTGGGAGGGGTAGATGACGAGGAATATGCAGATGAGTGTTATGCACTGGTGAAACAGCTGGATATCAAAAATCTTGTTTTTACAGGAAGGGTAGATATTGTACAGTATATGAGAAAACTGGATTTTACGATCCTTACCAGTATATCAGAAGGACAGCCATTATCCGTGCTGGAGTCATTTGCAGCCAGACGCCCATGTGTAACCACTGATGTAGGATGTTGCCGGGAACTTCTGAATGGAAAAGAAGGAGATAATTTTGGATGTGCCGGTTATTGCGTTCCGCCTATGTACAGGGATGGACTTGCTGCCGCTATGGAAAAAATGTGTGAATCCAGGAGAAGACGGATCAGAATGGGAAAAAGCGGACAGGCAAGAACTAAGGCATATTACAGGCATGAGCGCATGATCAGTGAATACAGAAAACTTTACAGGGAGGTGGAGGAAGCATATGGCAGGGATTGGATTTGAACTCAAAAAACTGTTCAGCAGAAGAGGGCTGTTTGCTTCTTTCCGCGCCTATGGATATGCAGGGATTATCTGTACCGGTCCCATGCTGCTTGGTATCGTACTTCTGCTGGGGGTTATGTTTTTGTGTGACAGGACAGGTGCTTCGAAACAGAGCAGAGAATTACTGGTTTGCATGATCACATATACACTTCTTGCATCATTGACGGTAACCAGTTTCTTGTCAATGGTAGTAACAAGATTTATTGCAGATATGCTTTATGAAGAAAAAAATGAGGCAGTTCTGTCATCTTTCTGGGGTTCGACAGGCTTAATGCTCATTGCAGGAGGAATTTTATATGGGATTTTTCTGATATTTTCCGGAGTTGGGCTTATAGATAAGTTTTTATGTTTTGAGTTGTTTGGAGAACTGATCGTTACATGGAATGCGATGAGTTATCTTACTGCAATTAAAGATTACAGAGGAATTATGTTATCCTTTCTTGCTGCGATCGCTGTTACTTTTCTTTCGGGAGCCTTATTGCTGTTTCTGGGAATTTCCCATGTGGAAGCATTGATGGCTGCGGTATGCATTGGATATGGGATCATGCTTTTATGGGATGTTGTTTTACTGTATGAGTATTTTCCACAAAGTGATATCAGTGCATTCTTATTTTTAAGGTGGGCAGATGAGTTTCTGCCGCTGGCATTTACAGGACTCTGCATTAATATCGGGCTGTTTGCCCACCTTGTGATCATGTGGGCCGGACCGCTGGGGAAACAGGTAAAAGGACTTTTTTATGGGGCACCGTCTCATGACGTACCGGCATTGATCGCATTTCTGACAATTCTGATCACCACTGTAAATTTTGTGGTTTCTGTAGAAGTTAATTTTTATCCGAAATACAGGAATTATTACAGTTTATTCAATGATGGGGGAACCATTAAGGATATTATGCAGGCCGGTACAGAAATGCTGGATGTACTGAACAGAGAATTGAAATATACCGCTTTGAAGCAGTTACTGACTACTGCGCTGGCGATTTCAGCAGGTGAGAGTCTTTTGAAGTACCTTCCTTTGGGATTTAATGATCTGATGTATGGATATTTCCGGACACTTTGTGTTGGTTACGGCATTTATGCAGTTGCAAATACGATGCTTCTGCTTCTTTTATATTTTACAGATTACAGGGGAGCATTGGCTGCTTCTGTAATTTTTGCCGTGGGAACTTCTGTGTTTACTGTGATTTCTCTGTTTTGTCCGCAGGTATATTATGGCTTTGGGTTTCTTGCAGGATGTGTACTGTTTTATTTTATAGTTATGATCCGTCTGGAACGTTATACCAGACGTCTGCCATATTATATTCTCAGCATACAGCCGGTGGTAGCAGAAGACAAATCGGGGGTATTTACCAGAATCGGATGTTTTATGGATGAGAAACTGGAAAGGAGAACGAACGTTGACAGGAATTAAAAAAATAAATCTGATAAGTGCAGTATTAGTCAGTCTTTCTCTTTGTGGAGGCTGCACTCTGGAAAAAGCGGGAAACTCTTCGCAGGATCAGACAGTACAGGAAGATAACGAAACAGAACAGGTAAAGGCAGAAAAAGCAGAGAAAGAAGAAATCAATGAGATTCATTTAAGAGATAAGGATTCTTTGTATGAAAATGATGATGATACCAGTGTTGTTACCATGTATCTTACTGTATCTAAGGGAAATTCATCCGAAAATACATATCATACATGGAAGGAAATCAACAGCTATTCTGTTTATGACTACGAAGATATGGGAGTGGAGAGATATCAGGTGGCAGGACTTTTGCAGGTGGGAGATGAGAATGGACCGACACAAGGGGAAGTCGGATATGGAGAAAGCGTGCCTAATGCAACTGTTCAGATCAGAGGCCAGACATCCAGCCAGAATGCACAAAAAAATTATAAAATTGAGTTAAAAAAGAATAAAGGAACGTGGAGAGGCCAGAGAACCATTAACCTGAATAAACATATGACAGAAGGAATGCGCTTTCGAAATAAGCTGGCATATGATCTGATCAGGGGAATTCCTCAGATGGTTGGTTTACGTACACAGTTTGTGCATTTGTATGTAAAGGATAATACAGAAGAATCAGGTGGAAAATTTGAGGATTATGGAATTTATACACAGGTTGAACAACTGAATAAGACGGCATTAAAGAGTCATGGACTGGATTCAAACGGACAATTGTATAAGATTAATTCTTTTGAATTTTATCGCTACGAGGATATTATAAAAAAAGAAGATGATGCAGGATATGATAAGACAGCCTTTGAAAAAATGCTGGAAATAAAAGGGGATTCAGATCATACCAAATTGATCGATATGCTGACAGATCTGAATGATTATTCTATAGGGATTGAAGATGTACTGAAAGAACATTTTGATGAAGAAAATATTGTTTACTGGATGGCATTTCAGATTCTGATGGGAAACGTAGACACACAGAACAGAAATGTTTATTTATACAGTCCTCTGAATTCAGATATCTGGTACTTTATTGCCTGGGATAACGATGGCTGTCTGATGAGACCGGAATATGAATTAAGGAATTTTTCGGATCAGAACAGCTGGGAAAAGGGAATCAGCAATTACTGGGGAAATATTCTGTTTCAAAGGTGTCTGAAGTCACGGTCTTTCCGGGAAAAATTAAATGATGCCATTCTGGATCTGAGGGAATATCTGAACAAAGATATGCTCACATCAAAGATAGAGAGCTATAAGAATGTACTGAAGCCCTATTTATATTTGATGCCTGATGCAGAGTATGAACCGCTTACATCTGAACAATACGATCAGATTGCAGCATCACTTCCTGATGAGATAGAGAAGAACTATCAGTTATATCTGGAAAGTCTGGAAACACCAATGCCATTTTATATAGGTGTTCCGACAATAGACGGTGATAAGCTGAAATTTAACTGGGATGTATCTTATGATCTGGACGCAGAGGACATTACGTATTCTGTAGAGGTTGCAAGAGATTATCTATTCCGGGATGTGATCTATCAGAACACAACACTGATTGTTCCGGAAGCCGAGATGGACCTTCCGGAAGCAGGACAGTACTTTGTGAGAGTAAGAGCAACAAATACATCTGGAAAAACGCAGGATGCATTTGATTATTATGTAACAGATGAAGGAAAACATTATGGTATGAGGTGCTTTTACATAACAGAAGATAGTACGGTAGAGGAAGACGATTATGAAGAAGGCTGACAGGAAGAAAGAACGTTTTCGTAACGAGTGGAAATATCTTATCAGTACCAGTGAGAAAGAAGTCCTGAATCTTCGGATGAAGCCACTTATGAAACTGGATCCTCATGCAGAAAATGGAGGATATCTGATACGGAGCCTGTATTTTGATGATTACTGGAACAGTGCATATGAAGAAAAGGAAAGCGGCGTTCTTATGAGGAAGAAATACAGGATACGAATTTATAATTATAGTGCCGAAAGTATCAAGCTGGAAAGAAAAAAGAAGTTCGGCAGTTATATTTATAAAGAAGATGCCCCTCTGACAAAAGATGAGGTGCAAAAAATTCTTTCCGGCGAATATGAATTTCTTCTGAAAAGTCCGTATAGTCTTTGCAGGGAATTTTACATAGAATGTATGAGTAATATGATGCGTCCGAGAACAATCGTAGATTATGAGAGAGAACCATGGATCATGGATGAAGGAACGGTCAGGATCACATTTGATACAGATGTCAGAGCTGCTGTTGGAAGCTATGATATTTTCGACAGTACGCTTCCGGCTTTATCTGTACTGGAACCGGGAAAACTGATCATGGAAGTGAAATTTACAGAGCTGCTGCCTCAGATTCTGAGAAATCTTCTGCCGCCGCAGGCAGCAGAATTTACAGCAGTTTCCAAATATGTACTGTGTTATGAAAAAACGCGGTACATGAATGGATTTGAGTATTGGTATGATACACAGGGGAGGATGATAAGATGAGTGTACAGGATATGATAAAAAAATCTGTACTGGAATCAGGAATGTTCAGTCAGTATGATATACCTAAGATATTGGCTGCTCTGGCAGTGGCTTTGATTTTGGGAAGTGTGATTTATCTGGTTTATCAGAAATTTTATGTTGGAGTTATTTTCTCCAGAAGTTTTGCAGTTACACTTGTGGGAATGACAGTGCTTACCTGTATGGTAACACTTGCGATCAGCAGCAATATTGTGATTTCTCTTGGTATGGTTGGTGCATTGTCTATTGTACGTTTTCGTACAGCAATTAAAGATCCGATGGATCTTCTGTATCTGTTCTGGGCAATCACATCGGGGATTACAGCCGGTGCAGGTATGTATGCATTAACTCTGTTGACAGCTGTGATTATCATTCTGATGATCGCCCTGTTTTATCACAAACAACAAAATGGAAGAATTTATATTGCAGTGATTCATTATCAGGGAACTCAGGCGGGAGATGAAATTATCCGTTGTTTTGGAAAAAGAAAATATTTCGTAAAATCAAAAACTATGCGCAATGAAAAAACAGAAATGGCAGTTGAAATATATTGCAGACAGAATGATATGGAGTTTATGGAAAAAATCCGGGATATCGGTGGAGTGGAAGATGTTACATTGATTCAGTATAATGGAGAATATCATGGCTAAATGTCAGAAACGATATCTGGTTCTGTTGGGTTTTGGACTTTTAGTTATTATAGCAGCAGGAGTATGGATGGTATTTGGAAGAAAAACTCAGATATATGAAAAAACAGAAGAAATTTTTGGAAATCCATTAATGGGATATGCACCTTGTGCCTGGGAAGAAACAATAGGAGAGGATATATCTTTACTGTATATGGATATTACCTGGGCTGAACTGGAACCGGAGGAAGGAAAATATGACTGGGAGAAAATCGAAAGAGAAAATCAGACTGACAGATGGAGAGAAGAAGGGAAACACCTGGTACTGAGGTTTGTGTGTGATATTCCCGGGGAGGAAAAGCATATGGACATTCCACAATGGCTATATGACAAAACTGATCATGCGGGAACCTGGTATGATATGGAGTATGGAAAGGGATATGCTCCTGATTATAATAATGAACAGATGATACAATATCACAAAAGGGCAGTTAATGCACTTGGAGAGCATTTTGGCAGAGATGGACTGGTCAGTTATATCGAACTTGGAAGTCTGGGGCACTGGGGAGAATGGCATGTAAATATTTCCGCAGGAATACAGAGTCTGCCAGAAGAATCTGTAAGAGAACGTTATATGATTCCATGGACAGAGGCCTTCCCTGATTCCATGATACTGATGAGAAGACCTTTTAGTGAGGGAGAACATTATGGAACAGGTCTCTACAACGATATGACCGGACAGCCAGAGAGCACAGAGGAATGGTTTCGCTGGATTAATGAAGGCGGTGAGTTTGACCAGACTCATGAGAAAAAAGGGTTATCCGCAATGAAAGATTTCTGGAAAAAGTTTCCTTCCGGAGGTGAGTTTACAAGTTCAATTACAATGAAAGAGTTGCTTGACACAAATCTGGATCAGACAATAAATCTGATAAAGAAAGCACATACTACTTTTCTTGGACCGAAAGTAGCGGATAAAACTTATGAAAACGGTTATAGGAAAGTTTTAGGAAGCATGGGATATCGTTTGTGGATTTCGCAAGCAAGCCTTATTCAGATGCCGGGGTATGTCAGCCTGAATCTTAAATGGAAGAATGATGGAGTTGCACCATTTTATGAAGACTGGCCTGTATGGGTTCTGGCAGAAGATGAGGATGGAAATAGTCTTGAAAAAGAAGCGGTTGACATTTCGTTAAAATCACTTCTGCCGGAAGAAACTTTGCAGACAAAAACAAGAATGCAGGTAAAAAAGCTGATCTCACTGGCCGGAAAGAAATATAAGATCAGTATAGGTATTGAAGATCCGATGACTGGGAAATTAGCTGTTCGACTTTCAATGAAGGGAACTTATAACGAAGGGAAAAATTATCTTTTTAGCAAATAATATTGAAGAATAAAAATGATTCGTTTATCTGTTACAGTAAAAGGAATAAAAAAATCGGATTGTATGTTTTTGAATACAATCTGATTTTTTTTGCTAATTACTGGACAAAGTAAAAAAAAACTATTCTATAATATTATAGTAAAAATTAAATAACATTTATTGGTTTTGAACCAGTCGTTGTAAGTTCCGCAAGGATTAATAGAGAAACCGGTGTAAGTCCGGTACGATCCCGTCACTGTAATAGGGAGCTTCGTAATGATAAATGTCACTGGACCATGTGAAGTTAAAGTTGGTCTGGGAAGGCGATTTCGAAGTGATGAACTTAAGTCAGGAGAACTGCTTACAATTGGGATAGGAATGATTCTTACGGTAGATAGGAAGCATAATTTTTTCATGTCATTTTGTGTCCGTATGTATGGTGTTTTCATATGTTTGCAGGAACATTTGACGAAGAAGAAAGAAAAGACCTGATCATCAAGATTCAGCAGGATATTATGGATGATGCAGCAACTGTATTCTTCGGATATGAGACAACTTATCTGTTCTCTAACAAGAGAGTTACAGGCGTGAAGATGTATCCGATGGATTACTACTGGCTGACAAAAGACATCACACTTGCTGAGTAATTATATTCAGAGATATTAATTTCTGAATGAGACTGCACGGATTATGTCTGTTCATCGGGATATCAGAAAAGATGGACACAGATATAATCCAAAAAACACAGCAACAAGTAAGAAGGAGCGTTATTTATGCTTGAAATAAAGGATCTCTCAGTCCGGTATGGAAAGCAGGCACCTACTATCGAGCATTTCAACCTGAACATGAAGAAGGGCGAGATCATCAGTGTTGTAGGTGAGAGTGGAAGTGGAAAAACCACTGTTATCAGAGCTGTCCTCGGCGCACTTGCCGGGGGCGGTAAGGTAACACAGGGAGATATACTCTTTAACGGAAAATCCCTGCTGACCAATACCAAGGATGAATGGAGACAGTTAAGAGGAACACGTATATCCATGATCTTCCAGGACTGCGGCGGAACCCTGAATCCGATCCGTAAGATTGGAAGCCAGTTCGTGGAATACATCTGTACTCATTCAAAAGTGTCAAAAGATGAAGCGTGGAAAAAAGGAGTAAGCATGCTGGAGAAAATGCGTCTCCCGGAAGCAGAGAATATTATGAACAGTTATCCTCATCAGCTTTCCGGTGGTATGCGTCAGCGTGTGGGTATTGCCATGGCAATGACCTTTAATCCTGAACTGCTTCTGGCAGACGAACCAACCAGTGCACTGGATGTGACCACACAGGCGCAGATCGTCCGTCAGATGCTGGAACTGCGTGACGATTTCCACACAGGCATCATCATCGTAACCCATAACATTGGTGTAGCTGCTTACATGGCAGACCAGCTGATCGTTATGCAGAACGGCAAAGTGGTGGATCAGGGAACAAGGGATGAGGTCATGAATCATCCGACCAGTGATTATACAAAGAAACTTCTGGCAGCAGTACCGGAAATGGAGGGACGCCGTTTTGTTTAAGGAATCAGATATCGTGCTGAGTGCAAAGCACATCGTAAAACAGTTTCCGGCATCCCATGGACGGACACTGACAGCCTGCAATGACATTAACCTTAATGTATATAAAGGCAAGACATTAGGAATCGTAGGAGAGAGTGGATGCGGTAAATCCACATTCGTAAGAATGGTCATCTCCCTCGACAAGCCTACCAGCGGTGAGATTCTGTATCATGGCAAAAACCTTGCTGATCTTTCCAAAA
>OIXA01004347.1_pt1 | contig 13673 bp, 11 predicted proteins | sample 1587721 | NCBI WGS metagenome assembly OIXA01 (sample SAMEA3888900, study PRJEB22519) | human gut metagenome | biome: human gut; feature: human-associated habitat; material: faeces | place: Denmark | collected 2013 | reverse complement strand
TGGCCCAGCGGATGACGTGGATGTTCATCTGGTGCAGGCCCACCTTCATGGTGCCACGCAGACCGGCGGTACCGAATTCCAGCGGCCCATAGAACCGCTCCCGGATCTCCTTCTCATCGTCCCGGATGCTCTCCAGCTCGGCGTGCTCCTGCTCGTTCAGGGCAGGGGATGCCAGCCACTTTTCATATTCCTGCATATAAGACATGATGGATGCTCCTTTCGGTTTACTCGTCTGTCTCGTTGGGCATGGGCATGGAGGCCAGCAGATTCTGGGCGTCCTCCGCCATGGAGGCCGGGACGTACAATCCCACGCCGAAGCCGGAGAAGCCGTTGATGACCTTTCCGGCGCCGCCCTCCTTGTCGTAGTATTTGAAACATGGGATCCCGTAAGCCGTCAGCAGGGAGATGGTCACATCTGCGTCGGCAGGGGAATCGAAGGTGTGGGCAAGCAGGACTGCCTGCTCCCGCTCACCGTTTTCGTCAGTGGGCCAAGCGGGGATATTGGGGGAGATACCCCAGTAACTCAGTTCCATGGATAGGCCTCCTTTATATATGTCCTTGTATTATATCACGAATTTTCTTAAAAGGGAAGTGTTTCATTTGTGATATTTTGTTCCGGCGGAGATTTGATACGCCCGATAGATCTGCTCCAGCAGCATGATCCGGGCCAGATGGTGGGGGAAGGTCATGGGGGACATGGACAGCCGCCAGTCCGCCTGCCGCTTCAGGCTCTCGTCCAGCCCCACGCTGCCGCCGATGAGGAAGGTCAGCTGCGTCTTACCAGCCACGGCCAGTTCCTCCATCCGATGGCTCAGCTCCACGCTGGAACAGGTTTTTCCCTCGATGCACAGGGCGATGACTGCCCCGCCCTTGGGGAGCCTTTCCCGGATGGCCACCGCCTCCGCCGCCAGCGCCCGCTGTACCTCCGCCGGGGAGGGAGACTCCGGCAGACGGCTCTCCGGCAGCTCCACCAACTCCAGCTTGCAGAAGCGCTGGAGCCGCTTGACGTACTCTGCCGCCGCCTCCAGATAGAATTTCTCCTTCAGCTTGCCTACGCACAGCACCGTCACTCGCTGCATACCGGCACCTCCATCCCATAGGGGAGACTGACCTCGCTGCGGGGGGCCACCTCCAGCAGTACCTCCGCCTCCACCGTATTCAGGCGTTGCTGCACCGTGTCCCAAGCCCGCTGGGGGGTGTTGTTCTCCCGGCTCAGGTGGGCCAGAATGATGCACCGTGTGCCGCACTGGGCCATTCGGGCGGCGAACTCCGCCGCCGCATCGTTGGACAGATGCCCCTGGTCCCCCAGGATGCGGGCCTTCAGGGAATAGGGATACGGCCCGCTGCGGAGCCACTCCACGTCGTGGTTGCTCTCCAGCACCAGCGTATCCACTCCCGCCAGAGCGGCTTCCGCCTCCGGGGTCACAAAGCCCGTATCCGTGAGAAAGCCCACGGCGGCGCTGCCGTCCACCCGGTAGTCCACGCTCTGGGCGGCGTCATGGGAGGTGCGGAACACCGTCACCCGGCAGTCTCCCACGGAAAACACCGTCCCCGGCTCCACCGGACGCAGCAGGGACTCGATGCCGGCAATGCGGTAAGCCAGCTGCCGGGCGGTGCCGGGACTTGTGTAAATGGGGATGCGGTGGTGCTTCACCATGGTTTGCAGGCCGCTGACGTGATCCGAATGCTCATGGGTGATGAGTACGCCGTCCACGTCCGCCATGGTCAGCCCCAGCTGCAAAAGCCCCGCCTTGATGCGGCGTGTGGAAATTCCGGCGTCCAGCAGCAGATGCACGCCCCCGTCCGACAGCAGCAGGCAGTTCCCCTCGGAGCCGCTGGCCAGTGTATGTATAGTCATCAATGTGTCTTTCCTCGCAATAAACCGACTTTCCGCCGCAGACTGCCAACAGCCTGCGGCGGAAAGCTTATGTCCTATCAGCAGATGTGAGCCTCGGTCTCCTCCGGCTCCGGAATCTCCTCCACCCGGATATCGGCGCCCAACTGGCGGAGCTTGCCCACCAGATCCTCGTAGCCACGCTCGATATACTGTACCTGCGTCAGCTCCGTTTCGCCCTGAGCGGCCAGACCGGCGATGACCAGAGCCGCACCGGCCCGCAGGTCACAGGCCTGCACCGGCGCACCGGTGAGTTGTGTGACGCCCTCCACCACAGCCACCCGGCCGTCCACTTGGATCTGAGCGCCCATGCGCCGCAGTTCCTCCACATACTTGAAGCGGTTGTTCCATACGCCCTCCGTCACCAGACTGGTGCCTTGGGCCAGACACAGCGCCACCGTGATCTGGGGCTGCATATCCGTGGGGAAGCCGGGGTAGGGGAGGGTCTTGACGTTGGCCCGCTGCAGCGGCCCGCTGCGGCGGATGAGCATGGTGTCGTCCTGCTCCTCCACCGTGACGCCCATTTCCATGAGCTTGGCGGAGATGCAGTCCATGTGCTTGGGAATGATGTTGCGGATCAGCAGCTGTCCGCCTGTGGCGGCCACAGCGGCCATATAGGTACCCGCCTCGATCTGGTCGGGGATGATGCAGTAGGTGCCGCCGCTGAGGCGCTCCACGCCCTTGATGCGGATGGAGTCCGTACCGGCGCCCTTGATGTCAGCCCCCATGGAGTTGAGGAAGTTGGCCAGATCCACGATGTGTGGCTCCTTGGCGGCGTTTTCGATGGTGGTGGTGCCGTCGGCCAGCACGGCGGCCATCATGATGTTCATAGTGGCGCCCACGGATACCACATCCATGTAGACGTTGGCACCGGAGAGCCGGCCGCCTCTGGCTGCGGCATGGACGAAGTTGCCCTCCGTCACCTCGGCGCCCATGGCCCGGAAGCCCTTGACGTGCTGGTCAATGGGCCGCACGCCGAAGTTGCAGCCGCCGGGCATGGCCACGGTGGCCTCGCCGAAGCGGCCCAGCAGCGCTCCCAGCAGATAGTAGGACGCCCGGATGCGCCGTGCCATATCATAGGAGGGATGGGTGCTGCGGACGGTGCGGCAGTCGATCACCACGGCGTGCTGATTCAGCACCCGCACCCGTGCGCCCAGCTCATCCAGAATGGAGAAAAACAGGGTCACGTCGCTGATTTGGGGGATGTTCTCGATGCGGCATACGCCGTCCACCAGCAGGGCGGCAGGGATGATGGCAACGGCGGCGTTCTTGGCACCGCTGATCGTGACCTCACCAAACAGGGGACGGCCACCGTGAATGATATACTTGTTCAAAACAGGCATCCTCTCTTTTTACATATAGCCGGGACAAGGGTAGCTTGCCCGGAGACGGTAAGCTTCATACGGCTGCGGCCGGAAGCGTTTTAACATAAGGATACCCTCGGCTTTTCACGAGGGATACATAACATAGTATACCACAATTTTTTCTAAAAGCAATGACAAAGACATTACAGAGCGAAAAAATCTGACGGAAAATTTCGCTCCGCAATGTCTTTTTTGCTACCGTTTTGTTCCTTTCCCGTCAGCCCAGCCAGCGGAAATGTCCTGTCACCGTCATGCGGGGGATGTCGTTGCGCTCCACCGCCTCGTCGATGGGGTTGCCGTGGTGGATCAGGAAGGGGATACCCTGCCGGTTCCGCCGATCCGAGCACAACCCGATATGAACCCGATCACCGAACACCACGATGTCCCCCGGCTGCCACTGCTGCCCATCCGACAGGTCGCAGGTCAGCACCTGCGCATGGCGGCGGAAGAAGGTATCCAAGGTGTTGACCCGGCGGAAGTCGATATTGGAGTCGGGGGTGGTGATGTGGGGATACGCCTCCGGACAGGCGGCGATGTCCGCATCCACCAGCGCCTTCAGGTCATAGCCTGCCGCCTGAAGAGCCTGCCAGATGACGTCGGTGCAGACGCCCAGTCCGTCGTCGGGATAGCCCCCGGCATAGTACTTGCTCTGATAGTGGGGATCCGTGGCGATGTAGGCCCGTGCGCCCAGCACCGCATCCGTCCAATCGTCCACGCCGTCGCCGTCGGCGTCGTTGGGGCTTTGCAGGTCTGTCAGTCCCAGCTGTCGGGCGGTATAGGACCGCTGCGGTCCGAAGCGCCACAGGGTATAGCCCGCCGCCAGCACCGGGATCATCAGCAGCCACAGCCACCGAAGGTGCCGCCGTCTGCGGCCGGAGTATCGCTTTTCCATCCGTCCTCCCTCCTTGTTGGGGAGAAGTATACCAGACGTCTGGCGAAAAATCCATTACATTTCCGTCACCGACAGCTGCTCCGGGGAAAAGTGCAGCCGGAAGGAATTGCGGTAGAACTCGATGAGCCCCTCCTGCTGGAGCCTGCTCAGCTCACGGGACAGGGCGCTGCGGTTCACCGCCAGATACGCCGCCATCTCCTCACGGGACAGGGAGAGCCGGAAGCAGTCGGATCCCTGACGGCTGCGGCAGTCCTGCAAATACAGCAGCACCCGCCGCCGCAGGCTTGGCTCGGAGAGATAGGTGACCCGCCGCCGCATCTGCCAGAACTTCTGGGCCGATTCCCGCAGCAGATTCATCCGCAGCCGGGCATGGCCCTCACAGTGGCGCTCACAGCCCCCCATGATCCGCTCCAGCGGCAAAAACAGCACCTCCGCCCCCTCCGGGGAGAGCACCGATACCGGGCTTGTCTCGCCTGCTGCCATGAGCATTTCCCCGAACACGCCCCCGGCGGTGTGGCGGGCCACCAGCTGCATGGCCCCGGCCTCCCGGTACTGTACGGCGTCCACGGCCCCCTGCAGGACGATACCCGCCTGCAGGACCGTGTCCCCGGCGTGCCAGAGGAACTCCCCCCGGCCATAGCGGCGCACGGAGCCGCCAAGGCACGTCAGCAGATGCCGCAGCTCCTCCGCCTCGATGCCGGAGAAGAGAATGGTTTGTTGTAGCAGAGGGATGTCCGGCTGCATAGACGGCTCCTTTCGTTGCACGGGCAACGTAAGCCCAGCGATAGTGTGGTAAAATAGGGAAAAACTTCTGGAGGTATAAACCCATGAACAAGAAAACACTCTGGATCACGGAGACCGCCGTGATGATCGCCCTGCTGGTGGCACTGCAGTGGGCCACCAAGCCCTTGGGACAGTTCGTCACCGGCTCCTGCGTGAATCTGGTGTTGGGGGTATCGGTGCTGGTGGGTGGCCTGTGGTGCGGCCTGATGGTGGCGCTGGTGAGTCCCTTCTTCGCTTTTCTGCTGGGCATCGGCCCGGCGTTTTTGCCCATTGTCCCCATGGTGGCCGTCGGCAACATGGTGCTGGTGGTGATCCTGCACCTTCTGGCAAGCCGTGACAAGATCGCCGCACGCAGCTATCTGGCCGTGGCTGTAGGAGCCGTGACCAAGTTTCTGGCCCTGTGGCTGCTGATCGTGAAGCTGGTGCTGCCTACACTGGGACTGGCGGAAAAGCAGGTGGCGGCGATCTCTGCCAGCTTCTCTTGGCCCCAACTGGTGACTGCCGCCATCGGCGGCGTGCTGGCCGTGACCATCGCCCCCCTGATCCGCAAGGCCCTGCGCTCCAAGTAAGAACGTATCAACCGTCTTTTAACGGAAAACAGCCTGCCGGTGTTACCGGCAGGCTGTTTTTTGCTTGCCAAGGTCGGCGCTTGAAAGATCCTTGGATTTTCGGGCAGCGCTATTACCGCTCCCGCCACATCCGTGGGGAGAGCATCACCAGAATGGGCATCAGCTCCAGCCGCCCCAGCAGCATCAGCAGCGACATGACCACCTTGCTGAACCCGGAGAAGGGGCTGAAATTCCCCGACGGGCCCAGACGGCCCAGCCCCGGTCCCACGTTGCCGAGACACGTCAGCACGGCGGTAAAGGACTCCGTAAAGCCCAGGTTGTCCCAAGCCAGAAGGGTGGCCCCACCCAGCAGCAGGATCATATACGCCACCATGTAGGCCGCCGCCGAGGAGACCACCCGGTCCTCCACCAGCTGTCCGTCCACGGTGATGACGGAGATATGCTTGGGGTGCAGGATCTTTTTGATCTCCCGGTGCAGCAGCTTTCCCAGCAGCAGGATGCGGGAGACCTTGATGCCACCGGAGGTAGAGCCGGCGCAGGCGCCGGTGAACATGAGGATCACCAGCAGCATCTGTCCAAAGACCGGCCACTGGGCAAAGTCCGCCGTGGCGAAGCCGGTGGTGGTCACGGTGGACACGGCGTTGAAGACGGAATCCTTCAGCGCCCGACCCAGCGGAACGCTCTGCTGCACCATGAGACTGGCGGCGATAAGGCCGATGGACCCCAACGTCAGCAGGGTATACAGCCGCAGCTCCTCGCTGTGCAGCGCCTCCCGGATGTGTCCCCGCAGGGAGATGAAGATCAAAGAGAAGTTGATGCCCGACAGGAACATGAAGATGGCCACGATCCATGTGATGGCCGGGGAGCCGAAGGCGGCGATGCTGGCGTTGCGGGTGGAGAAACCACCGGTGGAGATGGTGGCAAAGGAGTGGACCACGGCGTCGTAAAGGTCCATGCCCGCCAGACACAGGGCCACGATCTCCGCCGTCGTCAGACCAATGTAGATGCCATAGAGCACCTTGGCGGTGTCGTTGACATGGGGCAGCAGCTTGCTCTTGATAGGGCCGGGGCTTTCGGCCCGCATCAGGTGTACGCCCCCCGCCCCCGTCCAGGGCATCAGGGCCAGAAACAGCACCAGCACACCCATGCCGCCCATCCACTGGGTCAGCGCCCGCCAGAAGAGGATCCCCCTTGGCATGGCCTCCACATCCGTCAGGATGGTGGCTCCGGTGGTGGTGAGGCCAGAGGCCGTCTCGAACAGGGCATCCGCATAGTGGGGGACAGCCCCGCTGAGGACGTAAGGAACCGCCCCGAACAGGCACAGCACGATCCACGCCATGGCCACCACCGCATAGCCGTCCCGGCCCTGCAGACGGTTCTTCCGGGCCGGGATGCGGGTGAGGATCAGCCCGCACAGGCTGCACAGCCCCAGCGTCCACAAAAACGGCTCCCAGCAGGCCTCACCATAGCCTACGGACACCAGCAGCGGCAGCAGCAGGCACCCGGCTTCCACCCAGAGGGTATAGCCCATGATGTTCAGTATCAAACGAAAGTTCATGTCACTTGTCCTTTGCACATTCCGTAAATATTATAATGAGAAATAGCCGTATCGCAAATGGCCATAAGTATTCAAATTATATTCCCCCGGACTGTCCCTGTCAAGTCCGGCCCGATGCCCCCTCCGGAGAGGGGAGGGGACTGCGTGGGACGAAAATTTTTGCACAAAAAACATCGCCGCAGGAGGGCAGGACGCCCGGCCCCCATGAGGTGAAAAGCCATGTTCTATGGAAAAATCTCACAATTCTTGCGGAATTGTATACATTTTCGTGACTTTTTCAGAAAACTAATGATAATTTTTCACTGCAACAAAAGATTTTATCCCATTGACTTTGGCTGTGAATTATGTCATTCTTAACATAATTCAATCATATGCGCCGGAGGATGGGGCGCTATTCTCCGTGCCGACGAAAGGAGTGTCCTGCTTTGAGCAGACTGGATATCAAGACACCCAGCCGGGCCCAGACCGTGGTGGAAGGGCTTTACCGGGATGTGGAGCGGCGCATTGCCGCCAGCCCTCCGGGCCTGTGTCCGGTGGATATGTCCCTGTCGTTTCTGCAGCTGTGCCATGCACAGACCTGCGGCAAATGTGTCCCCTGCCGGATCGGGCTGGGGCAGCTGACGCTGCTGATCAATCAGGTGCTGGACGGCGAGGCTACCATGGAGACCATCGCCATCATCGAAAAGACCGCCCGCAGCATCGTCAACACCGCCGACTGTGCCATCGGCCGTGACGCCGCCCGTCTGGTGGTTGAGGGGCTGGAGGGCTTCCGGGATGACTACGAGGAGCACGTGAAGCACAACCGCTGTCTGGCGGGCCTGCAAAATCCCGTTCCCTGTGTGGCACTGTGTCCCGCCGGCGTGGATATCCCCGGCTACATGGCGCTGGTAGGGGAGGGTCGCTGCGCTGATGCAGTGCGCCTGATCCGCAAGGACAATCCCTTCCCCACGGCCTGCGCCTATATCTGCGAGCATCCCTGCGAGGCCCGCTGCCGCCGGAATATGGTGGACGATGCCATCAATATCCGTGGCCTGAAGCGCTATGCCGTAGACCACGCCGGGGTGGTACCCCAGCCGGAGTGCGCTCCCGCCACCGGCAAGAAGGTGGCCATCATCGGCGGAGGCCCCAGCGGTCTCAGTTGCGCCTACTACCTGGCCCTTATGGGTCACGGGGTCACGGTGTACGAGGAGCGGGAGCAGCTGGGCGGTATGCTGCGCTACGGCATCCCCAGCTACCGCTTCCCCCGTGAGAAGCTGGACGCCGAGATCGAATCCATTCTGTCTCTTGGCATTGAGGTACATACCGGCGTCACCGTGGGCCGGGATATCTGGCTGGAGAAGCTGGAGCAGGAGTATGACTGCATCTACATCGCCATCGGCGCTCATCAGGATAAAAAGACCGGCATCCCCGGCGAGAACAGTAAGAACGTCATCTCCGCCGTGGAGATGCTGCGTGCCATCGGCGACAACGAGATGCCGGATTTCACCGGCAAGCAGGTGGTGGTCATCGGCGGCGGCAACGTGGCCATGGACGTCACCCGCAGCTCCATCCGACTGGGGGCCGACAAGGTCACCTGCGTCTATCGCCGCAGGATCGCGGATATGACCGCGCTCCCGGATGAGGTGAAGGGCGCGATCGCAGAAGGCGCGGAGGTCCGCGAGCTTTGCGCGCCGGTGCGCATCGAGGCAAACGAAGCCGGCGAGGCCTGCGCGCTCTGGGTCCAGCCACAGATCATCGGCTTTGCCGACAAGACCGGCCGTCCCCGTCCGGAGACTGCCGATCAGCCCGAAGAACGCATCCCGGCAGATATCATCGTTGTAGCAATCGGTCAGGGCGTCGAGATTGCAGGCTTTGAACAGACCGGTATTCCCATCCGCCGGGGAACCTTCATGGCAGAAAGCTCCAGCCAGATCGACAACATGGAAACCGTCTTTGCAGGCGGCGACTGCGTGACGGGACCTGCGACTGCCATCCGCGCCATTGCAGCCGGCAAGGTTGCAGCTGCCAACATTGACGAGCAGCTTGGCTTCCACCATGAGATCCGCACGGATGTGAAAATTCCTGCGCCGCATCTTGACGTATGTCCGCCGCGCGGGCGCGTCAACACGAAGGAGCGCGAGGCAGCCCAGCGTAAATGTGATTTTGAAGACATCGAATGCGGCATGACCCACGAGGAGGCCTGCGCCGAGAGCGGCCGCTGCCTGCGCTGCGATCACTTCGGCTACGGCATCTTCAAAGGAGGGAGGACGGAAAGATGGTAACACTGGTCATTGACAACAAGACCGTCTGCGTGCCGGAAGGAACCAGCATTCTCGATGCGGCGCGCACGGCGAGCATTGATATACCGACGCTTTGCTATCTCAAAGATCTCAACGAGATCGGTGCATGCCGGATCTGTATGGTAGAGATCGAGGGACAGGACACGCTCGTTGCCGCGTGCGACAATGAGGTACATGAAGGCATGGTCATTCACACGAACTCGCAGAAGGTTCGTATGACGCGCCGCGTGAACCTCCAGCTGCTGCTCAGCCAGCATGAGGTGAACTGCGTCAAATGTACGCGCAGCGGCAACTGCAAGCTTCAAAAGCTGTCCAACGACTATAACCTGCTCGGCGCGCCCTATCAGAAAAAGCTGCGTCCGGCGCCGGTCGACTATTCCTCGCCCATTTTGCGCTTTGAAAACCGCTGCGTCAAGTGTATGCGCTGCGTGCAGGTGTGCGACAAGATCCAGAGCATGAACATCTGGGATCTGATGGGCACCGGCTCCCGCACCACCATCGGCGTGGGCAAGACCCGCCGCCTGGGGGATTCCGATTGCACCTTCTGCGGACAGTGCATCATCCACTGCCCGGTGGGCGCCCTGCAGGAGCGGGACGACACCGGCAGGGTTTTCGACGCCCTGGCCGATCCCAAGAAGATCACCGTGGTGCAGATTGCCCCGGCGGTTCGGGCTGCCTGGGCGGAGTATTATCACCTGGACCCCAAATTTGCCACGGCCCAGCGCATGGTTACGGCCTTGAAGCAGATCGGCTTTGACTATGTGTTTGATACAGATTTTACCGCAGACCTGACCATTATGGAGGAGGGCACCGAGTTTCTTCACCGCCTTCACGGCGGAGGCGCGCTGCCCCTCATCACCTCCTGCTCCTGCAAAGGCAATGGATAATAAATCATAGAAGGAATACCTCGTTCTTTTAACGCTGCTTGTACTTGATCCCTCTTTTCTACAGCTAGCTGTACCGTATATTGATGATAGACATGCGATGAAAAGACTGATTTTAGCGGTTTGCGTACAGTTTTCAATCCGGAAAAGGCAGCATCGTATCTAGCAGCCACTTTACAACGAGCGGCGGCAAATTCATCCAAATACCGAAGCTTAACATCTAAGACAGCGGCCTGCAAGGTATCCAAACGGGAGTTGCAGCCCACCAAAGAATGATGATATTTCATCTTTTGCCCATGATTGGCGATCATTCGCAGGCGTTCGGCCAATCGCACGTCGGAAGTAAACATCGCCCCACCATCTCCATAACAAGCCAACGGTTTCGAGGGGAAGAAAGAGGTCGTACCTATAGAGGCGATCGTACCGGCTTTCTTTACCGTTCCATCCGAGAAGGTATAATTAGCACCGATGGATTGGGCATTATCCTCGATCACATATAAATTATGGCGGCCAGCGATACTCAAGATCGATTCCATATCACAACACTGGCCAAAAAGATGAACCGCGATAATAGCTCTCGTCTTTTCAGACAGGGCATCTTCTATCTTTTCCGGGTCTATATTGAATGTACCGGGATCTACATCCACTAATACCGGCACTAGGCCAAGAGCCAAAGCGACCTCAGCCGCGGCGATATACGTAAAAGCAGGAACGATCACCTCATCGCCCGGATGTAAGTCGAATGCCATCAAGGAGATTTGCAAAGCATCCGTACCGTTGCCGCACGGGATCGCATAAGGAATACCTAAATAATCTGATAAATGGTTACAAAATCCCTTCACCTGAGGGCCATTGATAAAGGCGCAAGCATTTATCACCGTTTGCATGGCAGGATCGATCTCACTACGCAAACGTTCATACTGCTTCCGCAGATCTACCATCTGTATCTGTTTCTCAAGCATCTTATCCATTCAAAAAATAGGGCTATCCCGTCGTTAAAACGGAATAGCCCCCTCATTATTGCGTTTATCTTATTATTTCACCTCGCTACCCGGTTTCACCTCTTTCTCCGGGGTGATAACGGCCAGCTTTCCATCGAAATTCTCGGCGGAGAGAATCATACCCTCGGAAACAATACCTTTCAGCTTACGGGGAGCTAAGTTAGCGATGAAGCAAACTTGCTTGCCTACCAATTCCTCGGGTTTATAATGCTGGGCGATGCCCGATACGATCGTGCGTTTCTCCAGACCATCGTCTATACGGAACTGAAGCAGCTTATCCGCTTTCGGAACTTTCGTGCATTCCAGCACCGTACCCACACGGATATCCAGTTTCATGAAATCATCGAACTCAATATTCTCACGGATCGGTTTCGCCTTATAATTCGCTTCCTCATTCGCTTTCTTCGTATCCAATAATTTCTGCACTTGGGCCTCGATCACACTATCCTCTATCTTCTCGAACAACAACTCTGCCTTGCCCAATTGATGACCGGCCTCCAATAGATCCGTAGCACCTAGGCGATTCCATCCCAACGGCTCTACATTCAGCATCTTATTCAGTTTCTCCATGCTAAACGGCAAGAACGGCTCAAAAGCGATCGCCAGATTAGCCGTAATCTGCAAAGCGATATTCATGATCGTAGCGACACGAGGCATATCCGTCTTCGCCAACTTCCAAGGCTCCATATCAGCGAGATACTTATTTCCGATACGGGCTAGGTTCATCGCCTCTTTCTGAGCGTCACGGAAGTGGTAGGTATCCAACAGGCGTTCCACGTTCTCTTTCACATCCGCAAAATCCTTCAAGGTCTGACGATCATAATCCGTCAACTCACCTGCCGCCGGCACCTTACCCTCGAAATACTTATCCGTAAGGACTAATGCACGGTTCACGAAATTCCCTAAGATAGCGACCAACTCGTTATTATTACGAGCCTGAAAATCTTTCCATGTGAAATCATTATCCTTTGTCTCCGGTGCGTTGGCCGTCAAGACATAGCGCAACACGTCTTGCTTGCCCGGCATATCCACCAGATACTCGTTCAACCAAACCGCCCAGTTGCGGGAAGTAGAGATCTTGTCGCCCTCCAAGTTCAAGAACTCGTTGGCGGGGACATTCTCCGGCAAGTTATAAGAACCTTCCGCTTTCAGCATGGAAGGGAACACGATACAATGGAACACGATATTATCTTTACCGATGAAATGGACCATTTTAGTCTCCGGATCCTTCCACCAAGTCTCCCAGCTATCCGGCAGTAACTCCTTCGTATTAGAGATATAACCAATCGGAGCGTCGAACCATACATACAGCACCTTTCCTTCCGCCCCTTCTACGGGAACAGGGATACCCCAATCCAAATCGCGACTCACCGCACGGGGTTGCAGACCCATATCCAGCCAACTCTTACACTGCCCGTAGACGTTCGGCTTCCATTCCTTATGATCCTCCAATATCCATTTACGCAAGAATGGCTCCCACTTATCCAAAGGCAGATACCAATGCTTCGTCTCACGCATCACCGGCTTGCTGCCACTGATAGCGGATTTCGGATCGATCAAATCCGTCGGGCTAAGGGAAGTACCGCAAGCCTCACACTGATCGCCATACGCTTTCTCGTTTCCGCAATGCGGACAAGTACCCGTAATATAGCGGTCGGCCAAGAATTGCTTCGCCTCCTCATCGTAGTATTGCTCGCTTGTTTTCTCGATGAATTCGCCTTTATCATACAATGTACGGAAAAAATCCGAGGCCATCTGATGATGCGTAGCGGAAGTAGTACGTGAATAGATATCAAACGTGATACCGAACTCCTCGAACGATTTCTTGATAATACCGTGGTAACGATCCACCACATCCTGCGGTGTGATCCCCTCTTTCTTCGCTCTCAACGTAATGGGTACCCCATGCTCGTCCGAACCACCAATCATCAACACTTCCTCTCCCTTCAAACGAAGGTAACGGGCATAAATATCAGCAGGCACATACACCCCGGCCAAGTGTCCGATATGCACCGGTCCGTTCGCATACGGCAACGCCGTAGTAATCAGCGTTCTCTTAAAATGTTTTTCCATACCTTGTGTTCTCTTTTTGAGGAGCAAAGGTACGGAATAATTTGGTTAGATAAAAAAGATTGGAATATCATTCAAGGATATAGTTCGTCAACTCCTGTTTCATTCGCCGAACGGTTGATAAAAGAGGGGATAACTCTACTTTTATTATATTAAATATTTCTTCCTCATCGATACGATGATATTCATGGGCAATAATATCACGTAGCCCCATAATCTGCCCCCAAGGTATGTCAGGATAGTTTATCAAATAACGATGAGAGGTTTTATTATCAATCGTTTTAACACTCTCACCAATAAAAATCAGTTGCATACAAATGCCGCTCAAAAGGAAGGTACCTTCCTGATCTAATAGAAAATCATCAGGCCTTTTAATTTG
>OIXA01004331.1_pt1 | contig 13715 bp, 9 predicted proteins | sample 1587721 | NCBI WGS metagenome assembly OIXA01 (sample SAMEA3888900, study PRJEB22519) | human gut metagenome | biome: human gut; feature: human-associated habitat; material: faeces | place: Denmark | collected 2013 | reverse complement strand
TGTATCCTGAGATGTCTGTGCTGAATAAATAGGAAATAGTTTATCATCAACTTTGATAGTCGCTCCCTGATTTGCCGGATATGTATATTCGTCTGTTTTAACAGTTATTTCATCATCATTTTCAGCTACTCTGCTTACTTCTGATTTTGAAACTTCTTTTTCGTTAGTGTGATCATTATTTTCCGCCTGTACATTTCCAATAACACTTGAAAAAACTACTACACCAATACATAAATTGCTTAAAATTCTTTTTACTTTCATATTTTTTCCTCATAATAATCGCTTTTTCTGTAGTTACATTAATAAATATCTCTTCAAAGTTACCAATACCTATTACAAAGCAAAAAATACAAAGAATATCTCTTCAAAGTTACCAATACCTATTACAAAGCAAAAAAATACAAAAACAACCTAAAATCAAGACCATAAAACAATAACCATATAATTGTTGTATTGTTTTTGTCACAATCACAACAACTTTCAATTCATTCTAACTTATCATTTTGCATTTTGCAATCATTTTTATGTTTTTTACACCAAGCCTAAAATGAATTTCTAAATTTACTCTTGCACTGAAATTTTCTTATTCAAGTCAGCTTGCAAAAAACCTAAAAATATATTTCTTTAACAAAAAGTTCCCTACAGCGCTAAACGTTGTAAGGAACTTTTTATCTTATCAAACTTCTATATTAATCTTAAATCTTAGATTCCATATTCCCCAAATCTTTCAAACCATCTTTCCAGCATTACACTGACCATACCTCTTGTAACAAGACCGTTCGGCTCCAGATATTTAACACCGTCTTTTTCTACTCCTGTTATAAGTTTGTTATTCATAACTGCCACATAGATGATTGAACGTGAATAGTCTCTTAATTGATCCACATCTGCATACGTTGTCTTAAACTGTTCCATCTTAGTAAAATAATATGGATCTTCAACTTCTGAACCTCTTATTAGACCACATGCATCTACATACCGGTCTAACGCTGTGATACAATCCTGTCTCGTTATGACATCTCCTACTCCGAAATCTCCATTCGAATATCCTGTCATAATCTTCATATCTTTTGCCCAGGCAACAGCCTTTCCGTAGTAAGTTCCATCATCTTTCTGTATAACTGTATGACCCTGACTAATATAACGTCTCATTAATGCCAACGCAATATCCTGACGCTGCAGATTCTCTCCCGGTGCGAAGAGTGTCGCATTCACACCTGTCATAACCCCTTTATCTCTTACATACATTACTGAATCATAATACCAGTCTGATTCGTATACATCATCATACGGATTCGATGCTGCTTGGGATGTGAATCCTGAGCTCAGAACAACTGATGCTGCTAAAATCATTGCTGTAATTCTCTTTATCGCTTTTTTCATAACTTTTTCTCCTTATAAATTAAACTTTGTAACATATCTGGAAATAATTGTAGCAATCTCTGCCCGGTTAATATTATCTAGCGGTTTTAACTCAGAGACATTTTGCCCCATCAAACCATTTGCAACAGCCCACTCTACTGCGGTTGTAGCCCACGGACTAACTTTATTTCCATCTGGATACTGTGACAAATCTGCTGTCTGCGATACATCCAAGCCGTTATAAGATGCATATCTGTACAAAATATTAGCAAAGTCCTGACGAAGCAGATTATTACCCACTCCTAATTTACCATTCTGACCTGTTATGATACCATTCTGATAATTCCAAACTGCTGCATTTGCAAAATAACTGGACTCTGATACATCCGGGTAAATATTCTGATATTGAATAAGCGGACTGCCTGCCATTCGATAAATCAAAACTGCTATATCCTGACGCTGCATATCTTCCGCTACTCCAAAATATCCCTTTGACCGTCCTGTCATATATCCTCTTGAATAAACATCTTTAACACTATCATAATACCAGTCATTCAACTGCACATCATAAAACGGAAGATTTGTAATCATCTTTGATAAAAGAGGCATCCCATAACCATAGCTTGTATCATATCCCGGTTCTCCCAGATCTACACAATTGTATTTTATTATGTTTTCAATCTGTGCCGGGGAAGCACTCGGATATAATAATTTTAACATTGCAGCCGTTGCTGAAATGTGAGGTGCTGCCATGGATGTTCCGGACATCCCCATAAGCATATTACTTGAAAGTGCAGCCGGATAACAACTACAAATAACATCTCCCGGTGCTGCCACATCTACCGTATTTCCATAATTCGGTCCCTCCTTTCCCCAATCACTTAACATCATATTTTCATCAATTGCTGACGTAATAATAATATCACTCCTGTGTCCGGGGCAAGTCAAGGCAACATCCTCTTTTCCATTTCCAGATGATGCCACTACAACCACTCCATGACTAAGGGCATAATCAATTGCATTATCTATAGAATAATCTTGAGCCACAATCGGTCCGCTTATACTGTAATTTATAATCTTTGCGCCCTGATCAACTGCCGCTCTGATTCCCTTGGCAATATCGTATGGGTCTCCTTCTCCGTTGGCCTTTATTACTTTTTCCGGGAGAATCTTAACATTCAATCCTTGTGTACAATCTGCTATAATACCCGCTACATGTGTCCCATGACCAAAATCATCTGAAGGATCTGAATCATCATTAACATAATCATATCCTGTATTCAAAACTCTTCCTTGTAACAAAGGATGATCTGCACTAATTCCCGAATCAACGACAGCGACAATAATACTATCATTAGAATCTATGGTATTTTTTACATAATCTGCAAAAGACAGTGCGGATTCCGGATCCGTCACGACAGTTCCGATACTCATGGACAACGGGAACGGAAGCTTCTGGGCTTTTCCCTCCGCCTCCAGTGTTCTGCGGATGCGCATCACCAGTTCTCTGGAAACCTCATCGGACTGGTAACTCTGGATCAGGACGAATTCATCACCGCCGGTTCTGGCCGGCACAGCGTCCCGGCTGCTACACTGCATCAATGCTCTGGCTGCAGCGCAGATGGCCATATCCCCATACTCGTGTCCGAAGGTGTCATTGATGTATTTCAGACGATCCAGATCCACGAACAAGATCAGAAGTTTGCGTTTGTTCAGACCGGAAATACGGAAGGACTCCTCTCCCAGCTGTTGGTAGCCCATACGGTTATACATACCTGTCAGCGTATCCATAATATACAGGGAAGACAGCTTGCGGTTCATATAGGCCAACATTTCTTTTTTGTGAAGGTTCTCCATGGAGCGGGTCAGTGCGTTCATGATCTGGAACAGGTACTGTTTCTCCATCAGGTATACCGCATTACGGATAGCTACATAGCCAACGGTACGCTCTCCGAAATGTAACGGCAGGAACAAAAAGTCCTGTCCCGGCTTCGGATAATCGAAGGTCGGGAAGATGCCATCCACTTCCTGTCTGTCCAGATCCAGTCTCTGGTCCCTCTCGTAGGCAAAGGTCATCTGCATCTGTCTCGGATAACCATGAAAGGAAAATCCCTCGTCCGAAGGGGTGGCATCCAGATGAATACTCTTCTCCGTTTCTTTTTTATAGGCATTGAGGTGATCGTCCAGCACCAGATACATGGCATCGCATTTCAGGGACGGAATGCACTGGGGAATGCAGTACATCATTTCCTCTACGGTATTGCACTGCATCATCTCTGCCTCCATGGACAGGACTTCCTCGTCGAATTCCTCACTTTCCACGCTGTACATGATCTGATCCTTCAGATGGGCTCTGGCATCCCTGCTGCTTCCTTTGCCGCAGCCACAGCTCTCCTGCCACAGCATCTCAGTATTGGTGAAATTGTACCGGGGGACACTTTCTCCCGCCCAGATTTTCAGGAGAATATCCATTCCCTTGTATGCAGCTTCCTCTCTGATATGTCCCACAGTGGTAATACTCGGCGTGTAAAATCCGGCCTTGTCGAAGTTGTCAAAGCCTGTGATACGGAAGTCCTTCGGTGCTGTAAATCCCATCTGGGCCGCCGCTTCGCATACCGCTACAGCCACATTATCATTGATACAGATAATAGCATCCGGCAGCTCTTTGTGAGTATCCCACAGATGCCTGTAGCCTTCCAATCCGCTCTTGTAGTCAAAAGAGCCGTACCAGATGTCATTCTTATCTATTTTGATCTTGTGTTCTTTGGCATAGTCAAGCATTCCCTGCAGTCGGCAGCTGCTCTCATAATTGCTGTCAGCCCCCACCAGCAGCCAGAATTTTTTGCAGTTATGCACCTCATGCATATGTGCGATCACCTGCTTCATGGCAGAATAATTGTCAATACCCACATAATAAAAATCTTCCAGCTCGTTGGCAATAGAGACTACCGGAAGGTGCGACTGCTTCGCCTTGTGGATCACTTCCGCCAGCACTGCCGGAGAGCTGATATTGTTCAATTCCAGAATAATGCCGTCGAACTCTGACAGATCCGGAAGGTTAAAAATATTATATTCTGCCCTGTTGTACCCAGCATCTCTGCTCCAGTTGCCAGTACTGTTAAAAATATATAAATTTACTTCTTCGTCCCTCTCTTTGATTCTCTGCAAAATACCTGCCGGCCAGGCATAGGTAAACAACCTTCTCCAGCCATCGGTGATCAAAGCTACTTTCCGCATATTCCTCACCCATTTTCGTCTCTGTACGAAGCCCCCTTTTTTCCTGTCAGGGACCGCTGATGTATACAAAAATAGTATCATACTTCCCTGGGAAACGCAATTGTAAAAGAAAGATCCTGCGCATATCTTCGAATAATCAAGCAGACTGTCTCCTACTCGATTTGTACACAAAAAAGCATTGCCCCGCCCTTTTGCGAAAGCAATGCTTTTTATCAGTCGTGAATGACACGGACACATTTCACAGGTGTACGATACTTATAGCTGCTGATCTTGATACCGGTCTTCGGGCTGCTGGCGTGAATTACCTGTCCTCCACCGATATAAATAGCTACGTGATTAATATTACCCTTGCCGTTACCATAGAATACCAGATCACCGGGCTTTAGCTCGGATGCACTGATCTTGGTGCCCTCATTGGCCTGTGCTCTGGAGGAATGGCTCAGGGTAATGCCGTATTTCTTGAATACGCTGAGAACAAAACCGGAGCAGTCCGCACCCTTGGTAAGGCTGGTGCCTCCCCAGACATAAGGGTTACCTACGAACTGTTTTGCATATTCTACCAGATCTACGCGGACATCGGATACCCCCTGTCCGTAGAGAAGCTCTGTCATGGTGATGGCGGTATCCAGCTTTTCTTCCACTGTGACATAATCTTGGGATACATAAGCATCCTCGCCGTCAATAGAAATCTTCACCCAGCCGTCGGAACCGGTCTCCACATACTCCATCTCTTCTCCCTGTCCCACCTGAGTCACGATCTCACTGGTGGTATTGGGCTCCTGACGTACATTCAGGCCATCGGTATTGGCAATGGCTACCGTATGAACCAGTTCCATGGCTCGGATTCTGGCTTCCGGTCCAGTCAGCAGGAATTCCTTGCTGACATAACCTTCCACTTCACCGGACTTGATATGTGCCCAGTCATCTACGGTCTCGACCACTTCACAGGCCGCATCCTTGGGAAGCTTACCTACCAGCTTACCGTCTGTGGAAGATACCGCTCTCACATTCAGATTACCGGATTCCACATTGGCCACACCGATATTGGTATAGCCCCAGGAAGCTCCCTGGGCATCCTGTGCGATCTGGATGTATTCCTCCAGTGTACGCTCCGTCTCCAGGACAGAAGCCACACCGCCGGATGCCATGAGGACACTGCTTTCTGCAGCGGAAGCGGAAAGCGGTGCCGCCAGCATACACAATGCCAGGCCAGTGGCTACGATCTTTACTTGTTTTTCTCTTGTATGTTTTATCATAAATTCTTCTTTAAAATCCTTTTACAAATATATTACAGAATTGTTACATCGCAAGTCTGATTATACCTGTCTGCAGGCTTCCTGTCAACCCATGGAAAATTTTTCCACTACTGTTTCCCGCCGTCGCTCCTTCCTCCGTAAAACGAAAAAACCGGCGTATGAGTGTCTGTCTGCACCCGATACGCCGGATCTCTTGTTCCAGGAATGGAACTTGTTATTTTATCTTCTATGGCCACCGCCGCCATGGCTGACACCGCTGCTGCTCCGATGACTTCCTCCGTGACCGCCGCTGTGTCCGCCGCTGTGTCCGCTACTGCTACTGCTGGTCTCGATCCTGCGGGTCACCACGTTCTTACGCAGATACTGGTCTCTGGTATTGTTGATCTTGGGCTTTTTGCCATCAAGATACTGATTGACCGTAGTAGTATCCTTTGCTTTGCTCTGATGCAGGTTCACTGCGGCATAGATCAGTGCAACGACAAGACCTGTCAGGATCCAGGGAGAAAAGGTCATCGGCATGCTTTCCTTACTTTCCTCCATGGTCCGGGTCACATAACTGATACAATTCTTATACGCTTTGTAGGGGCTTTCGTCTATGTAATCATCCACTGCGTACAGGGCCTGGTCGATCTCGTAATCGCCAAAATAATCATAGACATTTCCACAGGTAGACAGCCAGCTTCCCTTTTGTCCTTCATAGGCATTGTCCAGCAGCAGAACTCCGTTGCCGTGTACCTTGTCATAACCAAAATTGTTGTAATCATAGAAGTTATCCGCCAGATCTCTCATGGCTGTACTCCAGTCGGTACTGCCGACTTCCTTCGCATGAAATGCCTCCGCAAGACCCGGATTTTGCAGATCATACTCTACGGATTCGGAGATCGTTACGATCACGATGTCCGCCTGGATCTTTTCCTCACACTCTGCTATATATTCCCGCAGGCTCTGCTCCTCTTCGTCTGTCAGCATATCCGCATAGTCAAACACACGCTCTGTGGGATCCTGGCTGTTGCCCCGGACAGTCTTCGGTGTAAGCAGATGAACGACTGCCACTCCTATGGTGATCACCGCCAATATGCCGGCAATAATGAACCATACCTTAAAATATTTGAGGTACCGTCTCAGTGCCTCTCTCTTAATATCTTTTTCCATTGTCCCGTTATCCTTCCCTCATAATTTCTACACCAGACTGGCGATTGCATTCACCATGCATAGAATTGCCGCCAGTGTCACACCAAGTGTTCCCGCATAAGCCCACACCTTTGCTTTGGAAATCGGTGCAGTACCTACCAGTTTACCGGTCTGTCCGTTTACATAGAAAGGATATTCTTTGCCTTTGTAGCTATAGTCATACTTCCATACTGGCAGGAGACCATAACTTACAGAACTGTCCGTCACGTTGATGTTTTCTCCCATTTTGCGGACACTGGAATATCCAGAATAGCTGTCATGCAGCATCTTCTGTGCATCCTCCTGCATCTTGGCTTTGGCACGGCTCTCCACCAGATCGGAAGTCATATTGTAGCGTTCACTATGAAATCCAGACAGATATTCTGGCTTAAATTCCTGCAGTTCCTTGTAATCAAAGGGCTCCATCAGATCCATGACATCATCCGGCATTTCCACGGAAGCATCCACAGGAATCTTCACAAAATCAATGTCCATATCACGGACAATATCATAATATGAGGTCTCGGTATACTGTGTATTGTCGGTCGTCCAGCTGCGCACCTTGGTACCTTCACCGTGGAACGTGCAGTTGGTATTGTAATCGTAGAACCAGAACGGTACATACTCACCGTAAATACCGTTCATTCTTACTTCCGACAGAAAATCCGTCGGTGCAAAAATACATTTCTCAAATTTATCACGGATCAGCTTCTTGCAGACTTCCTTGCCCATATGGAAGGGAATCAGCATATGCGGTGTGTAGGCACCGGAAATCTGATCATCCACGATCACATAATTGTCACAATAAGGACACTGTGTAGCGGAGGTGTTTACCGTCATGGGAATCTCGCCACCACAGTTGGGACATACCTTTGTCACCTTTTTCTGCGCAGCACCCTCGGCTGCTGCCATTCTGCTGACCGGCTGTCCGGCTCCCGCTGCCTGGACCGTTCCTTCCGCAGTGCCGTTTTCCTCACCGCTTGTCTCGATCACGCCGTCCTCGCGTTCTTCGCTGTCCTCACTCTCACAGAAAGGACAGAACATCTTCTTTCTCTCCGGGCTGTAAACTACATTACCGCCGCAGTTTTTACATCTAAAGATCATTTTACCCCTCGCCTTCTGCCTTTTACGACATTTTTCTTCGTAGAACCTTTTTTATCTTACCATAGATTCCATCGTATTTCCATATCGTAAAATACACATAATCTTTTCTTATCGTTCGTTTACCATGATTGTCTCATGCTTTCATCAGGTCTGCGTAATCCTCCAGCAGGAATCGGTGATAGATCACATGGCACCCTTCATCCCGAAAACAATAACAGTAGGGATCTCCCATTTCCTCCGGGAAACGGATCATGACATCAAAGTCCTCGCCCCGCATCTCTTCCACATAAATATTCTCACTGTACCGCAAAAATAACTGTCGGATATTCTCCATCTTACAGTCATGCTGCCCGATCAGGCGGATCAGTTCATAGATAAATCCCTTCTCTGCAAAATGCTCATGGACATAAGCACTGCCTTCCTCCGGAATACAGAGACAGAAACGGTCTCCCTTACGGCTCACAGCCAGTTTTCCAAGCTTTATTGTCATGCTCTCCGGCTGTCCGGCCAGTGTAACTTCCATCTGTTCCGCCGTATCCTGTGTACCCAGCAAGTGATTCAGTGTAGATAACGGATAATACAGGCGGATCTTCTCTCTGCGGAAGCCTAATTTTGCCTGTTCCTCCAGAACCACATCCATGAGGTTTTTTTCTAATTTTTCAAATGTCATTTTCTTTTTCCTATAATTTCCCATAATCTGTCAAAAATAAAAACTATGCAGCGGAGGTTTCCTGTCCTGCATAGTTTTTATTATACAATATTCACGCATCAGAATACAATTCTATTCTACGTAAACAGACATTGCCGTTCTATTCTAATTCAGAAATTTGTCCAGCTCCGTCTCTACGATCTGCTTTTTCTTCACCTTGGGAGCACGGATCACTTTTCCCTGTACGATGACCATATCCACATTTCGAAGCACCCGTAGATCTTCTAACGGATTCTTCTCCACCACGATCATATCCGCGCATTTGCCGGGTTCCAGTGTACCGGTGATATCTCCGATACCCGCCATCTCGGCGCCGCGGCAGGTTGCGGTATACAGTGCAAAAGCGTTGGATACTCCCACATACTTGTGGAAATAGTACAGCTCCCGCCAGAAATCGTACTGGGTGATCCAGGGGCATCCCACATCATTGCCCAGCACCACCGGAATATCATTGGCAATGGCCGCCTTCGCACAGTCGATAATACCTTCAAATACAACATTGCCATTAAACTGCTCCACTTCAGAGGCATTGGTAATGGATCGGTCAAACAATGCATAAGGAAGTGCTGGAGACAATGTGGTACACAAAAATGCATTATGTTCCTTGAAAAGTGAAATCATTTCTTCATCTGCTTTTGCACCATGTTCAATGGAATCCACCCCGTTTTTCAGAGCTGCCTTTACACCCTCCGGAGATTCCACGTGGGCTGCCACCATATACCCCATGGTGTGGGCCTTGTCACAGACTGCCTTTACCATTTCAGGGGCCATCTTCAGTTCGCCGGGCACACCCTTTTCCTTCGCATCCAACACGCCGCCGGTGATCATAAGTTTCACCAGATCCACCTTTTGTGCCTTCGAAGTCTCTAAGTGCTGCAGCGCTTCTTCCACGCTGTCTGCGGCGATAGCTACAGAGCCTGCCATATGTCCGCCGGGCACAGAGATTCCTTCATTGGCAGCCAGAATTCTGGGGCCGGGCTTTTTACCAGCGGCAATGTCGTCCCGCAGTCTGGTGTCAAAATCTCCCAGTCCACCCACAGTACGGATCGTAGTCACACCGCTGTACAGTTCGTCTTTTGCAAAACCGCAGACCATATTGTAGGCGATAGCCTTTGTCAGACCATTGCTCATGATCTTTTTGACCAGTGCTTCATTGTCACGCTGTTTCTTCTGGGGCTTTCCGTTGCCTGCCAGATGGACATGCATGTTGATCAGCCCCGGCAGGATATATTTTCCCTGTAAGTCGATTTCTTCATATCCGGAAGCCTTCAGGTTTCGTTTCCCGGCTTCTTCCGCTGGCAGAAGCTCTGTAATCCTCTCATTTTCCACCAGAATAACCTGCCCCTCCTGTACCTGCATGTCTTTTGTACCGTTTAAGATTTTTCCATTGGTAAATACATATTTCATATAGTGTTTCCTGACTTTCCATGTGTCTCAGACCTTCAAAACCTAAAACAGAAATCATAGCCTTATTCCATAGCCAAAAGCGAGTCATGCTATAATATAAAATTATACCTTATAAACACGCGACCAACCACATTCATTTTAATCTATCTGTCATAATCTACGTAAGAAAATGACATAACCCATCATTCCTGATGATAGTTTAGTGATAGAAAAAGGTGATACTTATTAAATTATATAACATAACAAAAGAGGATTCCATTGTTGGCTTTCAACAAAGAATCCTCTTTTTGCAAGGGTTTTAAGCCCCTATTTTTTGTGCAATTGTTCTATTACTTATAGTTTACGATCTGTCCGAAGTCAGCCTTGAGGGAAGCGCCGCCTACCAGACCACCGTCGATGTCTGCCTGTGCAAACAGCTCGGGAGCGCTGGAAGCAGATACGGATCCGCCGTACTGGATACGGATAGCTGCTGCGGTTGCATCATCATAGATCTCAGCGATGCACTCACGGATTGCCTTACATACTTCCTGTGCCTGCTCGGTAGTAGCTACCTTGCCAGTACCGATAGCCCAGATAGGCTCGTATGCGATGACAGCCGTTGCTGCCTGTGCAGCAGTTACGTTCAGGAATGCGATCTTGATCTGCTGACGGATGAAGTCGATGGTAACACCCTGCTCTCTCTGCGTCAGAGTCTCACCACAGCAGATGATGGGAGTAATGCCATGCTCGAAAGCCTTGAGAACCTTCTTATTCACGGTCTCGTCGGTCTCTGCAAAGTACTCTCTTCTCTCGGAGTGTCCGATGATCACATACTTCACGCCTGCATCATCCAGCATTGCGGGAGAAATCTCGCCGGTGAAAGCACCCTTCTCCTCGAAATACATATTCTCCGCACCAATCATGATATTGGAACCCTTTGCTGCCTCCATAGCGGGAATGATGTCGATTGCGGGAACGCACAGAAGTACGTCTACTTCATCATTTGCTACGAGGGGCTTTAATGTATTGATCAGCTCTACTGCCTGGCTGGGAGTCATATTCATCTTCCAGTTGCCGGCAATGATCTTCTTTCTTGCCATAATCATACACCTCTTCTTTTCTTATATTGTGTTTCCCACAGGATGCATCTGTGCCTGCAGGCAGGTTCGAATACATTCCGTGAGAAAGCTTTATTATTTCTATTTATTTGTCGTCTGCTGCTGCCACGCCGGGAAGCTCTTTGCCTTCCAGGAACTCAAGGGAAGCACCGCCACCGGTAGAAATGTGGCTCATCTTGTCAGCGAAACCAAGCTGGTTAACAGCTGCTGCAGAGTCACCACCACCGATAATGGTAGTTGCATCGGTCTCAGCCAGAGCCTTAGCTACAGCGATGGTACCTGCTGCCAGGGTAGGATTCTCGAATACGCCCATAGGTCCGTTCCATACAACGGTCTTAGCAGTCTTAACAGCCTCAGCATACAGAGCTGCGGTCTTGGGTCCGATATCGCATCCCTCTCTGTCTGCGGGCATGTTGGTAACATCATATACCTGAACCTCAACAGGAGCATCGATCGGGTTAGGGAAATCAGCGATGGTTACGGAATCAACAGGCAGTAACAGCTTCTTGCCCAGCTTCTCAGCCTTTTCCATCATTTCCTTACAGTAGTCGATCTTGGTATCATCTACCAGAGACTTACCGATTTCATATCCCTTTGCCTTTAAGAAGGTGTAAGCCATACCACCACCGATGATCAGGGTATCACACTTCTCTAACAGGTTGGAGATAACGTTCAGCTTGTCTGCAACCTTTGCACCGCCCAGAATAGCTACGAAAGGTCTTACGGGATCTTCTACAGCCTTACCTAAGAAGTTGATCTCCTTCTCCATCAGGTAACCTACTACGTTCTGACCACCCTTAGCGGTGATGAACTTGGTAACACCTGCTACGGAAGCATGTGCTCTGTGAGAAGAGCCGAATGCATCACATACATACAGATCAGCCAGGTCAGCCAGTTCTTTGCTGAATTCCTCACCGTTCTTGGTCTCTTCTGCGCCACGGAAACGGGTATTCTGAAGCAGAACAACGTCGCCTTCCTTCATGTTCTCAACAGCCTTGGTAGCTGCTTCGCCGGTTACATTGTAGTCAGCTACGAAAGTAACCTCTTTGCCCAGCTTCTCGGACAGTCTCTTGGCAACAGGTGCCAGAGATTCGCCTTCGTTGGGGCCATTCTTTACCTTACCCAGATGAGAGCAAAGAATTACCTTACCGCCATCGCCTATCAGCTTCTTGATGGTAGGCAGCGCTGCAATGATACGGGTATCGTCAGTGATTTCACCGTTCTTTAAGGGAACGTTAAAGTCGCATCTTACCAGGACTCTCTTTCCCTTTGCGTTAATGTCATCTACAGATTTCTTATTTAATCCCATGGTATTAACCTCCAATTATTTTAGTATCTAAAAAGGGCCCGGTCCTTGTAAGACCGGACCCTGATAGGTCTTTACGCGTTAACGCCTGTCGGCTTATGCTAACTCGCTGAAGTACTTGATGGTACGAACCATCTGAGAGGTGTAGCTGTTCTCGTTATCATACCAGGATACAACCTGTACCTGAGTATTGCCATCTTCCATAGGAGCAACCATGGTCTGAGTTGCATCGAAGATGGAACCGTAGGTGCTGCCCACGATATCGGAAGATACGATCTCATCGGTGTTGTAACCGAAGGACTCGGTAGAAGCAGCCTTCATTGCTGCGTTGATCTCTTCCTTGGTTACAGCGCCCTTAACTACTGCTACCAGAATGGTGGTAGAACCGGTAGGGGTCGGAACACGCTGAGCGGAGCCGATCAGCTTGCCGTTCAGTTCGGGAATTACCAGGCCGATTGCCTTAGCTGCACCGGTAGAGTTGGGAACGATGTTGCAAGCGCCTGCACGGCTTCTTCTCAGATCGCCCTTTCTCTGAGGTCCGTCAAGGATCATCTGGTCACCGGTATAAGCGTGAACAGTGGTCATGATACCGCTCATGATAGGTCTGCAATCGTTCAGAGCCTTAGCCATAGGTGCTAAGCAGTTGGTGGTGCAGGAAGCTGCGGAGATAACGGTATCTTCGGGCTTCAGGGTCTTGTGGTTAACATTGTATACGATGGTAGGAAGGTCGTTACCTGCGGGAGCAGAAATAACAACTTTACGAGCACCGGCAGTGATATGTGCGGAAGCCTTCTCCTTAGAGGTGTAGAATCCGGTACACTCCAGAACTACATCAACCTTTAATTCACCCCAAGGAAGCTTGCTTGCGTCAGCCTCTTTGTAGATGGTGATGGTCTTGCCGTTAACGGTGATGCTGTCCTCGCCAGCCTCAACGGTGCTTGCATACTTGTAAACACCCTGAGAAGAATCATACTTCAACAGATGTGCCAGCATCTTAGGGCTGGTTAAATCGTTGATTGCTACTACTTCATATCCTTCTGCATCGAACATCTGTCTGAATGCAAGAC
>OIXA01004323.1_pt1 | contig 13744 bp, 12 predicted proteins | sample 1587721 | NCBI WGS metagenome assembly OIXA01 (sample SAMEA3888900, study PRJEB22519) | human gut metagenome | biome: human gut; feature: human-associated habitat; material: faeces | place: Denmark | collected 2013 | reverse complement strand
TAACAGGGCCTGCACCGGCAATGGAAGAAAACTGATGGCTGAAAACGGTCCAGCCGTTGGTGGGAACGTAATCCTTACCATCGTTAAACTTAACAGCGGGGGTCTGTGCGTTCGGGTTAATGCCCCAGGTTTTTGCCACCCAGCGCCCATAAAACGCATAAGCACAGACAAGAACCACAGCAGCGATCAACACGATGACGAGTGTGTTCATGATAATCCTTCTCTCCGTTAATAATAAAAATTTTCCACTCCATCCAGCCAAATGCGGTAAACAAAAAAGCCTTCGTCTTTCTTTGTTGGCCCATTTGGACCAACGCAAAGACGAAGGCATACACTGCAATCATGCGCTGCACCATTGCAACTTTTACTTCCGCGTTACCACTTTGCTTTGCCGGCTCAATGCCGACCGCTCACCCGCAGCCCCACACCGCACTGTGCCGGACTGCGCACCCCATTAACGGAGGGTTCCCGGCTTGAACTACACGGCGGGCGGTTCTGCCCGCTTTCCCCCAAGCTGCTCGCAGGTGAGGGCCAGACCGCGCCTTGCTGCCGTCTTGCACAACCAACGGCTTTCTGTAAGCGGTGATACGGATAGGTCATTTCCTGTTCATTGCATTTGGCTGATGAATTGCTATTACAATAAACCTTTTGGCACACATTTGTCAACACTGTACAAAGCGCTTCACTCATTTTTGGTGATGCGGATAAATTTCACGCAGTTTCGACCGGCTATTCTTGGACAAATTGTAAACAAAATTTGAACAAATTCGCAAGGTTTGACGCAATCAGCAAGGCTTCTCCGCGGCGGGATGAGGGCATCCCGCCCTACAGATCATTTGTATGTTTGCATCGTAATATAAAATAAGCTGTAGGGAACGGTCTTGACCGTTCCGGGGCTTCGCTGTATATGCCATAATGAGATATACAACAAGGCCCCGACAAGTTCATATTTCTCAGTTTCAAAAACTGTAATTTTTCTATTTCAAATCAAAGAGAGAATTTTCATAATCCTTTACATAGTATCGTATATTTTTGCGCCTTTTTTGAATAATGGTGTGTCCCTCTGCTTCTAATTTTTCTTTCTGTGCTTCGATACCATTTGGATATTTAGCATTGAGTTCTCCATTCGCTTTCAATGTTCTCCAATAAGGCGTTTCATCTTCTGAACGCTGATAGCTCGCCCATGCCACGATAGAAACAAAAATCCCTGCTGTAATCGGTTCTGTAAAGTCCGCACCGCTCAACTCCGCAAAGTATTCTCGTATCTTTCCAATAGTAATCACTTTTCCATAAGGAATTTTTTTCATTACCTTGTCATAGTCGATTGGTGGTGCAAAATACATTTTACTTCCACCATATTTTTCAATGCTTTTCTGGTCTGTAATGATTTGAAATTTTGGCATATCCTTATTATCATGCAACATAGCATTAAAATCTTTCTTATCTTCGTTTGCCATTTCTGCCACCTCCTACTTTAAGGATAGTCTGTTCGTCATTTCTATGCAATGAGGCTGTTTGAAAAATTTTGACAACTTCGCGTTTGTTGAATGAAGTTCAACAATGCACACCCCAGTGGGGTGTGCAAGCGACAGAACGGTCTTGCGCACAGCGCAAGATGGCGGAGTTTCACTCCGGCAAGTTCGCATTTTCCCCTGCCTGTTGGGTGATATACTCGTCCAGCTCGCTGCTCTGCCAGGTGTAGCGCTGCAAAAGCTGCCAATCGCAATCGGGGCGGGCCAGCTGAGCATCCACACAGAAGCGCTCCAGAGGCAGGCAGCACAGCAGGCTGAAGCTGAACGCCGCCGCCACAAAGGCCATGCGTGCCGCCGGGATGCAGCGGAACAACCGCACCGCAGCCAGAACACTGGCCAGCAACAATGCTCCCAGCACCCACGCAGCCCAAATGCGCCGCACCGTTGGGCCGTACAGATTGATATACACCGCCAGCTTGGCCGCGGCTAGCATCGCAAACCCGGCACCGAACCCGCACAGCGCCACGGCCAACACGCGGGATAAGCCCTTTTGGGTAACCGGCTGCGCCCCCAAAAAGTGCAGTGCCGCCAGCACAGTAAGGTCCAGCGCCAGAATGCGGCAAAACTCCCAAAAACCGTTCACCGCAAACGCGGCGGCATCCGGCGCGGTCAGGGGCAGCGGTGCCCCAAGGGCAGCGGCGAATTCCGCCGCCTGCACGGCAAAAAACAACGTATACACACCGCACAGCACCGCCATGACTAACACTCCCATCAGCTGAGGCAGGCGCGGCAGGGCTGCCAGTTTGCCGTAAAACTGTTCCGCCGCAACAGGCGGCGCCTTGCGCCGGGCGCTGCCGCCCGCCAGACCAAACAACCAGGCACCAACAGGCAGGGAGAGCGCAAAGATCAGCAGATTTGCCAGCAGGGCATCCTGCCCGAACAGCTGCCCCAGCCAGCTGCCAAGATGCCCCCACAACCGGGCAAAGTTATCATCCGCCCCCGCCAGCGTGGCGCAGGCCGCACCGCCCAGCAGCAGGGCAGCAGTTATACTGACGGCGGTTTCCAGCGTGCGGCCTTTGCGTCCCGCATGATTGGCCCACCAGCGGTGCAGTGCCTGCCACAACAGCTGGGTACGCAGCAAAAAGTTGCCGAATGGGATGGCAAACATGCCCGCCACGCCATCCAGCAGCACAAGGCAGCTGGTGCGGCCAGCCGCCAGTAAATCATTGCGGGCCAGCACATAATAAATAGCCGTGCAGTGCCACGCCACGACCTGCCAGAAGCCAAGGTCGTCCGTGTGCAGGCTCCACCCCGCCATGGCCAGGCTTTGCACCAGCCAGCAGCACCACCAGGCCGCGGCGGTCCGGCTGGGTTTGCGGTCCCCCGCCCAGGCGGCGAGCTCCACCACTACGGTATACAGCGCCACAAACACCAGCACTCCGGCGCGCCAGGCGGAGTACTCGCTCGCCACCCCAAAACCCAGGCAGCGGTCAACATATTCATAGCCCGCCGCATAGCTCAGCAGCAGGGCGGCCAGCATGACCCACTGCGGATTTTTGGGTGCAGAAAATGGAAGGGGCTGGCCTGCAGCCTCTTTTTTATCAAATTTCATTGGGTTGTCTCCTTATATCAAGGGCAATACCGCATAATTCTAAGTGCCGATACGGCGAGCGAGGTGCGGCAGATGCCAAGCCAAAAGCGCAGATAATACTGGATGTCTTATCGAGCATTTTGGCAACGCAGATGCCGTGCCGCAGCTGCCGGAGCGGTGCTTAAGCCGCAAGGCGGGAATTGTGCGGTGTTGCCCAAGGTCGTTTCTTTACGTTTCGTCCGGGCGGTATTCCAACAGGTCAGCGGGCTGGCAGTCCAGCGCTTTGCACAGGGCTTCCAGGGTGGAAAACCGCACCGCTTTTGCTTTGTTGTTTTTCAGGATGGAAAGGTTGGCCGGGGTAATGCCGATGGTTTCAGCCAGCTCCCCCGCCCCCATGTGGCGCTTTGCCATCATCACATCCAGGTTGACGATAATTGGCATCTTCTGCGCCCCCTTACACGGTATAGTCCAGTTCGTCTTTCATCTTAACGGCCCGGGCAAACGCATTTTTGATGACCCGCACGATCAGCGCCATAAACGCCGCCGCAACGCCAATGGCAAAGATGAACGGCAGCCCCAGCACAGCACCCACCGGCAGGCAGAGCGCTGCAGCCCAGGTGCAGCACCAGCTGATGCGCCGCAGGGCCAACACATTGGCAGGGGTAAACACCTCTTCTTTTTCAATGCGCGCCAAAAACATGTACAGGTTATACAGCATCCACAGGGCCAGCGCGGCGCTGCAATAGCCCAGCCCCAGCAAAAAATACCCCAGCTTTGGCCCATGCACCAGCTGCAGCGCGTGCACCGCCAAAACCCAGCTGACGATGCGCGGCCCGCACAGCACCATCACCACGCACCCCATGGCCGCCGCCAGGGTGGCGAACTTGGTCAGCATAATGCTTTTGTGGTCGTTCCAGCCAAAAAAGTTTTCTGGTAATTGACGCATTGGTCATTCCCCCTGATGTTTTATGGTATATCCGATGCTGTTATCATAGCATACATCGCATCGTTTTGCAATACATTTTTATTGTTTTTCAATATATTTATTCTGTTTTGCAATGCGTTTATGCTTCAAGTTCCTGCACCAGCTGCCCTGCGGCAGATTTTCTGGCTGAAAATGCGGCAAAAAGCTTGACTTTTTCTCCCATACCTGTTACAATATTTAAGCTGTAACAGGCAAATTGAGTATTTGTGCCCGTAGCTCAGTTGGTAGAGCACCTGACTTTTAATCAGGGTGTCCGGGATTCGAATTCCCGCGGGCGCACCAAAAAGCACCAGACAAATTTTTGTCCGGTGCTTTTTTGTTGTGTCATTCAAGATTCTCAACATTGTGATTCCTTTTTGGCTGCTTAGCCCGCTTTTCATTTCCTCCAGATCATCACCCCCATCCAGAACAGTTGGCGAAGATCCTGTCGGTGCCGGTGGCCACCATGGCCGGGAACAATGCCCAGGACAGCACCACCCGATGGCAATACGCCCCAGCATCTGCCGCGTTCCTGGAATACATTCGCTCTCGGCTGGGGGATGCCTTTTGCTGATTTCACCCATACCAACAACAAACACCGTGCCGCCATGCAGGGGGTTCTCCTGCTTGCGACACGGTGCTTTGTTGTATCAGGCTATTGTCGGGTTATTGTTTCTTTTTGGCAAGCTGTCTGCCCACGGCCCACAGCCAATCCAATGCGGCGGCGGCAAGGGCGGGGTACACGATCAGGCCGAACAGCTGGTACCAGGTGGGAATAAAGTAATCTGCCCCGCCGGGCAGGGTGCTGGCGGCGTTCAGGGTAATGCTTTGCGGAGTAAAGGTCAGGCCCACGGTCTTGTTTTCATCGGGGCTGCAGGGATCCAGCCGCAGTGCCACGATCTGGGTGCGCGGCAGGGTGTACACATAGGTGCCGTCTGCCAGCACTTTGGGGAAGACACGGCGGTCCTGGCTGTAGGGCTCCCCCGTTTTTGTGGTGTAATACAGGCACATTTCGCGGGAATCGCCGTCAAACTCCACGTTGTAGCTCACGGTACGCACCACGCGGCCGGATACATCCTCCAAAATCATCTGCGGGTCGCCGCCTGTGGTAATCAGCTGGCCCTGGGGTGCGTTGTTCTCCCCCGGCTCCCCCCAGGTCAGCTCGGCCAGCTGCCAGCTTTCAATGGGGATCGAGGTTTCAGTCAGGGTGCCTTTTGCCTTGGCGGAGCTGTCCCCCGCAAAGGCCACCGCACCCTGCACCAGCCAGAACACCAGCGCCGCGCACCAGCACAGCACCGGCAAGGCAAAGCGATGGGCAAACAGTCGGTTCAGGCGGCTTTTCCATGTCATCTCTTTCATTGGGCCGCCTCCTTGCTCATCTGCATTGTGACCGGCTCATACCCGGCATCCGTTACGCGGTAGAGCAGGGTCTGCCCCGCCTGCGCAGCGGCCAGGTGGTCGGTAAACAGGTTCTGATAGCTCTGCACAAAGATATCGTCGATCTTTTGCAGGTAAAGCACCGTACAGCCGTTGGCACGCACGGTTTCATCCAGGCGTTCAGCGGTGTAGGGGTGGTAGTAGCGCTGCTTCACGCCCTCCTCCTGCGGTTCCAGCTCCGGCAGGCCGAAGGTTCCGCCGCCGCCCTCCTGTGTGGCCCCCACGCCGGAGTAATCCACCAGGACGGGGTAAAAATCAAACACGGCAGAGAACCAGTGTTCGCCGTTATCCCCCTGGCTGACAAAAAACACGCGGTCGTTTTCGTTCAGGTAATCGCTGCACAGCCAGTCAGCTTCGGCGCGGGCGGTCTTGCGGTCGGCGAATTCGCCATCCGAGAAGCCCAGCACCGAAAGCTGCGGCAGGATCATGCCGTTCACCCGCACCAGCATGGCGGCGGCCATCAGCAGAACACCGGCCTGGCCCGCCAGGGCAATCCAGCGGCGGGCCGTGGCTTTCTGTTCGCCATCCGCGGTTTGCAGGGCGGTGCTCCAGCAGGCCAGCGCCATAAAGAACCAGCCGATATAGTAAGTATAGATATAGCGGTTATAATCCACCAGCCCCACGGCCTGATCCGGCTTGAAAATAAAGCCATAGCTGAGCGCCAGCATGAGGTTATATCCCACAAAGCATGCAAGGGACAGCACCCCGATGCAGCCAATGCGCAGCTTGAGCTGGCGGCCTCTGGCGCAGATGGCCGCCACCAAGAACACCAGCAGAATCAGCACCACAACATTGCGGCCCTGGCCGATCATGCTCAGCCGACCATCCGAAGTCCAGAACTGGTGGCCCATATCGGCCATGGCTTGGGTGAACTGGCTCTGGCGCTCGGCGTAAAAGCCCTCCACCGGCTGGCCCAGCAAAATCTTGATGCCATTGATGACCACAGCGGACAAGGGGGCGCTGGTTTCGCCGGTGCCGCCCTCGCTGGCACTTTTGGCAACCAGAATGCCCACATAGCGGATGTTCCAGAAATAATAGATCAGCATGGGCGCGGCAAAGCAGGCAATGGCAAAGCCGGTGCGCCGGGCAAGGCCCTTTTTGAAGGGGTGCTCCGCAAACAGCCAGGCATCCACAGCCATCAGCCCCGCCGCCACCAGGGACAGCACAAAGGTGTTGGCCTTGATGTTGGCCGCCAGCGCCAGTACCGGCAGTACGGCCCACTTGGGGCCGCCGGTTTTGCGCAGCGCCAGCCACAGCGCCACAGCGCCGCCCAGTGCAAGGCCCGCGGGCACATCGCCATAGGCGGTCATATAAGTGGTATCCAGATAGATCGTATGGTTATACACCGTCAAAAACCAGGGGGCAAACCAGCAGATTGCTGCCAGCGGCACCGCAATGCGGTACTGGCGGAAGTTCAGCCCGCCCAGCACCACGGCAAACACGGCGGCGGCCAGCACATCATACGCCACATAGATTTTCCAGTCTGCATAATGGCCCAAAAACTGGAAGAAGTAGGAGAGCAGCGGCAGGCCGGGGTTCTGGGTCTGGGGCCAGGGGGTTCCAAGGGTAGCCAGGGCATACAGGCGGTTATCCGCCTTGGTCACCTTTACGGCGGTAGCCCACAGGCTGAGTTCATCATACTTGGTTGCCAGCGGCTGGCGGATGAAAAAGTACACCGCAAATGCCAGCGCCATGCCCCAGAACAGCACCGCCCCCGGTGTAACCAGGCGGCGGTAGGCCGGGCGCTGGCCTTTGTGGGGCACCAGCGCCCACACGCCGCTGCCCGCAAACACCGCCCACAGCAGCACAGTGCCGGGCAGCAGCAGGTTTGCCATGCCCGCAGCCGTCAGCCAGGCAACGGCAATGCCCAGCGCGGTCAGCGGGGCCAGCGCAGCATGCAGGTTACATTTGAGCGTTAGGAACGCGCAGAACAAAAACAGCACCGCCAGCGCGGCAAAGATGCAAAGCAGCTCCATAGAATCACCATTTTATACAACATAAAAGCCCTGCGGGTGTGCCCCCAAGCCATGGGCGCACCGCCCCACAGGGCTCTTTTTTACTTTTTGCGGAAAACATCAACGGCAAGGCAGGCAAACGCAGCCCACACAGCCGGGGCAAACAACAGCAGCAGCCATTGGCCGCCGTTTGGCACAAAGCGCAGGTACCACGGCTGCACCGGGTTGAGCACCACGCCGTCCAGCCGGGTAGGCACGCCGCCCACACTGTCCGGGTCAATGCGCAGCCCGGTCACGGTAAGGCCGCCCAGGTCAAAGGTATACTGGTTTTCGCCGCTCACGCGGGCAAAAACTTTCTGGGTCTCGCTGTACTCGGTCTGGCCGGGGCGCAGGTAATACAATGCTATGCTGCCGGGCGGCAGGTAGTGCACGGCGTCCAGCTCCACCGTTTCCAGCCAGGCTTCGCCCCGCCAGATGATGTGCGGGTCGTTGTCGGTGGAAAGATACCAGCCGGGTTCATCCACCGGCGCGGTATGCCATTCATCGTCATCATAATTGACAAAGCTTTCAAATTCCAGGTCATCCGCCGTCAGGGTGCGGGTCACCATAGTGCCGTCTGCTTTATGGTTCAGCATCACAGCGCTGCCCACCAGCACGTACACCAGCCACACAATAACAGCGGCGGCATATGCCAATATCAGCAGCTGCTGGGGGCGCAGCGGGCGGCCCGCACGGGCGGGGGCGGCAAAACGCTTGGTTGGGCGTTTATCTTTCATTGTACCACCCCGCTTTCTGCCACAGCCACCGGGGTAAAGGCGATAGGCTTGCTGCGGCCTTCAAACCGGTAGAGGGTTGCGGGCATATTCGCTTTCAGCCCGCCTTCGAACCGGCTGCTGAACTCCCGCTCCAGATAGTCGTCCGCGCGGTCGATCAGCAGGTAGTCGATCTGCTTTTCTTCCATATAGGCGGTCAGAGAGTCTGCGGTGCAGACCGCCTCAAAGTCATACAAGGTCCAGTTCAGGCTTTCCACCAGGTTCATAAAGTCGGAGTCCCACCGGCTGGAATAATCATCGTTGCCCCACCAGGTACCGCCATAGCCGTTGACCACCTTGGCGGTCAGCTCATACTTGTAGTAGTACCAGCGGGTGGCATCATCGCCCTGACTGATGACCAGCACGCGGTCCGGCCAGTCCAGCACGGTGTTCATTGCTTCAGCGCGGTTCTTTACATCGCGGCGCAGGGTGTACAGGCTGTCGGCGTTGGTCCAGAACCCGGCTGCGGGCACACCGCGCCAGGCAAAAATACCCAGCACTGCCGCAGCGGCCAGCCCCAGCGCCGCACGGCCCAGCCGCTGCGCCGCGCCGCTGCCCTGCCCCACCGCAAAGCCCAGCACACAGAAGCCGTACAGCATCCACCCCTGCAGGTAGGGCGCGATATAACGCTCATAGTCCTTCAAGGCGGAGCCTTCGGCCTCGGAGAAATTGTAGAAGTACAAAATCAGGTGGAAAAGATACAGCGCGGCAAAGCAGAACGCCCCGCCCACAAAGCCAACCACGGTGCGGCGGCGTGCGGCACCGGCAGGCGCTGCCACAAAGGCCGCCGTGAACAGCAGCAGAATGCAGCTGACGGCCATGATGGGCGCGCCCACCAAACAGACGCGGCGGTACAAAAATGCCTGGCCCATGCTCTGCATGATCTGGGCAAAGCGTTCTTCGCGCCCAATGCCCAGCAGCTGCTTGATGCCGCCGGTCAGCACAGCACCATAGCTCAGGCCCGCGCTGCCCACGCTGGCCCCAGTGGTTTCGGTTGGGGTCACGGCGGCGGTATAGCGGTTCCAGCTGATAAACACCGCCAGCACCACCGCCGCCAGAATACTGCATTTTGCCAGCGATACGCCGAAAATGCGGGCAGACTTTGTATCCGGGTGCGGCGTACCGAACAGCTGATCCAGCCCGATCAGGAATGTAACGATCAAGGCATAGGCAAAACCGATATCTTTGGTCATGGTCAGCACGGCAAGTGGCATGGCACAGGCAAAAAAGCCGGTTTTGCGCCCGCCCGCCGCGGCATACAGGCACAGGGTTCCGCCAAACAGCAGCGCCAGGGGGGTATCCGCCATGGCGTTGGCGTACATGGTGGATGGGGTGCCCGCCGGAACCACGCTGAAAAAGAACGGCAGAAGAAAGCCCGCAGCAAACACCAACACAGCACCCGCCCAGTTTTTGCGCGGCATGGCTGCCGCCGGGGCAATGCAGGCCAGGAACAAAATATCCAGCCCGGCCAGGCACTGCCATTCATAAAACTGGCCCGGTACGCGCTGGAAGAGATAGGAAACCAGGCTGGTTGCCGGGTAGGTAAAGCTTGCCGTCAGGTTGATGGGATCCGCCACATACAGCGCAGCGCGCTCCGCCACCATCTTGGGGGCCAGGCCCCAGGCGGTAAATTCATCCCACTGGGTAAACATGGGCTGCTGCAAAGCAAACAGCACCCACAAAAAGCAGCTGCCGCCCACAAACAGCAAAAAGCCGGGGCTGAACAGCGCCCGCCGGATAGCCCTCCACCCGGCACGCACCCCAAAATAGACCCCGCCGGCCAGCCAGACCGCCATGATGATAAAATGGCCGAACTGCAAAAGCCCCAGCAGGGAAAGCAGATACAGCACCACGGCCGACCCGCACAAAGCGGGCAGCGGCAGCAGGGCGGCATCGAACCGGGTGCATGCCGCCACGCACAGACAGCATGCGGAGAAGAACAGCAAAAACAGCAGGCCGAATACAATCTGCACGGTACAGCACCTCCCGGAATCAGAATTAAATTAGTAATTAGCAATGAATCATTAGCGGTGGATTGCCGCCCGATGGGCGGCTCAGAAATTTGGGGCAAGATAGCATATAAAGGCTGATTCTATATTCGCAGACTATCACGCAAAAGCCGCGAAAAACCGCAGATTTGATCGTGCCGCAGGCACACCGCCATTATTCTTTATTCTTTTAACTATTCTCTCATATACGCGTAAGCCAGCTCACGCGTATACGACGTACACCGGCCCCACAAAGTAGTGCTGGAAGAGCAGCACAGCGCCAAAAACGGCATAGCAGGCGCACAGCGGGGTGATGGCCGCTTCGGCCTTTTCTTCCGTGATGGCGGGGCGGATGGTTTTGCGCAGCAGCACGGCCAGGGCGGGCAGCAATGCCAGCCAGACGCAGAGGAAATACCGCGCCTGCAGCCCCACAATGCGCACCATGCCCACCGGGGTATAGGTGATATACATGGCTGCCATGGCACCGGCGGCGTACACCAGCGCCAGCAGCGCCGCCCCACCCACGCGGCGGCGGGTGGGGAACGCATCGGCGCGTTTTTGCTGCGCAGCAGCCAGCAGGGCGGCCAGCAGCAGCACCAGCGGGCCAGTCAGGTTCAAAAAGCTGATGGGCAGGTCCTTCCAGCCGAACAGGCCGAGCTGCCCAATAAAGAAATCATTCTCTCCCAGGGTCCCCCAGAACGCAGCAATGGTCCGCAGAGGGTTGCGCAGCACAAAGGCCAACTGTTCACCGCCGTTTACTGTGCTGCCGCCCTGGCGCTCAATGATGGGATAGTTATAGCGGAACGCCGTTCCGTACCATTCCGTCAGCAGGGTAACGGCCACAGCACCGCCAAAGCCGCCCAGCGCCCACAGCGGGCGGTGTCCCTTGGCGTGCCATTCCCGCTTTGCCACCAAAAAGATGGGCAGGACCCACAAAAGGTTCAGGTACGGTTTAGCGATATTGACAAAGATGCAGGCGGCGGTGTAAATGCCCGCCGTTTGGGTGTTCCACTCCTTGCGGGTCAGCAGGGCAAGCATCAGGTAATAGCAGCCCAGCAGGGTTGCATCATAGCTCAGTGATGCCCCCATAAAAAGCGACATCGGCAGCAGCATAATGGCCGCAAAGGCCGGGCGGTAACGCTCCGCTTTGGCCAGCGCCAACGCGCACAACAGCGTGTAGGCCAGCAGGTTGACGATGCGCCCGCCATATAGGCAGCCCAGCGCGCCAAAGCCCAGCAGGCGTGCCAGCGCCATACCGACCGCGCCCGGCAGGAATGGAATGACCAGAAAGCTGACCGGCTCGCTGACTGGGTCCGGCACAGAATCCCGCACATCGTGCGCCAGGTACAGGGCAAAGCTGTCCGCCATGCTCTGCACTGCGCCGTCCTTGCCGTATTGCTTCAGGGCATAGCCCGCGGTGTTATAGGCTTTTTCCGCCCCGGTATCGGGGTCAGTGCCCACACCGGCAGAGGTATGTGCATTCACCCATGCACCGGGGAACGCTTCCAGCAGGTAGGCCACATCGTCCGGGTAGGTGCGGGAAGCATCAAAATCAAAGTGCCCGGTGGAGATGGCATAGGTGCGCAGGTAATGGTCGGCTTCGTCCGGCGTTTGCAGCGGCGGGTTGGCAAATGCAAACAGCAGCCCGCACAAAAAGATGCACACGGCCCCTTTTGCCGCAAATCCTTTTGCAAACCGCCGCACACAATACCCAGCCAGCAGACATACTTCCAGAAAGGCCGCACACCCCAGTGTAACCACCAGGGGGGACACACGGCTATCCAGCCCAAAGAACACCCGCCAGTAATAGGCCCACAGCACGCCGCACACGGCAGCGCACAGCACAGCCAGCCCCCACCGCACAGCGGCGGGCAGCTTTTGTAATTTTATTGGCATAAAACTTCCTTACAACCGCCCTTACAGAATGTACTGGCCGACCTTGTACTGGTCCAGGTTGCCGCGCAGGAACTCAATGGTTTCGGCAAGGCCCTGTTCAAAGGTATACTGCGGTTTCCAATCGGTCAAGGTGCGTAACTTGGTGGCATCACCCAGCAGGCGGTTGACCTCGCTCTTTTCGGGGCGCAGGCGCTCGGCTTCGCAGACGATCCTAGCGCTGGGGTTGATCTGGGCAATCAGCTCATTGGCCAAATCGCCGATGGAATGTTCCACGCCGGTGGCAATGTTGATTTCCTGGCCAATGGCGGCATCGCAGTCCGCAATGGCCATAAAGCCGTGGGCGGTGTCCTTGACATAGTTAAAGTCGCGGGTGGGGGTCAGGCTGCCCAGCTTGATTTCCTGCTGGCCGGCCAGCAGCTGGGTGATGATGGTGGGGATGATGGCGCGGCCGCTCTGGCGCGGGCCATAGGTGTTGAAGGGGCGCACAATGGAAACCGGCAGGTCAAAGCTGCGGTAAAAGCTTTCGGCCAGGCGGTCCGCGCCGATCTTGGTGGCAGAGTAGGGGCTCTGGCCCTGGAACGGGTGGTGCTCGTCAATGGGCACATACTGGGCGGTGCCGTATACTTCGCTGGTGGAAGTAACCATCACGCGCTGGGTGCCCAGCTCGCGGGCGGCGTTCAGCACGTTCAGGGTGCCCTTGATGTTGGTATCCACATAGCTGTCCGGGCTGTGGTAGCTGAACGGAATGGCAATCAAGGCAGCCAGATGGAACACGCGCTCCTGCCCGCGCATGGCAGTACGCACGCCGTTGGGGTCACGTACATCGCCCATAAAGATATCCATTTCATTGCGGATCTCCGGGGGCAGGGTATCGATCCAGCCCAGGGAACCAAACGAGTTATACAGGCAGAAAGCACGCACTTTCTCGCCGCTTTTTACCAGCTCTTCGGCCAGATGGCTGCCGATAAAGCCATCGGCACCGGTCACCATAACGGTATGGGACATTGTAAAAACACTCCTTTTCTTTAAAATTTACTTCTTGTTTCTTTCATCGTCAGATGATTTTGTTTACATTGTCATTATAAGAAAACGGCCGAATTTCAGATACGACCTGTGTCCACATATAAAATTCTTTTTTCGGACACAGGTCATCTTTTTGAGTGGAAAAATCAGACATGCTGCACATATGCGGCAAAAGCAACCATAAATCTCCGTATAAAAACAGAAAACGTCGGAAGACGATCTCTATCAGACAGTCTTCCGACGTTTCTTATTTCTTTTATCTGCAACCGGTTTTCCGGTCAGATTCTGGCCGTTCATCTATTCTGGTCTATACCTGTTTCTTTTTTGCTGTATCCAGTTTCCATAATACCGTAAAGACCAGTCCTGCAATGCCGATCACTGCCGGAAGCAGAGATCTTGTGATCAGGATACCATTCGCTGCCAGTTCTGTCTGCTGGGCATTTGCCACATATCCGGTTACTGCCAGAATCATGCTGACGGCAGCTCCTGCAAGAGCCTGTCCGATCTTGTTTGCAAAAGAGTTCAGTGAGAAACAGATACCATCTGCTCTGGAACCATTCTTCTCTGCGATATACTGTGCCGTCTGCATCAGCATAACCGTAATTG
>OIXA01004320.1_pt1 | contig 13754 bp, 4 predicted proteins | sample 1587721 | NCBI WGS metagenome assembly OIXA01 (sample SAMEA3888900, study PRJEB22519) | human gut metagenome | biome: human gut; feature: human-associated habitat; material: faeces | place: Denmark | collected 2013 | reverse complement strand
ACAGACGTTGCTGCAATTTATCCTATTACTCCATCTAGTCCTATGGCAGACTCTATTGACCAATGGTCTGCAGCTGGACAAAAAAATATTTTTGGAAATCAAGTAGTTGTAAGTGAATTACAATCAGAAGCAGGTGCTGCTGGTGCAGTTCATGGATCATTAGCTGCTGGTGCATTGACTAATACTTTCACTGCATCTCAAGGTTTATTATTGATGATTCCAAACATGTACAAGATTGCTGCTGAACAATTGCCTTGTGTATTCGATGTTTCTGCACGTACAGTTGCAACTCATGCATTGAACATCTTTGGTGATCACTCAGACGTATATGCTTGTCGTCAAACAGGTTTCGCTATGTTATGTGAAACTAACCCACAAGAAGTTATGGACTTATCTCCAGTAGCTCACTTAGCTGCTTTAGAAGGTAAAGTACCATTCATTAACTTCTTTGATGGATTCCGTACTTCTCACGAAATTCAAAAAATCGAAAAATGGGACTATGAAGATTTAAAAGAAATGTGTCCAATGGAAGCTGTTGAGGAATTCCGTAAACACGCTTTAAATCCAGAACGCCCAACTATGCGTGGTTCTCACGAAAATGGAGATATCTTCTTCCAACACCGTGAAGCATGTAACACTGCATATGATGAATTACCTGCTGTAGTTGAAAAATACATGGGTAAAATCAATGAAAAATTAGGAACAAACTATGACTTGTTCAACTACTATGGAGATCCTGAAGCGGATCGTGTAATCATCGCTATGGGTTCTATCAATGACGTTGCTGAAGAAGTTATCGACTACTTAACTGCAAAAGGAGAAAAAGTTGGTTTAGTTAAGGTTCGTTTATATCGTCCTTGGTCAAGCAAACACTTATTAAAAGTTCTTCCTAAGACAGCTAAGAAAGTTGCAGTACTTGACCGTACTAAAGAACCAGGTGCTCTAGCAGACCCATTATACTTAGATGTAGCTACAACACTTCGTGAAGCAGGATTAAATGACATCACTCTTTGCGGTGGTCGTTATGGTTTAGGATCTAAGGATACTCCACCTTCAAGTGTATTCGCTGTTTACACAGAATTGTTAAAAGACGAACCAAAATCTCGTTTTACAATCGGTATCGTGGATGACGTTACAAACTTATCATTGCCAGAAGTTAAACCAGCTCCTAACACTTCAACTCCAGGAACTGTTGAATGTAAATTCTGGGGTCTTGGAGGAGACGGTACTGTAGGTGCTAACAAGAACTCTACTAAGATCATCGGTGACCACACTGACAAATACATTCAGGCTTACTTCCAATATGACTCTAAGAAAACAGGTGGTATCACAATTTCTCACTTGCGTTTTGGAGACAAGCCAATCCGTAGCCCATACTACATTAACCAAGCTGACTTTGTAGCTTGTCACAACCCTTCATATGTAGTAAATGGATACAAGATGGTTCAAGACGTTAAACCTGGTGGTGTATTCATGATCAACTGCCAATGGTCAGACGAAGAATTAGACAAACACATGCCTGCTGAATCTAAAAAATATATCGCAGACAACAATATCCAATTGTACACAATCAATGCCATCGATAAAGCTATCGAAATCGGTATGGGTAAACGTACAAACACAATCTTACAATCAGCATTCTTCAAATTAGCTAACATTATGCCAATTGAAGAAGCCGTAGATTACATGAAAGCAGCTGCTAAGAAATCTTACTCTAAGAAGGGTGATGCAGTTGTAGAAATGAACTACAAAGCTATCGATGCTGGTGTAGGTGCAACTCACAAAGTTGAAATCCCTGCATCTTGGGCTAACCCAGAAGCTGATGCACCAAGACCTGAATTATCAGGACGTCCTGCAACAGTTAAGATGGTTAAAGACATCATGGAACCAGTTAACAAAATGGATGGAGATTCATTACCTGTATCTGCATTCGTTGGTAACATCGATGGTCAATGGGAAACTGGTGCTAGTGCTTACGAAAAACGTGGTACAGCTGTTACAGTTCCTGAATGGGATGCTGAAAAATGTATTCAATGTAACCAATGTGCATTCGTATGTTCTCACGCTACTATTCGTCCATTCTTATTGAGCGAAGAAGAAGTGAAGGCTGCTCCTGCACAAATCAAATTAGCTGATGTTAAACCAAAAGCTACAGAATTCAAATATACAATGAGCGTATCTCCATTAGATTGTATGGGATGTGGTGAATGTATCACTGTATGTCCAACACAAGCTATTAAGATGGTACCTCAAGAATCTCAAGCTGAACAACAACCAGTATTCGATTACTTAGTAGCTAATGTATCTAAGAAAGATTCTGGATTTGCTGATGATACTGTTAAGGGTTCTCAATACAACCAACCATTGTTAGAGTTCTCAGGATCATGTGCTGGATGTGCTGAAACATCATATGCTCGTTTAATTACTCAATTATTCGGTGAACACATGTATGTATCAAATGCGACTGGATGTTCTTCTATTTGGGGTGGTCCAGCATCTGTATCTCCATATACAGTAAACAAAGATAGCTTACAAGGACCAGCATGGGCTAACTCATTGTTCGAAGACAATGCTGAACACGGATTCGGTATGCAATTAGGACAAAAAGTATTACGTGAACAAGCTATCGAAAAATTAGGTGCTATGAACGAAAGCGAAAAAGCAACTCCTGAATTCAAGGCTGCATTCGAAAAATTCATGGAAACTAAAGAAAATACTCGTACTAACACAGAAGCAACAAAAGCATTATTAGTTGAAGTAGAAAAAGCTGCTGAAGCTGGATGTGAAGATGCTAAAGCTGTATTAGACAAGAAAGAATACTTAGCTAAGAAATCTGTTTGGATCTTCGGTGGAGACGGATGGGCTTATGATATCGGATTCGGTGGATTAGACCATGTACTTGCTTCCGGTGAGAACGTAAACGTTATGGTATTCGATACTGAGATGTACTCCAACACAGGTGGACAGGCTTCTAAAGCTTCTAACATCGGTGAGGTTTGTCAGTTCGCAGCAGCTGGTAAAGAAATCAGCAAGAAGAGCCTTGCAGAGATCGCTATGAGCTACGGATACGTATACGTTGCACAGATTGCTCTTGGTGCTAACCCTAACCAGGCAGTTAAATGTCTTGCAGAAGCAGAAGCTTACAACGGACCATCCCTGATCATCGGATACGCTCCATGTGAACTTCACGGTATCGCTAAGGGTGGTATGAACCACTGCCAGGATGAGATGAAGAAAGCCGTTAAGGCTGGTTACTGGAACCTCTTCTCCTTCGACCCAGCTAAGAAAGCTGAAGGAAAGAATCCATTCACATTAACATCTAAAGAAGGCGATGGATCATATCAGGAATTCTTAAATAACGAATCCCGTTACACTCGTCTGATTAAGCCATTCCCAGAAAGAGCTGAAAGACTCTTCAACGAATCTGAGAAGGTTGCTAAGGCTCGTTACGAGCACCTGCAGAGACTCGTTGAGCTTTATAAATAATAAAGCCTGAACTGGTCAGTCAGATTAGTTACAAAAGATAAAACTTTATAAAATACAAAAGAGAAGCCGTGTGCTAGCTATGCTGGTGCATGGCTTCTTCTTGTGTGTTGAAAAAAAGAAGGGAATTGTATTATAATAAATCATAACAAATTAATGACTGATAGATGTACTGACAATGGTTTTGAAGAGGGACAGGAATGCTATATAAAGAAGATTTTGGAGAAGGAAAAAATATAGAATTTAAAAGAGAGATACCGAAAAGACATGAGAAGTTATTAAAAGATGTTATTGCTTTTTCCAATTCTACGGGGGGTAAAATTTTTATTGGAATTGAGGATAAGACGAATGAAGTTATTGGGATTGGAGAGAAGAATCCATTTAGATTAGCAGATGATATTTCAAATATGATATTTGACAGCTGCACTCCAATAATTGATCCGGAAATTACAATACAGACATTAGAAGGAAGAACAGTTGTTGTTGTAGAAGTTTTTCCAGGACGTATGCGTCCTTATTATCTCAAGTCATTTGGGAAGGAACAAGGTTCTTATATAAGAATAAATGGTACAAGTCGTCCTGCTGATGATAGAAAGTTAAAGGAACTAGAATTAGAAGGTCAAAAGATTTCTTATGATACTTTACCGGAAATAGACATGGAGTACTCGGAACGAGAGGCGAAGATATTATGTAATGCAATGGAAAAAGTGGCATATGATGTGCAGACAACATGTGTAACAAGAGCAATACAGGAAACGTCATTAGATCCCAAGCAAAATACAGAAAAAACTGAAATTATAAATAAAATGACAATCGAGAAACTAGAAGACTTAGGGTTATTGTGCCGAATAGGAAAAGACCTTCAACCCACCCATGCGTTTAGACTAATGACGAAGAATAAAATACGGTATGCCAAAATTCAATGTGCGTTATTTAAAGGAACAGAAAGAGATATTTTTATAGATAAAAGAGAATTTGATGGACCATTATATGTACAGCTGGAAAATGCTTATCAATTTGTATTAAAGCATATCAATCTTGGTGCAAAGATAGAAGGGTTACATAGAAAAGAAGCGTATGAACTCCCGGTTCGAACAATAAGAGAATTGATTACTAATGCAGTTGTTCATAGAAGTTATTTGGATGAGTCTTGTATACAGGTTTGTGTCTATGATGACAGGATAGAAGTAACATCTCCCGGAATGCTTTATGGGGGACTGGATATACAGTCAGCTAAATCAGGTAAATCAAAGTGCAGAAATACAGCGATTGCTGAAGCATTTCGTTATATGGGACTTATAGAAGCGTGGGGAACAGGAATCCCAAGAATGATAAAAGAATGCAGAGAATATGGATTGAGAGAGCCAGTGTTTGAGGAACTGGGAGATGGTATACGAGTAACTATATTCCGGGAAAATGAAGAATTGGAGATGCGAAAACGGGCGGAGAATATACAGAACGCTGAAAATAAATACCAGTATATGAATAATATAAATAGTGAGAACTTAGCATCTGTAGTAAAAGAACAAACAGTGGAATATAGAGAGCAAAATCACTGTTTCAATACAGAAAAATCACTGTTTAATGCGCTGGATTCACAAGGAAATGAAAAAAAATACTGTTTGAATGATGAAAAAACACTGTTTGAAACAACAAGTCAGGATAAAACCCACTGTTTTGAAACGTCTGTATTGACTGCAGAGAATAAATATATGTTATATAAAAAGCTGAAAGAACTACAAGTTAATAAAAGCATAGGTAGCGTCACTGCATTAAATATAAAGGAGATTATCGAAAGCTTTTCAGGAGAAGAAGTCTTTGGGCGAAAAGAAATAAAACAAAAACTGGGATATAAAGACAGTAAGGCGGGATTTCTGATTCAAACAATGCGGGAATTTGAGTTGATTAAAGCTGTGAAAGGAAGGGGCAAGGGAAAGTATTGTTTTGATATTTAAAACTCTATCTTGGCTTTCATAAGAAAATTTAAAGCCGTACTTCTGTGAAGAACGGCTTTAATGTATAATTGAAAATAGTATTGAATAAAATTATATAGAAGGACTATTTTAATTTTTTTGAGCGTATAGATTCTTTTACTGTGGAAATCAATACAAATAAAGTACTAATTACATCATAAGCATCAGATAAATTATCGTATGTATTTTTTGTTTTAAGAAAAAACTTTTTAAAAGTTGATAAAAGTTGAGTTGCTTTTTTGTGGATAATGTTAAATGGAATTTATTTTGTTTCTTATATGTATTATATGTATTTGTAGCAACTTTCTTTTTGTAGTTTTTAGGATTACGTTGCTCTTGGTTTTTGTTTGTGTATTGTTCTTGTATTTCGGATAATTTATTTTTCCCTTTTTGGTGAGAAGATCCATCAGAAATATCTAAAATACTAACTTGTACAGTAGGGTGGTAGGTAGGCGTTGGGAGAGTGTTAATGGTATTAAATGGCATACAAATTAAAGTGGCTATTATAATAAGAGATAAAGTTTTAGAAATTTTGGGTACAATTGAAAGCTGCTTAGCTTTAGCTTTTTTGTTAGATAAAGCTTTAAAAATCTTTGAATCTTTTTCTAAAGATTTTACAGTGCAAGGGACTGTCGTTAGAGTATTATTAATTGCTTTTCTATTTTCTGGCGTGTTAGGGATTAAAATATAATCAGATTCTAGTTTGTTGATAAGTTCCTTGTAGAGTTTTTCATAAAATTTGTTAATAATCATTGTGATTTCTTCTTTCTTTTTTCTATAATAATAAATGCGTATTTTTTTGCGAAATGGCCTCTCCTTTCTGTATCGAATTTCAACATTTTTTGTTGATTATTATTAATATGTATAATTTTTTCTTTTTGTATTGCTCTGATTTGCCATGTGTGTAATTAAAATCTCCTTTCTTACATTAGTATGAGAGATTAGGGAAATTTTCTTTTTGAAAAGATAGTTTACGAAAAAAGAATCCGATTCTTTTTTTGCTTTTTCACTACAAATAGTATGCTAGTTTAGACAATGGAATAAAATTGTAGAATTCAACCAATTACTTACTTAATTTTCTTAAGTTATTTTGTATACAATGTTAATAAAATGCAGGATTTGTATTTGAAAATTACATTTATAATTGTATGAATTGTCTTTAAATCTGAAAATAACGATGAATAAAGAGGTGAAATCACAAACAAAATTGTACTTTTATAAGAACAATATAATCTAAAAAGAAATAAAAACCAAATAAACTAACTACAATATCCCCTAAAACAAGAGTAATAATCAGAAAATAATATATTAAAAAATAAATAATCAAATTATTAGACAACTCACCTTAATGTTTATATTTACAACCTATTTAAAATGTTGTAATATGATAACAACAAAAAGAAATGCAGGAAGTCATTACAACTACTTCTGAAAATGAATTTGTTACTTTTTAAATATGTAATTATTCAGAGATTTATAGATTTTTATTCAGACTATAGATACTCATTCAGGATTATGAAATCATAAGATTACAAGAGCATGAGAACATGAGAATCATAAGGTTTGATTAAGAGTTCCTGATAATTACTAATTACAAAAATATAATTTACAACTGATGAATATTTACTATTTCATAGTGATGCAAGAAAGGGTGAGACCATGTATCAGGACAATATGCGACAGGGTCTATATGATCCAAGTCTGGAGCATGATAACTGTGGTATTGGTGCTGTAGTAAACATCAAGGGTCTTAAGAGCCATGAGACAGTATCGAATGCCTTGAAAATTGTTGAAAATCTTGAACATAGAGCCGGCAAGGACGCCGAGGGTAAAACGGGTGACGGAGTAGGTATCTTAGTGCAGATATCCCATAAGTTCTTCGAAAAAACCTGTAGTACTCTCGGCTTTTCTATTGGCAAGGAACGTGACTACGGTATTGGTATGTTCTTTATGCCACAGGATGAGTTACAGAGAAACCGTGCTAAGAAGATGTTTGAGATTATCGTTGAAAAAGAAGGCTTAAATTTCTTAGGCTGGAGAGAGGTTCCGGTTCAGCCGGGCATCCTCGGAAAGAAAGCAGCGGACTGTATGCCATGCATTATGCAGGGATTTGTAAAGAGACCGTTTGATGTTCCACGAGGACTTGACTTCGATAGAAGACTTTATATTGTAAGACGAGTATTTGAGCAGTCTAACGATTCTGCTTATGTTGTTTCTTTAAGCAGCAGAACAATCGTATATAAAGGTATGTTCTTAGTTGGACAGTTAAGATTATTCTATAATGACCTTCAGGATAAGGATTATGAATCTGCAATCGCATTAGTTCATTCCCGTTTCTCCACAAACACAGTTCCAAGCTGGGAGAAAGCACATCCTTATCGTTACATCGTTCATAATGGTGAGATTAATACTATTCGTGGTAATGCCGATAAGATGTTAGCCCGTGAGGAAAACATGGAATCTGATTATCTGAAGGATGAGATGATTAAGCTGACACCAGTTGTAGATCCAAACGGTTCTGACTCTGCAAGATTAGATAATACATTAGAATTCCTCTTAATGAGTGGAATGCCACTTCCTCTGGCAATGATGATCACGATTCCAGAACCTTGGGAAAATAACGAGGGCATGAGCAGAGAGAAGAGAGACTTCTATCAGTACTACGCAACAATGATGGAGCCTTGGGATGGTCCTGCATCTATCCTCTTTACAGATGGAGATATCATGGGAGCCGTACTTGACCGTAATGGTCTTAGACCTTCCCGTTACTATATTACAGATGATGACCAGTTAATTCTTTCTTCTGAGGTTGGTGTGTTAGACTTTGACACAACACATATCGTAAAGAAAGAGAGACTTCACCCAGGTAAAATGCTTCTCGTAGATACTGTAAAAGGTGAGCTGATTGACGATGAAATCTTAAAAGATTCTTATGTAAAGAATCAGCCTTACGGTGAATGGTTATCCGATAACCTTGTATTCTTAAAAGACTTAAAGATTCCGAATGTTGCAGTAGAAGAATACAGCTATGAAGAGAGCAACCGCCTGATGAAAGCATTTGGTTACTCTTATGAAGAAGTGAAAGATTCTGTATTACCGATGGCATTAAACGGAAGTGAAGCAATCGGAGCGATGGGGGTTGATACTCCATTAGCAGTACTTTCTAAGAGACATCATCCATTATTTGATTACTTTAAACAGCTTTTTGCACAGGTAACAAACCCTCCTATTGATGCGATTCGTGAGGAAATCGTTACATCTACTTCCATCTATGTTGGCGGAGAGGGGAATGTGTTGGAAGAAAAGGCAGAAAACTGCCATGTATTAAAGATTCACAACCCTATTTTAACAAATACAGACTTATTAAAGATTCGTTATGCAAAGGTAAAGAATATCAATGTAAAAGATGTGCCGATTACTTATTACAAAGGAACACCGCTTGATAAGGCTATCAATCATTTATATGTTGCTGTTGACCAGGCGCATAAAAATGGTGCAAATGTTGTTATTTTGACAGATAGAGGTGTTGATGAGAACCATGTGGCAATTCCATCTCTGTTAGCAGTATCTGCTGTACATCATCATCTCATTGAGACAAAGAAGAGTACTTCTGTAAGTATTATCTTAGAGAGTGGTGAACCAAGAGAAGTACATCATTTCGCCACACTGTTAGGTTACGGCGCATGTGCTATCAACCCATATCTGGCACAGTTCAGTATTAAGAAGCTGATTCAGGATGGTTTATTAAAGAAAGATTACTATGCAGCAGTAAATGATTACAATAACGCAGTACTTCACGGTATCGTAAAGATCGCATCTAAGATGGGTATTTCCACACTGCAGTCCTATCAGGGTTCTCAGATTTTTGAGGCAGTTGGTATCAGCAAGAAAGTCATTGATGAGTACTTTACAAACACAGTAAGCCGTGTAGAAGGTATCACAATTGAAGATATCGCAGAAGATGTAGATTACCATCACTCCAAAGCATTTGATATGTTAGGACTGAAAAATGATCTTAGTCTTGACAGTGAAGGTGATCACAAATATAGAAGTGGTAAAGAAGAACATCTTTACAATCCACTGACCATCCATACATTACAGACAGCAGCATGGACAAATAATTATGAACTGTTTAAACAGTATACTTCCATGATTAATAAAGAAACTTCTCCAGTAAGTCTTCGTGGATTAATGGATTTCAATTATCCATCCAAAGGAGTTCCTATCGAGGAAGTTGAATCTGTAGATTCTATCGTGAAACGATTTAAGACAGGTGCTATGAGTTATGGTTCTATTTCTAAAGAAGCCCATGAAACAATGGCTATCGCAATGAATAGATTACATGGTAAGAGTAACTCAGGTGAAGGTGGAGAAGATGCAGAACGTTTTGTGACTCGTCCTAATGGTGATTCTGCATGTTCAGCTATTAAACAGGTAGCCAGTGGTCGTTTTGGTGTAACAAGTGAATACTTATGTTCTGCCAACGAAATTCAGATCAAGATGGCTCAGGGTGCTAAACCAGGTGAGGGTGGACACTTACCTGCTGGTAAGGTTTATCCTTGGATTGCGAAGACTCGTCATAGTACTCCAGGTGTATCACTTATTTCACCACCTCCTCATCATGATATTTATTCTATTGAAGACTTAGCTCAGTTGATCTATGACTTAAAGAATGCGAATGAAGAAGCACGTATTAGTGTTAAGCTTGTATCTGAAGCAGGTGTTGGTACTGTTGCATCAGGTGTTGCGAAAGCTGGTGCTCAGGTTATTCTTATTTCTGGTTATGATGGTGGTACTGGTGCTGCACCTAGAAACTCAGTTTATAGTGCAGGTCTTCCTTGGGAATTAGGTCTTGCAGAAGCACATCAGACATTAATCATGAATGATTTAAGAGATCGTGTTGTGATTGAAACAGATGGTAAATTATTAACTGGTAGAGATCTTGCGATTGCATGCTTACTTGGTGCAGAAGAATATGGTTTTGCGACAGCACCACTTATTACTATGGGATGCGTTATGATGCGTGTATGTAACTTAGATACATGTCCTGTAGGTGTTGCGACTCAGAACCCTATCTTACGTAAGAGATTTACAGGTAAACCTGAATATGTAGTGAACTTCATGAAGTTTGTTGCTGAAGAAATGCGTGAATATATGGCTCAGCTAGGATTTAGAACAATCGATGAAATGGTTGGTCATACAGACTTATTAAAGAAGAAGGATATTGCGGATCAGTATCATATGGACTTATCTAAGATCTTAGATAGCACATATGCGAATGATGCACATAACTGCTTTAATCCAGCTCATGTATATGACTTCAAATTAAATGAAGTACTTGATACAAAGGTATTATTAAAGGCATTAGAACAGGCATCTCAGTCTCATAAGAAGACAGAAGTTTCTGTAGAAGTGTCTAATACAGACCGTTCATTTGGTACTATTCTTGGCTCTCATATTACTAAGACTTTAGGTAATTTTGTAGAAGATGACTTTATTACAGTGCGTGCGTTTGGTGCTGGTGGTCAGAGTTTTGGTGCCTTTATTCCTAAGGGATTAACTCTTGAGTTAACAGGTGATTCTAATGACTACTTAGGTAAAGGCTTATCAGGTGGTAAGATTATTGTGAAGACACCTCATGAAGCTACATTCAAGGCAGAAGACAATATTATTATTGGTAACGTTGCTTTATATGGTGCAACAAGTGGTGAAGCTTATATCAATGGTGTTGCTGGTGAACGTTTCTGTGTAAGAAACTCTGGTGCTAAGGCTGTTGTAGAAGGTGTCGGTGACCATGCATTAGAATATATGACAGGTGGTTTAGTTGTTATTTTGGGTGAAACAGGTAGAAATGTTGCTGCTGGTATGAGTGGTGGTATTGCGTATATCTATGATCCAAATAATGATTTATATGAAAAATTAAATGGTGCACTTGTAGAATATTCTGAAGTCAATAAGCCATATGATATTAAGACAGTAAGAGAATTAATTGAAAATCATTATAAGTATACTGGTTCAGAGAAAGCCAAGATGTTCTTAGATGATTTCAAGACATATATTGGTAAGTTTAAGAAGATCATTCCACATGATTATAAGAAGATGATGGATCTGATTGCTTATTATCAGTCACAGGGTCTAGATGAAGATCAGGCTAAGGTAGAAGCATTTAATGCCGCTATGAAAGGAGGAAAATAGTCATGGGTAAGAAAACTGGATTTTTAGATTATGCACGTGAGACATCTTATGAGGTTCCTCCTACAGAACGTATTAAGAACTTCGATGAATTCCATATCCCTTTGTCTACTAAAGAACAGCAGAAACAGGGTGCAAGATGTATGGACTGTGGTATTCCGTTTTGTCAGCACGGCCAGAAGATTAAAGGTATGTTTTCTGGCTGTCCTTTAAATAATTTAATTCCTGAATGGAATGATTTAGTTTTTAAAGGTAAGTATGAACAGGCTCATAAACGTTTAAAGAAGACAAATAACTTCCCAGAATTCACTTCTAGAGTATGTCCTGCATTATGTGAAAAAGCATGTACATGTTCTTTAGATGGTGAAGCTGTATCAGTCAAAGAGAATGAACATGCGATTATTGAATATGCTTATGAACATCTATTAGAAGAACCAAAACCACCAATAAAGCGTGTAGGTAAAAAGATTGCAGTTATTGGTTCTGGTCCTGCTGGTTTAGCTGCTGCAGATACACTTAATCAACGTGGTTACAATTGTGATGTATATGAAAGAGAAGATCGTTTAGGTGGACTATTAATGTATGGTATTCCTAATATGAAGATTGAGAAGAATATCATTGATCGACGTATTTATAAGATGACTGCAGAAGGTGTAAAGTTCTTTACAAATAAAGATATTACTACTAAGAAACAGGCAAAAGAATTATTAAGTAAATATGATGCAGTTATTCTTGCAGTAGGTGCCAAGGAACCTAGAGATATTAATGTGCCCGGTAGAGAAGGTAATAATATTCTATTCGCCGTAGACTATTTAACTCAGGTGACTAAGTCATTATTAAATAGTGAATTCAAGGATGGACAGTATCCTAATGCGAAAGGTAAGAATGTATTAGTCATCGGTGGTGGTGATACAGGAAATGACTGTGTTGGTACAGCTATTAGACATGGCGCAAAGTCTGTATTACAGCTAGAAATGATGTCTGAACCACCACTTGTTAGAGCGGATTCTAATCCATGGCCAGAATGGCCTTTAGTCAAGAAAACTGATTATGGACAGGAAGAAAACATTGCAGTATTTGGTGAAGATCCTCGTGTCTATAATAGTACAGTAAAAGAATTTATTCTTGATAGTAAAGGAAATGTAAAACAGGCTGTGATTGTAAAGTTACAGACTGTAGTAAAAGATGGTCGTCGTTCATTTGAACAGGTACCTGGTAGTGAAAAGACAGTACCTTGTGATCTAGTGCTTATTGCAGCAGGATTTATTGGGGCACAGAAACCAGTCATTAATGCATTTGGTGTAGAATTAGATGGAAGAAATACTGTAAAATGTGATGAAAATGATCATCATACGAATATTAGTAAGTTATATAGTGCAGGTGATGTCCGTAGAGGTCAGTCTTTAGTCGTATGGGCTATTAGAGAAGGCCGTGACGTTGCTAAGCAGGTAGACTTTGATTTAATGGGATATACAGGGTTATAAAATATCGAGGTTGCAACAGTAATTGTTGCAACCTCTTTTTGTATGTTAGAATAAATACAGGAGGTACATTTTATGGATCAACTCAATTTCATATTTACTAAAAATAGTTTTCATATTGATGAAGCGAAAGATTCAGCATGGGCTGAATTGTTTAAAGAGAATAAGTATGCAGCTCTTTATGAGTTGGGCTTTAAAAATAATTTGAAAGGACTGACTCCTAGTGCTTTTTATTTATACCAATTATCACAGAAGTTTATTGAAGTATTGAGTCGTAGTCCTGAATTAGAAGTTGCAAGAGAAGAGACAATCATAGAATTATCTGATGATGATTTAGATTATCTCATGTCTATGATTCCATTTGCGATTGGTACAGAATATATCAATGAGAGATGGATTAAAAATATTATTAAACATTTAAATGAACAATTTAAAAAGGATATGACATCCTATAAAGGTACAGCACAAATGTATCTTCAAGAAAAGTCTCAGGATTTAAAGGCTGCAAAAAGAATTTATTTTCATTTAGTAGAGAATGAAGAAGATTCTGAGTTTCCTTTCGCATTTCTTGCCACATATGCAACAAAAGATATAGAAAACAGAATAGTACATATGCCTTTAAAAC
>OIXA01004317.1_pt1 | contig 13781 bp, 11 predicted proteins | sample 1587721 | NCBI WGS metagenome assembly OIXA01 (sample SAMEA3888900, study PRJEB22519) | human gut metagenome | biome: human gut; feature: human-associated habitat; material: faeces | place: Denmark | collected 2013 | reverse complement strand
TCGAGCGGGCCACGGAGATGGCCCGGAATCTGGTGGCCCGGTTCGGTATGTGCGACGAGTTCGACATGGTGGCGCTGGGCACGGTGCAGAGCCAGTATCTGGACGGTGGCTACTCCATGACCTGCGCGCAGGAGACCTACGCCGCCGCTGACCGCGAAACCATCAAGATCATCCGCCAGTGCCACAAGGAAGCCAAGGAGATCCTGATGGAGAATCGGGAACTGCTGGACAAGATCGCCGCGTACCTGCTGAAGAAGGAGACCATCACCGGTCAGGAGATGATGGCCATTATCGAGGGCCGCGACCCCGAGACCGTGGACAACTACGGCGCCACACGGGAGCCGGAGCAGCCCCTGTTCCGTCCCAGCGTGCCGGAGACCATCGAGGCGCCCGCCAAGCACATCAACATCGTCTCCCAGCCCATCCCCATGCCGGACTTCGACGCGAAGCCGGAGGAGGGAAAGGCGGAAGATCAGCCGGAGAATACCTCCGAGGGCGAATCCACGGAGGATAAGCCGGAAGACAAGCCGGAATAAGTAAATACCCTACAGGGGCGGACAGTTCGTCCGCCCCTGTCATAAAATAAAAGACGTCGGTGATGATTGATTATGAGCAGATTGCAAGACCTCTGCAAAGAGCGGGGCTTTACCCAGATCAAAATGCAGATGCTGACCGGCATCGACCAAAGCGCCTATTCCCAGATCGAACGGGGTGAGCGGTATCTCAGCTTTGAGCAGTGCCGCCGCGTGGCGCTGGCCTTGAACACCAGCATGGACTATCTGGCGGGCCTGACCGACGAGAAAAAGCCCTATCCCAGAGCAGAGCAGTGAGCGATACAGGGCGCTCACTGCTTTATTTCGTCCGTGCCGCCCTGCAAAATGGTTCGATACATATAGCGTAGGGGCGGGGTTCTACCCCGCCCCTACGGCTTACGATGGCGTTTCCGGTAAATGATGGGAGGGGCAGAGCCCCTCCCCTACAAAAGCTCTTTTCCGCCTTATCCTTCCACTGAAAAAAAGCGTCACGCGGCAGCCGCGTGACGCTTTTTGTTGGTCTCTCAGCCCCACAATGTGGTCAGCATGGGAATGACCTGCTTCTTCCGGGACATGACGCCCGGCAGGAACACCGTGTTGTCCTTGGGCTCCACGGCAAAGGCGTTGCGGATGGCGTCGTCGCTGCCGATGAACAGCAGCTGCGTGCCCTCCTGCAAAACGTCCGTCAGCATCAGGATCACCATGTCGTAGCCGTGTTCGTTCTGCATCTGCTCCATGGCCCTCAGCAGATCCTCCTTGCGCTCCATCAGGTGCTCGGAGTTGATGCACGTCACCTGACCCACGCCCAGATTCTGCTCGGCAATGTGGAACTCCTTGAAGTCGCTGCGCAGCAGCTCCTCCGCCGACTTGCCGTCCACTGCGCCGGCGGCGAACAGCTCGCGGCCCAGCTCGTCCAGCGACACACGGGCCATGCGGGCCAGACGCTCCGCCATGGCGATATCCCGCTTGGTGCAGGTGGGAGACTTGAACATGACCGTATCCGACAGGATAGCCGCCGCCATCAACCCCGCCATATGGGGCGAGGGCATGACGCCGTGCTCCTGATACATGGAGGTGATGATGGTGTTGGTGCTGCCTACCGGCTCGTTGCGGACATTGATAGGCTGCCGGGTCTGGATATCCGCCAGACGGTGGTGATCTACGATAGCCAGAATTTCCGCCTGCTCGATGCCCGGCACGGTCTGGGACAGCTCGTTGTGATCCACCAGCACCACCTGCTTGCGGCGAGGACGCAGCAAATGGTAACGGGACAGCGTGCCCACCACCTTCTCCTCCTCGTCCAGCACAGGGTAGCAGCGGTAGCGGCTTTTCAGCACCACTTCACGCACGTCATCGATATAGTCGTCCAGATGGAAGCAGATCAAATCGCCGGTGGCGCAGGGTCGGGAGATAGGGATGGCCTGATAGATCAGGCGGTGGACGCGGCTGGCGTCAAAGGGCGTGGAAATGATGCAGGTCTTGCCCGCGTCCTTGATCCACTCCGGATCCACGTCGGTCTGGCACAGGATCAGGCAGGACACCTGCATGTCCAGCGCCCGGCGGATCATGTCCGGCTGGCTGCCGCACAGCACGATGCTGTCGGAGCTGTCGAACAGCAGATTCTCGCAGTTCTGGGGCAGGGCGATGGACACGCTGCCGGACAGGGTATCCACCAGATCGCCGCCCTCGCCCACGATGCGGCCCTCGATCACGCTGAGGAGGTTGAACATGGGCACCTCCACCACCACCGGGTTGGCGATGGTGTTCAGGCTGAAGGTGGCGATGTCGCCGGCGGACAGCATGCCGTACAGCGTGCCGTCCTCGTTGGTGACGGGGATGGCGGAGATCTTCTGGTTGCGCATCAGCTGCCACGCACGATCCATGGTGACGGAGGAATCCAGACAGGGCGGACGGTCAAAATCCAGATCCCGCACCTGGGTGCGGACGTTCTGGATCAGCCGGGGCGGCTTAAAGCCAAAGTGCTTCAGCATGCGGTTGGTCTCGTCGCTGATGGTGCCCATATGCACCGCCACATACTCCTTCTCCCCCAGCGCGTTTTTCAGTGCCGCGTAGGACAGGGCGGCCACTATGGAGTCGGTATCAGGGTTGCGGTGTCCGGTCACATAGATCTCGTTCATACCTTTCAAGCTCCTTTGCGGAAAAGTGTTTTCTTGCCTGCTATTATAGAACAGGCCGCGGCGCTGGTCAATGGTCTTGATTTACAGAAAAAACCATGTTATCATTAAATTTAAGTAAAGAAATCACAGAAACAAGGTGTTCTATGTATCACAATCATCATCTTCATGAAACAAAGCATCTGAAGGAAGCCAATCTCTTACAGGAGAAGAAATACCGCCACCTGACCAACGATCCCGTGGGAAAGCTGGTGTGTGAAATGGCCGTGCCCACTATCATCTCCATGCTGGTGACGGCGGTGTACAATCTGGCGGATACATTCTTCGTGGGATTGATGCGCTCCAACGCGGCCACCGGCGCGGTGGGTGTGGTCTTTTCGCTGATGGCCATTATTCAGGCCACCGGCTTTTTCTTCGGTCAGGGCAGCGGCAACTACATCTCCCGCCAGCTGGGCCGCCACCAGACGGAGGATGCCGAGGCCATGGCCATCACCGCCGTCACGCTGGCCTTTTCCGCCGGTGTGGTGCTGCTGATCCTTGGACAGATCTTTCTGGAGCCGCTGGCGCTGCTGCTGGGCTCTACAGAGACCATCCTGCCCTACGCCTGCGACTATCTGCGGATCATTCTGCTGGGCGCGCCGTATATGACCGCCTCCTTCGTGCTGAACAACCAGCTGCGCTTTCAGGGCAGCGCCATGTACAGCATGATCGGCATTGTGGCCGGTGCGGTCATCAACGTGGGGCTTGACCCGCTGCTGATCTTCACCTTCCGCATGGGCATCAAGGGTGCGGCGCTGGCCACCATTATCGGGCAGCTGTTCTCCTTCGCCCTGCTGCTGTTCGGCTGCACACGGGGCGGCAATCTGCGGCTCCACCCCCGCAAGATCCAGTTCTCCCGCCACATTTTCAAGGAAATTCTCCGGGGCGGCTTCCCCAGTCTGTGCCGCCAGAGCCTGATGGCCATTTCCACCATCTGCCTGAACAACGCCTCCGGCCTGTACGGTGACGCGGCCATCGCCGCCATGAGCGTGGTGAGCCGTGTCATGACCATGGCCAACTCCGCGCTGATCGGCTTCGGTCAGGGCTTTCAGCCGGTCTGCGGCTTCAACTACGGCGCCAAGCTCTATGACCGGGTGCGGCAGGGCTTCCGCTTCTGCGTCAAGTGGGGCACGCTGTTTCTGGTGGCGGCAGGCATTGTGGGCTACATTTTCGCGCCCCAGCTGGTGGCGGTTTTCCGGAACGATCCGGAGGTGGTGGCCTTCGGCACTGTCGCCATGCGGTGCCAGTGCATCACCTTCCCGCTGGCGGCCTACGCGCTGGTCAGCAACATGATGACCCAGACCATGGGCAAGACCCTGCCCGCCACCATTCTGGCGGCGGCCCGTCAGGGATTGTTCTTCATTCCCGCCGTGCTGCTGATGCCCCTGTGGCTGGATCAGTGGGGCGTGCAGCTGGCCCAGTCGGTGGCAGACGTGCTGTCCTTTGCCCTGACGGTGGTGATGATGCGCCGGGTGTTCCAGAACCTGCAAGCCGAGGAGCACGCCGCCATGCTGCTGCAACACCACCGGGCATCCGAGCCTTATATGGCGGAAAATGTCCCGGAAAACCCGGAAACCACCTGATTTCCCCCTTTACAGACGCCGCTTTTCCGGATATAATAGTTTAGTTGCTGAAATCTACCGACAAGGAGACTGACACATATGGCAGTGATCGAATACGACGATTATAAACAGAAGCTTCTGGCGCTGGAGCCCACGCTGGGCGAGCTGGAAAAGGCGCTGGGCATCCCCAAGGCCCGCGAGGAGCTGTCCACCCTCCAGAAAGAGACGGAGCAGGACGGCTTCTGGAATGATCTGGAGCGCAGCCAGAAGGTGAGCCAGCAGATCAAGCGTCTGGAGAACAAGATCAAGAAGCATGACCGTCTGGTCAGCGAGTGGGAGGACACCCTGACCCTGTGCGAGATGGCACAGGAGGAGGACGACGCCTCTCAGCTGCCCGACGTGATAGAGGGCTACGAAAAGCTCCAGAAGGAGATCAGCGAGCGCCGTCTGGCCGCCCTGCTCTCCGGCGAGTATGACGCCAACAACGCCATCCTCACCTTCCACGCCGGCGCCGGCGGCACCGAGGCCCAGGACTGGACGGAGATGCTCTACCGCATGTACACCCGCTGGGCCGAGCGGCATGGCTTTACCTATCAGCTGCTGGACTATGAGGACGGCGATGAGGCGGGCATCAAGTCCGCATCCATCCTCATTGAGGGGGATAACGCCTATGGTTACCTCAAGAGTGAGAACGGCGTACACCGCCTGGTGCGGGTGAGCCCCTTTGATGCCAATGCCCGGCGGCAGACCAGCTTCTCAGCCCTGGAGGTCATGCCTGAGATCGAGGATGACAGTGAGATCGAGATCCGCCCCGAGGAGATCGAGATGCAGGTGTTCCGCTCCAGCGGCGCCGGCGGCCAGCACATCAATAAAACCTCCTCAGCTGTGCGGCTTATCCACATCCCCACCGGGGTGGTGGTTTCCTGCCAGACCGAGCGCAGCCAGTTCCAAAACCGGGATAACTGTATGAAGATGCTCCGTGCCAAGCTGGCGGAAATGAAGGCCCAGCAGCACGCGGAGAAGATCTCCGACATCAAGGGCGTGCAGATGAAGATCGAGTGGGGCAGCCAGATCCGCTCCTACGTGTTCATGCCCTACACCCTGGCCAAGGACACCCGCACCGGCTATGAGATGGGCAACATTCAGGCCGTGATGGACGGCGACATCGACGGCTTTATCAACGCCTACCTCACCGCCGCCGCCAACGGCGAGATCAAGAAGTAAGCTCCCTGCGCTTACGAACCTCTGCCACCCAAAATCACCCTGCGTATCCGCTACGCAGGGTGATTTTTCTGTCGTATTATACATTTTGTTGTCACTCTTTGGCAATTTCTTTCTGTTTCCATGGCAGCACCACCGGCCCCTCGCCGCTTGTCTCCACATACAGATCCTCGCACTTCTGCTGCGCTTCCGCCAGCAGCTGGACGGCCTGCTCCATGGCATCCATCGCCGCCAGATACATCGCTTTGTAATCTGCCATTTTAACACCCCCTGCTTCCATTGTAACACATTGTGACCATATCCACAATATAGATTTTTTTATTTTCCCCTATAATGGAAACAACAGCAAGTGAGGGTGGTGAACGCCATTTTTGATTATCGTCCATTGTGGGATACCATGCGCAAAAATGGCGTGTCCCAGTACCAGCTTCTCAAGGGCGGCATCGACAACAAGACGCTGGATTCCCTGAAGAAGAACAAGAACATCACCATGGTCACGCTGGAAAAGCTCTGCCGCATCGTGGGCTGTACGCCCAATGACGTGGTCCGCTTCGAGGAATAAAACCGGATCACCCTGCGTATCTGCTACGCAGGGTGATTTTTCTGTCGTATTATACATTTTGTTGTCGATAACGGAACATTTCGCGCTCCGGCGCGACAGCCTTTTGCCCACGGCGGCAAGTGCGCGATTTGATAATCGCCACGGCGGTAGACCAGCGCACCTCCGCGCGATACGCAGGAGCGGCAGCGACAAGAGGACCGCACGCGATTCGTTGTACGACGATCCGCACTATCTTGGTTTTCGCGTGGTACACGGCCACGGTTTTCAGCGCACCCCAGCCGCGCAGGAAGTCTTGAAACCTGCGGTTTCAGGCAGCGTTTTTGGTCACTTTTGGGGCTGCGGCCAAAAGTGACCCGTGCCCGAGGGCACGGAGCATCCCCCTTCCGCTGCTGGAAGAAATGGAACCGCCGGAGGCAAAAGCTCAAGAAAGTGACCCGTCGGAGACACCCGCGCCCGCAGGCGCGGCCCCGCCGAAAATTGCATGAAAAGGACGCCTTCTGGCGTCCTTTTCAGCTGTTTATGTATATTTCCTCACATGCCCGCTGTGCTTCCTCCAGGAGGAATCTCACCCGCATAGGCACCCCAATTCTCCGCATGCCCCCATATTTTCCTCCAAAAGCGTCAGCGCATCCTCCGTCGCCGCGAACAGTACGTGGTACATTTTCTGATAGTCAGCCATATATTTCCCCTTTCTTATCGAACGCGTTTTAGATATATTATGCGTTTACTTCGCCCATTATAGCATATGGCATATCTAAAATAAACATAAAATTTGTTTATTATGGGGTGATTTTATGCCTATCAAAAGTCTTTCTATCCGCATTGATGACGCTGTGCTGGATAAACTGCACATCGTGGCCGATTACGAGGGGCGCTCCGCCAACAGCCAGATCAATATCCTGATCCGCGACTGTATTGCCGCATACGAAAAGCAGCACGGTCCCATCGTTCTCCAGCCGCACACATAACCTCCCGCGGGTCCAGCAGCCCATTCTTCATTCTCCTGCCAAAGGAACATTTCGCGCTCCGGCGCGACAGCCTTTCGCCCCGGCGGTAGACCAGCGCACCTCCGCACGGTACGCAGGAGCGGCAGCGACAAGAGGACCGCACGCGATTCGTTGTACGACGATCCGCACTATCTTGGTTTTCGCGTGGTACACGGCCACGGTTTTCAGCGCACCCCAGCCGCGCAGGAAGTCTTGAAACCTGCGGTTTCAGGCAGCGTTTTTGGTCACTTTTGGGGCTGCGGCCAAAAGTGACCCGTGCCCGAGGGCACGGAGCATCCCCCTTCCGCTGCTGGAAGAAATGGAACCGCCGGAGGCATAAAAAAATCAGGATCGCTTTCGCGGTCCTGATCTTTTTATGTACCTTCAGTCGTGCTTCAGCACTTCTCAAACACCACAGCGGTACCCATGCCGCCGCCGATGCACAGGGTCGCCAGACCCTTCTTGGCCTCGGGACGCTTCTGCATCTCGTACAGCAGGGTGACGATGATGCGTGCGCCGGAAGCACCCACGGGGTGGCCCAGAGCGATAGCGCCGCCGTTGACGTTGACCTTGCTCATGTCAAAGTGCAGCTCGCGGGCCACGGCGATGGACTGGGCGGCAAAGGCCTCGTTGGCCTCCACCAGGTCGATATCGTCGATGGTCACGCCGGCCTTCTTCATGGCGTTGCGGGAAGCCACCACGGGGCCCACGCCCATGATCTTGGGATCCACGCCGCCCTGGCCCCAGCCGATGAGCTTGGCCATGGGCTTCAGACCGTACTTCTCCACAGCCTCGCCGGAGGCCAGCACGATGGCGGCAGCGCCATCGTTGATGCCGGAGGCGTTGGCGGCGGTGACGCGCTGGGTGCCCTTATCGGCAGCATCCTGTGCGCCGGTGACCTCAAAGGTGTGTACCACCTGAGGATTGGGGGACTCGGGACCCACGGGGAACGCGCCCTTCAGCTTGGCGATGCTGTCAGCGGTGACGCCTTCCTTCACGTACTCGTCGCGCTTGAACTCCACGATCTCCTTCTTCACCTTCACGGGGACGGCCACGATCTCATCGTCGAAGCGGCCGGAATCCCGGGCGGCGCAGGCCTTCTGCTGGGAGGCGGCGGCGAACTCGTCCTGCTCGCGGCGGGTAATGCCCCAGATGTCGTTGATATTCTCGGCGGTGGTGCCCATGTGATAGTTGTTATAGGCGTCCCACAGACCGTCCTTGATCATGGTGTCCACCAGCTTCTTGTCGCCCATACGAGCGCCCCAGCGGGCGTCCATGGAGGCATAGGGAGCGGCGCTCATGTTCTCGGTGCCGCCGCAGACCACGATGTCGGAATCACCGGCCAGGATGGAGCGTGCGCCCTCGATGACGGACTTCATGCCGGAGCCGCAGACCATGCCGACGGTATAGGCAGGCACGGAGTAGGGGATACCGGCCTTAATGGAAACCTGACGCGCCACATTCTGGCCCTGTGCCGCAGTCAGGATGCAGCCGAACATCAGCTCATCCACGTTCTCGGGAGCAACGTTGGCACGCTTCAGAACCTCCTTGACCACGATCGCGCCCATCTCGGCGGCAGGAGTGTTCTTCAGGGAGCCGCCAAAGGAACCGATAGCGGTTCTGCAGCAGTTGACAACATACAGGTCTTTCATGAAAAGTTACCTCCTATAAAAATTAAGCTTATTATACAGCATTGGATAACGGATGTCTACGGCTATGATAGTCAACTTTTTAACAATAGTCAACCACTAAATGCAACTTTGTTAAAAAATCGTCAAAAGGTCCATTTACGCCCCTGCCCTTTCCGTCATTTTGACGGACGCATGGCTCACTGCTGAGCCTGTGCAGGCTCCTGGGCCGCCTCGCTGCGCAGAGCCACCAGCTTCTCATAGAACGCGCCGGTGTCGATGGTGCTGTACAGGTCCTCGTTGAACACCACGTTGGCGGCGGATCTCCGGTCCGCCAGCAGGCTGCTGAAATAGGCAGGCAGCACGGCGGACAGATCGGTGTCCTCCTTCAGGAAGATGTAGTATCCCTCGTCCAGAGCCACCACGCCGGTAAGCTCACCGGTCTGGAGGGCCAGCGCCTGCTCACTGAGCGCGTCACCCTCCGCGGCGGCAAAGGTGATGCTGTCCTGCTGGTCCACCTCCCGCTCCTGACAGATGGCGGCGTGCTCGGCCAGCTTGTCCTCGGCCTCCTGCAGGCGCTTCAGATAGCCGTTGGCCTCGTCCTCTGCGCCGTCACCGGCGGGTACGAACACCACGCGGCCGGTGAGATAGTTGTTGTCCGCAGCATACTGCGCCAGCGCCGCGCCGTCGGGATACAGAGCGCTGCCCTCGGTGCAGAAGGCGTCCTGCAAACGCTGATAGAGATAGGCCGTCTCGCGGATGTGGTCATAAGCTTCCTCGCTGATACCCTGGATAGCCAGCTGCCGCTGATAGGCCTCCTCGCCGCCGTAGTACGTCACATACTCCAGCCGCTGGGCGTCCAGCGCCTCCTGATCCTCATCGGTCAGGGTGATGCCGGCCTCCTCGGCCCACGCCCGCACCACGCTGTACAGCTTCACCGTCTCCAGCGTATCGGTCTGGGCATAGTCGCCGTAGGTGATGCCGCTGGTAAGCTCCGCACTCCAGTCGATGTCCTGCACATAGGTGCTCAGGTACTCGCAGTCGTAGGCCAGCCAGTACAGGTACTCCTCGCAGGTGACGGCCTCGCCGTTCACCAGCAGCAGCTGTCCGTCGGGATGGAGCCCGCTGGCCTCGTACAGCAGGCCGTCGGTGCGGCTGCCCTTCTTCATACCGCCGGTGAGGGAGATGGCTCCTACCAGTGCCACGGACACCAGCACACCGGCGATCAAACGCACCCAGTTGTTTTTCATGGTTCATTTCCTCCTTCTTGGGGCTGCTGCCCCTGTAATTGTAATTCGTTCTGCTGCAAGCGCAGCTGCTCCACAAGGCCGCCAGCGGCGTCCAATGCGTCCTCCCTGGGCTGTAAAAACAGCGTCAGCTTCGGCGACGCCCCCGCCGCCAGCTGCAGCCGGTCGCGGTAGCCCGCCATGCCGCACACCGCCAGCAGCGCCGCCGGCTCGATGCGCATGTCGAAGCTGAAGATCAGCTGCCGCCCCTTCTGGGTGATATCGGTGATACCCGTCTCCATGGCCGCCGCGCGCAGCATGGCCACGTTCAGCAGCGCCGTCACCGGCTTGGGCACATCGCCGTAGCGGTCCAGCAGCTCGTCCATCAGATCGGCCTCGTCCGCCGGTGTCCGCAGGGCGGCGATACGGCGGTACAGATCCATCCGCTGCTCGGCGGCGGGCACGTACCCCTCGGGGATGTAGGCCGGCACCGTCAGGTCGGCGGAGCACTCCGTCCGCACCTCCGCGCCGCGCCCCTGCTGCTCCAGCACCGCGTCGTTCAGCAGCTTCAGGTACATGTCGTAGCCCACGGACATCATGTACCCCGACTGCTCCGGTCCCAGCAGATTGCCTGCGCCGCGGATCTCCAGATCCCGCATGGCGATCTTGAAGCCGGAGCCGAACTCCACATATTCCCGTATGGCGGTGAGCCGCTTGGCGGCCACCTCCGTCAGCACCTTCCCCACGCGGAACGTCAGATAGGCGTAAGCCCGGCGGTTGGACCGCCCGATGCGCCCGCGGATCTGATGGAGCTGGCTGAGCCCCATGCGGTCCGCGTCCTCGATGATAAGGGTATTGACGTTGGGGATATCGATGCCCGTCTCAATGATGGTGGTACACACCAGCACCTGGATGTCGCCCTGGGCCATGCGCCCCATGACGCGGCTCAGCTCGCCCTCGGCCATCTTGCCGTGGGCCGTCTCCACCACCACGCCGTCTCCCAGCAGCTGCCGCAGGCGGGAGGCGGTGGAGTCGATGCTCTCCACGCGGTTGTGCAGGTAGTATACCTGCCCGCCGCGGTCCAGCTCCCGCCGGATGGCCTCGCTCAGAATGCCCCAGTCGTGCTCCAGCACGTAGGTCTGCACCGGCTGCCGGTCCTGCGGCGGCTGCTCGATGGTGCTCATGTCCCGGATACCGCTGAGCGCCATGTTCAGCGTGCGGGGAATGGGCGTGGCGGACAGCGTCAGCGTATCCACCTGCCGCGCCCGTTCCCGCAGCTTTTCCTTGTGGGTCACGCCGAAGCGCTGCTCCTCGTCAATGATCAGCAGCCCCAGGTCCTTGAATTCCACGTTCTTGGCCAGCAGCTTGTGGGTGCCGATGAGCAGGTCCACCCTGCCCTCCTTCACTCTGGCCAGCACGTCCTTCACCTGTGCCGGCGTCCGGAAGCGGGACAGCACCTCCACCGTCACAGGGAAAGCGCGGAACCGGTCGATAGCCGTGGCATAGTGCTGCTGGGCCAGCACGGTGGTGGGCACCAGAATGGCCGCCTGCTTGCCGTCCAGAATGCACTTCATGGCCGCCCGCAGCGCCACCTCCGTCTTGCCGTAGCCCACGTCGCCGCACAGCAGCCGGTCCATGGGCGACGGCTTCTCCATATCCCGCTTGATGTCGCAGATAGCCGCCAGCTGGTCCTCCGTCTCCGTGTAGGGAAACGAGTCCTCAAACTCCTGCTGCCACGGGGAGTCCGGTGAAAACGCGAAGCCCGCCTGCCGCTGCCGCTGGGCGTAGAGCTTGATGAGTCCCTCCGCCAGATCTCTGGCCGCCGCCTTGGCCCGCCGCGTGGTCTTGGCCCACTGGTCGCCGGACAGCTTGTTCAGTCTGGTCTTTTCCGCCGCCTCGTCGCCGCCGCCGATGTACTTGCTCACCAGATCCAGCGATGTGGCCGGCACATACAGGCAGTCGCTGCCTGCATAGTTGATTTTGATATAGTCCTTCTCGATGCCGTCCACCGGCAGCCGGATCATACCGGCGAACCGGCCGATGCCGTGGTGTACGTGTACCACCAGATCCCCCACCGTCAGATCGGTGTAGGACTGGAGCTTCTGCCGGTTGTCCGCCTTGGCGGCACGGGGCTTTTTCCGGCTGCCGGACAGAGCCTGAGTCAGCTGTCCCTCCGTCAGCACCGCCAGCTTCAGCGCCGGCCACTCGCTGCCCGCGCTGAGAGCGCCCACGGTGATGCACACCTGCCCCCGCTGAGGCACGGCTGCGCCGTCCAGCGCCAGCGCCGCGGGGATCTTCTTCTCCCGCAGCAGCTGCTGCATGTTCCGCGCCCGCACCTCGCCGCCGCACAGCACCAGCACGCCGTAGCCCGTGGTGAGATAGTGTACGATGTCTGCCGCCGCCGTCTCCAGACTGCCGCCGTAGCTGGCCAGCTGCTTGGCAGGGATGTCCAGCAGCAGCTGCGGCGCCGTCAGATACCGGCTGGTAGGCAGGCTCTCCATCTGGCACACGGGAAATTTTTCCAGCTCCGCTGCCGTCTCGTTCTCCGTCAGCGTCAGCCGCCCGAAGGCGCCGGCCATCAGCCCCGCCTCCATGGACGCCGTCACGTCCTGCTTCACCTGCCACACAAAGGCTTTCAGCGCCTCCTGTACCCGTCCCGCCTCGCTGACGCAGATCAGGCAATCCTCCGGCAGATAGTCGAAGGCCGTGGCCGCATCGGGATACACCGCCGCCAGATACCGGTCGCCGCCCGGGGGCGTCACCCCCTGCCGCAGAGCTGCCGCGTCCTCCTCCAGCCGCTGCCGCAGGGCCGCGGCGTTCTCCTTCTTTGCCAGCCGCTTGACCGCCGCGTCCATCCGCCGGGCGGCGCTCTCCGCCGTGTCCGCGTCATGGAACGGCAGCACCTCTCCCGCCGGCAGCACCGTGAACGCCTGCCGGTTCTCCACGCGGCGCTGGGTGGACACATCGAAGTCGCCCATGCTGTCCAGCTCGTCGTCGAAGAACTCACAGCGCACCGGCCGCTCCGGCCCCGGTGAGAAGATGTCCAGAATACCACCCCGCAGGGCGAACTGCCCCGCGCCCTCCACCTGCTGGGAGCGCACGTAGCCCGCGGCGGTGAGCTGTGCCGTCAGCGCTGTCACGTCGTATTGCTGCCCTACCTCCAGCGTGAAGGCGGTCTGCCGCAGCACCTCCGGCGGCACGCATAGCTGAGCCATGGCCGCCGCCGTGGCCACCATTACGCGGGGCGCTTCCTGCGCCAGCCGGTACAGAGCCCACAGCCGCCGGTACTCCCACTGGCGGCTGTACGCCGCCGCAGGCCGCAGCTGCCATTCCCGAGCCGGCAGCACCACCGGCTCCTGACCGGTAAGGGCCCGCAGATCGGCGGCCTGTCGGGCGCACTCCTGCTCATCGGCGCACAGCATCAGCAGCGGCCTGCCGGTCTGCTCCGCCGCAGCCGCCGCCACGGCCGCCCGCTGCACGGGGGAGAGTCCCGTCACCACGCTGTGCTTTTCGCGGCCGTTGATGCCCGCCGTCAGCTCCTGCACCTGCGGCAGCGTCAGCAGCTGCCGGATGAATCCTTCCATCGCTCTCCCCTCCTTGTCGTTTTTTGGTGGTAATATTCTGCTGTTTTGTCGTGATATTCTACTGTTTTTTATGCTATTGTTCTTTTCCGGTTATTTTCAAAGGAATGCTTCGCGCTCCGGCGCGGCTCGTGGATATATCTGTTCGTTTGCTGATGTTCTCAAATTTGCTGACGGCCCCGCTCTCGCTCCCGTAGGGGCCGGCGTCCCCGATGGCCCGTTCGTTTTTCCTCCATGTCACCAACAGGGAGAGTTCCGCGCCCGCGGGCGCGGGGCACTTTTGGCCGCAGCCCCAAAAGTGACCAAAA
>OIXA01004308.1_pt1 | contig 13819 bp, 10 predicted proteins | sample 1587721 | NCBI WGS metagenome assembly OIXA01 (sample SAMEA3888900, study PRJEB22519) | human gut metagenome | biome: human gut; feature: human-associated habitat; material: faeces | place: Denmark | collected 2013 | reverse complement strand
GCTCCCACGTCAACCTGATGAAGGCGGAAAGCCCCGGCCCGCAGGTGGACAAGCTTGTGCCCAAGGTACAGTCTACCGCTAAGATCCTGTACGGCATCTACTTTGCCCTCACCGTGCTGGAACTGGTGTTCCTGCTTGTTGGCAGAATGCCCCTGTTCGAGGCGATGCTCACCGCCTTTGGTACGGCGGGCACCGGCGGCTTCGGCTTCCGCAACGACAGCTTTGCCAGCTTTTCGCCCTACATCCAGTGGGTCGTGACCATCTTCATGATCCTGTTCGGCGTCAACTTCAACGCCTACTTCCTGCTGCTCATGCGCAAGTTCCGCCGCGCTGCTGCCAGCGAGGAGGTGCGGGGCTACTTTGTGGTCATTGCGGTGGCAGTGGGTATCATCACTGCTAATATTTATAGTATGTACAACAGCTTTGGCGAGGCGCTGCGGCAGGCCGCTTTTCAGGTGGGCTCCATCATCACCACCACTGGCTTCTCCAGCTGCGATTTTGACCTGTGGCCGACCCTCTCCAAAGAGATCCTGGTCATGCTTATGTTCATTGGTGCCTGTGCGGGCAGTACCGGCGGCGGCATCAAGGTGAGCCGTTTCCTCATTCTGGGCAAGACCTTAGTTAAGGAACTCAAGACCGCTCTGCACCCGCAGGTGGTAGCGCCCGCCCGCATGGACGGCAAGCTGCTGAACCACGAGACCATCCGCACCACCAACGTGTTTGTGGCGGCGTATATCTTTATTTTTGCGGCCTCCTTCTTCCTGATCAGCCTGAACGGCTTTGATATGGTGACGAACTTTACCGCCGTGGCTGCTACCCTGAACAACATCGGCCCGGGCTTGGAAATGGCAGGCCCAATGCAGAACTTCGGCTGCTTTGCAGACCCCGCAAAGCTGGTGCTCATCTTCGATATGCTGGCCGGCCGTCTGGAGATCTTCCCCATGCTGGTGCTGTTTATGCCGGATACCTGGCGGCGGTTCTAAGCCTTTTGGGGCACGGGACAAGCATAAAAATAATATTTCGGAACACCGGAGTCTCTATGGACGCTCCGGTGTTCTTTTTTGTGAAAGAAGCTGCAAAGGCAGGTGGCAACGGTTAGAAATGCCTTGCGTTCAGCGCCGCATTGCAGTATGATTATAATATCAATTATCTGACCCTTACCCCTGAGCAGGCAGAACCTTTTTACAAACGAACTCGTTCTGCATGATAAAAAAGAAGAAAGCAAAACAATAAAACGTACAGGAGGAAATTACTATGGGTTTGATCAAAGCAGGTATGGGCGCACTGGGCGGAACGCTTGCAGACCAGTGGAAGGAATTTTTCTATTGCGATTCTCTGGACAAGGATGTGCTGATGGTAAAGGGCCAGAAGCGCCCCTCCCGCCGCAGCTCCAACCACGGCGAGGACAACATTATCACCAACGGCAGCGGCATTGCTGTGGCCGATGGCCAGTGTATGCTCATCGTGGAGCAGGGCAAGGTGGTGGAGGTGTGCGCCGAGCCGGGCGAGTATACCTTCGATTCCTCCACCGAGCCCAGCGTGTTCACCGGCAACTTTGGCGACAGTCTGGCAGCTACCTTCCAGACCGTAGCCAAGCGCTTTACCTACGGCGGCGACACCGGCAAGGATCAGCGGGTGTACTACATCAACACCAAGGAGCTGGGCGAGATCCTGTACGGCACCGCCACCCCCATCCCCTTCCGGGTGGTGGTCAGCGAGGAGCGGGGCTACAAGCTCTCGGTGAACCTGCGGTGCAACGGCAGCTTCACCTGCCGCATCTGCGACCCGCTGCTGTTCTACACCAACGTGTGCAGCAACGTCTCCACCCAGTATGACGCATCCGAGATCGCACCCCGGCTGAAGAGCGAGCTGATGAACGCCCTGCAGCCCGCCCTTGCCACCCTTTCTGCCAACAAGGTGCAGTATTACGAGATCCCCGCCCACACGCTGGAGATCTCCGAGGCGCTCAACGAGCAGCTGTCCAATGTCTGGCGCAAAAAGCGCGGCATTGAAGTGTTCTCCTTCAACATCAACTCCCTGTCCATCCCGGAGGAGCAGCAGAAGAAGATCACCGAGTGGGAAGAGAACGCCATGACCACCGATCCCACCACCGCTGCCGCCCGTCTGGTGGGTGGTCAGATCGACGCCATGAAGACCGCCGCCGGCAACACCGCCGGTGCCATGACCGGCTTTATGGGCATGGGCATGGCAGCCGGTGCAGGCGGCATGGGCGGCATGAGCGCCCAGAACCTGTTCGCCATGGGCCAGCAGGCCCGTCCGGACAGCGTGGACGCGCCCCAGCAGGTCAGCCGTCCCGCACCCGCCCCGGCGGACAGCTGGCAGTGCAGCTGCGGCGCTACCGTTACCGGCAAATTCTGCCCGGAATGCGGCAGCAAAAAGCCGGAGCCGAAGCCCGCTGCGGACAGCTGGACCTGCAGCTGCGGTGCCACCGTCACCGGCAAGTTCTGCCCGGAGTGCGGCAAGCCCCGCCCGGCGGCAGCAGAAGGCTGGACTTGCAGCTGCGGCGCGGTGAACAAAGGCAAGTTCTGCTCCGAGTGCGGCAAACCCAAGCCCGCCGGTACGCCCAAATATAAGTGCGACAAATGCGGCTGGGAGCCGGCAGACCCCGCTCACCCGCCCAAGTTCTGCCCGGAGTGCGGCGACCCCTTTGACGACAGCGACCAGACCTGATCTGACAAATACAGAGCAATGAAAGGAGCATACCATGATGGGATTCTTTTCCAACCTGTTCGCAAAACAGAACTGTGCCGTCTGCGGCAAGGAGTGCGGCACCCTGCACCGCTCCAAGCTCCGGGACGGACAGTTCCTCTGCGACGACTGCGGCAACAAGTGCTCCAAATATATCCGGCTCAGCGAGCTGACGCTGGACGAGGCCAAGGAGCACATGGAGTATATGGCCCGGATGAAGCGGGTATTCGACGAGGTGTTCGACAAGACCGAGTTCCGGGTCAACGCATACCCCTCCACCCCGACGCAAATGGGGCTGGTGTTCTGCGATGAGCTTGGAATGCTGTACATCGACGACCGCACCGGCGGACGGGGCAAGATGCCGGAGCTGATCCGCTACGACCAGATCGCCAGCTATGAGGAGTATCTGGACGAGACCCCCGCCAAGGAGCCGGGCCAGGAACCCACCCTCAACGGCGGCGGCCTGAAGCTGAAGCTGGTGCAGCCCCGCAGCATCACCGAGGCCCAGACCCAGCGGGGCATGCATCCCCACCCCTACATCAAGCAGGAGCTGGTCATCTGCTTCAGCAAGCGGGACCGGCGGGAGATCGGCTATGCCCACATCGCACGGCAGCATCTGGACCACATCTTCGGGGTCCACGATAATGAGACCAGCATGTTCGGCTTCCGGATGTCCAAGGCCGAGGAACGGGAGCTGAAGGGCCAGATGGGCATGATCGGTGCCATGGGTGCCGTGGCATCTGCCGCCATGAAGGGCGGGCAGCTCTCTGAGCAGGAAAAGGCCCGCTTTGTGGAGAACATCAATCTGGCAAACGACGCCCAGACCGGCGGCATGGCATTGTACAGCCGCCGTGCTGACGAAGCCTTTGCAAAAGTGCAGTGACCCCAAAAGGAGGAACGGATATGAGAAAGATCCAGCGCAGAGATTTCCTCAAGGCCATGGGCCTTGCCACCGCCGCCCTCGGCCTGACCGCCTGCGGCGGCTCCAGTGCTGCCAGCGCATCCAGCGTTTCCAGCGCACCGGCTTCCAGCAGCAGTGCCCCGTCCGCTTCGGCACAGCCGGAAGCAGCAGAGGACAAAGCCGCCCCTGCAGGGCCCCCTGTGACCCAGTTCCAGACCGGGAAACTGACCATCGGCGAATACACCTTCAAGGCACAGTACATTCCCTTTGACGTCCGCCGCGAGGTATGCGGTGCCTATCATTTGATCAAAGCGGACAGCTACCGGGGCAATTACTTCTTCAGCTTCTACAACGAGGACGATGAAGAGCAGTCTGCCAAGATCTTCGAGTATGCCATCAAGGACGACCGGCTGACCCCGGTGGCAGAGTACAACATTGACGGCAGCAACGCCCTCAGCATCGACCGCAATGGCATCCTGTACGCCATGGACAACTTTGATGTCTACTGCTACGATCTGAACAGCAGCGACCCGGAGGAGCCCGGCGACGCACTGGACTACTCGGGCAGCTGCTATTCCTCCAAGGACCGGGATCTGACCGTGATCTACTGGACCAACTCCGCGCCGGTGCTGGTGCAGGACGGCGAGTACACCGAGCTGACGCTGGAGGGCGATAACGAGATCGGCCCCTTCTGCAGCATGCCCTCCCTGAACCTCAGCGGGGACGAGCTGCTGACGGTGGGCGAGCTGGAATCCAGCGGCGATGATTACTTTGCTGCCTTTGATCTGGACGGCAATGAGCTGGCCCGCAGCTCGCAGCCGGTGGGCAGCTTTGACGCCGTGATGATGAAGCGCCCCAACGGCTATCTGCTGGACACGGGCTATATGTGGGAGCTGTACGCGCCGGACGGCACTTTTTTGGAAAAGTCCCTTCCCGTGGGCGAGCGCGAGACCCTGTGCCAGCTGTGCGGCGACTTCTGCACCTTTGATGTTTTCCTGCCGCTGGAAGAAAACGCTTTCCTGGCAGTGGGCCACCACGGCAAAGCCACCGAGCCGGACGAACCGGTGGTGTTCCGCATCACTACGGATTTCTGAGCCGACCGCTTCGGCGGGAAGACCAACGCAAAAACAGCGGGGCCGGGGAAGAGCCCCCGGCCCCCTTTGAAACAACAGGAGGAAACGCTATGGCAGGAATGCTGGAATACAAGTGCCCCTGCTGCGATGGCGCCATCCAATTTGACAGCGCCACCCAGAAGATGAAATGCCCTTACTGTGACACCGAGTTCGACGTGGATACCCTCAAGGGCTACGACGAGGAGCTGAAGGACGAAAAGCCCAGCGAGATGGAGTGGGCGACCCCCGGCGGCGGCTGGGCAGAAGGGGAGACCGCCGGTCTGCATACTTACAGCTGCAAGAGCTGCGGCGGCGAGATCGTGGGCGACGACACCATGGCCGCGTCCGCCTGCCCGTTCTGCGGCAACCCCATCGTCCTCACCGGACAGTTTGCCGGGACGCTGCGGCCCGACCTCATCATCCCCTTCAAGCTGGACAAAAAGGCCGCCAAGGCAAAGCTGCAGGAGCATCTCAAGGGCAAGACCCTGCTGCCCCGGGTGTTCCGCAGCCAGAACCACATCGACGAGATCAAGGGCGTGTATGTGCCCTTCTGGCTCTTCGACAGCGACGCCGACGCTCAGCTGCGGTTCACCGCCACCCGGACCCGCAGCTGGTCGGACAGTAAATACGACTATACCGAGACCAACTACTACTCCGTCCGGCGGGACGGCACCCTCGGCTTTGATGCGGTGCCGGTGGACGGCTCGTCCAAGATCGAGGACGACCTGATGGAGTCCATCGAGCCTTTCGCCATGCAGGACGCCATCCCCTTCCAGACCGCCTATCTGGCGGGCTATGTGGCGGATAAATACGATGTGAGCGCCGAGGACAGCATCGAGCGGGCCAACAAGCGCATCCGCCGCTCCACTGAGGAGACGTTCCAGCAGACCGTTACCGGCTACGATTCGGTCAAGGTGGAAAACAGCAGCATCCAGCTGCACGGCGGCAAGGCAAAGTACGCGCTGTTCCCGGTCTGGCTGCTGAGCACCAGCTGGCGGGGCGAAAACTACCTGTTTGCCATGAATGGTCAGACCGGCAGATTCGTGGGTGACCTGCCCGTGGACAAGGGCGCTGCCCGCAAGTGGATGCTGGGCCTTACGGCTGCCCTTTCCGCCGCGTCCTACGGCGTGATGTGGCTGCTGTGGCTGGCACGGATCCTGTAAAGGAGGGACGAACGATGAAAAAGACTTCCAACCGACTGCACTCCCTCTTTGCGGCGCTGGCAGCACTGATTCTTGCGGCGGCGCTGGCTGTTCCGGCCTTTGCGGTGGAGGGCGGCTTTGCCGACCTGTACTACCGCATGAACGACAGCGCAGAGGTTCTGACCGAGGACGAGGATAACGAGCTGGAGGACGCACTGGAAGAGCTGAGCCTGCGCCAGAGCTTCGATGTGACCATTGCCACCATCGAGTCGATGGAAAGCGTTGGTGCCGACAGCATGGAGCAGTTTGCCGATGATCTGTATGACTACTGCCAGTACGGCTACGGCCCCGATATGGACGGCGTGCTGCTGCTGGTGAGCGTGGGCGACCGCAAATGGCACATCTCCACCTGCGGCTACGGCATCACCGCCTTTACGGATGCCGGCATCCAGTACCTTGGCCAGCAGATGACCCCCTTCATGGCCGATGGAGATTACGCCGGTGCATTCCGCACCTTTGTCCAGTGGTCGGATACCTACATCGACGCTGCCCGGGCGGGCCACCCCTATGACGTGAATAACCTGCCCCGGGAGCCGCTGTCTCTCATGTACCTGTTCCTTGCGCTGGGCATCGGCCTTGTGCTGGCATGGGTCGTCGTCAGCGTAATGAAAAGCCAGCTGCGCAGCGTGGCGTTCCAGGAGAATGCCGCCAGCTATGTGCGGGAGGGCAGCATGAATCTGACCAACAGCCGGGAGCTGTTCCTGTACCGGGATGTGCACCGCACCGAGCGGCCGAAGGAGTCCAGCTCCAGCGATTCCGGCAGCAGCTCCACCCACACCTCTTCCAGCGGCACCACCCATGGCGGTGGAGGCGGCTCGTTCTGAAAGGAGTATGTTTATGAACCCTTATCTTTCGGAAAAAGCCCGCGGCGAGATTCCCCGTGTCCTCAAATGGCTGCGGAACGCGGGGCTTGCCTTCTGCGTGTTCTGCTCTGTCGGCGGGCTGTATACCCTCTGTCTGGACCTGCAGGCTAAGGACACCTCCCACGTTGTCGGGTATGTGTTCTGGATCGTGGTGGGCGCAGTGCCCCTTGTTCTGTTCGCACGCAACGAAAAACGCCGCTACCATGCAAGAACCATCGCCCGCAGGGTGGAGAGCTACTCCGGGCCGGAGGTACCCCTGCGGTGGCTGTGCAACAGCGTTGGCATGGACACCAAAGACCTTGCATGGTATTTTGAAAACGGTTATTTTGTAAACCTCAGTCTGGATATGAACCAGAAGATCGTCCGCAGGCGGACCGTGCCCCGCCATGACCCGAACCGGAGCTGAACCCTTTACAGCTGAAACAGAAAGGAGTATTTTCATGGGACTTTTTGATAAGATGAAGCAGGCCACGGCTGCCACCGGCGGCAACCAGACCGTCACCTTTACCTTTCAGGCTCTGCCGGAAAGCCTTGCCCAGATGCAGGCGCTGCCGGAAGCAAGCCTTGACACCCCCTTCAAGACTGCGGCCCTCACCGTCTGTGCGCTGTGCGCCTACGGTGCCGACAAGAACATCGGAAAGGAAATGCTCAACTGGCTGCGCGGCCCCCGTCCGCTGAACGGGCAGGATATCTCCTTTTTAAACGACCGCTTCCGGGACGGCAAGAGCTACATCCCCTTCTCCTACTTTGTGGGTGCATCGCCGGAAAATGGCTATACCCCCCGCCAGCCCTTCACGCTTCTGGTGGGCAGTGACCACACCTCCAACACCGAGGAGGGCTACTGCAAACTGTTCATCCCCTGCGGCGGTGCCGACGACCCCCGCCCCATCAAGCTGCGCCGCAAGGGCAACGGGCAGTGGTTTCTGTGGGAGCAGTACCTGATGACCGGTATCCGCATCCCGACATCGGCCGACCCGTGGGCATAAAACAAAGGAGCTGACATGAAAGCCATGAAAACTTTTGCAGCACTGCTTGCACTGGCTTTCAGTCTGGCAGGGTGCGGTGCGGTGGACGGCAACCCCGTCCGCCCCGCTCCCGGCAGCGCCGGGCAGGGCAGCAGCACAGCGGCTTCCGGTGCCGATTCTGCTGAGCCGGAGCAGCTTGCCGCAATGCGGCAGCTGGCCGGGGAAAACGGAGACCTTGCCGGGGTGCTCTATCTGGGCAGCGTCCCGGAGCGCACCACCGATGTGCATGCCGTGCTGGACAGCTTACCGGAACAGCCGTGGCAGTTCGTTGCGGACATCCCGGCAGACCGCTGGGTCACAGCGCCGGGCGGCGGGCGCGAGCTGTACTGCATCTTTGCCGTGCGCAAGGAGGATACGCTTTTTGTCTACGAAAAGCAGGACCCCCAGTACCCGCACCAGACGGGCCGGGAGCTTTATTGCAAGCAGGATGGCCAGCCCATTCTGCTGCTGTGCAACGGCACCCCTGACACCCCCGACATCACGGCGGTGGTCTACTGCACCACCGGCCGCACGCTGGACTGGTCGCCCCAGTTTTCCGCCGAGACCGACAGCCCTGTGCCGGTGGAGGGCGTGGACGTTTTTTCTAACCACCCGGCGCCCGGCGCTGCCCCCTGAGGTGCGCCCCGGCAGGGCATGAGAAAGGAGAACTTATGAAACGACTGAAACTTCTGGCAGCCCTGCTGGCGCTGACTATCGGTCTGGCGGGCTGCGGCAAAGGCAGCAGCGCGTCCAGCTCCAAGCCCGAAAAAATGCTGGACGGAGACAACATGATCGCATCGTCCTCCGCCAAACAGGAGTACACCGAGCCGGAGGACGTGACCTACATGCGCCTTCTGGCAGGGGAGGACGAATACCGCGCCTGCGTGCTGTATCTGGGCGGCTCCTACGAGATCACCACCGATGTGCAGCAGGTGCTGGACAGCCAGACCGACCTGCGGGAGCTGTGGGGCTTCGTCTACGACATCCCGCAGGATCACTGGGTCGTGGCACCGGATGGCGGGTGCGACCTGTACTGCATCTTCCCGCAGGAGGCGCAGGCCACCCTGTTCGTCTACGAGACGAGCCTGACAGACGATGCCGAAAACCCGCTCCAGCGCGGCAAACAGCTCTATTACAGTGAGGACGGTCAGCCCATCCTGCTGCTGTGCAACATCAGCGATATCGTCCCCAACACCGAGGTGGAGCTGTACCCCAGCACCGGCGAAGAGCTGGTATTCAGCCCCTTCCTTTCCGGCGAGAACGGCCATGTGGTGGAAGCCGAGGGCGTGTGCGATTTTACCATCTACCCGGAAGGGGACGACTGGGAGACCGACACCAGCCCCTGGTCGTTAGAGGGCAACTGGCTGGAGATCTACCGCGACACCGACGAGGGCGTTTTTGACACTGACCCCGCAGACGCCGACCGGATGTGCTTTTTGCCCACCGACGCCGACACCGAAGGCAGCCAGCTGCCCTTCACCGCCAGCTACATCACCCCCTACCCGGAGCTGAACGTGGAAGAAGCCGACCTGTTCTATCAGGAGGGCACCCCGGAGGTACCCTTCCGTTCTAATCAGGAGTGGTACGCTACCTTTACCGGGGAGGATGGCTCCCGCTACGCCGTCACCCTGGAGGACGAGAACACCCTTGCCCTGAAGTTCTATCTGGACGGCGAAGAGAGCTACATGAGCCTTGTCAATACGGTCTACTTTGCGCGGCAGGAGGCCATGGGCTGACCGCTGCCGACCCACACCGGGAGGAATGCACCATGAAACACACCAAAAAGATCACCATCCTCCACTCCAATGATCTGCACGGAGACTTTCTGGCAGAGCAGGTGGACGAAAAACTGGTGGGCGGCGTTTCCATGCTGTCCGGCTACATCGAAAAGGTGAGGGCAGAGGAGCCCAACACCATCTACGCCATTGCAGGTGATATGTTCCGGGGCTCGGTCATTGATTCCGAATACAAGGGGCTTTCCACCATCGAGATCATGAACGCCCTTGCCCCGGACATCGTCACCATCGGCAACCACGAGGTGGACTACGGCATCGCGCATCTGCTGTTCATCGAGAAATGCGCGCGCTTTCCCATCATCAACGCAAACCTCTACATCAAAAACACCTCCACCCGGCTGTTTACCCCCTACAAGATCCTGCGGGTGGACGGCATGAACATCCTCTTCATCGGCATCATCACCCAGGACGTCATCAACCAGACCAAGTCCGAATCTCTGGTGGGGTCCTTTGTGGACACCGCCGCAGCTGCCGCCGAGGTGGGCAAGATCTGCAACGCCCACAACAGCATCGACATCGATTTTACCGTGCTGCTGACCCACATCGGCTTTGAGGAGGACAAGCACCTGGCCCGCCAGCTGGACCCGGCCTGGGGGGTGGACCTGATCATCGGCGGGCACAGCCACACCCTGCCAGAGCACGCGGTGGAGGAAAACGGCGTGGTCATTGCGCAGGCGGGCACCGGCACCGACCAGATCGGGCGCTTTGACATCATTGTGGACACGGACAACAACTGCATCGATTCCTACACATGGCACACGGTGCCCATCACCGCCGAGACCTGCCCCCGCAACCCCGCCATGGAGCAGGTGCTGCACCGCTTCACCAGTCAGGTGGACGAAAAGTACAGCCACATCGTAGGGCGCTTCCGCCGGGAGCTTACCCACCCCCAGCGCACGCAGGAGACCGAGCTTGGCAACCTGTTTGCCGATATCTTTACCCGCAGCCTTGGGGTGGATGTGATGCTGATCGGCTCCGGCAGCATCCGGGCCGAAAAGCTGGGCCCCATCGTTACCTACGGCGACCTTATCGAGGGCTTCCCCTACGATGACGGCGTATTCATGTTCAAGGTGACCGGCCAGCAGCTGCGCCAGATGCTCCATTACATGCTGCGGGAGGAAGCCTATACCGGCCATACGGAGTTCTACCAACTGCCCTCCACCCTGCGCCTGCGGTACGACCGCCGCAAGGGCGATTTTGATTACTTTACCTACTGCGGCAGGGAGGTGGGCAAGGAGATCGGCGATGACGCCCTGTTCACCGTGGGCTTGCAGAACTACCACTTTAAAAACATCGAAAGCTTTTTCAACATCTCCTACGACACCCTTTGCAAGCTCCAGAAGCCCCGCAGCGTTGCAACCTCCTGTCAGGATATCCTGATGGAGTATTTCCGGGAGCACGAGATGCTGGACGCGGTGGTGGACGGACGAATGACCATCCTGCCCTCTACCGCGCAGACCGGCTGAAACCCCTTTACCGCACAGCAATAACAACGCATAAAACGAAAGGAGCACCCCATGAAACAGCGATTCTCAAAACGAACGCGTCTTGTCAGCGCCTTGTTGACGCTGGCAATGGTGTTTACCTTTTTGCCCTTCAGTGCCTTTGCGGCGAACACAGAAATTGATTTTAATTCGCCGGATTTTAAGCTTAATTTCCCGGATGAGGAATTTCGGCGCTTTCTCAAAGAATGCTGTGACAAAAACGGCGATGGCAAGCTCGATGTGGATATCAAGAATATGACGATTCCAACCAGTTATGCAATCAAAAGTCTTGAAGGAATCCGTTTCTTTGAAGATCTCGAAAAGCTGGATTGCCACGGTATCGGCTTGACAACACTTAATGTTGGCAAAAATTTCAAACTGAAGGAGCTGGATTGTTCCGGGAATCAACTGAAAGAGTATTATCCTATTCTTTCAAGCGGACTGAAAAAACTGAATTGCTCCAATAATAAACTGACCTACATGAATCTGGGCATTCTCTATGGGCTGAATCTTGAGGAGGTGAATTGCTCCAATAACAAAATAACGAATATCGTAATGGATAGCGTGGGGGAACTGGTCAAATTTGATTGTTCCAACAACGACCTGATGACGTTGGATGTCAGCCAATGCCTCAAGCTGGAAGAACTGAATTGCTCTGGAAATCAATTGATGGAGTTGGATGTCGGGCACCAAACGCAGCTGACACAGCTGGATTGTAGCAATAATAAATTGACAGAACTGAACGTGAAACAGAATGGCGGCTTGATATCTTTGATATGCAATGATAATCAGCTGACAACGCTGGACCTGAGCCAAAATCTCAGTTTGAGTCATCTGAATTGTGCAAAGAATCGGTTGGCTTGTTTGGACGTTACTGGAATCAGCGGCACGATAATAGCTGATGGCAACAGGTGTCCCATTGCTGTCCGTACAGACGGAACGTTTGACCTGAACACCCTGCCCGGCTTTGACGTGAGCAAAGCCACCGACTGGAACGGCGGCTCTGTTTTCGACAAAACTCTAAGAGTGAATGCGGGCGCAGACGAGGTGAGCTACCAATACAATTGCGGCGATGGAGTAAACCGCACATTCATCTTTGAAACCAGTCTGCCCATCAATGAGAAAAATTTCCCCGACGCTAACTTTAGAAAGTACATCAAGGGCAACATAGCAGGTGGCAGAGATGTCCTCACGGTGGAAGAACGAAGCAAAGTCAAAATAATCAATATCAATAAAAAGGATATCAGTGACTTAAAAGGCATTGAGGCGTTCCCTAACCTGACCGAATTGGATTGCGGAAACAATTCTATCCAGAAATTAGACCTGAGACAGAATCCAATGCTGATAACGTTGAAATGCAATAAGAATCAACTGACCCAGCTGGACCTGAGCAAGAACCCGGATATCGACTATCTGAATTGTTCCGAGAACCAGTTGGAACAGCTGGACGTGTCGCATCTGAAGTTGGAGTATCTCTATTGCTCGCACAATGATCTGGAGCAACTGGATGTCAAAAATAGTAAGTGGCTGAGAGAACTCGACTGTTCCAAGAATGAGTTGACAGTGCTGGACGTAGATGTGACCCATAAACCCAATCTGGTAAGGGTAGAATGCCAAAACAACCAGCTGACATCGCTGATTCTGGGCGAGAACAAAATGCTGAGGAAACTGAATTGTGCCAACAACCAGCTGACTCAGCTAAACCTGAACAATATGATTTCCTTGACGGAACTGAACTGCGCCAACAACCAGCTGACCGTGTTGGATGTCAGCAGCAGTCCAAACTTGACTACATTGTGGCTTAAGAATAACCAGCTTACCAGCCTGAATCTGGACAACAATCCGAACCTCAATTTCACTTATACGGATTTTTACAATTCCGATTTTAATAATGTTTACACCGTTACCCTGAACCCTGACCGTACGTTTGACCTGAGCACTCTGCCCGGGGGCTTTGATATAAACCGGGTTACAGAATGGGTCAATGGCACAGTCAAAGGGAACATTCTGACGGTCAATGACGGCACAAACGTAGTGTACTATGGTTATCGGTGCATAACTGGTATGATGGATGCAAGTTTCACACTGGATGTGACTGGAACCGGCGGCACGGTTCCCCCGGTAACACCTCCCTCCGGCGGCGATAACCCGGGCGGCGGCTCTACCGGCGGCGGTGACGGCGGCGGTGCGGTCGTCATCGTGGCAGCGGCAGGCGCAGTGGCGGCTGGCGTTGTGGGCTACGGCGTGTACAACTATGTTTCCGGCCGCAAGCTGCAAGCCCTGCTGCCGGAAGGCGTGGCTGCACCCGAGAACCGCGCCCAGACCGCGCTGCTGCTGTGGAACACCGCAGGCCGTCCCGAGCCTGCCGATGCCCCGGCCTTTGCAGACGTGGCAGACCCGGATACCGCTAAGGCAGCCCAGTGGTGCGTGGAGCAGGGGCTGATGAAGCGTCGCCTGAACGGCAAATTTGCCCCGGGCAGCAGCATCCCGACTTATCAGGTGCTGAACGCCTACCGCAAGCTGGCAGGATAAAACCTCTCAGTCTCGCTTCGCCCGGCAGCTCCCCTGACCGGAGAGCCAAGAACGCGGGCGTGTTCCGAAAAATGACATCAAAACGCAGCCGATGCCCTGACTTTCCCATCAGGAGAGGGGGCGCGGCGGTCATCAGTGCGGGAAAAATCGAGTTCTTGTACCCCGACAACGCGGATTTGTTAGCCTATCGCCGGTACGACGGCGAGACGGAGCTGC
>OIXA01004304.1_pt1 | contig 13844 bp, 6 predicted proteins | sample 1587721 | NCBI WGS metagenome assembly OIXA01 (sample SAMEA3888900, study PRJEB22519) | human gut metagenome | biome: human gut; feature: human-associated habitat; material: faeces | place: Denmark | collected 2013 | reverse complement strand
GGTATGTAGAGAACGGTGCGATCAACTTCGGTTACACAGGACTGGTATACGACAGTAACTGTGGCTGGTGGTATGTAGAGAACGGTGCGATCAACTTCGGTTACACAGGACTGGTATACGACAGCAACTGTGGCTGGTGGTATGTAGAGAACGGTGCCATCAACTTTGGGTATACAGGAACTGTAAGAAATGCATACGGTGTATGGAATGTAGTTGGAGGAGCAGTCAGATTCTAACGTGAATAAGCAAGTAGCGTGGGCAGATTGCGAATAATTATCTGACAATTATTGCATACACATCATTTAGATGGACACAAGGAAGTAAAAAACAGGTTTGTTTCGGACTTTGCAACCGGAACAAACCTGCTTTTGTCAAAAAAAACAGGGGAATTTCATGAACAGACCGGGAAGTAGAAACAGAAAAAATAAAAAGAAAATAACAGGAGCACTGGCGGGAGCCGGAATTGTGGCTCTGTTTCTGGCGCTGATGATTTCTTTTGGAAAGACAGCCCCGGAAAATCCCATGGACAGGAACCGTGCGGATGCATCACGGATGTATCTGCTTTCCTCTACGCTGGATATGGACATGGATCAGCTGGCGAATATCGGAAATGCAAATATTAATGCAGGTGATTCCGCCAATCAGGCAGAACAGGAAGAACAGCAACAGGAAGAAGAGCAACAGGAACAAAATCAGGATACTCCTCAGCAGGAGCAGCAACAGAACCAGGATACACAGAATCAGGATCAGAATATAAGCGATCCGAATATCCAGAACGCAGTGGCTGCCGATATTCCAGGCAGTCTGATGAATCTGATCCAGAAAAACCAGAGCGGCGGCAGCGGAAACGGAAGTTCCGATCAGCCGGGCGATGATCAGGGCAATGGTTCAGGCGATGGAACTAACGGGGGCAATTCCGGAATTCCATCCGATGGTGGTCAGCAGACCACATTGAATCCGTCACAGTCTGCGGCGTTATTTACCACAAGCCTGAAGGACGGAGATGAGGTGACAGATCCGGAGTATCCGTTTACCGTGGATCTGACCGAAAAGGGAAAACAGCTGACATTGGTCAGCATGACTGTGAATTTGAATGGAAGCGGGCGGATCTGCAGGAGCAGGGATTCGCTGACGTTAAAGGAAGGTGCAAACTCGGTCTATGTCACAGTGCGTTTCCGTGACAGTAAATATAACCAGATTGATGCATCGACTAAAATATATACGATCTATTACTACCCGGAAAACGAGGTGGAACTGGTAGTAAGAAATGCAAGGACAGGTGAGTACATCAATGATCAGGATGCACTGACGGTGATGCAGGATTCTTTCTGGATCGAAGTCCGGGCGAGAAAGGCTTCCGGTGGTGTCATCAATGATGTGGCAGCCCGGGTGCGTCTGAATAACAAGATACAGAAAGCAGATTCTGACGGTATCTACCGGATGGGTCTGACACTGGGAAATAACCAACTGAAAGTAACTGCCGGAGAAGGGGGCAACACGCAGAAGACCCTTTCCTGTACAGTGAATTATAAGATTGATAACTTTATGATAAGCTTTGAAAGTTCGATCCGGACAGAGAAGATATCTAACAATCCGGGTATCGGCGATAAAGTATTCAAGGGAATCACAAAGCTGAAATATGCCTCCACATCCGGTGATTTTTCTTTCCGGGTACGCAATTCCACGGTAACCGGTGTGGAGAAGATTGACAAGATCCAGATGACAAATCGTTACGGTACACTGGATATCACAGATCTGGCGGGAGCGGACGGATACATCCAAATTACTTTGGATGCGTCAAGAAGCACCGACATTAAAGTATATTGTACGGATTCTGATGGGGAACCACAGTGGTACACCTGGTCTGTCACCTATGAACGGGTACTGGATCCTGCAGAAAACCAGAGAAAGGCACCGGTCATCCGTGCTGATGTTACAAATGAGACGGTAAACAAGAATCCGTTTATCATTCCAATCAAGGTATTCGATTATAACGGAAATGAGTTAAAGGCAAATCAGAATTTTACACTCTATCTGAACGGAGCATATCAGGACTATCACAGCCGTGAGACGGATGGTACATATGAGTACAATCTGGTTCTGACAGAAGGACCGAATACTGTGGTGATCAAAGCTGTGGACAATGAGGGATACACGGCAGAGAAGACGCTGACGGTTACTTACAATCCGGTGGCGGAAGAGGCAAGGGTGCGTGTGATCGTATCCGGTGAGGTGCTGGGACTTGGTACTATGATCGATGAGACAATTACGGCGAAATCCGATCAGACGGTGGCACAGATCGTGGAAGATCGTCTGGCAGCACATGGTTACAGTACGATTCATGACGGTGTGGCGGATGCGGACAGCTATTTCCTGCGCCATGTCATGAAGACCGGTATCACAGACGGATGGAGCATTTCTGCTGAGGAACGGTCACTTCTGGAGATGCTGGGGTATGATATTGCAGAAGGTCCGAAGAATCCGAACAGTCTGGGAGAACGAGACTTTACTGCTGGTTCCGGTTGGATGGTGACGCTGAATCACTATTATATTGCGCAGACCATGGGAACACGGCCAATCCGTGACGGAGATGAAATCCATCTGATCTACACGCTGAGTGTGGGTAAGGATATTGGAGTGGATACAAGTTCAAGTATCTATGATTAAACAGGAGGATCATGTTTTTCACAGGTGATCGCAGGACATCTGTAAAAATAATGACAGAATAACAGGTTTATAAGGGAGGCAGACAGAATGAACAGTCGTACAGATGCGATCATAAATGAGATTGAAAAAGTAATTATCGGAAAAAGAAATGTTGTGGAGCGTGTGCTGATGGCAATCTTATCAGAGGGGCATATCCTTCTGGATGATGTGCCGGGAACCGGTAAGACCACACTGGCACTGACGTGCTCTGTGGTCATGGGGGTACAGTATCAGCGTATGCAGTTTACACCGGATGTTGTGCCGTCGGATATCGTTGGATTTTCCGTGTATAACAAGGCAACCGGCGGGTTTGATTACAAACCGGGTGTAGTTATGACCAACCTCCTGCTGGCAGATGAGATCAACCGTACGTCCAGTAAGACCCAGTCGGCGTTGCTGGAGGTTATGGAAGAAGGACAGGTGACCGTGGATGGTGTGACACATCAGCTGCCAAAACCGTTTGTAGTGATTGCAACTCAGAATCCGGTTGGTTCTGCGGGAACACAGCTGCTGCCACAGGCTCAGCTGGACCGATTCGTGATCCGTCTGCAGATGGGATATCCGGATTTCAAGAGTCAGGTGGAAATCCTCAGAGACAGACAGAAAGTAAATCCGCTGGATCATATCAGCAAAGTGATCTCAGGGGAAGATATCATTGCCATGCAGCAGGAAGTGCGTGATATCCATGTGGAGGATTCCATTCTGGAATATGTCACTGCCCTGGCCACAGCCACCAGAGAGCATGAACTGATCCGTCTCGGAGTCAGTCCGCGAGGTGCCCTGGCAATTGTGCGTATGGCAAAGGCACATGCGTATCTGGAAGGCAGAACGTATGTCATTCCGGAAGATGTACAGCAGATTTTTACCGATGTGTGTGCCCATCGAATTATTTTGAACCCGAAAGCAAGAGTTTCTGAGTTGTCTGCGGATGATATTCTCAGACAGGTCATGAAACAGACAAAATCACCGGATATGGGCCGGTAACAGGAGGAGACTATGAAAAAGTCCAGAGTATTATGGGGACTGTGGTTGTTGATGTCGGTGATTTTTTGTATGGCGACTGACAGTATGGCAGGATATCTCCTGGTGCTCCTTTCTGTAATCGTTCCGTTGCTGGCGGCTCTTCCGGTACGCCGGGCTGCGAAAAGGTTAGAAACAGAACTGACAATTTCAGCTTATGGAGAGAAAGGCACAGCATTTGCAGGGAAAATCCTGCTGACAAATAAAAGCCTGTTTCCCACAGACCGGATTCTTTGCCGTGTCAGCTGCGAGAATCTTTTGACCGGTGAGAAAGAGGTGATCTCCATTCATATGGCAGCACCGTCCAGAAGCAATACAGATACAGAGTTTCTGCTAAAGAGCCGACACGCGGGCAAGGTACGCCTTTCCCTTCAAAAAATGATCTGTTATGACTCCTTTGGTCTGTTTCCGGTAAAGACAGTGCCATCCCGGGAGATTTCTGCATTTGCACTGGTGGTGCCGGAGAGTTTTTCTCTGGAGACACAGATTGTTTATGGAGAGAGTACAAATATGGATAGTGATGAGTATTCCATGAAAAAGGCGGGCTACGATCCATCTGAGACGTTTGCGATCCGTGAATATCAGCCCGGAGACCGGATCCGTCAGATCCACTGGAAACTGACGGAGAAGTTTGACAATCTCATGGTGCGGGATTATGGACTGCCAATTCAGAATACGATTCTTCTATTGTTGGAGACCGGATATGGTACAGAGGAAGCAGATGCGGATTGTCTGGATGCACTGGCAGAGGCATTGTATTCTGTCTCACAGGAACTGTTGAGTCAGCAGATCATTCACAGCATCGGCTGGCAGAATCACGAGGAAAATACTTTTCAGTGTGTGGAAGTGGAAACAGAGGAAGATTTGAACGCACTGCTGCCGGAATTGCTGGGGGCCGTACCGGGCAGAGATGGCATGAGTGTTGCCGATCATTATATGGAAAGCCGGGAGCAGCTGGAATTTGCACATATGGTGATTTTTTCACAGGCGCATCAGGCGAGCCTGGGCGGATTGGCAAGTCAGTGTATTCTGACGGAAGTGATCTGTTCCGGAGAGGCAGCCGGGTATGATCAGCAGGATGGCATTGCGATTCTGGGCGGAACACCGGAGAATCTGCCCGAGACACTGTCGTATCTTGAAATTTAGAGAAGAATGCAAAAAAATCAGATAGGGAAAATTGCAATGGATGCAAGAGACATCATGGAAAGATAAATGATTATGAAGAATAACAGAAACAGTAATAAAAAGAAAGGCGCGTTTTTACTGCGCCCGGTACAGGTGCAGAATGGAAGGAAAAACCGGCTGACGGCATTTCTGACAGATGTCTGCTTTGTATGGCTCTACCTGGCAGGTATGACTTTCTGGCTGGAGAGTTCCCTGCAGCTTGATATCTCTATTGGAATTTGTCTGCTGGCGGCGCTGGCTGCAGCCCTGCTTCAGCAGCTGGCAGCCGGTGGATGGTCAGAGAATGGTGCCGGAAGACGATGGCTTGGAATTCTGAGCTGGTGTGGTGCCCTGGCGGTGATCGCCCTGGTGGCACATCAGATGTGGCTCAGTGGTATCCATCAGATCTGCAATCATGCAGTTGACATGCTGGGGCATCGGTTTCCGTACCTGTTTTCATCCTATGCTGTGACCGTGGACACTTCTGCCACACGGTATCTGGCAGTGCTCTGGGTGATGTTTTTGCTGGCACTGGCAGGCGGGTATCTGGTGCGCACTGGAAACCGGATACTGCTTGGTATGCAGATTGTCTGTATGCTGGTTTTGCAGCTGGTGACAGGTATTGGTCCGGTGCAGATCCGCAGCTTTGTCCCGGTGTTGTGCTGTCTGATCGCTGTGTGGATGCGGGGGCATGGAGAACAGATTGCCGCAGGCAGACAGCGTCTGGCGGCATTGCAGAATGTTATCGGACTGGCTGTTCTGGCAGTTATCGTTCTGGCAGCTGGCAGTCTGGCATTAGGAAAACTGGTGCCACAGGATGGGACGGTATTGTCGGATTGGAAAGCAGCAGCCGTGGAAAAAATCCGGGATCTTCGCTACGGAGGCAGTAATGAAGTGCTTCCGGACGGAAGTTTTTCCGGACTGGGTTCCTTTCAGCCGAAGGGGGATGCAGTGCTGACGGTGACGATGAGCCAGCCGGAATCTTATTATCTGCGAGGCTTTATCGGAAGTGATTACACCGGGAATGGTTGGAAAGATACGGATGCGGTGAAACTCTGGAAAAGCCGGGATTTATTTTACTGGCTTCATCGGGACGGTTTTTACGGACAGGAGACATTGTCAGATGCGGCCTTGATTTTTGGCAGTGAGGAAGACCGGACGCAGAAGAATAACATAACCGTGAAAAACACCGATGGCAGCTCCAGATACTATTATGTGCCGTATGAGCTGGATAGCAGTGCGGATTCCGGTGTGCAGGCAGCACTGGGCGAACAGAAAATCGGAGACAGCACCATCATAGCAGACGGACTGCGGGGACAGCGGCAATATACATACCAGGCACTGCTGCCACAGATTACAAAATATCCGGTCTATACCACAGCATTGCTGGATACAGACGCACTGGATGAGGCAGGCAAAAATTATCAGAATCTGGAATCTTATTATAATGAATTTGTATATCACACCTACCTGGATATGCCGGAGCGGATCCAACGCACACTTTCTTCTCTGCTCGGGGAAGCCAAGATTCCGGAGGGAGAGAAACATGTGGACTATTCAGAGGCAAAGGAGAATATCCTGTATCTTCTGACATCGGCTTATACGGATAGCAATCAGCTGGATGAGCGCTGGACAGGAGATGATTTTATCTTTGATTTTCTGCAGATTTCACAGAAAGGATATTCCGTTCATTTTGCAAGTGCAGCGACGATGATGTTTCGTTATTACGGAATCCCGGCACGATATGTGGAAGGATATCTGATCACGCCGGAGGATGCACAGGCGATGACAGCCGGAGAACCGTATGTGGTGGATGATACGCATGCACATGCCTGGGTAGAATATTATCAGGATGGTGTGGGCTGGTTGCCGTTTGAGACGACACCGTCCTATCTGGATATTATGAACAAGGCGGAGGATTATCAGAATATCAGCGGCGTGTCCGGCGGAAGTTCCCAGGATGAACAGGATATGGAGCAGCAGGAGGAAGAGAAACAGGAGGAAGAAGAACCGGATGAGAAGATTGACTGGGTACAGGTGATTCTGATTCTGCTGGTGATCGGCATCTGTGTGTTGCTTCTTGTAATGATTGCATTCCTGATGTGGGTACTGATACAGCGGCATAAGAGCAGGGTGCTGAAACGGAAGTTTGATGATGAGAATGCCGGAGAGGCAGTCAGAGCCATGTATGAATATACCATGAATATTCTGGCGGCAGCCGGATTAAATATCCGGAATACTTCCCTGTATCGGTATGAGAAGCAGATCGCAAAGATGTTTGACGAAGAAACCGCAGCGGAGTATCATCATATTGTAGATATCCGTCAGGAAGCGGTGTACAGCAGCAATGAGATGACGCCGGAGCAGAAGGCGCAGATGATGGCCTTCAAGGAGAAAATTTGGAAGCGGATCTACACAAATGGAACTCTGATACAGAAACTGCAGTTGAAATATATTTATTTCTTATAGGGAACAGGAAGCGGGAGACAGCAATGAGGAAAAAACAGAAGATTTCAAAAGTGAAGAGAATAGGAACGTGCCTGGTGGCATGTATCATGATCGCGGCGATGACCATTACTTCTGTGCCCCTGTTTCAAACGGAAGTCCGGGCGGCGGGAGTATCCAATCCCTGGGACGGAAGCAGCAGGGAAGTACCGGAGACGGATGAAGACGGTACTTATCTGATCCATAACGGTGCGCAGCTTGCCTGGTTTGCAGATCAGGTCAACAGCGGAAATGGTGAGATCAACGCGAGACTGGAAGATTATATTTATCTGAATAAGTATAATACCTCCCACAAATGGGTGATCATCGGAGACCGCCAGGAGCATCCGTACAAGGGAACCTTTGACGGAAACGGACAGAAAATTGTGTACATGAATGTGGAGATCAATGGGAATATGCCGGAAAAACGCTATGCGGGTCTGTTTGGCGTCATCGACGGCGGAAGTGTCCGCAACCTGACAGTGCTTGGAAAAGTCATGAGTAACTATGCAAGCTATACCACCGACGGGGCCAACGACCAGTTTTACTCCGGAAGCGGCGGTGTGGCCGGTTATCTGAAAAACGGAAGTATCGTAAACTGTGTAAACTATACGAGAACCACCATGGAGGGAGATGCCCTGTATCGAAATGCGGGCGGTATCGCCGGTATCAGCGAGGGCGTGATCTCCCGGTGTGAAAACTATGGAAAGATATCCACCACGGTAGTGATCGCGCAGAACCATGTAGGTGGTATCGTGGGTCTGGTGTCCGGTGCCAATGCGGAAGTAACCACCAGTGTCAACCATGCCAATGTGCAGGGATATTATTGTGTGGGCGGTATTGCCGGAGCGGTAAAAGCCGGAGCGGAAGTACACCTGAGTGCCAATTACGGCGATGTCAAGGGTAACGGTATCATCGGCGGTGTGGCAGGACGGGTGTCCACCACCGGTATGTACAGCAATGGTACCGCAAAAGAATGTGCGGTTTACGATGTCTATAACTTAGGTCTGGTCAGTGGCTATGGAACCACTGCCGGAAGTGAGATGGGCGGTATCGTGGGCGAAGCCGGATATGAGAACTGGAAGCAGGAGGCACTGCCTCCGATGCCGGTGATTGAGCGGGCCTATTCCGTGCCGATCAGCAGTGGTGTGGCCAGAAACGGCGGCATCATCGGTTATCTGCTGAGCGGATGTTATGGAACGGTATATGCCATCAGTTCTTCCAGTTACGGACCGAATGTGGTGGGAGCCACCAACAACCGTGCGGTGAAGATTCTCGGGGAAGCACGGAAAGTGACGGAAGATGAGATGAAGAGTGAAGTGGTGCTGGAAAAACTCGGCAGCGCTTTTACCGCATCCAATGCCTATGATACGGAGAACAAAGGGTATCCGAAGCTGGCATGGCAGAGTCTTCCGACAGAACTGCTGGACCGTATTGATGCGGCACAGCTGGAACTGAGCGGCTGGCTCACGGAGAACAACCGCAAGAAATATGGAAAGAATTATGTCCAGATCGAATCTCTGGTCAAAACATACAAAGAGAAACTGTCAGCGGTAGCCTCTGAGGAAGAACTGGATCAGGTCATGAAGGAAGCCAGAGAGAAACTGACCGCCATCAAGCCGGGGGTCGGACAGGATACGGATTTGGCGGATGCCATTGACAATGGTATTATCGCCCTGGAAGAGTATCACAAGCGTCTGGTGAAAGAAAATCCGGATCTGACAGATGACCAGAAGCTGCAGCTGGAGAATGTGCTGACAGCATGGAAAGAAAAACTGGAGACAGCAGAGTCTGAGGATGATGTGCGGCTTCTGGTGCGTGACGGAAAAGATGCATTGGAAGATGAGATTGCATCATTTACTGCAGATAAGAAACTGGAAGAAGTCCGTGCCAATGCGGTACAGGTACTGACAGATTACCGTGCGTCTGAGACTTACGATGTGGTATGGATGCACAAGATCAAACTGGTTCGGGATGGATTTATCCGTGATCTGCAGAAAGCACAGACAGTGGCAGAACTGAACAAGCTACTGGAGCAGGCGAAAAATGAGATCGACGCCATCATCGACCAGATTCCGGAGACCGGAGCCTGGGATGGGGTGACAAAGACAGAGCCGAAGGCCGATGAAAACGGAGTTTACCAGATCACCAGCGGTGATGAGCTGGCATGGTTTGCAGATCAGGTCAACCAGGGAAAAGGAAGCCTGAATGCCGTGCTCTGTAACGATATCAGTCTCGGTGGAAAATACTGGACACCGATTGGAAAGAGTGCGGATAAGACGTTTTCCGGAACCTTTGACGGGCAGGGACATGTAATCCGCGGTCTCTATCAGGATGTGGAAAGTGATTTTACAGGGCTGTTCGGCGCTGTCCGGGGAGCCGGAGCATCTGTCAGCCATCTGACGGTATCCGGTAATATCAAACTCGGTGGAAGAGTTACCTATGTGGCAGGAATTGCGGGTTATGTGGCAGGGAAGAACAGTGATGCAAAGGCACAAATCACAGACTGTCACAGCAAAGTCAGCATTACGGTAACCGGGATCCGTACACTGGACGCCGGTGTGGCGGGTGTAGCCGGATACAGTGCAAATGCAAAAATCACCAACTGCTCAAATGAAGCGACAGTAGAAATCGTATCGGCAGGACGGGGTGGTCTGACGTATTACGCTGGAGGTATTGTGGGCGTGGCACGAACCGGCTGTCAGATCGAGGCTTGCACGAATAAAGGAACGGTCTGGTCTGCACATGCGGCAGGGGGACTGATCGGTGGTATTCTGACATCGGATATATCCTGTCGTTCCAGCTATAATGCAGGAGATATTTCCGGACTTTACTATGCAGGAGGAATCTGTGGAGTTATGCTGAATGATACCGCAGAATTTAACCGGTGCTATACGTCCGGTACTGTCAATGCAAAGGATTCCGGTCTGGCACTGGGTGCACTGTTTGGCAGGATCACCGGAAGTAAGGAGATGATTCTGTTTGCACTGAAGCGTGCGGACAATATTGGACGTACTCTGGTGGGAAGCTCCGGTGATTTCTCTGCCTGCGGTAAATTTGTCAGTGAAAAAGAACTGAAAAGCGATGATATGTTAAACAGTCTGAATGCAGACGGCAACCAGTATATCCACGATTATCTCGGATTCCAGAACGGATATCCCATCCTTGCCTGGGAAATGACGTTGGATGATTTTCAGGCCGGTTCTATTTCGTCACTGAACAACAGTGTCAGCGAGGCAGATTACACCGCAGAAAACTGGAAACAGGTGCAGAAGATTCTGGCGGATGCAGCAGACCGGATCCATCAGGCAGCGGATATGGAGGCAGTAGATGCCATTCGAACAGAAACACAGACAGCTTTAAAAGCGATTGAGACACTTGCAGGTGCACAGGAGCGGAAGCTGCAGGAGGCGAAAGAGGAAGCCATCCACCTGCTGGAAAACTATGTGGATCTGGAAAGCTACCGGGATGAGGAAAAGAGCGAGATTCAGTCTCTGATCGCCAATGCGAAGAAATACATTCTGCTGGCAGATACGATTGCGGAAGTAGAACGGCACAGCAGTGAGACAAGAAGCAAGATTGACCGGATTCCGGATGCATGGCAGTATGAGCATCAGCTGGATATGGCAGCGGCAACCCAGGTGGACAGCTATATAATGAATATCGGTGAAGTTATTTATACACCATATGTCAAAATGTCCATTCAGATTGCGAGAACGGCATATGACAGTCTGACGGAGAGACAGAAAAATATGGTAACGGCATATCAGATCTTATTGGATGCTGAGAAACAGTGGGAGATTCTGGAAGCAGAAAACAGTTATACAGACGAAGATCTGGCACTGGCGGCAGAGGTGGATAAACTGATCGATGCAATCGGAAGCGTAACCGAGGACAGCGGAGAGGCAATTGAAAAAGCACGTTATGCCTATGACAGTCTCCCGGAAAAAATAAAAACGATTGTTTCACATCCGGAAGTACTGATACAGGCGGAGCAGACCTATAACCAGCTGAAAGCTTCAAAAGTCGTGGCAGCCATTGCCGGAATCGGAGAAGTGACGCTGGAGAAGAAAGAACAGATTTTTGCTGTTCAGGCGCAGTATGAGACACTGACGGAAATACAGAAAAAACTGGTGACGGATTATAACGTACTGGTGCAGGCAATCCGCAGATATCAGAATCTGGTGGTAGTACAGCCGGTAATCCAGCAGATCCATGAGCTGGGCGGAGTGGAGAGTATCACACTGGAGAGTGGAACAGCCATCATGGCAGCCATTAACATGTACAATGCCCTGACCGGTGAACAGCAGGAACTGGTGACAAATTATGATGTACTGGAAATGCTGATCAGAGTCTATGATTCGAAAGCGGCCATTGATCGTGTAACGCGGCTCATTGACAGTATTGGAGCGGTGAGCAGCGCAAGCGGTTCACAGATTCAAGAAGCAAGGGCAGCGTATGATGCACTGACGCTGGATGAGCAGAAACAGATCCGGAACCTGTCGGTGCTGGAGCATGCGGAAGCAGCCTATGCGGCATTGACACAGAATGGCGCAAATGCACGGCCGGGAACGGGAGAAGGAAATCAGGAGACACTGGAGAGCCTGCGAAACGGAGGCAATACGTTCGGACTCAGTGATCTGGCACAGAACGGCCAGAATATGACCGGGGAAGTGGCAGGAACGATAGAAGGAGTGCTGCCGGAAGAAGCCCATGATGCACAGGCGGTGCATACCGGCGGCGGCGACCTCAGCCGAGTCCGTAAAGAGGGCAAGGAAGCCGCGGCCGAAGAACACAAGACTCAGGCCGAGCACGGCGCCCGCCGCGAACGAGTAGCTGAGGCTGATCCAATAGGTCCTGCGCACGCGGTCGCGGTTGCCCGCGCCGTAGTTCTGCCCGATGAAGCTGGCACAGGCTGTGTGGAAGGCAGCCATGACGTCGTAAATAAGGCCGTCTGCGTTGGCGGCGGCGGAGTTGCCTTCGACCATCAGGGCGTCGAAGCGGTTGACGCCTGCCTGAATGAACAGGTTGGCAACGGCGAAGATGGCGTTCTGCAGACCCGCGGAGCAGCACAGTGTCAGCAGGGGGGCGAGCTTGTCACGGTGCAGTCGGATGCATTTCGGCCGGACACCGTAGGCATCCTGCGTCCGGACAAGAGCAATGAGGATCAGGATGGACGACAGGTACTGCGTCAGGATACTGGCCAGTGCGACGCCGTCGGCGCTCATGCCGCAGACGATGACGAAGAAGAGATTCAGAGCGACGTTCAGAATGCCCGCGAAGAGCAGATAAAGCAGGGGGCGGCGGGTATCGCCCGCAGCGCTCAGAACGGCATTGCCAAAGTTATAGAGCGCCATGGCGGGCATGCCGAGGAAATAGATGCGCAGGTAGATCGTCGCGCCGTCGATCAGCTCTTCCTTTGTGCCGAGCAGCTTCAGCAGAGGAACGGCCGTCAGCTCGCCGAGCAGCAGGAGCACCGCGCCGAAGATGAGGCTCAGGGCAAGGGCAGTATGGACGGTGCGCTGCGTCTCCTCGCGGCTGCCTGCGCCGAGAAAGCGCGCAACAAGGGCATTGATACCGCTGCCAAGGCCAATGAGAAAACCCGTAAACAGGGTAACGAGCGTCGCTGTGGATCCGACTGCGCCGAGTGCGATCGGGCCGGAGAAACGGCCTACGACGGCGATGTCCGACATATTGAACAGGACCTGCAGAACATTCGACAGCATCAGCGGCAGGCTGAAGGCAAGGATCTGCTTCCCGAGCCGGCCATGCGTCAGGCTGCCGGCTGCTTTCGTTTCCATGGTATCTTCTCCAGTCGTCATAAAATGGGCTGCAGCAGATCGGATGACTGCTGCAGCGGTGTAAACACAATGAGTATATCACATACGCTCTGGGCGTGCAAGAGAGTTTCGAAAAAATGTTCCTGCTTGACGAGACCGGCCGGTTCCTGTATACTAAATACGGAAAATCAGAAGAAGGAGTGCAGACTTTGGGAGAAAAGATCATTCACGGGATCCATAGATTTCTGGAGATCCTCGAGATCGTGCTGGCAGCCGTTATTGTGCTGGTGCTCGTCGCTTTGATGGGCATCGAGATCTGGGAGCTTGCGCGCGATCCGTCCATTTTTCTGGCGGAGGGCTTTCTCGATTCGTTCCTGAGCAGCATCACGTCGCTTGTCGTGGCGGTGGAATTTGTAAAAATGCTGCTGCGGCCGACTGTCGGCAACACGCTGGAGCTGCTCATCATGGCGCTGTCGCGCTATGTGGTGCTGAATCACCATGAGCCGGTCTCGCTTGCCATCGGCATTGCGGGCGTCGTGGCCCTGTTTGCAACGCGGCGCTTCCTGAGCGGCCGCCCGGAGGGCGGAAAGGACGATCGCATCAGCTCAGGGCCTGACGAGTGAGGCAAGAGTTCAGAAGCTGAGCGTGCAAAACGCCGCAGCACCGAAGTGCTGCGGCGTGAGCCTATCA